>Ga0129314_1002087_pt1 | contig 11884 bp, 10 predicted proteins | sample O1111metagenome_FD_94431 | JGI IMG/M metagenome (GOLD analysis project Ga0129314, IMG submission 94431) | Orangutan individual fecal microbial communities from fecal samples from Wisconsin, USA - O1111 metagenome | ecosystem: Host-associated > Mammals > Digestive system > Large intestine > Fecal...
ACGCCGCTGCGCCCATAGCGCCAAGAAAAGTATTGACAACATTCTTGCGGCTACGCCGCCGGGCCACATTCTGTGGCCCCGATAAAACGGATAAACCGTTTTATTAAGAATTCGTATAACAGCGCCGCGCACGGTGAAAGCACCGTGTGCGGCGTTCTGTCTCCTTTTATGATACAGTCCCGGTCAGCCCATGTGGACCCAGTCCCGGAGATAGGCCTGCTTTCTCGCCTCGAAATCCGCCGGACGCTCCGGGCGCAGCTCCGGATGGTTCAGCAGGTCGGCGGCGGTGCCCGCCAGCACCTTGGACACGGTGAGATAGCAGAACTCCTCGTCCCGGATGGTGAACTCGTCGCTGTGGAAGGCCCCGTCTACGCCGGAGAAGCCGAACTGGATGGTGGGCAGCAGGGAGCCCAGGTCCCCCAGGTCGCCGGAGGCGCCGTTGACGTAGTCGTGGGTGATGTCCTCCTCATTGCAGAACAGCAGCATGTTCTCCGCCGCCACCTGATTGATCTGCCGGGACTGGATCAGCGGCAGATAGCCGGGATGAGTCTCCACATCCGCTCCCAGGCCCAGGGCCTCGGCGCAGCCCCGGACGCAGCGGTCGAACCGTCCGGCGGCCTCCATGAGACTGGCCTGATCCGCCGCACGGACGTAGGTCTCCAGCACCGCCTCGTCGGGGATGATGTTGATGCCGCCGCTGACGTCCCGGACGACGGGGTAGATGCGGGTATAGGACTCCGGCGGGAACTGATCCTTCAGCAGCCCCAGTGCCGTCTCCGTCAGCACCGCGCCGTGGAGGGCGTTCCGGCCCAGATAGGGCGCCGCGCCGGAGTGAGCGGCTTTGCCGCGGAACATGACCCGCTTGGTGAGGAAGCCCGTCAGTACTGTGTCCACGTCGAACCGGCGGCCGGGATAGCTGCTGGCGTGGAGGGATAGGACGCAGTCCACATCGTCGAACCAGCCGTTGGCGATCATGTCCTGTTTGCCAGACCGGCCCTTCAGCACACCGGCGGCCAGCAGCTCCTCCCGCCGCTGGGGATCCGTCAGCTCCTCCGCCGGGGTGAAGAAGAAGGATACCCGGCCGTCTATACTGCCGTCCTGTGTGAAGGGCAGCAGCGCCTGGAGCGCCGCCAATGCGTCGTTGGTCTGGATGCTGTGGCCGCAGGCGTGAATACAGCCGCCTCCCGCCTTCCGGGGCAGGGCGTCCATGTCCACCACCACCGCAATGTGATAGCCGCTCCTGCCCAGTCTCGCCACCACGCCGGTGAGGGACACGTCCTTCTCATAGGGCACGCCCCATTCGTCCAGACAGCCGCAGATCATCCGCTCCGTCTCTGTCTCCTGAAAGCCCAGCTCCGGGCAGTTGAACAGCGCCCGTCCCCGGGCGGTGATGGCCTCCGCCTCCCGGTCGATGGTGCTGAAAATTCTCTCCTTTGCGATCATATCCCGTTACCTCCACTCTCTGGTCAGTCCCACGCCCACTTCGCCCAGCTCCATCCGGCGGCACATCTCCGCCCGGACCTTGAAGCTGGTGCAGTGGCAGGGCCACAGCTCTCCGATGGCCTCCCCGGCCAGATAGTCCATGGTCCGGCGGCTCCGCTCGTCCCGGTTCATGAGATGGAAGCCCCCCAGGATGCCCGCCACCCGGCGGGTGCCCGTCACCTGCTTGGCGTACTCCGCGATGTTGCACACGCCGCTGTGGGAGCATCCGGTGACGATGTAAACGCCCTCCGTCCCGGCGTAGGCCAGGGCGGAGTCGTCCATGCAGCGGTCCGGCGTTCCGTCCGCCAGAGTGCCCACGGCAGTCCGGGGCTGCACCAGCTCCGGGATCTCCCCCAGAAACACCAGATGCTCCGTCAGCCACAGGGGCTCCCGGGACAGCCGCAGATCAAACCGGGCCTCCAGCTCCTCCCGTCCCACGGGGCAGCCCACTTCCAATCCGCCGTCCCGGCGGATCTGGAACACGTCCGGATGGGCCACCAGCGCCGGACGATGGCCGTCCAGGGCATCACAGAGGGGACGCAGTCCGCCGGTGTGGTCGTTGTGCCCGTGGGACAGCACCACGAAGTCCGCCGTCTCCGCCGGGATGCCCATGGCCCGGGCGTTCCGCAGGAAGACGTCGGAATAACCGGTGTCAAAGAGCACCCGTTTTCCGTCCGCCTCCAGCCAGCAGGAGAAGGCCGGCTCTCCCAGATAGTATTGGTCGATGTAGGTATGGTTGTCCGTCAGTACCGTCAGCTTCATAGCGACCTCCTCAGATGAATGGAAAAGGGGAGACACGGCGCTATGTCTCCCTCTTTTGTATCAGTCCTTGATATACTCCCGGACGCGATAGGTGGCCCCGATCTCGTCCTCGCAGATCTTCCGGCAGTTTTCGATCTCCTCGGCCGGAATGGTGTCCACCACCGTCATCATCACCGTGGGGACGTATTTGCGGACCTCTTTTGTGAAGGCCTTCATGGCCTCATAGGCGCCCTCCTGCTGAGGGTGGCACAGGGCGTTGTACTTCTCCGCCGTGTCGGTGTTCAGGGAGACGGAGACCATGTCGAACCGTCCGGCAAACTCCGGCGCGATGTCCCGGCCGTTGATGAGGGAGCCGGTGCCGTTGGTGTCCATGCGGGTGAAGATCTTCGTCCCATGCTCCTTCATCCGGTCGATGACCCAGCAGATGTCGTCCATGCGGTAGCTGGGCTCGCCGAAGCCCACAAACACCAGCTGCCGGTACTTGGACAGGTCATGGCTCTCGATGGACTCCAGCAGTTCCTCCTTGGTGGGCTCCCGCTTCAGCCAGAGATTGTGGGTATAGATGCTGCCGCCGGAGCTGGTGTTGTGCCGCAGGCAGAACTCACAGTTGAAGTTGCAGCGGTTGGTGGGGTTCACATACAGGTTGTCCCCATATTCGTAAGTGATGGTAAAGCCTTTTTCCATCGTGTATCGCTCCTTATGTTCAGGCCGCTTTCAGAAGCGGTCAAAATATACGCTCCGGACCTCTGTCCGTCACACCTTGCCCTCCAGGCGGAACAGCCGCAGGCCGTTCTCCCAGACGATGCGCTCCATCTCCTCCGGGGACACGCCCTTCCGCTCCGCCAGTTTTTCCACAACGTAGGGCAGATTGGTGGAATCATTCCGCTTTCCCCGGTTGGGCACCGGCGACATGTAAGGGGAGTCCGTCTCCACCACGATCCGGTCCAGCGGCGTGACGTCCGCCGCCTCCAGCGCCCGTCGGGCGTTCTTATAGGTTACAGGCCCATCGAAGCCCAGATACCAGCCCAGCTTCACCAGTTCCGCCGCCATCTCCGGACTGCCGGAATAACAGTGGAACACGCCCCGGACCTCCGGAAACTCTTTCACGATGGCCAGACTGTCCCCATGGGCCTCCCGGTCGTGGACGATGACGGGCATGTCCAGTTCCCGGGCCAGCGCCAGCTGCCGCCGGAACACCGTCTGCTGAAACTCCCGGGGCGGATTCTGCTCCCAGTAGTAGTCCAGACCGATCTCCCCGATGGCCACGACCCTGGGATGCTCCGCCAGCGCCCGGATGGCCTGGAAATCCGCCTCCGACGCGCCGGCGCAGTCCTCAGGATGGATGCCCACGGCAGCCCAGACATGGGGATATCGCTCTGCCAGCGCCACAGCAGCCCGGGAACTCTCCACGGTGCAGCCGGGGTCCACCACCAGTCCCACGCCCCGCCGGGGCAGGGAGGACAGCAGCTCGTCCCGGTCCTTTTCAAAGGCACTGGCGTCATAATGGGCATGGGTGTCGAAGATCATGGTTTCTCCTCCGGTTTTCAGGAATATACGTATAAATCATATTATAGTGTGCTGCTGTGGATTTTGCAAGACGGATAACCTGTCGGAAACCGTCAGGTTCCGGAAAAATAAACAGGGCCGGACAACCTGTGTCCGGCCCTGTCGATTCATTTCGTGTCTCTCAGCACAGCTTGGCGCCGGCAGGAATGGCGTCGTCCACCATGATGAGGTGCAGGCACTCCTCGCCCTTTTCGGTGTGGACGGCGGAGAGCAGCATGCCGTTGGACTCCAGGCCCATCATCTTCCGGGGCGGCAGGTTCACGATGGCCACCAGCGTCTTGCCCACCAGCTGCTCCGGCTCATACCACTTGTGGATGCCGGACAGGATCTGGCGGTCCGTGCCGGTGCCGTCGTCCAGGGTGAAGCGCAGCAGCTTGGCGCTCTTCTTCACCGCTTCGCAGGCCTTCACCTTCACGGCCCGGAAGTCGGACTTGCAGAAGGTGTCGAAGTCCACCTTCTCGGTGAGCTGAGGCTCCAGCTCGATGGCGGGCAGGGCGGCCTTCTTGGCCGCGGCCTCGGCGGCTTCCAGCTGCTCCAGGGCCTTTTCCGCGTCCACCCGGGGGAATAGGTTCTCGCCCTTGGTGACGGTGACGGTCTCGGGCAGGCTGCCCCAGACAGCGGCGCTGTCCCAGGTCTGGATGTCTGCCGGCGCGCCGATCTGGACGAACAGCTTGGCCATGCTCTCCGGCATGAAAGGCGTCAGCAGGACGCCGCAGATGCGGGTGGCCTCCAGCAGATTGTACAGCACATTGGCCAGCCGCTTGCTGTTGGCCTCCATGTCCTTGGCCAGGGTCCAGGGCGCCGTCTCATCGATATACTTGTTGGCCCGCTGGATGACCTTGAACACCTCCGCCAGGGCGGTGTGGGGCGCGAAGGACTCCATGGCCGCCTCGTACTTCTCCCGCAGGCCGGTGGCCAGGGCGATGAGCTCCCGGTCGCAGTCCTGGGGATCGTCCCAGGTACCGCAGCCCTGGGGCAGGGTGCCGCCGAAGTACTTGCCCGCCATGGCGGTGGTGCGGGACAGCAGATTGCCCAGGTCGTTGGCCAGGTCGGTGTTGATGGTCTGGATCAGCAGCTCATTGGAGAAGTTGCCGTCGGAGCCGAAGGGGAAGGTGCGCATCAGGAAGAACCGTAGGGCGTCCACGCCGAACTGCTCCGCCAGCACGTAGGGGTCCACCACGTTGCCCTTGGACTTGGACATCTTGCCGCCGTCCAGCAGCAGCCAGCCGTGGCCGAAGACGTGCTTGGGCAGGGGCATGCCCAGGCTCATACAGAAGGCGGGCCAGATGATGGAGTGGAACCGGACGATCTCCTTGCCCACGATGTTGATGCCGGGCCAGTAGTCCGCATAGTCATTGTACCTGTCGTTCTCATAGCCCAGGGCGGTGACGTAGTTGAACAGGGCGTCCAGCCAGACGTAGACCACGTGCTTGGGGTCGAAGTCCACGGGGATGCCCCAGGTGAAGGAGGTGCGGGAGACGCACAGGTCCTCCAGACCGGGGTCGATGAAGTTCTTCACCATCTCGTTGACGCGGCTGCGGGGCTGGAGGAAATCCGTGTTCTCCAGCAGATCCCGGACCCGGTCGGCATACTTGCTCAGACGGAAGAAGTAGGCCTCCTCCTCAGCGTCCACCACAGGCCGGCCGCAGTCGGGGCAGCAGCCGTCCTTCAGCTGGCTCTCGGTCCAGAAGGACTCGCAGGGGGTGCAGTACTTGCCCTTGTAGGTTCCCTTGTAGATGTCGCCGTTGTCGTACATCTTCCGGAAGATCTTCTGGATGGCCGCCACATGATAGTCGTCGGTGGTGCGGATAAAGCGGTCGTTGGAGATGTCCATCAGTTTCCACAGGTCCTTGACACCCCGGGGGCCCTCCACGATGTTGTCCACGAACTCCTTGGGGGTGACGCCGGCCTCCTTGGCCTTGTTCTCGATCTTCTGGCCGTGCTCGTCGGTGCCGGTGAGGAACAGCACGTCATATCCCTGGAGCCGCTTGTACCGGGCGAGGGTATCCGTGGCCACGGTGCAGTAGGTGTGGCCGATATGGAGCTTGTCCGAGGGATAGTAGATGGGGGTGGTGATATAGAACTTTTTCTTTTCCATGGGTTTTCTCCTTTTCAACGGCCGCTCCGAATGGAAGAGGGCCGGTAATCACGCATGCACATGTATTATAACGGTATCTTCCTGAAATTACAACATTCCGCCGGGATTTTACAGCCTGCGCCGCTCCCGGCTCTTATTCCCGGTCCGCCAGAGACATCCGCTTCCAGCGGCCGGACAGGTAGTACGCCACCGACAGCGTGAAGCCCACGGTCCAGCCCACGCCGATGCCGTAATACATATAATCAGGGCCATAGTGGTTGGCGATCCAGTACACCGCCGGCACGCGGACCAGGATCAGGGAGAAAAGCACGTCCAGCATGGCGAACAGACTGTCTCCGGCGCCCCGCATGGCGTTATTGAGACAAAACATCACGGAAAACAGGAAATAGAACGGCATGATGCACTTCAGATATACCGTTCCCGCCTGGATGACCGCGGGCGTGTCAGAGAAAACGCTCACCAGCGCCGGTCCCAGAGGGATCAATACCAGCATCACCGCCGACCAGATCACGGCGGCGATCAGGGTGACGCGGATACCCCGGCGGACCCGGTCCAGCCGTCTGGCACCGATATTCTGCCCCACAAAGGCGGTAACGGCACTGCTGAGACCCTGTACCGGCAGAAAGGCCAGCTGATCCAGCCGGTAGCCCACGTTATAACCGGCGGTGAATTCCTTACCGTAGGAGTTGATCTTGCTCATCACCACCATGGCCCCCACCGATACCAGGGACATCTGAATGCCCGCCGGCAGGCCGATCTCCATGATCTGCCGGAAAAGCGTCCTGTCAAACCGGCGGCAGAAGGGCCGGATGGCAATATCGGGATAGCGGCGATTGATGTAGAACAGGCCGAACAGCCAGGAGAAAGCCTGGGAGAGGATGGTCCCCAGCGCCACGCCGGCCACGCCCATTCCGGCGGCCAGCACCAGCGCCAGGTCCAGCGCGATATTCATCAGCGACGAGATAGCCAGAAACAGCAGCGTTGTCCGGCTGTTGCCCAGGCCACCCAAAATGCCCGCGTTGATGTTGTAGCCGATGGTGCCCACGAGCCCGGCGCAGACGATCATCAGATAGACCCACGCCTCGTGATAGGCGCCGCTCTCCACCCGCAGCACAAACAGCAGCGGCTTTACCAGCAGCAGGGCCAGCACCGTCACCGGAAGGGCGGCGGCCATGAAAGCCGTATAGATGGTGTCCACCGCGTCCCGCACCCGGTCCAGCTTCCCCGCGCCGTAATACTGGGCGATGACCACGGTGCCGCCGTTGGAGATGCCCATGAACAGGGAGGTGAACATGAAGATCACCGGGAAGCCCACGCCCACCGCGGCCAGGGCCGCGTCTCCCACGTAGTTGCCCACCACCCAGGAATCCACCATATTGTACAGCTGCTGGAGAAAGCTGCCCGCCAGCAGCGGCAGAGCGAAATAGAAAATATGTTCCGCTGGGCTTCCATCGGTCATATTCCGCAGTCCGCGCTCTGATCTTGCCATAGGAACCCTCCGTCTGAATCTGTCGTTTTTTATCATTCTACTCTCTTTTTTTATGGGCGGCAAGGTTGTTTTCTTCCACAACATCGGATAAAATGGGGAAAACACCACAAGTGGAAAGGAAATCGCTTATGAGACTGGTATCCTGGAACGTCAACGGCCTGCGCTCCTGTCTGGGCAAGGGCTTTCTGGACTTCTGCGCCTTCGCCGACGCGGACGTCATCTGCCTGCAGGAGACAAAGATGAAGCCCGAACAGGCCCAATTCGACCTGCCGGGCTATGAGCGCTACTGGAACAGCGCCGACAAGGCGGGCTACTCCGGCACCGCCGTCTTTACCAGAAAGGCGCCGCTGAACGTCACCTATGATTTCGGAATCGACGAGCACCGCCATGAGGGCCGGGTCATCACGGCGGAATTCGAGGACTTCTATCTGGTCTGCTGCTACACCCCCAACTCCAAGGACCAGCTTCTGCGGCTGGACTACCGCATGGCCTGGGAGGACGACATCCGGGAGTATCTCATGGACCTGGACCGGGTGAAGCCCGTCATCTACTGCGGCGACCTCAACGTGGCCCATGAGGAGATCGACATCAAAAACCCCAAGACCAACCGCCGGAACGCCGGCTTCACCGACGAGGAGCGGGAGAAAATGACGAAGCTCCTGTCCTCCGGCTTCGCAGACACCTTCCGCCGCCTCCATCCCGACACCACCGGAGCCTACAGCTGGTGGAGCTACCGGTTCCACGCCCGGCAGAACAACGCCGGATGGCGCATCGACTATTTCATCGTCTCCGAGCGGCTGATGGACAAGGTCACCAAAGCGGACATCTGGAGTGAGATCACCGGCAGCGACCACTGTCCCGTGGTGCTGGATATCGACGTGTGAGGACCTCCCAGATCCCCACTGTCAGACCTGCGCATCTTACGACAGCAGCGCGTTGATCTCCTCGATCTCCAGGTCCTGCAGCGCCCAGTTGACGGCGTAGCCCACCACCTTGCTGAGATCCCGCACCTGGGCGTCAATGTCCCGGGGCGTGACGGTGACGTTTTTCCCGTGGCTCCGGAGCTTCTTTTCGTCGATGTCGGTGATGCCCGCCTCCTCCAGCAGATCCGCGGCCAATGTGGCGCCGTCCACCACCGTGGGCACGCCGACGGCGATGACCGGCACGCCCAGCGTCCGCCGGTCCAAAGCCTCCCGGTGATTCCCTACGCCGGAGCCGGGGATGATGCCGGTGTCGCTGAGCTGGACGGTGTTGCACACCCGGCCCATCCGCCTGGCGGCCAGGGCGTCCACGGCGATGACCACATCCGGCTTCGTCTCCCGCACCAGCGCCCGGACAGCCTCCGCCGACTCCACGCCGGTGGTGCCCAGTACCCCGGCGCCAAAGGCCGCGACCGGCCGGAATCCGGCGAACTGCTTCGGCATGGCGGAGATGAGGTGCCGGGTCACCAGCAGATGGCTCAGCACCTCCGGCCCGATGGCGTCCGGCGTCATGGCCCGGTTGCCCAGCCCCACCACCAGAACCGTGCCCTCGCCGGGCAGCAGCTCCCGCAGCTCACCGCCCAGCGTCCGCACCGCCCGCTCGAAGAACTCCGGCTTCCGCTGCCAGTAGGACGTCAGATCCACCGTGCGGTAATTGCCCACCGGCTTTCCCAGGGCCTTGGCCCCCTCCTGGTCCAGGATTTTCACCGTCGTCACGGGATAGCCCTCCCGCTTTGTCTTCTCCGCCTTGACGCCGGAGAGGCGGGTGGTCTTCTCCGCCGACTCCTGCCAAAGCTCCCTGGCCTCCAGCGCCAGGTCCGTCCGCTTGGTAATCATGCAAAAGGTGCTCCTTTCGGCCACAAAATCTTGTGTTCGCTGGTTAGGTTTTGCGGTTCTGAACACAATATGCAATTTTTGTCCGAAAATCGTAAAAAAACCCTTGCTTTTTGAGAAGATAGCTGTTAAAATATCATTCTGCACGGGAGGAGTGTGTTTTCTCCCATCGATTTTGCCTAAGGGAGGTGTTTGGTTTGCCGAATATCAAGTCTGCCAAAAAGCGCGTTCTCATCGCTGAGGCCAGAAACGCCCGTAACAAGGCTGAAAAGTCCGCGCTGAAGACCGCCATCAAGAAGTTCGAGGCCGCTGCCGCAGAAGGCAATCGCACCGAGGCCGATGGCGCATACAAGGTTGCAGTCAAGAAGGTCGATCAGGCGGTCGCGAAGGGCGTTCTGCACAAGAACACGGCTGCTCACCGCAAGAGCGCCATGACCCTGAAGCTGAACCAGCTCGGCTGATTTCGCGCAAAAGCAAAGGACATCCACGGATGTCCTTTTTTGCTGCCCAAAAGCAGACGCCGGAGAGAAAACTCTCCGGCGTCTGTTCCTTTATCCCTGAAAATTGTTCTCCTGATAGTACTGGATGTACCGGAAGCGCTGTAAGAGCGCCCGGGCCTCCTCCGGCAGGTCCGCCTCCCGGTAGTATTCCCCATCCCACCAGAACCGGCCGATGGTGGTGATCACCGGCATCTGCTGCCGGATCTCCTCGGTGGCCTGCATGTAGGCGTTTCCCTTCCAGCCGCACAGGGCGAACAGCTGGTTCATCAGGAAGTTGGGGGAGAGGTCCGGCCCCTGTCCCCTGAAGTCGTTTCCAGTGACGGCTTTCGCAGCGTCGTTGGCCCAGATGGCATAGTCTGTGGAATATTTGTTGTACAGTCCGGCGGTGCCGGAAGTATCCAGATCAATGCCCAGCTCCGTATAGGCGGAGTTTCCGTTGCCCATCCAGGGCCGGTGATCGCCGTAGATCACCACTGCCACCGGCTCATCCAGGGCGGCGAACTGATCCAGCAGCGTCCGCAGGTTCTCCGCCGTGTTCCGGAGCGATGCGAGGTAGTTATCCACAATATTGGTGGTCTCTGTGGAAAACCTGCCGTCGGTATAGACCTCGCCCCAAATGTTTTCCGCCGTTTCATAGGGTCCATGGCCTTGATAGGTGACGTTAAAGGAGAACACCGGCGCGCCCTCCGCCGCGGCCTCCTGATAGAGCTGGAAGATGTCCGGCAACAGGATATCGTCGTAGGCGATGCCGCCGGCCAGATCCTGATAGCGGTTTTCCAGATAATAATACGTGGGAATGCCCAGATAGCTGTTCACATTCTCCCGGTTGTAGAACCACTCGTAGCAGGGATGGCTGCCCAGCACGGTGTAGCCCTGCTCCCCGAAATACCAGGCGTAGGAGTTGACGGGTTTCCGGAAGTTCTCCAGCTCCGCGAAGCCGGTGAGGAAGGTCCGCTCCGTGTTGATGGTGCCGCCGGCAAAGATGTTATCCACAAGCCGGCCATGGAAGCTCTCCTTCAGGATGCCGTGATACGTCTCATAGGCCCGCTCCCAGTCCACGCCGGGGACGCCGCAGTCGGAGAAGTCGGCGAAGGCCTCCAGCTGGAGGGTGATGACGCTAATCTGCTTCTCCGCCGGGATATCCTCGCTGACATAGCCGCCGAGGATCTCTTTCGCGTCGGCGGCCCGGTAGCCCTCCGGCTTTTCCATCTTGTCCGCGCAGATGCTGTGGAGGAAGGGATAGACAAAGCCCTTGGAGATGTAAACCTGCGTGGCGGACCACCGGTTGATGACATCAAAGTTCTCTGTTTTGGTGTCGTAAATGGCATCGTCCGCGCAGAAGTGGTACGTCACGCCCAGCGCCGCCGCCGGGATCAGCGCCAGCGCCAGCCGTCGCCGGAAGGGGAGGGCCAGCCGCCGCTTTACAAAGAAGGAGAGGAACAGGACGCCCAACAGGAGACAGGCGATGCCGAACAGCATCCGCTTGTCCGGCGTCAGGTCGTATTTCTGCTTGGCGGTGATGGACAGCGCCTCCTTGATGTTCAGGACATCGGCGAACATCAGGGGATCGTCCCGGAATTTCAGAAGGTAATAGTCCCCCAGAGTGAAGCCCATGACGATGACCGCCGCCGTGATGAAGGCGGGCCGGACCGCGCCGTACAGGCAGTAAAACAGGAACACCAGCAGCACCACCGGCAGCACGTTCAGCAGCAGGATCAGCGGATGCCGTAGATAGGTGCCGAACAGTCTCCGGTCATAGAGGCCGAAGGCGTACAGCAGAGACAGCAGGCCCAGCCCAACGCCGGAGGCCGCCGTCCAGAACAGCGTCCAGGCCAGGGTCTGAGTGAGAGGACGCTTTCCGGGTATATCCGGCGCCGGCGTTCTCCCAATGGTTGGGGTCATTTTCAAAGGACATTCTTCCTTTCACAATCAACTGTTGTGTATTTTCAGCTATCATAGCACACGCTGCTGAAAAATGCAAAAAAGAAGCGGCCGGACAAAAGTCCGGTCGTTTCTCATGGTATTTTGTTACTCCAGCGTCTCCACTTCCGCCTGCCACAGACTGGCTTTCGCGTCGCTGGGCATCCGCCTCGTCGCTGCAAGCTCCATATCCCTCGCCCCGGCTTTCCGCCGGGGCTCACTCATTCCGCTGCAGCTCCTCTCCCCACCGGAC
>Ga0129314_1002088_pt1 | contig 11884 bp, 15 predicted proteins | sample O1111metagenome_FD_94431 | JGI IMG/M metagenome (GOLD analysis project Ga0129314, IMG submission 94431) | Orangutan individual fecal microbial communities from fecal samples from Wisconsin, USA - O1111 metagenome | ecosystem: Host-associated > Mammals > Digestive system > Large intestine > Fecal...
ATTAGATTCAACTGAAATTATGCTTCATGCTGATTATGATGTTCTACTCGATCAAAAAGAAGAGTTACTCAAAAATAAGAAGGAACTAGAGAAGAGTATTCGACAAATCGACAATCAAATTATTCAGGAACTTGGAATAAAGAATGCCTCTACAGGTATCACACCTAATCGGATTATTTGTTTAAAATCAGTCGTTTCTAAACGAAAAGACTTGAAGAAAATAGCAGAGAAATATCCATATGTGATGAAAGATGAGGAAATTTACAGTTTATCAACTTCAAATAGATTAGTGATAAAGGAGATTCAGTGATATGGCAACAAGTAAAGATTTAAAGAATCAACTAACAGAAAAAAACAATCAAGCAGTGGATGTTTCAAAATTAGGTTTTAAAACATTGATGAGTCAGCCAGCTATGAAAAAGAAATTCAATGATATTTTACACGAAAAATCAGATGCTTTTATGGGTTCTCTTTTAACGTTAGTTGGTGGCGATGATTATTTATCTAAAGCAGAGCCGATGACAATCATCGCTTCTGCTTTAAAAGCAGCAACGATGGATTTACCAATAGATAAAAATTTAGGATATGCCTATATTGTTCCATTTAATCGGAAAGAAAAGGTAGGAAAAGATTGGATTACGCATAACGAAGCCCAATTCATCCTAGGATACAAAGGCTATATTCAGTTAGCACAACGTTCTGGACAATACAAAGCACTTAATGCAATAGAAATTTATGAAGGGCAATTAATTGAATGGAATCCTCTGACAGAAGAGTTTCAGTTTGACTACAATGCGAAACAATCTGATCGAGTCATCGGTTATGTTGGATTTTTTGAATTACTAAATGGGTTTAAAAAAACTGTTTATTGGACAAAGCAAGAAGTGGAAGCTCATCGTATTAAACATGCCAAAGGGTTTGATAAAACAAAGCTAACTGGAGCGTGGAAAGAGAATTATGATGCGATGGCGATAAAAACCGTCTTACGTAACATGTTAGCTAAATGGGGGATTTTATCTGTAGAAATGCAAAATGCGGTTACTTCTGATGAAAGAGTTTTTCGATTTGATGAAAATAATGATCTTGTAGAAGAAGTTACTTTAAATGATGCAGAACCAATTGAATCAGAACGTAAAGAAGCAGAAAAAGTGGAAGACGTATCATCAGCGTTTGATGAATACGAAGAAACAGCAAATACAGATGAACAACAGGATTCATTGTTCGATGATATGAACCCACCACTATAGCGAGGGAGTTTCCCCTCGCTTATCTAAGGAGGTGATAGTGTGGCAAGACCAACAAAAGAAGGTCTTGATTATTTTCCTCTTGATGTTGATGTTTTCGAAGATGAAAAAATAGAGGCTATTGCTGGGGAATTTGGACTTAAAGGAGAAATTGCGGTAATCAAACTGCTTTGTGCGATATATAAAAAAGGATATTTCATTTTGTGGAATGATTTAACGCAAGCTACTCTTTTAAAACGCCTGCCAGGAGTAAGTAAGGAAATGCTCAATCAAATAGTGAACCGCTTAGTCAAATGGGGTTTTTTTGATAAACAACTGTTTGACTCGGTCGAGGTGCTTACGAGTGAGAATATCCAAGCCACCTACTTTGAAGCGACAAAAAGACGAAAATCACCAAAACCAACTAAGTATGTAATTAACGCAAACATTAATACACAAGATGAAAGAGATAATGCTGACATTAATCCCCAAAGTAAAGGAAATAAAAGTAAAGTAAATGAAACAAGAGTATCTTCTTCTAGATCTAGTATAGATATTCATTCAGAAAATATCGCAGAGAGCTATTGGCTAAATCAAGTGAATCCAGCAGAAGCACCAATGGTTTTAGAATCTATTCGTTTTTGGGTAAATGATTTTCAAGGACAAGATGAAATTGTCATCATGGCGATTGAAGAAATGCTAAAAAATGGTGCTAAAAATTATAACTATCTCGATAGAGTGCTAAAAAACTGGGAAAACAAGCAACTAGACACCGTTGAGAAAGTGAGAAAGTATTTGCAAGGTCATTATTCAAAATCACCTAGAAATGCAAATAAAACGCTTGAATACGAGAAATTTAGCACAGATGAGTTGCCTATTTGAGAGGAGGCGTAGGCATGGAAACCGTTGGAGAAATCATGGAAAAACTAATACAGAAAGTGCTTGTCCAACGTGGCGAATGTCCTGAATGCGGACAGCCCTTGTATGGATGGCGTACGAAGAATCCTGATGGCTCAGATCGTTGTAAACCAACTTGTATGCAATGTGGGTATAAAGCATTGCGAGTTCAGGAAGACTTACAAACAGAGCAAATGTACAACGAAAGTCTGAAAGCAAGAGCTATCAATTTTTTCAAAGGTGGTTCTGTCGTGCCTAATAAAGCGTTGTTTGATTGTACATTGCAGAATTATCAAATCGTTGATCAAGAAACAAGACAAGCGGTTGAAGTAACCAAACGCTTTGTTAATTCAGTCTTGTTAGGAAATCCAAGTCATCTTGTTTTAACTGGCAAACAGGGAACAGGTAAAAGTCACCTAGCGATGGCAGCGGCTTGGGAAGTTTTGAGGCGATCAAACTACGACAAGAAAATCTTGTTTATCGGGTTACAGGAAATGCTGGATCAAATCAAGTTTTCGTACAACAATCCTGAACTTAGAAAAACGATTGAGGGATCGTTGATTGCAGATATCAAAACGGCGGATTTAGTCGTCATTGATGATATCGGTTCAGAGCTAGGAAAAGATACTTCAGATAGTCGAGCATTTGGCATAAACACGTTGAATTCGTTCTTGGATGCACGACAGAACTTAGCAACGATTATCACAACGAACTTGCTTGGGGAAGAGTTGAAAAAGGCTTACGGTATGAGGACAACATCAAGAATATTTGTCAATTCTGATGGATTTACGATGGTCTTTTCTCAAACAACCGATAAACGATTAAAACCAGTAAAAGGAGCGACAGCATGAACAAATATCGCAATCGAAAAACGGTTCATCGTGAGATCAAATTCGATTCTGTAGCAGAAGCAGAGTACTATGATCTGGCAGTATGGCAAGCGGAAGCAAACGGCTGGAAAGTAAAGCTTCAGGAAAAATTTGAACTATTGCCAAAATTTGAATTGGAAGGCAAGAAGTACCGTAAAATCGAGTATATTCCTGACTTCACGTTTTATAAAAACGGTAAGCTTGTGAAAGTTGTAGATGTCAAAGGAATGCAGACAAAAGATTTTAAAATCAAAGCGAAACTGTTCTGCCATCGTTATCAAGTGCCGTTGATATTAGCTAAAAAATATGGCAAGACGTTCAAGGAAGAGCGTTTTTAAAAGAAAGGTTAGGAAGGTTTGAAAATGAGCAGAAAAAAGAAATTCATTCCAGAAGTTAACCAAGAGGTTGAATGCTTTTGATGTGACTCAGAACATGAGACACCATGGATTTATCTATTTGTATGATATGTAAAGACAGTCTACGACAGATGTTGATACGGAAGATAAAAATAAACTCGTTATTCTAGTTGAAACAGGAAAGAAACAGTACAAAAGACATCTTGTGAACATGACTAGTTGGAACATGTATGTGGTTGAAGATTTAGAAGGCGCGAAGGTCAATGAATACAAATACGAAGTAAATTACATGCCAGAAAGTATTGTGCCGTTTACGGTGACTGAGAAGAAGTAGGAGGACAGCGAATGATACCGAAGTTTCGAGCGTGGTACCACCGTTTAAAGGTAAAAAATTTGGGCAAGAAATGAAATATGGACAAGCAGGAAGGTTGATCACTCATGCTGAAATGTCTCCAGATAAATATATCCTCATGCAATCCACAGGACTGAAAGATAAGAACGGTGTAGAGATTTTTGAGGGGGATATAGTACTTTTCAGTGTAAGTGATGGTTTTAATCACTTAGATCATGAAAAAGCTGTTGTTCAAGCCTCTGGGTGTCATTCTGGCTTAATTTGTAAGCTAGTAGACTTGGACTTAGAATATCGAATTTATTATGATCCAGTATTTCACACTGACTATGAAGTTATCGGGAATATATACGAGAATAAAGAGTTATTAGAGGTAGAGTAATTGACTAAAATATTAGATGCATGTTGTGGTAGTCGAATGTTTTGGTTTGATAAACAGAATCTAAACGTAATTTTTATGGACATTCGGAAACAATACGAAGAACTAAATAGCGGACATGTCGTTGATATCAATCCTAATGTCATTGGAGATTTCAGAGATATGCCATTTGAAGATGAATCATTTTATCATGTAGTATTTGATCCGCCACACTTGCTTAAAGCAGGCGAGAATAGCTGGTTGGTCAAAAAGTATGGAAAATTAAATCCCGAAACTTGGAAAGAAGATTTAGCATTAGGATTCAAAGAATGTTTCAGAGTATTAAAGCCAAATGGAACTCTTGTATTTAAATGGAACGAGGATCAAATCAAGCTATCAGAAATATTGAATGCAATTGATTATGTGCCATTATATGGAAATAAGAGAGCTAAAACACACTGGTTAGTATTTATGAAGAGTATCTAGCTACCTCGTGAAATTGTAGGATCAATTTTGATTAAATATGTAATTTCTGAATTTACCAGATAATGGGAAGGTAAACATGCAAATTAAAAGGATCGTTTGGAAAATTAAAACTATAGTTAATGCTGTAGCGTTGAATTTTAAGTACAAGCTTAAATGTATTCCCCATTCAATCAAATTTAATCCAATTAAATAAAAGTAGTATCTCTTTTTAATCTTACAGTTTTTAAGAAAATAGTAGCTAATATAATAATCTAATAAGACAAGTATAACCAATATATGTTTATCTATAGTGACTATAATGTCATGTTTTTCTGAGAGTCTATGGAAATACATTAATAATGTTGGTAAAGGAATATATATTGTTAATAATGATATAAAGAAAAAGACTATAAATGGCATTTCGTCACCCCCATATAAATAAAACTATGTAAAAAATATCACAATCTTGTGTTGTGGTCAAATATTTTCATGTTATCTATTTTGTTATTATCGTCAATAAATGAAAAGGAGGAGGTAGAATGATGGGTTTCAAAAAGAGTGACAAAGTAGTGACTAAAATAGGATCAGGCGTGTCATTATACTTCTTGGACAACGAATATTATATAGTTCAAGATGCTTCGATGCCTGGCAGAATCGTTTTGATTGACGACGATAAACAGCGTTTGAGTTGGCCATCTAGTAAATTCGAATTATATGAGGAGGTGGCGGAAGGATGAAATTAAAAGACGGCTTTTACGCTAGCAGTCATGGAATCGGCGGTTTAATGCTAGATATGCCGACTAAGAATCCTAAGAAGAAAAAGAAAGCAAAAGTCGAAGTAGGTGACATGGTTCGTTGCGAAGCAGAAGAGTTCGTTTATCCGTTCAGAGGATATGTAGAACACGTTTATAATCATTCTGCAATCATTCGTATCGGAAATACGATGGAATGCGACAAGTGGTTAGCAAAGAGTAAAGATAATTTAGCTGTAGCTCGTTTGATGGATATCGAACTCATTGGAGGCAAATAAAAAAAGCCGGATCGCTCCGACTCAAAATAAATAAACATGACACGTTTATTATATCACAAAAAGGAGCGGTTTGACTTGATGCAATTGTTACGAGAGGTAGATTTCAAACAGACAAGATGTAATGCGAGAGATGTGCTGAAGAACTTTCGGCGTTTGGAGCGGATGGCAGGTCGCTCTTTGATAGATATTAAGTCGCCTATCATAACCGATATGCCGAAGGCACCAAAACACGGGAATAAGGCAGAAGACGCGATTATCCAGATGATGGATATAGAAGCAGAGAGAGACGCGATTTTAGCGGCTTTAATGGCTCTTAGTCTGATTAGTCGTCAGATACTCTACTACAGCTTCTGTGATGTAAATAAGCACTCTAATTATGAGATAGGGCAATTGATCTGCGGATATGGTGAGAAAAATGTCGAGAAGCTGAAATCCAACGCATTGATTGAATTTGCAGAAGCGTATAAAAGAGGGGCGCTGATTGCGTACCTGTAAAAACGTAGGGTTTTTGTAGGGATAGTGTAGGGTTTTTGAGCGTTTTAACATGATATTATGGTAGTGTCGAAAGATTAGTGATAGGTCTGAGACAAAATAAAATGTAAGGGAGGAAATCTCCCTCATCGTTGTAAATTATGCTTTGATAGACAGCAACCAACTAATCACAAAAATACGAAAAAGGAAGTGAAAACCTCCTTTACTTTCCATTGTTTATCTATATCAACTGGTTGCTGTCTGTTGTTACATATGAAATCACTCGTTGAGTGGTCTTTTTATTTTGTATAGAGGAGGCTACATAATGAGAAACTACTGGTACGTATCACTCTATAATAGGTATTCACAACCAAATGATAATGATCCAATTAGAGTAGTTCGATCAGTACAAATCAAAAAGAAGTATTCAATCATTGAAATGGCACGAGAAGCGAATCGACAAATACAACCTTCGTTACTGTGGACGTGGGTATTTTAGTGAACAGAATATTCAAGAAAACATAAACAAGAATTTGAGGGATACAAATGCAAATTGAAGTAATAAAGTTTCTGATTTAAAGGTATTGATTGAAGCTGATTTGATGTTGAAAGATATTGATAATGATTAACAGGTTTTATGAAACTCCTGATATAATTAATTTAAAAATTATGAGGAGTGTTTTTTTATGGAATGGTTAAGGCTATGGATTCCGTTTATAGGAACTCTGGCAGGAATATATGTAAACTATAGAATTAGCCAAAATAATAGCGAAGAAAATAAAGAATTTCAAAAAAATCAAAAGGCTTTTCAAAAAGAAATAGCACAAAAGCAAATAGATGCAAATTTAAAAGCAAAAGCAAGAATAGAGTGGATAACTGAAGTAAGAAATTTAGTTAGTAGGTATATATCTTATCTGTTTGATATAAAAATAACTGTTAGTAGAATGTATGATATGCAGAAAGAAATCCATGATCTGAGTGGAGATTTAGGTCAATTTGAAAAAAAAGAAGAAATATATAATAGAAAGGACCATTTGGAAAAACAACTATTAAAAAAAGAAGATGAATTAATGATAAGTATACAAGAATCTATATTGACTGCGGAAAAAATACTACTTCACTTTAGTAAAAAAGACGATCATGATTCTGTAGAGAAAGCTATATTAAAGTCAATAGATATTGTAAAAGATATAGAGGCAAAGGAGGCTAGGCCTGGTTTTTACAACCCACACTTATCTGAAATTAGTAGAAATTATGCTGATGAAAAGAGAAGCTCAATTGACAGCTCAATTCAAACAATTCGTGAAATTTTTCGTGAATATTTAAAAACTGAGTGGGATAAAGCTAAACGAGGAAAATAGAAAAACAAAACTCAACCTAAACAGAATGCGAGGTGGTGTGTATTGAATGGCAAGAAAACGTGATCCAAGGCGTGATGAAGCTTTCGAATTGTTTAAAAAGTCTAATGGAACAATAACTAATCGAGAAATTTCTGAAAAGTTATCTGTCCCAGAAAAAACTATTTCAGCATGGAAATCACGTGACAAATGGAATGAAGTACTGCAAAAAGATGAATGTAGTACTTCAAATAATCATTGTAGTACTACAAATAAAGGTGGCGCACCTATCGGCAATCAGAATGCCAGAGGGAATAAAGGCAATAGCCGAGCATCACCTCCAGTAGGGAACAAGAACGCTTTGAAAACTGGCGAGTATGAAACTATATTTTACAAAACATTAAGCGATGAAGAGAAGGACATCTATTCTAATTTGAATAATGATCCTTCTTTTGTTTTGTCTGAGGAAATACGATTGCTGAAGATAAGACAGCTGCGAATGATGAAACGGATAAAAGAAGCCGAGTCAGGTTTAAACGATGAAGAGATTGATCGCCTGCAACAACTGCGAAAGATTAAAACACCAATCGAAAAGGATGGTAAAAAGCTAGAAATCAAGCGTGAGGTTATGCAAGACGTACAGATTTCAAGAAAGACTTATCGCAAAATTGATGACATTCTTTCAATTGAAGATTCATTAACTCGGATTAGCAATCAGTTAGCTAAAGCCATTAAGCAAATGAATGAACTATATATAACAGATTACAAGACTGATTTAATGAAAGCACAAACCGAGAAAATTCAAGCTGAAATAGCAGATATTGGCGGTAATAATTCTGGCGAAGAAGTGGAAGAATGGAAGCAAGCAGTTTTAAATGCAGCAAATAAACGGGCGGTGAGAGAGAATGAGCAGTGATTTTATCCCATTTGCTGATATAGGTGCTGCGATTGATTATTACTATGATAAGCCAGTAGCTTTTTGCCAAGATATATTGCGGTTAGATCCTGATGAATGGCAGGAAAGTGTTTTGAATGATTTGGCTGAATTTCCAAAGGTTTCAGTTCGTTCTGGACAAGGTGTTGGAAAAACAGCGTTAGAAGCAGGAGCAATACTTTGGTTTTTAACTTGTCGACCATACGCTAAAGTGATTGCTACAGCGCCAACCATGAAACAACTTTACGATGTACTTTGGGCGGAAGTAGCTAAATGGCTAAATGATAGCTTGATCAAAAACTTACTGAAGTGGACAAAGACCAAAATTTATATGGTTGGTGATTCAGAGCGTTGGTTTGCTACCGCTAGAACAGCAACGAAACCAGAAAATATGCAAGGTTTTCATGAGGACCATATGCTGATTGTGGTAGATGAAGCTTCTGGTGTATCTGATCCAATTATGGAAGCTATTCTTGGTACGCTATCGGGTTTTGATAATAAGCTATTGATGTGTGGAAACCCCAATAATATTGAAGGTGTCTTTTATGATTCCCACAATTCAGACCGTGATAAATACAGAGTCCATAAAGTATCTAGTTACGATAGTAAACGTACAAACAAAGATAACATAGAGATGATCCTTAAAAAGTATGGAAAAGAAAGCGACGTTGCTCGTGTCCGTATTTTTGGAGAATTTCCCAAAGGAGCGTTGGATTCATTTATCAGTCTTGAAACGGTAGAATTGGCTACAGAAAAACTAATTAGTGATTCTTTAGTCAATAAAACAACGGTTGCTCATATAGGTGTCGACGTAGCTCGGTATGGTGATGATTCTACGATTCTTTTCCCTAGAATTGCTACTAGGGCATTAGAGTATGAGAAATATTCAAAACGTAGCACCATGGAAACAACAGGATATGTCATCAATATGGCCAAGAATCTAATGAGTCAATATCCGAGTATTGATAAAGTGATGATTAAAGTCGATGACACTGGTGTCGGAGGCGGTGTAACCGATCGCCTCGAAGAACTGATAGAAGATAATTATTATCCTTTTGAGGTGTTTGGAGTGAATAATGGTGCAACATCAGAAGACGATTTTTACGATAATTTAGGTACTCAGCTATGGGGAAATATCAAGGAAATGTTAGAAGAAAATATGACAGCAAATCTTAACGGTGAACAACCGATTATTGAATTGCCTGATGATGGATCGTTGATTAAAGAACTGAGTACACGTAAATTCAAAATGACGAGTAGAAGTCGTATTCGTTTAGAAAGTAAAGATGATATGAAAAAGCGAAACATTGGTAGTCCAGATATTGCTGATGCGTTGGCTTTAGCATTTTATGAGCCACCAAGTCACTATCAATTTATTCAATTTTAGGAGGTGAGCTTTTGATTAGTACAGTATTATCTTTAGAGAGATATAAGAAGCTACGTATTAAATATGCAACACAAATTGAAGATGGAATGTTTGATCCGAATGGTTTTATAGAAGATATGAAACCATTTTTTGCTGATCGTGAAAGAAAATATCTAGCGTATACTAGCGAAAACAATGAAATAGACAAAAGACCAAAGCCTAACACTGATATTGTAAAGGTTAATAATAAACTTCATGCTGGTATGTATTCAATTGTCGTAGACCAAGCAGTCAATCATTTTACTGGTATACCTATCAAATGGGATTACGATGTATCGGAACAAAAAAGAACACTCATCCAAAGATTAAAAGATAAATTCTTAAAAAATGATACAGAGCTTCCAACAGTTCCAGAAGCTTTTAATAAATTAACAAGTAATCTTGGTTCCATGAGATTCGCAATGCTTGACCCTGAAACAGCTACTTTCCAAGGTGCATGTGGAGTAGCTTTCCGATTGTTAGAGCCTGTGGAAGGAGATGATGGTTGGGAGTTAAGAGCAAGTAATATTGAACCTTGGAGAGCAGAAAGATATGGAAATGCAGGAATCTATATTAAAGAAAAGTATGATTCTTATCAAAAAAAGTTTTTCCAAGAAATGAAAGTTATAACTAGAAATGAAATTACGACATATGCTTGTTATAGTGATTTAGATTTTATTACTAACGGAACATTCAAAAAAATTGATGAAACAAAAAATCCTTTAGAAGTGATTAATTTATCTGAATTTAAAAATAATACGAATCGTTATTGTGATTTTGAAGTAGCCGAGGAAATTGGAGATGCAATTGATCGTGCTTTGTCTGATCAACAAAACGAAATCGAACAATTTAAGCTTGCGTACATGCTTGTTACTGGTACGACAATGAGCAAAGACACTGCTAAAGAAATGATGAATCAGCTAGGGATTATTAACTTAAAAGACCCTACAGCAAAAGCAGAATATGTCACCAAAGATTTAGCGAAAGATTTCAATGAATATCATATGGATCTATTGAAAAAACAATTTTACACCATTTGTAAAGCAATCGATTTTAACGATGAGGTGTTTAAATCAAACAGTTCTGGAGAAGCTCGTAAGTGGCAAATCATTAGCCTAGAAGCAAAAACAAATACTAAAGAGCAATATTTTAGAGAAGGACTGAAAGAATGCGCAGAAACAATTGCTGCTTTTCTTAAGTTTCATGACAAAGTAGAAATTGAGCCAGAAAAAATTATTTTTACTTTCTCTAGATCTTTGCCAACTGATTTAAGTTATTTAGCTGAAGCTTTACCTAAGCTTGCACCTTATGTATCCAAACGAACCATTCAAAGACAAATTCCATTTGTGACAGACGTTGATTATGAAAATGAAATAATGGAGTTGGAAAATGGAAATGCTTATCCAGATAGTGAATACAATTTTGGCGGAGGTGGCAATAGTGACGACAGAAACGAAGTATTGGACCAAACGTCGAGAACTGGAGGATCAAGCAAGGCTCAAACAAGAAAATCAGACACTTAAAAAATTAACTAGTGTATTTCCTGAAGCGCTGAAAGAGATACAAGAAAAACTATTATCTCAAGTAGACTTACATGATATTACTTATGCTGAAATGATGGAGTTTTACAGCAAAAGTGATCAAAAAAAATATCGTGAATATGTGGAAAAAAATTACAAATCTCTCAAAATGTACGATTCAAAATACAAAGAGTTTATCGATGAATTTTTTCCATCTTTTGATTATGCAAAGGTTAATCGTTTGCTACAGATACGTTCTGATATCTTTAAAATCCTTGCATATCATGCAATAGATGCAGAGATAAACGAGTATTTTTCAGATCGATTGGAAGAGATATTGCAACGTTCATATGCTTCAAATGCAAATGTGTTAGCTCAATTACTAAGCGTTGATTTGCCGAATTATTTATCCCAAGAGGAATTAAACAGTTATCTAAACTATCCTTGGTCGGGTAAAACATTTTCTAGTAGGCTTTGGGGAAATATTTCATCGCTTGAACAGAAACTCTCTAATGCTATTGTAAAAAGTGTTGCTAGTGGAGAAGGCGTTATACACGCACTAAATACCATGCGATTAGACTCAGAAATTTGTGACATGTTTAAGTTAGAAGAATCAAAGTATAACAAAGCGATAGAAAATCTCGTTCGGACGGAGTATGCAAAATTTGCC
>Ga0129314_1002089_pt1 | contig 11883 bp, 7 predicted proteins | sample O1111metagenome_FD_94431 | JGI IMG/M metagenome (GOLD analysis project Ga0129314, IMG submission 94431) | Orangutan individual fecal microbial communities from fecal samples from Wisconsin, USA - O1111 metagenome | ecosystem: Host-associated > Mammals > Digestive system > Large intestine > Fecal...
CGATGGACATGACCTCGCCGGTGGCCTTCATCTGGGTACCCAGGGTCCGGGAGGCGTCGGCGAACTTGTCGAAGGGCCACTTGGGCATCTTCACCACGATGTAGTCCAGCGCAGGCTCGAAGCAGGCGCAGGTCTTGCCGGTGATGTCGTTTTTGATCTCGTCCAAGGTGTAGCCCAGGGCGATTTTGGCGGTGATCTTGGCGATGGGATAGCCGGTGGCCTTTGAAGCCAGGGCGGAGGAGCGGGAGACTCTGGGGTTCACCTCAATGACGGCGTACTCGAAGCTGTCGGGATTCAGGGCCAGCTGGCAGTTGCAGCCGCCCACGATGCCCAGATGGGTGATGATGTCCAGGGAGGCCTTCCGCAGCATCTGGAACTCCTTGTCGGACAGGGTCTGGGTGGGGGCCACCACGATGGAGTCGCCGGTGTGGACGCCCACCGGATCCAGGTTCTCCATGGAGCAGACGGCGATGACGTTGCCCGCGCTGTCCCGCATGGTCTCGAACTCGATCTCCTTCCAGCCGAAGATGGCCTTTTCAATGAGCACCTGGGTGATGGGTGAGGCGTCCAGACCCGTCTGGGCGATGATGCGCAGCTCATCGGCGTCCTTGGCCGCGCCGCCGCCGGCGCCGCCAAGGGTAAAGGCGGGACGGACGATGACGGGATAGCCGATGCGGTCCGCCACGGCCAGGGCGTCCTCCACAGTCTCAGCGATGTCCGAGGCGATGACGGGCTGGCCAATCTCGGCCATGGCCTCCTTGAACAGTTCCCGGTCCTCCGCCCGGGAGATGGCCGCGGCGTCGGTGCCCAGCAGGCGGACGCCCTGTTCCTTCAGGAAGCCCTCTTTGTCCAGCTGCATGGCCAGAGTCAGGCCGGTCTGGCCGCCCAGGCCCGCCAGAATGGAGTCGGGCTTCTCCTTTTTGATGATGCGCTTGATGGTATCCGCCGTCAGAGGCTCCAGATAGATCTCGTCCGCCATGGCCTGATCGGTCATGATGGTGGCGGGGTCGGAGTTACACAGCACCACGTTGACCCCGGCCTCTTTCAGGACCCGGCAGGCCTGGGCACCGGCGTAGTCGAACTCCGCGGCCTGGCCGATGACGATGGGGCCGGAGCCGATGACGAGGACTTTCTTGATACTGGTATCGAGAGGCATTACCGGTCACCACCTTTCATCATTTCCACAAACCGGTCAAACAGGAAGCCGGTGTCCTTGGGGCCGGAGCAGGCCTCCGGATGGAACTGCACCGTAAAGGCGTTCCACTCCGGATAGTCAATGCCCTCGCAGGTGCCGTCGTTGGCGTTGATGTAGCGCACCTTGCCGGTCTTCAGACTGTTTCCGTCCACGGCGTAGCCGTGGTTCTGGCTGGTGATGTAGGTCCGGCGGCCCTCCAGATCCCGGACGGGCTGGTTGACACCCCGGTGGCCGTACTTCAGCTTGTAGGTGCTGCCGCCGGCGGCCAGCGCCGTCAGCTGATGGCCCAGACAGATGCCGAACAGGGGGACCTTGCCCAGAAGGTTTTTGATCTGTTCGATCTCAAAGGTATTCTCGGAGGGGTCGCCGGGGCCGTTGGACAGCATGACGCCGTCGGGGTGTCCGGCCAGGACCTCCTCCGCGGAGACGGAGGCGGGCAGCACCGTGACCGTACAGCCCCGCTGCTGAAGGCTGCGGACGATGTTCCGCTTGGCGCCGTAGTCGATGAGGGAGACCCGGTATTTCTCCACGCCCTCCGCCGGATGGACGCTGGGGGCCGGACTGGTGACCGCCCGTACCACGCCCTGGACGGCGTACAGCTTGATGGGAGTCAGGTCCGCGGGGATCTCACTGCAGATGGATGCGTTCATAACGCCGTGCTCCCGCAGAATGCGGGTCAGCTCCCGGGTGTCCACGCCGTACAGGCCCGGCACGTTCCGCTCCTTCAGGAAGGTGTCCAGATCGTACTGCGCGCGGAAATTGGAGGGGCTCCCGCACCACTCCCGGACCACATAGCCCCGGACGGCGCAGTTCCCCTCGAAGTCCTCTTCCATGATGCCGTAATTGCCGATCAGCGGATAGGTCTGCAAAACGATCTGTCCGGCGTAGCTGGGGTCGGTCAGCGTCTCGATGTAGCCGCACATGCCGGTGGTGAATACCAGCTCGCCCACGGTGTCCGACATGGCGCCGAACCGGCAACCCTCAAACACCTGGCCGTCCTCCAGCACCAAATATGCCTTTTCCATACTCTCTCTCCTATTTCAAATTTGCATATTTATTTATTGTTCGCTATTATCCGCTATTTTTATGCGCGAGTCAACCGCTTTTATTGAAATATTTACCGCCGTTTCCACAGAGTTTTTTCGCCGGAAAGGTCATACTTTTTGTGCATTTTCCCAGTTGGACATTGCAAGCGGCCTCCATGTCCGGTATAATGGACGTTGTTAGATAGCACTCCGGCTGACCGCCGGAGCGCGGAAAGGAAGACCGCCCCGCTGCCGGGGGCAGGGGCATTTTTGAGAATAGAGGAGTCGGTATGCAGTATCGAATGGGAAAACACGGTGAGCAGATCTCTCTGCTGGGTTACGGCTGTATGCGGTTCACCCGCAGCGGCGGCGGGATCGATCTGGACAAGGCGGAGCGGGAGCTGATGGCGGCCATCGACGCCGGTGTGAACTATCTGGACACCGCCTATATCTATCCCGGCAGCGAGGCGGCGGTGGGCGAGATCCTGCGGCGGAACCAGTGCCGGGACCGTGTGCTGATCGCCACCAAGCTGCCCCAGTATCTCATCCGCTCCCGGAAGGGCATCGACCGTTGCTTCGACGAGGAACTGAAGCGGCTGTGCACCGACCATGTGGACTTCTACCTCATGCATATGCTGGCGGACGTCAGTGCCTGGGAGAAGCTGCGGAGCTTCGGCATCGAGGAGTGGATCGCGGAGAAGAAGGCGTCGGGCCAGATCCGGAATATCGGCTTCTCCTTCCACGGCGGCACCGCCGCCTTTCTGGAGGTGCTGAACGCCTACGACTGGGACTTCTGCCAGATCCAGTACAACTATATGGACGAGACCACCCAGGCGGGCCGCAGGGGACTGGAGACGGCGGCCGCCCGGGGTATCCCCGTCATCATCATGGAGCCCCTTCGGGGCGGACGGCTGGCCGATCAGCTGCCTCCGGCGGCAAAGGAACTGCTGGAGAAAGAGGGAAAGGGCCGCTCCGCCGCCGAGTGGGGACTGCGGTGGCTGTGGGACCAGCCCGGCGTCACCTGCGTCCTGTCGGGCATGAACTCCCTGGAGATGGTGGCGGAAAACTGCCGTATCGCCTCGGAGGCCCGGGCCGGGGAGTTCACGGAGGAGGACCGGGCCCTCATTGCCGGACTGAAGCGGGAGATCAGCGGGGCCCTGCGGGTGGGCTGCACCGGCTGCGGCTACTGCCAGCCCTGCCCCAGGGGCGTGGACATCCCCGGCGTATTCCGGTGCTGGAATGAGGTAGGCATCGATGGAAAGGGCAAGGCCCGCCGGGAGTATATGCAGACCACCGCCATGCGGCGGCAGTCCACCGGCGTCCGGCACTGCGTGGGCTGCGGTAAGTGCGAGCAGCACTGTCCCCAACATCTGGACATCCGGAAGGAGCTGAAGCGGGCCGCGGCGGAGCTGGAGACACCTGCCTACCGCATCGTGGAGCAGGCCTACCGTCTGCTGAAGATCTGATCCTACGGAGGAGACACATGGCTGACAACGAAAACGGCAGGGAGCCGCTCCGGGAGGACGGCTCCCAGGAGATCATCTATATCAATCCGGAGTTCTTGAAAAGCGCCGCGGCGTCCCTGTATCAGAAGCAGGAAGATCTCCACAATCTCATGGCCGCCGCGGAGGACGGCGATCTGGAGGCCCAGGAGCGGCTGGCTGCCTGCTATATGGAGGGCTCTCAGGGCGCACCGAAGGATGAGCGGAAGGGCGCCTACTGGTTTCAGCAGGCCGCCCAGGGCGGCAGCATCAACGCCCAACTGAATCTGGGCGTGTGCTATGAGCGGGGCGTCGGCGTGGAGCGGGACCCCCATCGGGCGGCGGAGCTCTATCAGGAGGCGGCGGACGCCGGCTTTCCGCCGGCCCAGTGCGCCCTGGGCCTTTGCTATGAGTTGGGCAGCGGCGTCCCGCTGGACAAGGAGCGGGCGGCGGAGCTGTACACCCTGGCGGCGGAGCAGGGCTACGCGCCGGCCCAGTGCAATCTGGGCTTCTTCTATTATCACGGCATCGCCGTGGAGGAGGACGACGTCCAGGCGGTGTCCTGGTTTGAAAAGGCGGCGGAGCAGGACTTTTCCCGGGCGCTGTTCCTGCTGGGCGAGTGCTATGAGCACGGCTACGGCGTGCCCAAAGACTGGGGCCGGATGCTGGCACTGTACCGCCGGGCGGCGGAGCAGGGCTTTGTTCCGGCCCAGTGTTCCCTGGGCTACTGCTATTACCGGGGCAACGGCGTGGAGGAGGACAACGCTCAGGCGCTGCAATGGTTCCTGAAGGCGGCGGAAAAGGGGTATCCCCGCGCCCAGTATCTGGCCGGTCAGTGCTATGACTACGGCTACGGCACGGAGGAGGACCCGGAGAAGGCGTTCCGGCTCTACCGGGCCGCGGCGGAGCAGGACTATCCCCCGGCCCAGTGTGCCCTGGGGCTGTGCTACGAGCTGGGCATGGGGGCAGCGGAGGACAAGCTGGAGGCGGCGCGGCTGTACCGTCAGGCGGCGGAGCAGGGCTACGCTCCGGCCCTGTGCAACCTGGGTTTTTTCTACTACCACGGCATCACTGTGGAGGAGGACGACCGGCAGGCCCTGGCGCTGTTTTTAAAGGCGGCGGAGCAGGGCTACGCCCGGGCCCAGTTCCTGGCGGGGGAGTGCCTTCAGTACGGCTACGGCGCGGAGAAGGACCTGGAACGGGCGGTGGTCCTCTACCAGAAATCGGCGGAGCAGGGCCATCCCGGCGGCCAGTGCGCCCTGGGGCTGTGCTATGAGCTGGGCGAGGGAGTCCCGGAGGACAAGGCGGAGGCGGCGCGGCTGTATCGTCTGGCGGCAGAACAGGGCCACGCTCCGGCGCAGTGCAATCTGGGCTTCTTCTACTATCGGGGCATCGCCGTGGAGGAGGATGACCGGCAGGCGTTCCAGTGGTTCTCCAGGGCGGCGGAGCAGGACTATCCCCGGGCACAGTTCCTGGCCGGACAGTGCTGGGAGAACGGCTGCGGCACGGAGCGGAACATGGGAAAGGCCGCAGAGCTGTATCGCGCCGCGGCGGAGCGGGAGTATCCCGACGGACAGTGTGCCCTGGGGCTGTGCTATGAACTGGGCGAAGGCGTGCCGGAGGACAAGGCGGAGGCGGCGCGGCTGTACCGTCTGGCGGCGGAACAGGGACTGGCCCGGGCCCAGTGCAACCTGGGCTTCTTCTGCTATCACGGCATCGGCGTTCCGGAGGACAATGCGCAGGCCTTTCGGTGGTTCTCCAAGGCGGCGAACCAGGGCTACGCCAGAGGCCAGTATTTCGTGGGCGAGTGCTACGAGTACGGCTTCGGCGTGGAGAGCGATCCGGAGAAGGCCGTGGAATTCTACGGTCAGGCCGCTGAACAGGAATATCCGGACGGACAGTGCGCCCTGGGGCTGTGCTATGAGCTGGGCAAGGGCGTCCCGGAGAATAAGGCGGAGGCGGCGCGGCTATACCGTCTGGCGGCGGAGCAGGGGCTGGCCCGTGCCCAGTGCAATCTGGGCTTCTTCTGCCTGAACGGCATCGCTGTGGAGGAGGACGAGGCGCAGGCGCTGGAGTGGTTCCTGAAGGCGGCGGAGCAGGGCCATGCCCGGGCACAGAGTCTGGCGGGCGAGTGCTATGACTACGGCTACGGCACGGAGAAGGATCCGGAAAAGGCAGCGGACTTCTATCGCGCCGCGGCGGACCAGGACTATGCCCCGGCCATCTGCAACCTGGGCTTGTGCTACGAGTTGGGGAAAGGCGTGGCGGAGGACAAGGCGGAGGCGGCGCGGCTGTACCGTCAGGCGGCGGACATGGGCTACGCCCGGGCGCAGTGCAATCTGGGCTTCCTCTACTACCACGGCAGCGGCGTGGAGGAAAACAACGACCTGGCCTTTGACTGGTTCTCCCGGGCCGCAGCCAACGGGCAGGCCAGAGGACAGTATTTCGTGGGAGAGTGCTATCAGTACGGCTACGGCGTGAAAAAGGACCCGGCCCGGGCCGTAGAGTTCTACCGCCAGGCCGCCGGACAGGGCTATGCCTCCGCGCTGTACAAGCTGGGTGTCTGCTGCTACGAGGGCATCGGGATGCCGAGGGACTATCAGAAGGCCGTGGAATACTACCGTCAGGCGGCGGACAAGGGCCTCGCGTCCGCCCAGTGCAACCTGGGCTACTTCTATTACATGGGCTACGGCGTGGAGCAGGACTACGACCAGGCGTTCCGCCTGTACTGTCAGGCGGCAGACCAGGGAAACGTGGTGGGCATCAACAATATGGCGGACTGCTATGAACACGGCTACGGCGTGGAGCAGGACCTGAAAAAAGCCGTGGAGCTGTACCGTCAGGCGGCGGACCGGGGGAATCCCACCGCCATGGAGAGCCTGGGCTGTATGTACGAGGAGGGCCGGGGCGTGCCCCAGGATCCGGTAAAGGCCGTGGAGCTGTACCGTCAGGCCGCCGATGCGGGGAACCACATGGGTGAGTACCGTCTGGGCCGGTGCTACGAACAGGGCACCGGCGTGCGGAAGGACCGCCACCGGGCCATGGAGCTGTACCGACAGGCCTCCGCCGGCGGCTGCAAGGAGGCCGGAGAGGCCCTGAAACGGCTGCGGGCCGGCGGGCACGGACACGGCCTGCTGGGCTGGCTGAGGGGAAAGTGAACGCCACCCGGACGATCAAACAAAAAACCGCCGGAGGTGCGAACCTCCGGCGGTTTTTACAGCAGAGATTGTATCATACGAAAACCTGATAAAAAGCTTGAAAAGCTTTTTATAGCGCAAAGCGCGTCAGGTTTTTATGAGACGTGGTGATCCGCGGCACGTGCGGCACCAGCGTGCAAAGCACGCGGGATTTCAAATAAAGCATTTTATTTGAAATCAGTATCAGACCGGCGTATCTTGAAGGGACTCCCGGCGGATCAGGCGGAACACCACCAGATACATGACCACCACAAAGACCACGAACGCCACGGTGGCCAGGGCGGTGCCAGACATGGCGCAGGCGTCATAGAAGCCGTGGAGGAACACGGCGACGAGATAGCCCGCCCGCAGATTGGCCTTGCAGCCCGGCTTGTCGCCCAGATCGAACCGCAGCTTTGCCCGGCCATAGAAGACGCCCATGAACACGGCGAAGCCCATGTGTCCGGGGACGGCCAGCAGGGCCCGGGGCAGGGCCACAGAGAGTCCGTAGCTCATAACGTACTGGATGTTCTCATACGCGGCGAAGCCCAGGGAGACGAACACCGCGTAGACGATACCGTCAAAGCTGTAGTTAAAGTTAGGGTCGTACCAGGTGCGGCGCTTCAGGAAGAAGAACTTGGTGCCCTCCTCCACCACCGCCACCACGAAAAAGGCCAGCAGGACCGTGTACCAGGGGCTGCCGGGATCCACCAGAGCATTCAGGATGCTCTCACCCAGCGATTCCAGCACAATGGAGATCAGCGCCGCGATGACGCCCATAAAAAGGAGCCGTATCAGCAGAAGGGGCGGTTCCGGCTCCACCGTGTCCTTCCGGTAGATATAGCGCAGCAGAAACACCGCCGGCAGAACGGCCGCCAGCACATAGATGCCCAAAATGTACAGCGCGGGCACCGCAAAAAACGGGGCGAAGAAAAACATAGGAAGCTCCTTTCTCTGTATATCGCTTTATACCGTCTGGCGGTGGGGAGAAACGAACATCACTCCTCGTCCAGCTTGAGGACGGCCAGGAAGGCCTCGGTGGGGACCTGGACGGTACCCAGACTCCGCATTTTCTTCTTGCCCTCTTTCTGCTTTTCCAGCAGCTTCTTCTTCCGGGTGACGTCGCCGCCGTAGCACTTGGCCAGCACGTCCTTCCGCATGGCCTTCACCGTCTCCCGGGCGATGATGCGGCCGCCGATGGCCGCCTGAATGGGGATCTCGAACAGCTGGCGGGGGATGTTGTCCTTCAGCTTCTCGCACAGCCGCCGGGCCCGGGGATACGCCTTGTCCTTGTGGGCGATAAAGCTCAGGGCGTCCACCTGGTCGCCGTTCAGCAGCAGGTCCACCTTCACCAGTTCGCTGGGCCGGTAGCCGGACAGCTCGTAGTCCAGGGAGGCGTAGCCCTTGGTGTTGGCCTTCAGGGTGTCGAAGAAATCGTAGATGATCTCGTTCAGGGGCATCTGATAGTGGAGCTCCACCAGATTGGTGTCCAGATACTGCATGTCCTTGAACTCGCCCCGGCGGTTCTGGCACATGGGCATGATGTTGCCCACGTACTCGTTGGGGGCGATGATGGAGACCTTCACATAGGGCTCCTCCGCGTGCTCGATGGAGGCGGGGTCCGGATAGTTGTGGGGGTTGTCCACCGTCACCATGGAGCCGTCGGTCTTGTAGACATGATAGATGACGGAGGGCAGGGTGGTCACCAGATCCAGGTCGAATTCCCGCTCCAGCCGCTCCTGGATGACTTCCATGTGGAGCATTCCCAGGAAGCCGCAGCGGAAGCCGAAGCCCAGAGCCGCCGACGTCTCCGGCTCAAAGCTGAGGGAGGCGTCGTTGAGACGCAGCTTCTCCAGAGCGTCCCGCAGGTCCGGGAACTTGCTGCCGTCCTCGGTGTAGATGCCGCAGTAGACCATGGACTGCACGGGCCGGTAGCCCGGCAGGGGCTCCGCCGCGGGCGCGGCGGCGTCGGTGACGGTGTCGCCCACACGGGTGTCCGCCACGTTTTTGATGCTGGCGGTGAAGTAGCCCACCTCGCCGGCCTCCAGCGACTGACAGGGTTCCAGGCCCAGGGGCAGCAGATGGCCGCACTCGATGACCTGATAGACGGCGCCGGTGGCCATGAGCTTCACCGTCTGGCCCACCCGGAGGGTGCCCTCCTTCAGCCGCATGTAGACGATGACGCCCCGGTAGCTGTCGTACTGGCTGTCGAAGATCAGGGCCTTCAGCGGCGCGCTGACGTCGCCGGTGGGAGGGGGCACGTTCTTCACGATGTCTTCCAGCACGGCGTCGATGTTGATGCCCATTTTGGCGGAGATCTCCGGCGCGTCCATGGCGGGCAGGCCGATGATGTCCTCCACCTCATGCTTGGCCTTCAGGGGGTCGGCGGCGGGCAGGTCAATCTTGTTGAACACCGGCAGGATCTCCAGATCGTGCTCCATGGCCAGATACGTGTTGGCCAGGGTCTGGGCCTCCACGCCCTGGGTGGAGTCCACCACCAGCACCGCGCCCTCGCAGGCGGCCAGAGAGCGGGAGACCTCGTAGTTGAAGTCCACATGGCCCGGCGTGTCGATGAGGTTCAGCTCGTAGAGCTGGCCGTCCTGGGCATGATAGTTCAGCTTCACGGCACGGGCCTTGATGGTAATGCCCCGCTCCTTTTCCAGGTCCATGTTGTCCAGCAGCTGGCTCTCCATCTCCCGCTGGGAGACGGCGTTGCACTTCTCCAGCAGCCGGTCCGCCAGCGTGGACTTGCCGTGGTCAATGTGGGCGATGATGCTGAAGTTTCGGATGTTGCTCTGTTTCGTCATAGTTCGGATAACCTCCATAGGCAAGTCCACGCAGGCCCCCGCGCAGGCGGGGCGGCGCGGAGCGCCGTCGTTGAAATCAAATCAGGGGGTCCCCGAAAAGCCGCCAGGCTTTTTGGGGAGAGGAGGAGCGGCGGAGTGAGTGAGCTTTCGCCGTCAGGTGGAAGCGAGGGATGCGGAGCCCGCGACGACGAGGTCAATGTGGGCGATGATGCTGAAGTTTCGGATGTTGCTCTGTTTCGTCATAGTTCGGATAACCTCCATAGGCAAGTCCACGCAGACCCCGTGCAGCGGGGCGGCGCGGAGCGCCATCGTTGAAATCAGAAATCGCAGGTTTGCCGCGCCCTCACTTTTCTGTCAGGGAGGCGATGCGGCTGTCGGCGCCGTGGAGCACCTGGGTAATGCTCTGACTGCGGCCGGGATAGTTCTGCGCCACCGCCTCGTCGGACACCGGCGGGAACTCCGCCTTGCGCTCATTCAGCTGTCGGAGCGTCTGTGCGTACCGGGTATCGCTGAGGGCCATGTCCGCCGCCGCGCCTGTGGTGCAGGATGCGGAGTCCACGGAGAAATAGGCCTCGTTGCCGCCTGCCGCCCGGTACAGCCGCCGGTACAGCTGGTAGACAGCGGTGCCCAGATAGGCAGCGGCCTCGTTGATAGCGGCCTTGTCGTTGAGCTTGCCCAGCAGGTCGAACAGCACGCCGATGGCGCCTGCCAGCAGCTTGCTCTGGAGGGTGGCCATGACGCTGCCCCGGAGGACGTTGCCCTGGTCCGCGGCTGACAGGATGTCCTCCTCTGACAGCATGGCGCCGTCCCGGGACAGGGTGCGGCCCAGAATGAAGTCCGCCGAAACGTGGTAGTAGTCGCAGGCCTTCACCACAAAGGACAGGCCCGGCTCCCGGATGCCTTTCTCATAGTGGCTCAGCAGCGCCTGGGAGATGCCCAGGTCTGCCGCGGCTGTCCGCTGGCTGACGCCCCGCTCCTTGCGCAGCAGCGACAGCGTGCGGGAAAATTCGGATGTGGATGCCATCTTTCTCTCTCCTTCGTCAGGCGGCACCCGCCGCCCTCTCCAACATCAGCGGCTCCAGATCAATTGGAGGATCGCATCAATACGTACCGTATAGTTTATCAAAAAGGCTACGGAAAGTAAAGAGAAAAGCGGGACTTTACCCGACGGTAAAGTTCCGCTTTCGCGGTTTTTCCAACGCCCTGACCGGCGAATCAAGGGCTCAGAACAGCCCCACCTGATTGGGCAGGACGTCGCCGCCGATGCTGCGGAGCTGCTGGGCCGTCTCCTCCCACAGACGGTCGGTGATGGACATCTTCCGGATGATGTTCTTTACCGTGGTGTCCAGGGCCGTGCCCTCGCTGTAGTCCGCCGGGAAGATGAAGTCCACCCGGCTCTTGGCCATCAGATCCTCCACGCCCAGGCGGTTGTCCTCCTGGTAGACCGCGATGGCCTGGCCGCCGTAGGCCCGCATCATCTTCATGCAGGGCACATCGCTGAGACCGTCGCCCATGTAGATCATGTTGTGGAAGGGGATCCGCTTGCTGTTGTCCGGCATGGAGTCGTTGAGGGTCTTGTCGTCGGACACGTCCAGCACGCCCTTGTTGATGCGGTAGACGAACTGGGTCTTGGCGGTGAAATTCACCGCCAGCTTCGGCCACACCGGCCGGCCCGTCTCGTCGTAATAGAACTCGCTGGCGTAGATCTCCTTGAACTCCCCGCTGATGGAGGAGCCCTCAATGATCTCCCGCAGGCCGGAGGAGATGATGTAGTGCTCCACCGCCACGCCCTGGGTCTCGCCGAACTCGTTGATGCGGCGGAACCAGTCCGCCACGCCAGGATACAGCACGATGTCCCGGCCCTTTTCCACCAGATCCGCCCGGGTGAAGGGGCGGTTTTTCCGCTCCGCCTCCTGGAGCATGGTGTACATATAGGCCAGAATACCGTCGATGCGGTTGGCGCGGCCGAAACTGTTGGCCTCCCCCCAAAACTCCGACGGAGTCATCCCCAGGGAGGGAATGAAGGCGTAATTCTGCATATCCGTGGTGCAGAGGGTCTTGTCAAAGTCGTACAGGAAGGCGATGATGGGACGGTCTTGCATGGCGGTGTCCTCCTCCAAACCGGCGCCGGCGGACCGGCGCGCTCTGCGGGTAAGCAGAAAGCGGCCCTGACAGGCCGCTTTCAGAGTTTATTGATCC
>Ga0129314_1002091_pt1 | contig 11865 bp, 9 predicted proteins | sample O1111metagenome_FD_94431 | JGI IMG/M metagenome (GOLD analysis project Ga0129314, IMG submission 94431) | Orangutan individual fecal microbial communities from fecal samples from Wisconsin, USA - O1111 metagenome | ecosystem: Host-associated > Mammals > Digestive system > Large intestine > Fecal...
CACATGCCGATTTTTCCGAAGTCACCGCCGTTTCTCTTTCCGTTCTCGAAATAGTGCGAATCCATCAGCTTGTCGAACGTTCCCGCTGCGTCAAGTGATACCTGCTGATACTGCACCTCCGCGACTATTACTCCGCTGTCTATGACCTCTTCAATTGGGTAGTAATACTTGTTCTCGAACGCAAGATACACAACCGCCGGCAGCTTGTTTTCCGCAGTCGCAGTTTTCGGCACGATAAGGTTTATGGGAAAAGTAAAGTTCTCTCCGTCGGGCGTCGGGAAGGTTATGCTTATTCTGCTCTCGCTTGCCTTTCCGCAGCACACGTCAAACTTCGCCTCCTCCTTCCATGTCGTCTCTCCCTCGGGCGTCGGCATTGTACCGTACTCGTATTCCGCGAGGATATCAAGCATTTCGCGCCGTCTTTCGGGGAAGTTTTCACGCGTGACTTCGCTGCCGTCTTTCATTTTCAGAATCTCGGGCAAATGTCGTTCTTCAAGCAGTTTTGCGATTTCTGTTTTCATCTGATGCTTCCTTTCTTTATGTATAATGTTTTAGCTATCGTCACCGGAAACACCTCCGCAGCTCCGCCGAAATAGAGATTTCTCGCGGCAGAGTTCATTGTAGCTCCCGTCGTGAGTATATCGTCAAAAATAATGTACTTTCCTCCGCGTACAACGTTCTCTCTGATAAGTTCAACCGTCGCTTCCGCGTTTTTCTCCCGTTCGGTGGGATTTAATGATTTCTGCTCACCGCCGCCTACTCTGCGCAGAGTTTGTGCCATATTGCATCCGAGCAACTTTGACATTCTCCGCACTATCTCCTCGGACTGGTCGTAGCCGAATTCGCTGTATTTACTCTCAGAGCGCGGCGGGTAGGTCAGAATCCAATCATGAATATCCTCGCCCGCAGAGTCAAACAGTCTCTTCACCGCACCGGATATTATCTCCGCGAAAAAGTCGAACAGCACTTCCCTTTCCTTTAGGGCGAATATCATTTTCTCGGTTATCCTGTCCTCGTCACGGTCGCGGAGATTCAAGTAAAACGTGAGTGACAGCGAATTTCTGCTGCTCAGCCTTGTCTTAAATATCTTCTCGTCAAGCTCGTTGCAGGCGCATCTGTCGGCAGTATTTCCGCAAACGGGACACTTCAAAAACATCTCCTGCCTGAACTTTCTTATGCACTCCCCGCAGACTCTCTCGCCGTGACCTACAGCGCATCCGCAGACCTCGCATGACGGCGGGAACAGTATGTCAGCGAAATAGCCGAAAAATCGTGCGATACCCATGCTCCACCGCCTTTCTTTTTTTGAAGTATACCATAGTTTCGCGTTCATTTCAAGCACAAACAACAAAAAAATCGCCGGAATTTCGCCCTTCACCATAAAAAGTGAACGAAAGCGAATCCGGCGGATTTTATAGGTAACACCGCACAGTTCTGGTGGTGCAATTGCGCAGTCAGATTTTTCGTCAGGTTAAACAAACTGAGGAAGCAAGAGTAAATCCTCTGCTGACGAGGTTTGTGACACATGACGGAAAAGATGCAAGCAAGTGTGCCGCTAGGAATTGTGCGTTGTTGCCTAAATTATCAGTTCAGTTTTCTTTTTTCAGATTGTACAGCGGAAGGAGATACTGTTCTCTTCTTCTTCTTATCTCGGCAACATAAGCGGAGTCTGTCTCCTTATGAAGCTCTTCGATGTACTCGTGGTGGTTCTTTCTGATTTTAGCGTCAACCTGTGAAATTATCAGCATAGCGATACTGGAGCACTGGTCGCTCGCTCTCTCGAGGTATGTAAACGTCTCGATGAATATGATTCCGGCTGTGACCTTGCATTCTCCGCTCTTGAGACGGTTGATATGGCTGTCGCGGAGGTACTGTACCATGTCGTCTATGACCTCTTCAAGAGGCTCTACGCGCTTTGCAAGCTCAATGTCGTCGTCGTTGAACGCCTTTACCGTCATCTCGATTATATCGTCAACGGCGGCAAGTATGGCAGCAAGCTCACGTTTAGCGACAGGAGAGAACGTAAGCTCTTCGTTCTTTATCTTCTGCGCGAACTCATTGATATTTGTGGCGTAGTCGCCAATTCTTTCAAAGTCCGTGGAAGCTTGTATCATTATATTGATAATTTCGTTCTGTTCTTCCGTGAGCGCGGTTTTCGACAGGCTTACGAGGAAGTTTTCTACCGTATCGGTGAAATTATCGAGCTTTTCTTCTCTTGTGTCAATGCCGACGGACACCTCTTCGCTGAAATTATTGAGCTGTGCGATGCTGTCGCTGAAGTTCTGGCGTGCTATCGTACCCATTATACCGATAACGCTCTTTGCCTCGGACATAGCAATCTGAGGAACAACGTAGAGCTTTTCGTCAAGTGCGTTGAGAGCCTGCGAGTAGTCGTCGTTTTCCTGCTTCTTTTCCTTCTCGTCGGGCTTTATAACAAGGTATGTAATCTTTACGAGAAGATTTGTGAACGGGAGAAGAACTACAGCTGTAATAAGGTTGAATACTGTCTGGAAGTTTGCGATATCTCCGCTGGATGCCACTTTATCCCAAAGATCCGGGAAAGCGCCGCAAGCCTTGAGTATCGTCATAGCGATCATGAATAGGAATGTACCGATAACGTTGAATACAATATGCGCGACGCCCGTTCTCTTTGCGTCCTTGGATGAGCCTATCGAGCACACCATAGCGGTTGTGACGCAGGTTCCGAGGTTGATACCCATTATAATAGGATAAACGAGGTTCATGGTCATAGCTCCTGTTACGGAAAGAGCCTGGAGCATACCGACCATAGCGGACGAGGACTGCACTATCATTGTAAGTACAAGACCTGTGATTATACCTACAAGAGGCATTTCGGTAAATCCGCCGAGTATATTAATGAACGCTTCCGATTCGGAAAGAGGTTCGACGGAGGAAGTCATTGACATAAGTCCGGTGAAGAGAATACCGAAGCCCATGAAAATCTCGCCGAGAGGCTTGGAGTTTTTTTTCTTCACGAACATTATCAGAATAATTCCGACAACAAGCGCGATAGGAGCGAGGGTAGAGGGTTTAAAGAATTCGAGAATAGCGTTGCCCGACGAGTCGATATCCATAAGGCGTATAATCTGTGCCGTGACTGTCGTACCGATATTCGCGCCGAGGACTATACATACGGCTTGCTTGAGGTTTAAAACTCCCGCTGTAATAAGTCCGACCGTGATAACGATTGTAGCGGTTGACGACTGGATTACGGCGGTGACGAGAGCTCCCGTGAGCACACCCATGAAAGCGTTCGCAGTAACCTTTTCAAGCACGCGTTTCAGAGCTGTACCCGACGCGTTCTTTAGTCCCTCACCCATGATTTCCATACCGTACAGGAACATTGCAAGACCGCCGAGCAGGGTTATAACTGTGAAAATCGTCATAATTGACTCCTGTTATTTTGGTTCGGCTTTCCCCCGGTCAAACTTCCATACGTTAAAAAACGCGAACCGTGCCGAACCTGAATTTTATCGCAAAACCTATGTAATAACTATAACATTTTCTTGCAAAATCAATGTTTCTCATTTATTAAATCATTGTTAACTTAAAGTTAATTGTCGCGTGACATAAAAACCGCACCGATATCTCACGCTCTCGCAAAACAAAAGCAGAGATGCCGATGCGGCATTTTATTCAGTTAAGGTATTTATCTCTCTTCTCTTGTGCAGCCGCAGCTTTTCGCTTCCTGTGCGTCGAGAACAAAGGATTCGCAGTCCGTGCACTGGCATACCGTAGGATTCTGTTCGTGTGTGCCTACGCTGATTTTGTCAAGCGCGCAGAATTCGCAGCTCTTCGCGTGGTTTGCGCACTGCTTAACTGTACATGAAATGGAATGATTGGGCTTTTTGATCTCTGACATAATAAATGACCTTCCTTTTCGGATTAATTGAAATTCGGATTAATTGAAAGCCGTATGATTTTTCACCACAGGCTTACGGTCATTATTATTGCCGGAAAGCAGGCGTATTATTAGCTTTAATCAAGATTTTTTCAGGAATTCTCGGCAGGAGATGGATGCCATGACTCGCTGTCGGAATAATTCAGCACAGGTGTGATACTGTAGTTCACCCGCTCAACTGCGCCGCCGTTTATGATAAGCTCGGCTTCAAGGATGGAGGAATACTTCTCTCCGTACTTATCTGCGCCGTTCACAAGAGAGCCGAGGGAATACGCGATATAGCCGTCTCCGTAGCTTTCGGTTGACACAATGCTTCTGGAGTTTGTCGCCACAACAAGGTCCGCTCCCGCGTCGATGAACGAATGAAAGTCAGACGTCATTTCGTCCGTGACCTTTCCGGAGGTGCTTATCATGACCGCGACAAAATCACGCGACGAGGAGGCATTCTCTATCCATGAGATAATCCCGGGAACGTTGTCGGCTTTGTATGTGCAGGGGTAAACTCCTACGCTTACTCCGCTTGAATGGGAAGAATATATCGCCTTTCCGGAGTCTCCCCACCTGATACCGCACTCATCGAGAGCCGCTTTTGTGTCGGAATATCCGTCAGAACCGTAATCCTTTGTTCCGGGACATTCGAGAGACACCGCGTCAATTCCTCCGAGGGAGAGGATATCGGCGTTTTTCGCGGGAGCTTTGTACCAGCCTATCTCGCTCTCTCCGCTTTTGTCTCTCGCGGAAAGCTCTTCAGAATCCGAGAACACGGATGAGAGGAAAGACAGCGTCATGTCGTCCTTCTTTGTAATGTCAGTTATGTCTTCGAGAAAATATCCGCCGCCTTTTTCATCGTAAAGCCCGCCGAGCGTACCGTAGGAGCTGCTTCCGAGCATGGAGCCGGCGTTTATCGAGCCTGTGAACGTCATGGCAAACCGCTCGTAGGAAAAGTCGGGTTCTTCTATGTTCTGTGCGGATTCGGCTTCCGTCGAGGGGGTATTTTCATCGGGTTTTGTCAGTCCCGCGGCGTAATCAGAGTCCGTATGCAGTATTGTTGACAGAACTGTCGCACCGATGAGAAACAGCGTCACAACGGCAATATACGCGCCCCTCTCCGCCGCCATCTTTTTTAAAGCATTCATATAGCATTCATTCCGTAGTCGTTGGTTTTATGTGAGGATATCACTAAAGCTGTCATTTTTTGTCTCAATCCGTATTATTTTAACATATTATGCATCGGAATGCAAGTATTTATACGCAAATACCTCCACTTAGATAAACACAGGACGTGTCTGCTCACCCCTCTCCGCGTCCTCAAGCGTTTTTCTCACAAGCGAAAAGTCGGCGACAAGAGAATACGGCTTCTCCTTGATGTTATCCTGAGCCATAGGGACGAAGAAAACATTCTTCCGCTGTATGAGCCTTCCTATGTTCTCAATATTTCCCGAGAGCGCGTCGTTTGTTGCCAGAGCAAGCACTAACTTCTTCGAGCATCTGAGGTGAGCTTTCGCAGCCATAGTCACTGGTGTGTCCGTTATTCCGTGGGACAGCTTCGCGGCGGTGTTTCCCGTGCATGGGCATATCAGCATAAGGTCAAGCGGATATGTAGGTCCGAGCTTTTCCGCCTCCGTTATCGTGCATATGGGTTCTCTGCCGCATATCGCCGCCGTTTTTTCACGCATCATAGCCGAACTGCCGAATCTTGTGTCGGTCTGCGCGGCGTTGAACGAGAAAACAGGTACGATATCGTATTCTCCACGCAGCTCCTTCATGACCTCCAGTGCGGCTTTATGTGTGCAGAACGAACCGCATACCGCAAATCCGAGTTTCTTCTTCGGTGTGCTCATTGTAAGTCGTTTTCCTCCCTCATTTCAGTTTTTCGGATATGATACTACCGACCACTCCGCAGATTATCTCCCCGGCAGTCTCGGGCGCGACCTTTCCCGGAAGAGACGGCAGGCAGACTGTGCGGATACCCACCCTCTCGGCGGATTTTAAATCCACTCCCGAATTCTTCGCCGCAAGCTCAAACAGCACTGTCTTTTTCTCGAGCCGATTAAGAAGCTCCTCATCGAAAACAAGCGCGGGTACAGTATTGAACACGGCGTCGCACCTCAGCGGAACCTCGCGGTATTCGGACAGCGGAGTCGGTATGCATCCGTCGCATTTTGCCCACGACAGGTCTTTTTTGCTCCTTGCAACGGCAAACACGTCCGCTCCGAGCATCTTTAGCTTATTCGCGAGCGTTCTTCCAACTCTGCCGTAGCCTATGACCGCCGCTTTCATGCCGGACACTGTTATGTCAAGCTCATCCATGCAGGCTTTTATCGCTCCCTCTGCCGTAGGTACGGAGTTTAAAATCTGCATTTCCTCGCAGTCGTAGTAGTCCACGCACTCAATCCCGCATTCCTCGGCGAATCTCACGGCAAACGGAGGCAGCATCCCGCCGAGCAGCAGAGAACCCCTCTTCATTCTGCCGCATATTTCGATAAGGGCAGGCTCTGCTCGGTTTTTCTCAAGCGGTGTTCTGAGATGCACTCCGTCGTTCGACACGGGAAGCGGAAGCACCACAACATCCGACTCGCTCACGGCAGACGTCCAGTCCACGCATTTCACCGAATTTTTCAGGTATTCCTCATCCGCGCCGCCGTATATCTCGGAAAATCCCCAGACAGCGCATTCATATCTTTCAGACAGGCAGGACGCGGTCGAGAGCATTCTTCTGTCCCCGCCGACAAGCCCCGCTTTTATTTCTTCCGCCATATCGTTTTTCTCTCATGCCGCAGTTTTATCTCGCAGCACGATTTCTCTCCCTTCCGCCTTTGCTTTTGTGACGTGGAGATAAAATATTCTCCCTTCTTTAGGATATTCGTCACACGGCGGAAGGGTGAGCGGCGGACTGTATTTCGCACGATGTATGTTTTTTATATCAAATGTTAATATTCTGCACAAAATAGTCCGTATAAATCAAAAATAGGACTTGAATTTGTTATTTATTTATGCTATGCTGTTTTCAGACGCATGACTATAGCTTAGCGTCGGCTTAAATTAAAAAACTAAATTTCCTATATCAGGAGGATTTTATTATGATTTTAAGACCCCCGTCAGTGCCGCTTATCACGGTAGACCCTTATTTCTCTGTTTGGTCGCCCGCTAACCGTCTGACAGATACTCAGACCGTTCACTGGACCGGCAAGCCGAACACTATCGTAGGCACAGCTGTTATCGACGGCGAAAGCTACCGTTTCATGGGCAAGCTCAACCGCCGCGACGACTCAAAGACCCTTACACAGGTTTCCTGCAACTGCGACGCGCTCTCCACATACTACACATTTGAAGGCGCAGGCGTAACTCTCTCCCTCACATTCATGACTCCTCTCTTCATGGACGACCTCGACATAATGACACGTCCCGTAAGCTACCTGAAGACAGAGGTTAAGTCAAACGACGGCAATAAGCACTCCGTTAAGGTAAAAATCTCCGTTTCCGAAGAAATCTGCCTCAACTACCGCGGTGAAGACGAAGTTGTTACGGAAGAAGTTACAACAGACTCTTTCACAGGCGTTAAAATCGGTAGCGTAAAGCAGCCCGTTCTCGCTGTATCCGGCGACGACATCAGAATCAACTGGGGCTACTTCTACCTCGCTGTAAACTCCGGCAAGGCTTACGCTGAAAAGGTTTCTTCTCCCTTCGTTCCCCGTTGGCATGACGATAAGGCTCCCGAAGGCTTCAAGGAAGAGATGACTTTCGTGTCCGCCGAAGCTGACCTTTGCACCGCTTGCGCTCCCTCCGCTCTCTTCACATTCTCCTATGACGACGTAAAGTCCATCGAATACTTCGGAGACAAGCTCCCCTCCTACTGGAACAAGGACGGCAAGACCATCGTTACGGCTATCGAAGAAGCATACGCCGACTACGACTGCCTTACAAAGAAAGCTAAGGAGTTCTCCGACAAGCTCTTCCTCGACGCAACTCGCGCAGGCGGAGAAAAGTACGCTGAAATCTGCGAGCTTGCATACCGTCAGGCTATCGCCGCTCACAAGGTTGCGGTTGACAACGACGGCAAGGTTCTCTTCATATCCAAGGAATGCTTCTCCAACGGATGCGCCGCTACTGTTGACGTAAGCTATCCCTCAATCCCGCTCTTCCTCATCTACAATCCCGAGCTTGTTCGCGGCATGATGCGTCCTATCTACAAGTATGCCCGCACTCCCGGCTGGGTATTCGACTTTGCTCCTCACGACTGCGGTCAGTTCCCGCTCGTTCACGGACAGGTTTACGCAGACAACCATATCGAAGGTCAGATGCCCGTTGAAGAATGCGGCAACATGCTCGTTATGGCAGCTTCCGTTTGCATTGCTTCCGGCGACACAAAGTTTGCTGAAGAAAACCTCGATCTCCTTGAAGCATGGGTCAAGTACCTCGAAGCTCACGGAGACGACCCGGAAAACCAGCTCTGCACAGACGACTTCGCAGGACACCTCGCTCACAACTGCAACCTTTCTCTCAAAGCTGTTATGGGTATCGCAGGTCTCGGCGTAATCTACAAGATGCTCGGTCGTGAAGCTGACTACGAAAGAATGACAGCTGAAGCTAAGAGAATGGCAGCAGGCTGGGCAGAACGCGCTTCCAACGGCGACGGCAGCTATCGTCTCGCATTCGACAGAGAAGGCACATGGTCCATGAAGTACAACATCGTTTGGGACAAGCTCATGGATACAGGTATCATGGACAAGGGCGTTATCGCTACAGAGTTCGCTTCCTACAAGAGACACATCAACCACTACGGTATGCCTCTTGACAACAGAGAAACATATACAAAGTCCGACTGGCTCATCTGGACAGCTACTCTCTCCGAATGCCGCCGCGGATTTGAAGAATATGTCGCTCCCCTTTGGGAAAACTACAACTGCACACTCTCCCGCGTACCTATGACCGACTGGTACAACACCATCTCCGCACAGCAGATCGGATTCCAGCACAGATCCGTTGTAGGCGGACACTTCATCAAGCTCCTTGAAGCTACAGGCAAGATGAAGAACTGGAAGAAGTAATTCCGAATAAATTAAACGCTCATGCTCTCACCGGGCAGGGCGTTTTTTAGGTAACACCGCTGGGTTCTGGTGGTGGGGTTGTGCAGTCAGATTTTTCGTCAGGTTAAACAAACCGAGGAAGCAAGAGTAAGCCCTCTGCTGACGAGGTTTGTGACACATGACGGAAAAGATGCAAGCAAGTACGCCGCCGTGAACCCAGCGTTGTTGCCTTTATACCGTCGCCATTGCCACGAGCCGCCCTCTCCCTCTCTCCACCGTCATGTTTATCTCCCTCCCGCCGACAGTGAAAGTGAAATAAGCTCTCCCGAATGCGTCGTATCCGTTTTCCGTGAGCTGTGCGGAGCCGATTTCATCCGCAGTGAGCATATATCCGAGATAAGACCGAGCGGACGCGGCGCATTCTTCAAGGGAGAGAACCTCACCCGTCTCCGTGTCAAGCGAAATGCAGCACTCGCGCGGAATGCATTTGTCTTTGACCATCACGACATACGCGTTGCGGCAGGCGAAAACAAGCTCTCCCTCCCCTCCGATGTATTTCAGCGTGTTTTTCAGCCCGAGCACCTCGTTCGCGTTTTTCTCGGCTCTCTTTATCTCGGCTGCGGTAACGTTCGCTCTGACAGTTGTCTCGGGTGTCGGTTCTGTCTTGTCCGAGTTTTCGTCAAATCCCGCTTTTATCTTGTTCTCGAGCATATCAGTGTATTCCCCGCCGCGTTCCTCAAGCACAGCCGACGATACATCCGAAAAAAACTCCGCCGCCGTAAGATTTCCCGCTCTTTTTGCGTATTCCAGCGCGTTCAGTGCATAATGATATGAGACGGTCTTGTCGGCGTTTTTCAGGCTCATGAGCAGGTTTTCGGCGGTGTTTTTCATCTCGACCTCGTATATTCTCGAAAGACTGTTTTTCTCTTCCCTCTCGCCGGACAAATCTACAAGCGCGTAAGCTCCCAGAAAAATAACCGCCGCCGTCATCACGCTGAACAACGAAAGAAATACCGCCGTGTGTTTTTTTATGAATTCCATATCGCATATCCTCACCTTATATTTATAATATTAGGTTTGACAAAACGCACATTATTATGTTATAATAAAATTCGGTTATAGAGGGATACTCGAATAAACAAAGCTGAATTTTACCGTTTGAAAAGGAAGGATTAGCATGGAACGTGATTTTTTCCCGAATATTATCGGAAATAAGCGGCTGAAGGGCATAATATCATCCGATATCTCAAACGGCAGGACTGCTCACGCATACATTATCGAAGGTCCGAGCGGCTCGGGAAAAATGCTCACTGCACTGTCAATCTGCGCGGCTGAGGTATGCGAGAGGAAGAACGACTGCTCATACCCTCTCCCGTGCGGCGAATGCGACTCGTGCAAGAGAATACTCTCGGGTATTTCCGCAGATGTTCTTGTGACAAAGAAGCCGGAGGACAAAGCTTCCATCGGAGTAGATTTAATACGCCCCATCAAGGACACTCTGTACATTGCGCCGAACGACGGTGAGAAAAAGTTCTACATTATAAAAGACGCGGATTACCTCACTCCCGCCGCGCAGAACGCTCTCCTTCTCACGATAGAAGAACCGCCGGAATTTGTCATGTTCTTTCTGCTTTGCGAGGATTCTGCGTCCCTTCTTGAAACTGTCAGAAGCCGCGCGCCGGTACTCCGAACTGAAAAGTTCCCCGCTTCATTCATCGAAGAATATCTCTCGAAAAAATACAAAAACGCCGACAAAAAGAAGCTCGAATACGCATCCCATCTTGCATCAGGCTCACTCGGTCGTGCTGTTGAACTGTACGAAAACGGTGACGAGGAAGCAAAGCTGTACAAATGTGCGGATGAGTTCTTATCACTAATGCTCCCGGGAAAGTCGTCGGACGGTATTCTCTTCATTCGCGGAAAAATGCCGAAGGACAGGGCGGATATATGCGAGGTGCTTTCCCTTATGCGCTTTGCTCTGCGCGATATTATTGCCGATAAAAAGGGCGGCGAGCTTGTGTTTTACACCGAAATACCGTCTTTTGCGAAGAAAATCTCGATAAAACGCGCCGTGGAGCTGTATTCGGCGGTGACAAATGCAGAGGACGACATCAGCCTGAACTGCTCGGTGAATACCGTCTTGACCGCGCTTATCGGAGCTTAGATAAATTATTGAAAATATTACATCCACTTTATAAATCAGGAGTTCACATATATGGATAAAGAAAATGCATCTTCGGTGGAACTGCCGGAATCGGGCGACATCGAAATAATCGGAATAAGGTTCCGTGACGCGGGAAAGGTATACTACTTCTACCCGTCCGGCATCAAATTTGAAGCGGGAGACTTTGCGGTAGTCGAAACGGCTCGCGGAATCGAGTACGGCTATGTATCGGAAGGAAACCGCATGACGGACGTGTCAAAGATTGTTCCTCCGCTCCGTCCCGCTGTCAGAAAAGCAACGGAAGCAGACACCGCAAAATACGAGGAAAACAAGCGTCTTGAAGCCGAAGCGTTCGACATCTGCAAGCAGAAGATAGCTGAACACAAGCTCGGCATGAAGCTCATAAGCGCGGAATACACCCTCGACAACAGCAAGCTTTTGTTCTACTACTCCGCCGAAATACGGGTAGACTTCCGTGAGCTTGTGAAGGATCTCGCCTCCGTTTTCCGCACAAGAATAGAGCTGAGACAGATAGGAATCCGCGACGAAGCGAAAATGCTCGGCGGGCTCGGCGTATGCGGTCAACCGCTCTGCTGCTCACGCTTCCTCTCGGACTTTGTTCAGGTTTCCATCAAAATGGCGAAGGAGCAGAATCTATCGCTCAATTCGTCAAAAATATCCGGCGCGTGCGGTCGTCTGATGTGCTGTCTGAGATACGAGCACGACACATACGAGGCTGAGATAGCGAAAAC
>Ga0129314_1002092_pt1 | contig 11863 bp, 10 predicted proteins | sample O1111metagenome_FD_94431 | JGI IMG/M metagenome (GOLD analysis project Ga0129314, IMG submission 94431) | Orangutan individual fecal microbial communities from fecal samples from Wisconsin, USA - O1111 metagenome | ecosystem: Host-associated > Mammals > Digestive system > Large intestine > Fecal...
AGCGGGTGCTGGTGGACGGTGAGAGCGACGACCCGGACTTCCCCCTGTCCTCCCGGACGGAGGGCAACCGTCTGGTACGGCTGAAGGGGGACAAGTCCCTCATCGGCCAATTCGCGGATGTGAAGATCACCGGCAGCAACACCTGGGCCCTCTACGGCGAGGCGCTGTAAGGCCGGAAATACGACGCGGCCCCCCCAGGGGCCGGTACAAGGAGGTTCCCATGAAACTCGTCACCCTACTGGAAAATACCGCCTGTTCCCAGGCGTTCCGGGCCAACTTCGGCCTGAGCCTGTATTTTGAGACGCCGAAGCACCGCATCCTGTTCGACGCCGGTCCCAACGGCGACTTCGCCGCCAACGCGGAGGCGCTGGGGGTGGACCTGTCCGCCGTGGACATCGCCGTTCTCTCCCACGGCCACAGCGACCACAGCGACGGCCTGCTGACCTTCTTTGAGAAGAACGTTCACGCCGCGGTTTACGTCCACGCCGGCGCGGACCGGGGCTACTACGCCCAGACGCCGGAGGGCGTCAACTACATCGGCCTGGACCCCCGTCTGGAATCGTACCGGCACCGCTTCACCGTGGTGGAGGGCGTCTGCCGCATCGACGACGAGCTGACGTTGTTCGACGCCGTGCCGGGGGACTTCCCCACCATGGACACCAGCCATCGCCTGAAGCGGAAGAACGACGCCGGGGATCTGATCCCCGACACCTTCGCCCATGAGCAGGACCTGCTCATCACCGCGGAGGGGAAGTCCGTGCTGGTGGCGGGCTGCTCTCACCGGGGCATCGTCAACATCCAGCGCCGGGGCGCGGAGATCCTGGGCCGTCAGCCCGACGCTGTGGTGGGCGGCTTCCATCTGTTCCAGCTGGACCCGGCGGCCCCCGCCTCGGAGAAGCTGCTGAACCAGATCGGCCACGCCCTGCTTCCGGGAGACACCGTCTACTACACCGGCCACTGCACCGGCGAGTACCCCTTCCGGGTCCTCCACGGCATTCTGGGGGACCGCCTGCGGTCCATCTCCGCCGGTTTCGCGGCGGAGCTTTGAGCCGCCACACAAGCGTTTTTAGACAGAAAGAGAAGGTGACTTCATGGCGGAGCTGACCCCCATGATGAAGCAATACCTGGAGATCAAGAAGGACAATCCGGACTCCATCCTGTTTTTCCGGCTGGGGGACTTCTACGAGATGTTCGCCGACGACGCCAGGCTGGCGTCCCGTGAGCTGGACCTGACCCTCACCAGCCGGGACCACGGCAAGCACGCCAAGCCGGAGGAGGAGCGGGTGCCCATGTGCGGCATCCCCTACCACGCCAGCGACTCCTACATCGCCCGGCTCATCGCCAAGGGCTACAAGGTGGCCATCTGCGAGCAGATGGAGGATCCCGCCACCGCCAAGGGGCTGGTGAAGCGGGACATCATCCGGGTGGTGACGCCCGGCACGGTCATCGACGCCGCCTGTCTGGACGACAAGAGCAGCAAATTCCTCTGCGGCATCTATCTGGATTCCCAGCGGGCGGGCGTCAGCTTCTGCGATATCTCCACCGGCAAGACCCACGCCACCGCCTTCACCGGCAAGGAGCGGCTGGACCACGTCATCAACGAACTGGGCCGGTTCTCCCCCGCCGAGGCCGTGCTGAACGACGGCGCCTTTCAGGAGCGGGTCCTGACGGACCTGCTGCGGGACCGGCTGCACTGCCGGGTGGAAAACGGCGGCGAGCGCCGCTTCCTGCTGCCTGCGGCGGAGAAGAACATCCGGAAGCAGTTCGGCGAGGAGGCCTTCAGCCGCCTGCCGGGGGGCAATCCCGCCGCGGCCATGGCCATCGGCGGCCTGCTGGACTATCTCTACGAGACCCAGAAGACGGATCTCAGCTATATCAACGACCTGGACTACTACGAGCAGGGCCGGTTCATGGAGCTGGACCTGTCCGCCCGCCGGAATCTGGAGCTGACGGAGACCCTCCAGCGCCGGGAGAAGAAGGGCAGCCTGCTGTGGGTGCTGGACAAAACCCGTACCCCCATGGGCGGACGGATGCTCCGCTCCTGGCTGGAGCGGCCCCTGCTCAGCGTTACCGCTATCACCAAGCGGAACACCGCCGTGGCGGCGCTGGTGGACGCCACCATCCAGCGGGAGGAGCTCATCGCCGCCATGACGGGCCTGGGCGACATGGAGCGGCTCATCGGCCGCATCGTCTACGGCACCGCCGGAGGCAGGGACATGGCCTCCCTCCGCGCCGCCATGGAGAAGCTGCCCGCCATCCGGGATCAACTGCTGGCCTTTTCCGGCGGCCGCCTCGGCGAGTTGGCAGCGGAGCTGGACACCCTGGACGACCTCCGGGACGCCATCGCCGAAGCCATCGCCGACGATCCCCCCTTCTCCGTCCGGGAGGGCGGCTTCATCCGGGACGGCTTCAACGAGGAGGTGGACCGTCTGCGGAAGATCCTCACCGGCGGCAAGGACGTCATCATCGACATGGAGGCCCGGGAGAAGGAGCGCACCGGCATCCGCGCCCTAAAGATCGGTTATAATAAAGTTTTTGGCTATTATATTGAGGTTTCCAACGCCTTCAAGGACCAGGTGCCGGATACCTACATCCGCAAGCAGACCCTGGTGAACGGCGAACGGTACATCACCCAGGAGCTGAAGGACCTGGAGCATGAGATCCTCACCGCCTCTGACCGGGTGGTGGCGCTGGAATACGAGCTGTTCACCCAGCTGCGGCAGGATATCTCCGCCCAGGCCACCCGCATCCAGGCTGCGGCAGCCGCTGTGGCGGAGACCGACGCCCTGTGCTCCTTCGCCGCCGTGGCGGTCCACAACCACTACTGTCGCCCAGATATGGACGAGTCCGGCTCCATCGAGATCCACGGCGGACGCCACCCGGTGGTGGAGCAGGTGCTGAAGGACAGTCTGTTCGTCCCCAACGACACCTTCATGGGCGAGAAGGAGAACCGGGTGGCCATCATCACCGGCCCCAACATGGCGGGCAAATCCACCTACATGCGCCAGGTGGCCCTCATCGTCCTCATGGCCCAGATGGGCAGCTTCGTCCCGGCGGACTCCGCCCGCATCGGCGTGGTGGACCGCATCTTCACCCGCATCGGCGCCAGTGACGACCTCACCGGCGGTCAGTCCACCTTCATGGTGGAGATGAGCGAGGTGTCGGAGATCCTGCACCACGCCACGAAAAACTCCCTGCTGATCCTGGACGAGATCGGCCGGGGCACCTCCACCTTCGACGGCATGGCCATCGCCCGGGCGGTGGTGGAGTACTGCGCCGACAAAAAGCTGCTGGGGGCAAAGACCCTGTTCGCCACCCACTACCACGAACTGACGGAGCTGGAGAACACCCTCCCCGGCGCTGTGAACTACAGCATCGCCGTCAAGGCCCGGGGCGAGGACATCATCTTCCTGCGGAAGATTGTCCCCGGCGGCGCGGACCGCAGCTACGGTATTGAAGTGGCCAAGCTGGCGGGCCTCCCCGCCAAAGTGCTGAACCGGGCACGGGCCATTCTGGAGGAACTGGAGCGGGAGCACAACGTCCAGTACGTCCAGCCCCGGCAGGAGACGGAACAGGTCTCTCTCACCGCCATCGGTGAGGGAGAGGTGCTGGACGCTCTGCGCCGCTGCCAGCCGGACACCATGACCCCCATGGAGGCCATGCAGCTGCTGTACCAGTTAAAGCAGAAGCTCTCGTAGGGGCCGGTGTCCTCACCGGCCCGCACGCCCCCTGTTCCACGGCAGTTCAACATTCCTTTCCGCCCCTCAGGAGGTATCTATGGCAAAACGAAAATCCGCCGCCGGCTATATGTCCCCCGGCGAACAGGTCGCCGGAACGGTGTTCTTCGTCATCTATCTGCTGGTGCTGCCCTTCGCCGCTGGTCCCATCTTCGACCTGGCGGCCCGGGTCCTGGGCACGTCCCTCTCCCAGAGTCTCCGGAGCGCCGTCTACTACGGGCTGCTGGCTGTGACGGCCCTCGTCATCTTCCACGGCTTTCTGGGGCGGACCACCCGGAATCTCATGGATAATCTGGGCAGCGCCTGCAAGGGCGCGCTGGGCGGCATCGTGGCGCTGTACGGCCTCAACGAGCTGGTTTACCGCCTCTCCCATCTGCTGACCGGGAACCAGCTGGATCTCAATGACTCCGTCATCTCCGCCCAGATCCAGGCCGTCCCCCAGACGGCGATGGTGATCGTGGTCCTGGCGTCCCCCTTTGTGGAGGAGGTGCTGTTCCGGGGGCTGGTGTTCGGCAATCTGCGGAACAAGGGCCGTGTCCCGGCCTATCTGATCAGTGGCCTGCTGTTCGCCTTCCTCCATCTGTGGCAGTTCGTCCTGGTCCATCAGGATACCGCTTACTTCCTGGTGCTGCTGCAATATCTGGTGCCGGGACTGGTGCTGGCAGGCGTCTATGAGTATTCCGGTACTCTCTGGTCCTCCATCGCCGTTCATGCGGCGGTGAACGCCCTGGCCTGGCTGCTGTGACCCATCTTTCAACCTGAACATACAAAGGAGCTGACCCTATGTCCGGCAAACTGACTCTGGAATCCGGCGGCGGCTGGAAGCACACCGTCCCGGTGACGGCGCTGTCCATCCTGGCCGCCCTGGCTGGCGCGTGGTTCGTGGCCACACAGCTGCGTCTCACCGGCTGGACGCTGACCATCGCCGCCGCGCTGACGGCCTACGTGGTGTTCCGGATGCTGTACGGCCTGCTGGACCGGGCGCTCCCCAGCACCATCCCCATCCGCACCGCGGACTGGTCCCTGACGGAGGACGCCCTGACGCTGGACGGCCAGACCATCCCGCGGGACACCATCCGTCAGGTCCACTGCTGGCCCAACCGGGACGCCCTGGGCCACAGCCTGCCGGGTTGGTCCGTCAACATCGAGACCACCGGCAGAAACCAACTCCTCCGTTCCGTGGCGGAGGGCCCGCTGGCGGACCGCTCCGTGCAGCAGCTCCACGATCTGGTGGACGCGCTGGGCTACGGCGTCCGCTGGCCGGAATAAGCGTCCCCGGCTATCGGGGGCAGGATCATAAAGGAATTGACCTTGACAGAAAGGGAGGTGTGTGTCATGCCTCATATCGCGCAGCTCTCCTCTCACGTGGCGGATCTCATTGCCGCCGGTGAGGTGGTGGAGCGTCCCGCCAGCGTGGTGAAGGAGCTGGTGGAAAACGCCCTGGACGCCGGGGCTTCCGCCGTGGTGGTGGAGACCCGCCGTGGCGGCATGGGCCTCATCCGGGTGACGGACAACGGCTGCGGCATCGCTCCGGAGGAGCTGCCCACTGCCTTTCTCCGCCATGCCACCTCCAAGCTCCGGACGGAGAGCGACCTGGGCAAAATCGGCACTTTGGGCTTCCGGGGCGAGGCCCTGGCGGCCATCTCCGCCGTCTCCCGGCTGGACATTGAGACCCGTCAGTCCGGCGCCTCCGCCGGATCGGCCCTCCATCTGGAGGGCGGTGTGCCCGGCGAGGTGCTGCCCGCCGGTGTGCCGGAGGGGACGACGCTGTACGTCCGGGATCTGTTCTACAACACCCCCGCCCGGCTGAAGTTCATGAAAAAGGACACCGCCGAGACCGCGGCGGTGAACGGCCTGATGCAGCATCTGTCCCTGTCCCATCCGGACGTGTCCTTCCGCTTCATCAAGGACGGCGCGGAGGCCCTCCACACCCCCGGCGACGGGAAGCTGGAGTCCGCCGTCTACGCGGCCCTGGGCCGGGATTTCGCCAGGGGATTGATCCCCGTTCAGGGGCGGGGCGGCGACATCGCCGTGTCCGGCTTCGTGACAAAGCCCCTGTGCGGCCGGGGTTCCCGGGGAATGCAGATCTTCTTCGTCAACGGCCGGTTCATCAAGTCCCAGCTGCTGACGGCGGCCCTGGAGGAGGGCTACCGCAACCAGATCATGAAGGGCAAGTTCCCCGGCTGCGTGCTGTCCGTCACCATGCCGGTGACGGCGGTGGACGTCAACGTCCACCCGGCCAAGACCCAGGTGAAATTCGCCCGTGAAAAGGATGTTTTCGACGCCGTGTACCACACGGTGCTGGACGCGCTGGACGCCGATGGCGTCCCGGAGCCGTCCCGGCCCGCGCCGGTGGAGAAGACTGTGAATCCCCGGCAGGACTTCTTCCAGTCCATGGACGCCGGGACTTTCCGGCAGAAGCAGGCCCAGCGCCCCGCCGGGACGCCCGCCGTTCCCGCGCCGTCCCCTGTGCCCCGCCGTCCCCTGTGGGACACGGAGCTGCGGGCAGGCGCCAAAGTGTCGGACATTGACCGGGCCGGTCCGGTGTATGCCGCCCGGCGGACACCCCCGGCGCCGGTCCATATGGAGCGGCCCGTTCCCACTCCGCCCGCTGTCTCCGCTCCGGAGCGCCGGACGGAAACAGCGGCTCCGCCGGTCCCTGTCTCCCCGGCCCGGATGCCGGAGAAGCAGGACGCCCCGCCGACCCGGCCCTTCGTCCCCGCCATTCCGGAAATGCGGCAGACGACGCTGGATCTGCCGGGGCAGACCGCCATGGAGCCCCCGGCTCCCGCGCCCTGGCGCATCGCCGGGGAGGTGCTGCACACCTACATCGTCTGCGAGGCGGAGGACGAGACCGTCTGGCTCATCGACAAGCACGCAGCCCATGAGCGCATCAACTTTGACCGTCTGAAAGCCGCCCAGACGCCCCCCATGCGCCAGCAGCTCCTCCAGCCCATCGCGGCGGCGGAGCTGGAACGGGAGGACGCGGCGCTGCTGCTGGAGAATCTGCCGGTGCTGGAGCAGTTCGGCTTTGCCTGCGAGGACTTCGGCGGCGGGACGCTGCTGATCCGGGAGGTCCCGGCGGACATCGACGCCGGAGACGCCGTGGCCACCCTGGAGGAGTTCGCGGAGAACCTGCGGACGGGCCGGGATCCGGCGGAGCGCCGGGAGAACCTGCTCCACACCATGGCCTGCAAGGCCGCCATCAAGGCGGGAATGCACTCCGACGAGCGGGAGCTGCGGGTGCTGGTGGACAGGGTCCAGTCCGGGGAGATCAAATACTGTCCCCATGGCCGCCCCGTGGCGGTGAAGCTGACAAAATACGAGCTGGAAAAGATGTTCCGGCGGGCGTAAAGAGGGGGACCATATCTCTCTTTCCCCCTTCCCTTTTATGAGGGCATCCCCGCAGGGACCGGTGTCCTCACCGGCCTGTATAAGGGACGCTGTACATCTTTTCAAACTCTCATTTGAATGCAGAAAGGAGCGTGGGACCGATGTCCCCCAAAATCGTCTGCGTGGTCGGCCCCACGGCCTGCGGAAAAACCAGACTGGGCGTGCTGCTGGCCCAGAAATTCAACGGAGAAGTGGTCTCCGTAGACTCCATGCAGATCTACCGGGGCATGGTCATCGGCACCGCCGCCCCCACGCCGGAGGAGATGGAGGGTATCCCCCATCACATGATCGGCGTGGCGGAGCCCACGGAGCAGTGGTCCGCCGCCCGGTACGCCCAGACCGCCATCCCCATCGTGGACGGCATTCTGGCCCGGGGAAAGCTGCCCATTCTGGTGGGCGGCACGGGCCTGTGGCTGGACGCGGTGGTGCGGGGCCACGGCTTCGCCGCTGGCTGTGCCGGCGGGGCCGTCCGGGCGCAGCTCCAGCATGAGCTAGAGACCGGCGGCATTGCCCCCCTGCTGGAGGAGCTTCGGCAGGCGGACCCGGAGGCGGCGGCCAAGCTCCATCCGTCGGACACCAAGCGCATTCTCCGGGCGCTGGAGGTCTGGCGGGAAACCGGAAAGACCATCTCCGCCCACAACGCGGAGACGAAGGCCCTGCCCTCCCGGTACGACGCGGTGTATCTGGGCCTTCAGTTCGCCGACCGGGAGGACATGAAACGCCTCATCGACCGCCGGGTGGACCGGATGGCGGAGGACGGCCTGCTGGATGAGGTCCGCGCACTGCTCACCTCCGGCGTCCCCAGGGACGCCACAGCCCTCCAGGCCATCGGCTACAAGGAGTTTCTGGGTGTGCTGGAGGGCACCGCCTCCGAGGCGGAGGCCCTGGAGGAGGTAAAGCTCCGGTCCCGGCAGTACGCCAAGCGGCAGCTGACCTGGCTGCGGAGAAATCCGGCCATTCATTGGATCTATTGGGAAAAGAACCGGGATTTTGCCCGGGCGCTTCAGATTTCGACGGAAATTCTCACCACTGAGGGCTTACGATAAAGTCCGGAGCGGAGGAAGATTCCCACGATCTCCTCGCTCTGAACAAAGAAAAAAGGAGCGGATGATATGCAGACAAAAGCGAACTTGCAGGACATATTCCTCACCAAGGTGAAGCGGGACCGGGTCCCGGTCACCATGTTCCTCATGAACGGATTCCAGCTGCGGGGCGTCATCGTCGGCTTTGACGCCTTCGTGGTGGTGCTGGACTCCGACGGCAAGCAGCAGGTCATTTACAAACACGCCATCTCCACCATCGCGCCCATCCGTCCGGTGGACCTGACGCCGGAAGGATCCCGCTGATTCCCGGATACACAACGATCACAAAGGAGCGGCTCCATGAAATCCAAAGCTCTCGGGACAAAACTGCTGATGGCCCTGGTGTGCCTGGCGGTACTGGCCTATTTCGGTCTCCAGATATGGGGATATTACACCGATCCCCTGACCACGGCGGTGGCCTACAGCTATCAGATGGAGAAGGGCGCCACCGTCTCCGGCTGGGTGGCCCGGCAGGAACAGGTACTGCCGGATCCCGGCAGCGGCCTGCTGCGTCTGTCCCGTTCCGAGGGGGAAAAAGTGGCCCGGGGCGGCCGGGTAGCGGTGATCTATGCGGATCAGGCCTCCATGGACCGTCAGAACGAGATCAGCGCACTGGAAACTCAGGTGGAACAGCTCCAATACGCCAAGGACTCAGCCCTGAACAGCGAGGCCGCCCTGAAACTGGACAAGCAGATCATGTCCGGCATTCTCTCCCTTCGTCAGGACGTGACGGCGGACCGGCTGGACGCCGCAGACGGCCATATGGCCGCTCTGCGGAGCCTGGTGCTGAAGCGGGACTATACATATGCCGGCGGCGGTGATCTGGACGCCCAGCTGACGGAGCTGACCGACCGGCTGAAGGACCTGCGGACACAGACGGCCTCCTCCGCCCAGGTGGTGACGGCGCCGGAGGCCGGTGTGTACTCCGCCGTGGTGGATGGATACGAGAGCGTCCTGACGCCGGAGACCGTCACCACTCTGACACCCTCCAGTATCCACCAGCTCCAGTCCACGGGCGAGACCTCCGATCTGGGGAAGCTCATCACCAGCGGCACCTGGTACTACGCCGCCTCCATGGCGGCATCGGATGCGGAAGCCCTGTCTGTGGGCGGCAGCGTCACGCTTCGGTTCGCCAAGGGCGTGGAACGGGACCTGACCGTCCAGGTGGACTCCATCAGCGAAGAGGAGGGCGGCCGGGTGGTGGTCGTGTTCTCCAGTACGCAGTTCCTGTCCGAGGTGACGCTGCTGCGCCAGCAGAGCGCCGACATCATCACCAGCACCGTCTCCGGCATCCGGGTGCCCTCCAGGGCCATCCGCACCAGCAAGACCGTGGTGGACAGCGAGACGAAAGAGCGGACCGTCCAGGAGGGTACCGGTGTGTACTGCGTGGTGGGCATGACCGCCCAGTATAAGCCGGTGAAGGTGATCTACACCGACAGCGACGGCTATGTGCTGGTCCAGCCGGAGGAAGACGCCTCCGGCAGCCGGCTCATCCGTTCCGGCGACGAGATCATCGTCACGGCCCGGGATCTGTACGACGGAAAGGTCGTGGGCTACGGTTAAGGCACCGGCTCAGCGATACAGCGATCAGGAGACAAAGAGACCCGCCGGCGTCCGGCGGAGAGACAGAAAGGAAGCAAGTCATATGTCCATTGCGGAAAACATTCAGGAAGTCCGGCAGCGCATCGCCGCAGCAGCAGAGGCCGCTGGCCGGGACCCGTCGGAGATCATTCTGGTGGGCGCCAGCAAAATGAATGACGCCGGCGCCTGCCGGGAGGCCATCGCCGCCGGCATCGACGCTCTGGGAGAGAACCGGGTGCAGGAGCTGCTGGGCAAATACGAGCAGAACGCCTATGAGGGCGCGCCCCTCCACTTCATCGGCCATCTCCAGCGGAACAAGGTGCGGCAGATCGTGGGCAAGGTGGTCCTGATCCAGTCCGTGGGATCCCTGGAGCTGCTGGATGAGATCGAGAAGTGCGCCGCGAAGCAGGAGTTGGTGCAGGACATCCTGCTGGAGGTCAATATCGGCGGTGAAGAGAGCAAGAGCGGCTTCGCCCCGGAAGACATCCTGCCAGCGGCGGAGGCAGCGCTGACCCGTCCCCACATCCGCGTCCAGGGCCTGATGACCATTCCTCCCGTGGAGACGGAGCCCGGCGGAAATATTCCATATTTTGAAAAAGTCCGGGAGCTTTATGTTGACATGAATCAAAAAATGTTCCATAATGAATTGAAATACCTGTCCATGGGCATGAGCGGCGACTTTGAGGAAGCTATCCGGGCCGGTGCCACCATGGTGCGGGTAGGCACTGCGATCTTCGGCGCACGGCACTATGTCTGACAGGGCTGCCCGCTGAAAACGGAGACCGTCCGGCAGGTTCCGCCGGAAATACCGGCGCTCCCCGGAGAAATTGGAGAAATTACGGAATGACAGGGTAGGATGCTGCCCGGTGGGAGGCTATCCATGAGCATTTTGGACGAACTGAAGAAATGGACTCATCCCTATGACGACGAGGATGAGGAATACGAGGACGATTTTGAGGACACAGCCCGGAAGGAGCCGGTGTTTGAGGACCGCCGCGCCCGTGACCGGGCGGAGGACCGTCGGAACAAGGTGGTGAACATCCACGCCACTACCCAGCTGAAGGTGGTTTTGGTGAAGCCGGAGCGGTTCGAGAACGCCTCCGAGATCGCCGACCATCTGAAGGACAAGCGGACCGTTGTCATTAACCTGGAGTCCACCAACAAGGACGTTGCCCGGCGTCTTGTGGACTTTCTGTCCGGCGTGGCCTATGCCGGTGAGGGAAAGATCAAGAAGGTGGCGGCCAACACCTACATCATCACGCCCTACCACGTGGACATCGAGGGCGATCTCATCGACGAACTGGAAAACAACGGCCTGTATTTCTAAAAAGCGGGGGGAGGACCGACCATGCTGACACCACAGGAAGTTTCCAGCCACGCGTTTCCCAAGGCCGTGGTGGGAGGCTATAACATGAGCTCCGTGGACGAGTTCCTGGACGAGCTCACCGACGACTATACATCTCTCTATAAAGAAAACGCGGCTCTCAAGGCCAAAATGAAGGTCCTGGTGGAGAAGATCGAGGACTACCGCTCCACGGAGGACGCCATGCGCTCCACGCTGCTGACCGCCCAGAAGATGGCGGACTCCATCGTCAAGGAGGCGGAGGCCAAGCGGGACCAGCTCATCGCCCAGACGGAGTCGGATGCGCGGGAGAAGATCAGCCACATGCAGGCCGAGGCCGCCACGGTCCAGGAGCGCCTGCGGGCCGGACAGCGAGAGCTGGCGGAATTCATTGCCAGTTCCAAGGATATCTGCTCCAGACAGCTGGCCTATCTGGAGCAGCTGCCTCAGCTGCCGGTGGATGCTCCCGCCCCCACGCCGGAGGACGTGGAACAGCAGAAGGAACAGACCGCCGGAGAAATTGAGCAGAATCTCTATGCCTCTTTCCAGAGAGAGGCGGAGAAGGCGCCTCAGCCGGAGTCTCCCGTCCAGGAGGAGCCGGAGCTCCAGCCGGTCCCTGCGGATGACTATCCCACCGGCGACCCCTTTGCGCCGGACGGCGCCGTGGAGGAGCCCACCCGCAGGATCGATCTGAAAGACCTGAAATTCGGCCGCAATTACACCGGCGA
>Ga0129314_1002093_pt1 | contig 11861 bp, 10 predicted proteins | sample O1111metagenome_FD_94431 | JGI IMG/M metagenome (GOLD analysis project Ga0129314, IMG submission 94431) | Orangutan individual fecal microbial communities from fecal samples from Wisconsin, USA - O1111 metagenome | ecosystem: Host-associated > Mammals > Digestive system > Large intestine > Fecal...
ACCCGGAAACTGCATTGATGGTGTCCAAGACCGCACCGGGCGGCACTTCTATGTCTTTCAGGAATGTGGTCGGTTACGTGAAGGTTACTCCGCAATTCGACTGTGACATGATTTCGTTGATAAGCGAGGATTCGTCTGATCTGCTTGCGGGGACGGTGTCCATTGACTACAATAATGGTGAGCCGGTCGTCACCGTCTCTGATGACGGAACCAATTCTGTTTCGATCTCGGGCGACATCGTCGCCGGCAAGACTTACTACATCGCTGTTCTGCCAGGGACGCTGAAATCCGGCTTCCGCCTTGTGTTCTTCGCCAAGGATGGAAAAGACGCGGTCAAATCAACCTCCAAGTCACTTGAAATCAAGAGGAACACCGTCATCAACCTCGGTTCGGTCAACTCCACGGCACTGACACAGATTCCATACGTCACATTCACCGCTGACGCTGAGCAGATTTTTAAGATGAGTCTTTGTGATGGAATAACGAGTCTCCAATATTCAGTTAACAATGCTCCTTGGCAAGATATAGTCTCCAATAAGGAAATTGTTTTCGGTGGATCTGACGGTTCTCTACGCTTAAGAGGTATGAGTGCTCTCGGTACAGCAATAAAATCATATGCTAGTGGTTCGACAGAGGTATATTCATCTATAAAATTTGGCAAAAAGAATGTTTACGTAAGCTGTGCAGGAGATATACGAACCTTGGTGGATTACAGCAACCACGAAAATGCAAAGACTGATCGAGCACGGTTTTGTTACTTATTCATCCGTTGTGCTAATTTGCTTTCTACTCCTGATCTTCCAGCGATGACTTTGGCAGATGATTGCTATTACGCAATGTTTTCAGGTTGCACAGGTTTGACCACTGCTCCTGATCTCCCGGCAACGACTTTGGCATATATGTGCTATTGCGCAATGTTTTCAGGTTGCATAGGTTTGACCACTGCTCCTGATCTCCCGGCAACGACTTTGGCAGATTATTGCTATTACGTAATGTTTTCAAATTGCAAGGGTTTGACCACTACTCCTGATCTTCCGGCGATGACTATGGCAACAGGTTGCTATTGCTCAATGTTTTCAAATTGCACAGGTTTAACCTCTGCTCCTGATCTTCCGGCGATGACTATGGCGACATGGTGCTATGAGGAAATGTTTTCAGGTTGCACAGGTTTAACCTCTGCTCCTGTTCTTCCGGCAACGACCTTAAATACCGATTGCTATTGGTCAATGTTTTCAGGTTGCACTAATCTGAGATTAGTACGTATTGGGGCTCTGAAAGTACCAATTAAAATTACCAATGGAAATAAAATAACCGCTTTTGACGGTTGGTTGGATCAATGTGCCGCAAAAGGGATAATCCGGAAACCATCGGCGTTGACTTTGCCGAGCTCGGCGGTTCCGAGCGGGTGGACAGTCGTTGATTATGATTAGGTTAAGTGATTGCAATATGGGTAATTAATAAATTGATATATGGTAGGGAAAATGATCAGGACGTTCCATCCTGTGGGGCAGGGGGCGTTCTACACGGAGAGGTTTTACGATGAGGGGCAGGGGAAACCGGTGTTCACTGCGGTGTATGATTGCGGATCCGTTAATGACAGACAATTGAAAAAAGCTATAGATCAGACTTTTGGAGAGGACGACATTATTAATCTGTTGTTCGTCTCTCATTTCCACAGCGACCACATCAACAGGATTGAATACCTTAAAAAACGTTGCCATGTCAGGTATATTGTGATACCGGAGTTGACCTCTGGTCTGGTGTTGGATTCATTGGTGCATGATTTCATACAATCAGATGGCTCCGAATGGAACAATGACTCCCTTCGATTCCTGTCAAGCTGCATAAACCCATCGCATAATGACGGTGATGACATGAGAGTAGTCAGCGTTGATGTGAGCGGGGAGGGTGGTGAAGAACGCCGTGTTATTGATTTGGACAGTGGCGATTCGATAGGCCCGAATGTGTCGCGCAACACCGAGATCAGGTTCCGTGATTGGATTTACGTTCCATACTATGTCGGGGATAAATATGATGAACTTATCGCTGAATTCGAGGCAAACGGCTTTGTGTTCAACTTGAATTTGAGGAGTGTTGGCTTTCTGAAGGAAATATGCGAAGAGATCCGTAAGATAGGCGTCGACATATTGAAACGAATTTATGGCAAAGTGTACAGGAACAACCATAATTCCTACTCGATGCCGGTATATTCGGGCTTTAGTCATTGTTGTAAAGAGGCTTATCAATGCTTTGTTGTGTGCCCAAGGAGAAAACATGGAGACCTGCACTGTCAGACCAATTGTCTGTACACCGGAGATTACGATGCCAGGACTCAGGCGAATTTCGACAACCTTAAGGCTTATTTTTCCCGTTATTGGAGCAGGATAGGATTGGTGCAGGTTCCGCATCATGGCTCTGAGCACAATAGTGACCGCAAACTCTACTCCCATCCAAACAAACTCGCCATAATGTCTTTCGGAACTAAGAACCTTTATGGCCACCCGGACTCAAAAACCATTGAGGAGATCGTCTCCGCAGGAAGCGTCCCTGTCGTAGTAACGGAATACGACTGGAGTGAGCTGAGGTTTGAATATCGCCTTTAGGAGACAAATAGGACGGCCTAAGAGGGGGCTTTCTAGATGGGTAGGAGGTGTGCAACAGGGCCGACCCTGTTGCTGAAGTGGGGTAGGCCCTACGAGAATGCTCCGAAAGGTGTCTGTGGCACATCTCACGGCCATGATTTGGAAAATAGGAGCCGTTGAGAAAAAGTTCACTCATTTCGACAGCTCAGTGGCCGCGAGACTTTGGCCCCTGATTCCGTTACTTTTTTAATTCCCTTTCAGGCTCCGGACTTGGTCCGTTTTGGACTTTGTCCGGAAATTATACCCGGATTTAGGATAATAACAAAAAAAGCGGCCGAATTCCGGTCGCTTCTTTTGTCTGTCGGGGTACAGTGACTCGAACACTGGACCCTCTGGTCCCAAACCAGATGCGCTAGCCAACTGCGCCACACCCCGATAACATTCCTTCGGGTTAACCCCTCAGGCCTTCCCTGACAACGAGCCGTCAAGCGGTGTTCTCATTGGAAAGGACTGCAAAGTTATGCCTTTTTTCTTAATTCGCAAAACTTTTTTGAAAAAATCAGCTATCTTTGAAACGGCGTTGTCCGAAAACAAATTTTTATGATAATACAGGCAAGAGGTATAGAAAAGAGTTTTGGAGATTTGAAAGTCCTTAAAGGCGTTGACTTTCAAGTGAATAAATCCGAAGTGGTGTCGATTATGGGAGCTTCCGGTGCCGGGAAGTCCACACTTCTTCAGATTCTGGGTACATTGTCAACTCCGGACTCTGGCTCTCTGGAGATCGACGGGACGGATGTGCTTCATCTTGGCGGCAAGGATCTGTCCGCTTTCAGGAACAAACGCATAGGATTCGTGTTCCAGTTCCATCATCTGTTGCCGGAATTCAACGCCTTGGAGAATGTGATGATCCCGGCGTTCATCGCGGGTCGTTCCGACAAGGATGCCAAGGCCGCCGCGACACGGCTGCTCAAGGACATGGGACTTTCCGAGAGAATGGAACACAAGCCGTCTGAACTCTCCGGTGGAGAGCAGCAGAGAGTGGCGATCGCAAGGGCGCTCGTCAACGACCCTGCCATTATCTTCGCGGACGAGCCGTCAGGCAATCTGGACACAAAGACAAAGGCGGAAATCCATCAATTGTTCTTTGACCTCAGGCAACGCTACGGGCAGACAGTTGTCATCGTGACCCATGACCCTGATCTCGCGAGGATGTGTGACCGGTCGCTCTTCATGCGGGATGGACTGTTCGTGGATGAGTAGTAGGCTGAGCGGATATATTCGAAAATGAGTGTATTCCATTTCAAACGCTTCGACGTGCGCAACGAGCGCTCTGCCATGAAGGTGAACACTGACGGCGTGCTTCTGGGCGCGGCGACTGAGGTTTTCCAGGAGGATCGCCATGTCCTTGACATCGGCACCGGAACAGGCACGGTCGCCTTGATGATAGCCCAGCGTCTCTACGACATCAAAAAGGATGGAGGGTGGAATGTTCAAGGCATCGACATTGACTCTCCGTCGGCTGAGGAAGCTGCCGGAAATTTCAGCCTTTCGCCATGGCGAGGTCATCTTGAGGCCGCCAATGCCGGTCTGGCAGGGTTCCGGAAGGCAAATCCGGATTCCCGTTACGATCTCATCGTCTCGAATCCGCCATACTACGACAACTCGCTTCAGGCTCCGGAGGCGCGGCGTAACTCGGCACGTCACACTGGCGACCCGGAAAACCGGAATGGGATAGAGTCTCTTTCATATAGGGAAATTCTTGAATATGCTTCCGAAGCGCTTGATGAATATGGCCGTGTCTCGGTCATCCTGCCCTCCGATCAGGAGAAGGCATTGTTGCGTCATGCCGGAATGTGTGGTTTTGTCCCATGGAAAATTCTGAGAATCAAGACTGTGGAACGTAAACCTGTGTCCAGGCTGATTGTCCAGTTCAAGCGTAGGGCAGTGGTTACAGAGCCACCGCTTGAAGAAACCCTGACCCTTTTGGATGAAAGAGGGAGGCGTACTTCCCAGCATGCCTCCCTTATAACAGATTATTGTCTGTAACCAAACTAACCATTAACCAATTGACCAAAAATCTAATAATCTGTTATCAGTCTCATTTGTTGTCGTTTTTGTTCAGTCTATGAATCTGACGCCTGCGGAATGACTCCTCGGCGATGTACAACTTTGCCACCTTCTTGCCCGGGAGAATCTTGCGATACTCCGAAACGTATTTACTATCAATATCCTTGCCAGAATTCTGGACTTCGAGGTATTTATTCAACAAATTGTTGATTTCGTTGTCATTTTTGCCTGCTTGAAGCGCTTCCTCAAGAGCCTTGTAGGCATCAATCACTATCTTGAAAGATTTTTTCTTCTCGCATTCGCATTTGTTATAGACTGGCCAGAACTTTTCAGCCTCGGCGCTTGTCAGTTCCATCGCATCGGTAATGTAGGCGATTTTTTCGGCCTTCCATCTGTCTTTCCAGTCCTTTTTCTTGTCCTGCGCCTCCATGGTAGGAACCGCAAGAATAAGAACCATGAGTATTAGTAGCGTTTGTTTCATACAAATTTATTTTTGTGCCGTAAGCCCGGCATATTCTATTAATTCGGTTGAGGTTCCGGAGTCGATGAGGTAATTGACCACATCCTCGTCGGAGATCGAGTCCTGCATGTCGCTTTCCGTGCTGAGATACTCATCGGCCTGAAGCAGACTCACGTAGGCGAATTCATTGTTGTAGAAGTCGCTCTGCGGGCTGTCGGTCATTGTGCTTCTGAGGACCGCGTTCCCGACCAGCATGATCGCGGTGAAGCAGGCAGCCAGCGCAAGGTATGGCTTCAGCCGCAGCGCCGGACTGCCGATCCTATGGTTGTCCGGTATCGCGCCAAGCCTCGCCTCAAGTTCCTCGAAATAATTTTTGGGAACCTCACGGGCGGTCTTCGCCGCTTCATCGAATATTCTGCTTTTTTCCTGCATCACGTTTCTTTGACAGATTGTCATGATTAAGGTTTAATCTCCGTTTCGAGTTCCGCGCGTATTTTTTCCGAGGCGAAATGGTAGGAGGCTTTCAAGGCTCCCACTGACGTTCCAAGGATTTCGGAGATGTCCTCGTACGGCATGTCATCGAAATAGCGCATGCAGAACACTGTCTTTTGTTTTTTGGGAAGTCTGGCGATGGCCTTGAAAAGTAGCCGCTGAGCTTCGTCTCCGTTGAAGAAAGAATCGTCGTCAATCTTGTCGGCAAGCGATGCGTCAAGACTTTCGAACTTGAGAGCCGCACGGATTTTCTGCTTGTGAAGCCAGTTCAGAGCTTCGTTTGTGGCGATTCTGTAGATCCATGTGAAAAGTCTGGAGTCCCCTCTGAAAGACGGCAGCGCCGACCAGATCTTAATGAATATCTCCTGAAGGAGGTCGTCGGTGTCTTCGTGAGAGAAGACAAAACCGCGCACATGCCAATACAGCCGCTCGCTGTAAGCCGCGACTATTTCCTTGAACGCACGTTCTTCCTGCCCGCTGCGGTAAAGTCCGATAATCTCCTCGTCAGTCATCCTGATTGTCTTCAATCTTTCAAATGTACGACAAATTGCTTATTTTTGCAATTATACCAGGAATTGCGGGCGAATGTCCCGCGGCTTACAATTGAACGACACGCTATTATATGAAGCATATCAGGAATTTCTGCATAATCGCCCACATTGATCACGGGAAGAGCACTCTTGCCGACAGGCTCATCGAATTGACCAAGACATTGTCATCCAGAGATATGGAGGCTCAGGTGCTCGACGACATGGATCTTGAGAGGGAAAAGGGAATCACCATCAAGAGCCACGCGATCCAGATGGAGTACATCTACAAGGGAGAGAAATATGTCCTCAACCTGATCGACACTCCTGGCCATGTGGACTTTTCGTACGAGGTTTCACGCTCGATCGCTTCCTGCGAGGGAGCCTTGTTGGTGGTCGATGCGTCGCAGGGAATCCAGGCTCAGACGATCTCCAACCTGTACCTTGCGGTGGATCACGGGCTTGAGATCATTCCTGTGATGAACAAGATCGACATGGATTCCGCGCAGCCGGAGATTGTTGCCGACCAGATTGTCGATCTTTTGGGCTGTGACCACGACGACATATTCAAAGTCTCCGCGCGCACCGGAGAGGGGATTCCGCCGCTGCTTGACGCTATTGTGGAGAAGATTCCGGCACCGCACGGGGATCCTGACGCTCCGCTTCAGGCGTTGATCTTCGACTCCGTGTTCAACCCGTTCCGTGGGATCATCGCCTATTTCAAGGTTCTGAACGGCTCGATCTCGACCGGGGACAAGGTCAAGTTCGTGGCGACCGGGCAGGAATATGACGCCGAGGAGGTCGGTGTGCTCAAGATGAAGCTCCAGCCGACGGGAAAGGTCTCGACCGGGGACGTGGGTTACATCATCTCCGGAATCAAGAGGGCCGTGGAAGTCAAGGTGGGAGACACAATCACCCATTCCGCAAGGCCTTGCGCCGCCGCCATCGCGGGATTCGAGGAGGTCAAGCCGATGGTGTTCGCAGGAATGTATCCTGTTCAGGCCGACAAATTTGAGGAACTGAGGGCGACTCTGGAGAAATTCCAGCTCAACGATGCCTCATTTGTCTATGAGCCGGAGTCCTCGCTGGCTCTGGGATTCGGTTTCCGTTGCGGATTCCTCGGACTTCTGCACCTTGAGATCGTGCAGGAGCGTCTTTTCAGAGAGTTCAACATGGATGTCATCACGACTGTCCCTAACGTTTCCTATAAGGTATATACAACCCAGGGTGAGGTGCTTGATGTACACAATCCGTCCGGTCTTCCTGCCCCTACGCTGATCGACCACATCGAGGAGCCGTTCATCAGGGCCCAGATCATCTCCAAGACCGATTTCTATGGGGCGATCATGAAACTGTGCATGGACAAGAGAGGAACGCTGATCGGGGAACACTACATCACGTCCGACAGGGTCGAGCTCACCTACGACATGCCGCTTTCCGAGATCGTGTTCGATTTCTATGATAAATTGAAGTCTGTGTCAAAGGGTTACGCCTCGTTTGATTATCATGTGACTGATTTCCGTACGGCAAGGCTTGTCAAGTTGGACATCCTTCTGAACGGGGATCCGGCGGATGCTCTTTCTACCCTTATCCATGAGGATCACGCCTACGAGTTCGGACGCAAGATCTGTCTTAAACTCAAGGAACTGATTCCTCGACAGCAGTTCGACATCGCTGTCCAGGCCGCCATCGGGGCGAAGATCATCGCGCGGGAGACGGTGCGTCAGGTACGCAAGGATGTGACGGCCAAGTGTTACGGTGGTGACGTGACCCGCAAGAGGAAACTGCTTGAGAAACAGAAGGAGGGTAAGAAGAGGATGCGCCAGATCGGCACGGTACAGGTGCCGCAGAGCGCGTTCATGGCCGTCCTCAAGCTGGATTCATAGTGGAATGAACGTCGCTCTTTTGATAACTCTCGCCAAGGGAGGAGACTCAACCGGCTGCCTTGAGGAATGTCAGAGGCAGACGGAAGCCATTGCCGCTTCGGGGAGATATTCATTCTCCACATTCCTGAATGATGAAGGTGTGGCCGGCTACCAGAAACTTTGGGAAAGGGCTTCGGCGGGAGGTTTTGATTTCTGCTTGTGGATGGATTCCGACCTTCAGTTGGAGGAGGGGGCTTTGGCATCGTTCTTTGAGAATTCCATGTTCCTGAGACATAAGGCGGTGATCACCGGCACGGTCTCGGATCTTTCCGGTAACCTGCTTTCGGGCGGCAGATCCCGTCATGGAAGACTTTTGGATCCGGATCCTGTCATCCCCATCCCTTGCCATCTTTACGACATGACGCTCACATTGGTCCCGGAATATGCGGTCAGGCATCTTGAGAATCCGTCTGACATATTCAGACCCAGTCTCTTTGACTATGGCTGCGGCTCTAAGGTTGCCAAGGCGGGTGTGGCGAGGGTCATAGCTCCAGGGATCTTGGCGCGGACCGCACGGAAACCTGACCTCCCGGCATGGAAGAATCCTGACAGCCCGGCATCCGAACGTATGTCTTCTTTGCTGAAAGAGGGAAACCACGAGTTTATTCACGTTCTGCATTCGATTTTCAGATAATATTCGTAAATTTACGCTTACGCATTCGGTTGCGGATGCGCTTTGAAACGACATTAACATTAAAACATCCAATATTATGAAGCATCCTAAAATAGGAATCCGTCCGACCATAGATGGTCGTCAAGGCGGTGTGCGTGAAAGTCTTGAGGAAAAGACAATGACCCTTGCGGCCAATGTCGCCGCCCTCATTTCCTCCAATCTGAGATATACCGACGGCACTCCGGTGGAGTGTGTCATCGCTGACGGTACGATCGGCCGTGTGGCTGAGAGCGCCGCATGCGCCGAGAAGTTCGAGCGCGAGGGTGTCGGCGGAACGATCACCGTGACATCCTGCTGGTGCTACGGCTCCGAGACCATGGACATGAACCCTTACTGGCCGAAGGCCGTCTGGGGATTCAACGGAACGGAGCGTCCAGGGGCGGTTTATCTCGCCGCGGTTCTTGCCGCTCACGCCCAGAAAGGGCTTCCGGCTTTCGGAATATACGGCCACGATGTCCAGGATCTTGAGGACAACTCTATCCCGGAGGATGTGGCTGAGAAGATTCTCCGCTTTGCCCGTGGCGCTGTGGCCGTGGCCGAGATGAGAGGGGAGTCCTACCTTTCCATCGGTAGCGTGACGATGGGCATCGCCGGCTCTATCGTGGACACCAACTTCTTCCAGAAATATCTGGGAATGAGGAATGAAAGTGTCGATGAGGTCGAAATCCTGAGGCGTATGGATCTTGGAATATACGATCCTGAGGAGTTCGAGAAGGCTATGGCCTGGGTCAAGAAATACTGCATGCCTAACGAGGGCTGGGACAAGAACCCTGAAGGCAAGCAGAAGACCCGTGAGCAGAAGGACAAGGATTGGGAGTTTGTGGTGAAGATGACCATCATCGTGATGGATCTGATGCACGGCAACCCTAAGCTCCGCGAGATGGGATTCAAGGAGGAGGCTCTTGGACACAACGCCATCGCCGGAGGTTTTCAGGGACAGCGTCAGTGGACCGACTGGATGCCTAACGGAGACTTTACCGAGACCCTTCTGAACACCAATTTCGACTGGAATGGCCGCAGGGAGCCATCGATCCTCGCCACCGAGAACGACTCGCTCAACGGCACGGCCATGCTTATGGCGCACCTGCTGACCAACCGCCCTCAGATATTCTCGGATGTTAGGACTTACTGGAGTCCGGAGGCCGTCAAGAGGGTGACCGGCAAGGAACTTACCGGCAAGGCCGCCCCTGGAATCATCCACCTCATCAACTCGGGCGCCACGACTATGGACGGCTGTGGACAGAGTTCGGACGCTGAGGGTAATCCGGTTATGAAGCCGTTCTGGGAAATGACCGAAGAGGACGAGAAGCGCTGCCTTGAACACTCGCAGTGGATGCCGGCCGACAGGGATTACTTCCGCGGCGGCGGATTCAGCATCCATTTCGTGTCCAGAGGAGATTTTCCTGCCACAATGGCGAGAATCAACATCGTGGACGGGCTCGGACCGGTTCTCCAGATCGCAGAGGGCTGGGTTGTGGACATCGATCCTGAGATCCACGCCGTTCTCGACAAGCGTACCGACCCTACCTGGCCGACAACCTGGTTCACCCCGCGTCTCGATCCTAAGAAGGATGCCTTCAAGGACGTTTACAGCGTGATGAACAATTGGGGCGCCAATCACGGAGCGATATCCTACGGCCACATCGGAGCCGACCTCATCACCTTGGCCTCTATGCTCCGCATCCCTGTCTGCATGCACAACGTGGACGATGCCAAGATATTCCGTCCGGCGGCTTGGAACGCGTTCGGAATGGACAAGGAGGGTGCGGACTTCCGTGCCTGCGCGAACTTCGGTCCGATCTACAAGTAATCCTTGACCATGAAGGAGAAGGATTCAATCTTAAAGGCAGGCGGAGTAAGCTACGTCCTGCCTTTCATTCTCATAACGACCTGTTTCGCCCTGTGGGGATTCGCCAACGACATCACCAACCCGATGGTCAAGGCGTTCTCCAAGATATTCAGAATGAGCGTGATGCAGGGCTCTCTGGTCCAGGTGGCATTCTACGGCGGCTATTTCTGTATGGCTCTTCCGGCGGCGATGTTCATCAGGAAATTCTCCTACAAGGCTGGCGTTCTTGTCGGGCTTGGACTCTATGCGCTCGGGGCTCTGCTGTTCCTTCCGGCCAAATCTGTCGGTGTCTATGGCTTTTTCCTTATCGCATATTTCATAATGACTTGCGGTCTGTCTTTCCTTGAGACCAGCTGCAATCCGTACATTCTGAGCATGGGTACGGAGGAGACTTCGACCCGCCGTCTGAACTTCGCCCAGTGCTTCAATCCGATCGGTTCGCTGATGGGAATGTACGTGGCGATGAACTTCATCCAGGCGAGGCTGCATCCGGCCAGCACGGCCGAGCGGGCGCTTCTGGACGATGCGAGCTTCGAGGCGATGAAACAGGCTGATCTCAATGTGCTTACGGGACCTTACTGGGTTGTCGGCCTTGTGATCATCGTGATGTTCATCCTGATACTTGCCGCGAAGATGCCTAAGAACGCCGACAAGGATCACGAGATGAACATCGGCCCGGTTCTGAACCGTCTGCTTCACAGGCCTCGGTACTGGGAGGGCGTGATCGCCCAGTTCTTCTATGTCGGTGTGCAGATCATGTGCTGGACATTCATCATCCAGTACGGCACAAGAGTGTTCATGGCCGAGGGAATGGACGAGCAGTCAGCCGAGGTCCTTTCACAGAAGTACAACATCGCGGCGATGATCCTGTTCGTGACCTGCCGCTTCCTGTGCACTTGGCTGATGAAATATCTGAAACCGTCCAAACTCTTGACAATCTTCGCTATAGGAGGAATGATCGCCACTGCCGGCGTGATATTCCTGCAGAACAGGCTCGGGCTTTACTGCCTCGTGGCTGTCAGCGGCTTCATGTCGTTGATGTTCCCGACGATTTACGGAATAGCCCTCGGAGGGCTCGGGGATGACGCCAAGTTCGGAGCCGCCGGCCTCATTATGGCAATCCTCGGAGGCTCTGTGCTTCCTCCGCTCCAGGCTTGGATCATCGACAAGGGAACGGTCGGCTTCCTTCCTGCCGTGAACGCCTCGTTCATCCTGCCGTTCATCTGCTTCATTGTCGTCTGCTTCTATGGAATCAGGACGACTAAGAAGCTGTTTTGAATTGTTTG
>Ga0129314_1002096_pt1 | contig 11842 bp, 15 predicted proteins | sample O1111metagenome_FD_94431 | JGI IMG/M metagenome (GOLD analysis project Ga0129314, IMG submission 94431) | Orangutan individual fecal microbial communities from fecal samples from Wisconsin, USA - O1111 metagenome | ecosystem: Host-associated > Mammals > Digestive system > Large intestine > Fecal...
AATCGTCCACCCGGCGGACGATGCCTGTTGCTTTCATATTTCTATCCTCTCCTTGTGGTGGTTTTCCGGTGGTAGTGTTTGCAGAAAAAGGGGAAGTATGTATGAAGTGCGGGATTTTGGCGGATTTTGTTTGAGGTGGCTGCGGAGGTGGGGATGTGTGTTTCGGCTGGGCGGGGCAGTAAGGTGCTGCTGTTCGTCCGGGAGGTCAAAACCGACCGACTGACCGGAATCGCCGGGGCCTACACCTAGTGCAGTGCGGCTAAGAATTTGTTCTGTTTTTTCTTGACTTTTTTCTACGATGTTGCTATTCTATAGAAAATAAGAAGCCGCATAGAATGCGGCTTTTCCAAGACGTACAGGTTAGCATATCCTAACCCGTAAATTTACCGGCAGAAGTTAGCTGAAGCTAACGAAAGGAGGGTGACTGTATTGGCAGAGCGAAGGGATTTTTGGGGCAGAAATGCCCTCCAGTATGACCGCTTTATGAGAAAAGACCGGGCGGCGTATGGGGCGCTGTATGCCCAGATTCGGCCAGTGGTGAAAGACAAAACGGTGCTGGAGCTTGCAACTGGTACCGGCCTGATTGCCAAAAATATTGTGGGCGGGGCGAGGCATATTGAGGCAACGGATGCCTCCCCGGAGATGATTGCAGAAGCAAAGCGGGATAACCACTGGAAAAAGCTGCACTTTTCGGTTCAGGATATGTTTCATTTGCCTTACGCCGACGGCTCCTTTGATGTGGTGATTGTGGCAAACGCCTTGCACATTGTACCGGAGCCGGAGAAAGCCCTTGGGGAGATCCGGCGGGTGCTGAAGGATGACGGTGTACTGATTGCCCCCACCTTTACCCATGGAGACAATGGTTTTTGGGGCAGGGTCAGAGCCTTTTGCATGGAGCTGGCAGGATTTCCCCTGCACAGCCGGTGGACCGGGGCTGCTTACCGGAGTTTTCTGGAAGAAAACGGATGGGAAGTGGGCAAGAGCACCGTGTGGAAAGCTTCCTTTCCCTTGACCTACGCAGAATGTGTGAAGAAAAGGGAGAATGCGGGGTGCCAACGATCTCCAGAGTGCGGCGGAAGCGTTCCCCGGAGGCGGTTGGAGCCATGCGGGCAAAAAGCATAAAAATATGGTTCCGAGAAAAATACAAGGAGGTTATATCATGTCCTTTTTTGACAATACCCGCAAGCCCCGGGGGCTGGGCGGAAAAATCATGGTCAGCATGATGAATATGGGGCATTCCTTTCTGGCAAGCTGGGGCTTCCGGTTTTTGCCCCTTGCCCCGGATGCCCGGGTTTTGGACTGCGGCTGCGGCGGCGGTGCAAATATCAAAAGGCTGCTGAGAAAATGCCCTCAGGGCATCGTAAAGGGCATTGACCATTCTGCTGTCAGTGTGGAACGATCCTGCCGTCTCAACAGCAAAGCCATCCGGCGCCAGCGCTGTGCCATTTGGCAGGGCAGCGTGGAGCAAATCGTTTTTGCAAGCAATTGGTTTGATGCCGTGACCGCCTTTGAAACCGTCTATTTCTGGCCGGATCTGCCCCGGTGCTTCCGGGAGGTCTGGCGGGTGCTGAAGCCGGGGGGAATCTTCCTCATCTGCAACGAAAGCAACGGTGAGAACGCCCAGGATCAGAAGTGGACAAGGATCATCGACGGCATGACCATCTACCGGGACACGGAGCTGAAAGCCTATCTGGAGCAGGCAGGTTTTCGTGATATTCAGATACACAAAAAGAAAAATTGGCTGTGTGTCACCGCGCGGAAATGAGGAGATCATGCATGAGCATTTTTGCATCCATCCTGCGCACGGCTTATAAGCTTTCCGGCGCAAAAAAAGCATTCGCCTTACCGGAGGATGAGATCATAAAGGTTATCGAAAAGCAAAACCGCCATCGCGGCGTTTTTACGCCCACCGACCGCAAGGCATATTATGAAACGATCACGGTAAACGGCTTTCCCTGCCTGATCGTGCGGGAGCATCCGAAGCCGTCCGAACGTGCGATCCTCTATTTTTTCGGCGGCGGCATGGTGATCGGACCGGACAAGGGGGATTTGCCTGTGATGCGTAAGCTGTGCCGTGAGACCGGCTGCGATGTGTGGTTTCCGTTCTATCCGCTCTGTATGGAGCGTTGTATCACCGAAACCTATGGAATGGTGTACGAATGTTACCGCAAAATGATAGAACTGTACGGCGGCGGGAATGTCAGCACCTGCGGCTTTTCCTCCGGCGGCGCACTGGCTCTGGGGATCGCTACGCACAACAATGCGCAGCCTGAACCGCTGCCGCAGCCGAGGCACATCGTCGCCGTATCCCCCGGCGAGGTGCCGTGGAACGATGCGGAAAGGGCGCGGATGCAGGCACGCAATGAAAGGGATGTTTCCATTGACTATGCCTTTATGGTGACGGTGGAGAAGTTCATGCGGCATGGCTGTGAGAATGTGCCGGACTATATGCTCTCCGGCTCCCGGGGGGATTTTACCGGTGTAGGCGATATCCACTTTTTCTATTCTGCCGACGAGGTGCTCTACGGCGCACTGCCGGACTTTGAGGAAGCCTGCAAACGGGCAAATGTCCCCTACACGGTGTCCGCCCGCCCGAAGATGGTGCATTGCTACTGTATGCTGCCGATCTTCAAGGAGGCAAAAGAGGACTTCGCGAAAATTGTGGATCTTTTGAAGAAATGAGGCTGGAAACGGTCGTGTAGTGGGGGAAACACGGAGGAAGAACCATGGAACGAAAAGAGATCATTCGCAGTGCGTACCGCCTGACAGGAAGCAGCCGCTTTTATGACGGCATGATCACCTGCTCCACCCTGAGGGGGAAAGCGGTGTGCCGCCTGGTTTGGGGGATGAACAAGGCGGAAAATGATACCTGTTTGGAAAAGGCCCTGGCCGGTATCCCGGAGGATTTTTCCGGCAGGCTGCTGGAGGTGCCGGTGGGAACCGGCATTTTGACCATGCCGGTTTATGGGACACTGCCAAAGGCGGACATTACCTGCCTGGATTACTCGGCGGATATGATGCAGCAGGCCCAGGAAAAGGCGGCGCACCTGCACCTGAAAAATGTGCATTTCCAGCAGGGGGACGTGGGCGCGCTTCCCTATGATGACGGTACATTTGACATCGTACTGTCGCTGAACGGCTTTCACGCCTTTCCGGACAAGGAGGCGGCTTACCGGGAGGTTTTTCGGGTATTGAAGCCTGGCGGGATCTTCTGCGGCTGCTTCTATGTGACGGGAGCGTATAAACGGACAGATTGGTTTGTCCGGCACGTTTATGAAAAGGCAGGATTTTTTACCCCGCCCTATGAGACGGTTTCCAGTCTGAAAAATCGGCTGGAGCGCAGGTACGCCGGGGTGAACCTTGGAACGGTTAAAGGCATTGCCTGGTTCGCCTGCCAGAAAGGGGACGAAGGGCTGACGGCCCGGTGCATACCAGCAGACAGCGGAGGAGGAAAGCAAACAGATGAAAGACCGGGAACTCCCAATTGACCGCAGATGTCATGTGCTGTATTCCAAGCCCTGCAAGAAAGAGATCCGGGCAAAAATCGCTCTGCACTATCCCGCGGAGGAACAGGAGACTGTATGGGAAAAAGTTCAGCGGCAGTATGCAGCCTTTCTCTCTGACTGGCGCACAGATTTGGGCGGCAAGGGGAACTTCCACAACGGCGTAGGCGGAACCTATGACTGCATTGCCATTCTGAGCTATTATGTGGTTTGCAAAGCCGTCACATCCTTCCGGGAAATTGAGCAGATGGAGGAAAATCTGATTCTGCCGATCTTTCGCAGACTGTGGTTTGTAGACTGCAACAAGCCGTTTTGGAGGAAGCTGATGTACAGGGCTTTTGTGCGGGCGAAAAGGGGCTGTGACAAATGGCACGATTACGAGATGACGATTGCGCCTTATGAAAAGGATAAGCCCATTTATTATGAATTTACGGCCTGCCCGGCAGCGGAATTTGCCGGGAAGCACGGTCTTACGGACATTATGCCTGCCCTGTGCAATGTGGATTTTGGGGCGATGGAGCTGCTCCATGCAAAGCTGGTGCGCACCACCACCTGTGTATGCGGCTGCAGATGCGACTACACCATCTGCGGCGACAAGGATCCGTATGGGAAGGCGCATCCGGAATATCGGGACGGGACAGGCCTGCGCAGAAACAGATAAAAGGCAACACCGCATAATTGCGTCTGCGGACAGCAGTGGATCTTTTGCCCCAATCTTGCAGTTTGAAAAACTTGAAATACACAAAGTATTCCTGCGTTTTCCAAACTTTATCTTGGAACAAAATCTCTCACTGCTGCCTCTTGCCAAATTATGCGGCGCTGCCAAAAATTCAATTCAAAGGCGGTGAAGCAAATGGAAATCTTTTGGGGGATCATGATCCCTTTTCTCGGTACGGCGCTGGGGTCGGCCTGTGTGTTTTTTATGAAAAGATCTCTGGGCGATCTGGTGCGGCGCTCTCTGGCAGGATTTGCAGCCGGGGTGATGGTGGCGGCATCCATTTGGAGCCTGCTGATCCCGGCTCTTGACCAATCGGAAGGGATGGGGCAGCTGGCCTTTTTCCCGGCCTTTGCCGGGTTCTGGTTTGGCATACTGTTTTTGCTGGCGCTGGATCATCTGATCCCCCATCTGCATATTGGCAGCAGCCAGACAGAAGGGCCGAAAACCAAGCTGGGCCGCACCACCATGATGGTGCTGGCGGTGACCTTACATAACATTCCGGAGGGAATGGCGGTGGGTGTGATGTATGCAGGCCTTCTGGCAGGCAGTCCCCAGATCACCACGGCCGGGGCATTGACCCTGTCCTTAGGCATTGCCATTCAGAATTTCCCGGAGGGGGCCATTATCTCCATGCCCCTAAAGGCGGAGGGAGAGAGCAAGGGGAAAGCGTTCTTCGGCGGCGTTCTTTCCGGCGTGGTAGAGCCCATCGGTGCGGTGCTGACGATTTTGGCAGCGAGCCTGGTGATCCCCGCACTGCCCTATTTTCTGAGCTTTGCGGCGGGAGCCATGCTCTATGTGGTGGTGGAGGAGCTGATCCCCGAAATGTCTCAAGGAAAGCACTCCAACCTGGGCACCGTTTTCTTTGCCCTGGGCTTCAGCGTTATGATGACCCTGGATGTGGCGCTGGGGTAGGATGGGAGGAAACCGGATGGTTTTACAATGTATTTTGGAAGGCCTGGGGCTGGGGGCACTGCTGGTTATTGTCTGTGCCCTGGGGATCCGCAAGGGTGCGGTGGGCATGGTGCATCTTTACAGCCCGGAGGTGCAGGCGCGGTGCGTGCAGCTGGGGCTGACAACGCGCGAAAAAATAAAGGGAAATTCGCTGATTTTCAAAGCCCTCTGTATCCCTGGCTATCTTGTCTATGGGCTGGCCTGTGTCTATGTATGCAACGGCGCAAAGGGCTTTCTTCAGGGCTTCTGGCAGTTGCTTGTCATCTTGTCTGTTATGAATCTCATTGACCGCTTGCTGATCGACGGCTATTGGGTGGGACATACGAACGCATGGGAAATTCCCGGTACGGAAGATCTGAAACCCTACATCACCGCCAAGGATCAGAGCAAAAAGTGGCTGTTCGGCACAATTGGTATGGCGGTCCTTGCGGCGGTGCTGGCCGGGGTTATGACGGTATTTGTCCACTGAGGGAGGTACCCATGAAATACAAAATCGAGAAAAACACTGTGCAGGAGACCCTGGTGATTCCGCTGTTTGCCCGGAAGGTGTGTTCGGAACTGTATCCCAACCTCTACCGTGACGAAACGGCGGTGCGTTTGATTGACGAAATCGACTACGACTTTTCCCAGGCGGAGAAAAATTCCCGCAGTCTGATGCAGCGGTTCGGCTCTCTGGAGGTAGCCATGCGGCAGCATGACCTGGCCTTTGAGGTGCGGGATTATCTGAAAACCCATCCAAAGGCGGCGGTGGTCAATCTGGGCTGCGGGTTGGACAGCACCGGAAGATCCTGCGACAACGGCAGCTGCAAGATTTACAATCTGGACTTTCCGGATGTGATTGCTGTGCGCAATGAACTGCTGCCCGCCGGGGCGCGGGAGAAAAACATCTCCTGCGACTTAAACGACAGGGCGTGGTTTTCTCAAATTGACGCATCAGGCGGTGCGGTGTTCTTTGCCTCCGGAGTGTTCTACTACTTTCTGACCGAGCAGGTCAAGGCACTGGTGCAGGCTATGGCAGAGGCCTTTCCCGGCGGCGTGCTGGTATTTGACGCAGCCAATCGGACGGCAGTAAAGATGATTGCAAAAACCTGGCTCAAAAGCGCAAAAATCAAAGATGTTGGCGCATATTTCGCCGTTTCGGACGCACCCAAGGAAATCGGCCCCTGGGACAGCCGTTTGCAGGTTGCGAGCCGAGGCTATATGCTGGGCTATCATGATTTGAAAGATCCCTCTGTCAGCGGCTTTTTCCGTTTCCTTGCCAGGGTCGGGGACGGAATGATGAAGATGCAGATCGTTAAAATCGGATTTGGAGGGAAGAAATGAAATACATCGGGATGCCTTGGGGTATGTGGATGCTGTTTGCGCCGTCCTTCCGAAAACAGCTGACGGCAGTGCTTGGCTACGGTACAGATGCGGCAAAAACGATTACGAAACAGGCAAAGCCAAAATACCAGGAGATCATTGCCGGTTTGCCGGAGTTTGAAAAAGGCGACCGGTTCAAAATGAATCTGGTCAATTGCGCCATGGTCGGGGCCTTCGTCCTTTCCATGCCGGAGCGCCCGGATGTGGAGCATCTAACGGTTTACTACTCCAACGCCATGATGACAAAGCCTATGAAATGGTTCTGCCGCAGGAGCGGAAAAAGCAAGTTTACCGAGAAGGACATTGCTGGTATGAAAGCCACCGCCGCGCTGAAGGCCGCCGACCGCAACCCTTATTCCTGGAACATGGAATTTTACGAATACCCCGACGGCAGCGGGTATGAGGGGCGGTTCACCAAATGCGGCATCTGCGTGTTGATGAAACAGCTGGGGCTGTACGACCTGACCCCCGCCCTGTGCCATCTGGATTACACCATGAGCCAGGCCGGCGGCGTGACCGACTTTGTGCGGCAGTATACCCTGGCCTCCGGCGGGCCGTATTGTGACTGCGGATATCAGAAAAAGAAGCGATAATAAGGAGGTAGCGCTATGAAAGAGAGCTATCTTACAAAGGCGTTCCGGAAAACGGTGCATGAAAAATTTCCAAAACAGGAAGCCATACTGAATGCTGCTTTTGAAAAAAGGTTGGGTGCGCTGCGCCTGGAACACGCCGGAGCGAGTAAGGAACAGAGGCGGCACCTCGAAAGCCAGATCTTGCCGGGCATCGCAATCTACGAAACCCTTCAGACCGTTATGTCTAAAAATGAGGCGCTGAATACTGTCCACGGCTATGTGGAAGAGCGGGCCTATCGGACGAAAAAAACCTTCCTGAGGCTGCTGCGCATCCCTGGGCTGTATAAAAAGGTTCCGGGTATTTTTGCCAAGCAGACACCGAAATTCTTCGGGGTCTCGGCAGGCTTTGAGGCAAATGAAATCCAGACGGCCGGCGGTGTGTGGCGCATTGACATGACAAAATGTCCGTATCACGATGAATGTGTGCGCTGCGGCTGCCCCGAGCTGTGCCAGTGCTTCTGTGACAGCGATGATATCACATACGACGGACTTCACCCGAAGCTTTTGTGGCATCGGACGAAAACGCTGGGGCGCGGCGGTGACTGCTGCGATTTCTGCATAAAGGCTATAAAATAGAGGCACGGGAATGAAGAAAGAAAATAAGAAACAGTTTATCCGGTGCTGCATTTTTGGTGCAATCGGCGGCATATTGATGGCTGCCGGTGATTGGCTGCTGGGGTGTATTCCGCTTCAGGAGACGGACGCAGGATTGTTTAGCAGAGCCTGTTATCTGTCCGGGGCTTACGGCTTGTGGAAACCCCCGCTGGCCGTCGGGCTGGGAGGGATTGGATGCTTTTTCTACTTCTTCATGGTAAAGGCACTGAATGCGGATATTGACGCAAGGTATCAGAAAACAAAGACTGTCCAGTATCTTTGCGGGATATTCACTGTGGTGACCGCTCTGGCGATCCATCTCTGGGTGGCAACTCTGGCGTGGTTTGCTGCATATCTGGGGCCCCGCATCGGAGCGGAGGCTGCAATCGCAGCGGTCACAGCCTATCAGGATGATATGCTCCCTGCCATTCTTCCTCTGTATGTTCCGCTGGCATTGGTTTTTGGGATCCATTTTGGGATGCTGCTTGCAGGCAAAACCCGTTATCCCAGATGGATGCTTGCGTTTCATCCGGTCACATGGAACATCCTGCTGGTTGCTATTCCGGATATTGCGCAGGTTATGCAGGTGCCGGTGTCCACATGGATGTCCGTGATGAGCCAGAGCAGCACCAACAGCGCCATCGTGATCTGGTGTATCACAGCTGCTATTTATGAGAGAAATCACACTTCATAAAAAGGAGTCTTGAATATGAAGCCTGACTACAAAAACTGGATTCCCAAGGGAATGCTGTTTTCCCTTATGGCAGGAACGGTGCTGTCGTTTGCACTGCTGCTCGTTTTTGGCGTATGCGGCATCGGCGTGAGCGGATGGATGCGCATTGCGCTGGGCGTGACATTCGGCATCGCCTTTGCGGTCTGTGCAAAGTACACCCGGTGGGGTGCGTATGCCTATCGAAGCTTTTCCTATGACGGCCAGCGCAAGCTTTCAAAGCAAATCGTTGAAGGAACGGCAAGTCATATCACTTTGCCGGAGGGCGGCGTGGGGCTGGACGTTGGCTGCGGCAGCGGGGCGCTGACCATTGCCTGCGCAAAGCGCAACCCTCAGGGGAAAATGGTGGGCATCGACCGGTGGGGAAAGGAATACGCATCCTTCAGTCTGCCGCTGTGCGAAAAAAATGCTGCGGCGGAAGGGGTGAAAAATGTTTCCTTCCGCCGCGGAAACGCCGTGAAGCTGGATTTCCCTGACGAATGCTTCGATGCGGTGACCAGCAACTATGTTTATCACAATATTGCAGGGAAAGACAAGCAGGCGCTGCTGCTGGAAACACTGCGTGTGCTGAAACAGGGCGGGACATTTGCCATTCACGACTTGATGTCGAAGCGCCGCTACGGCGATATGCAGGCATTTGCCCAGAAGCTCAGAGACATGGGCTATGCTTATGTGGAGCTGATCAACACGACTGATGGCAGCTTTATGACACCGCAGGAGGCCAAACGTTTGATGCTGTGCGGCTCTGCATTGCTTGTAGGAAAAAAGTGATCGTCAGATCAATCCGGGTGTCCCCCCAAAAAAGGGGGTCTCTGGGTTTATCAATATATTTTTTTAGGAGGATACGATTATGGACATGAAGAAAATTGGCTTATTTGCCGCCGGTGTGCTCTTTGGCACTGCCGGGATCAAGGTTCTGAGCAGCAAGGATGCCAAAAAGGCCTATGCACAGACCACCGCTGCTGCCCTGCGGGCGAAGGACAGTGTGATGACCACGGTCACTGCGGTGCGGGAAAGCGCGGATGATATCTACGCAGAGGCCCAGGCCATCAACGAGCGGCGGGCGCAGGCAGAAGCGGAGGCTGTGGTAGAGGACACCTCCGGGGAAGCAGAGGAAAGCAAGGCGGAGTAACCCATGAAATGCACGATCCTACATGACCTTCCCAGGCGGCTGCGGGTGCACCTTTGCTGCGGAAGGATGACCCTTTCCCAGGCGGATGTGCTGGAATACTATCTATTGTCTGTGGCGGGGGTGAAGTCTGTGAAGGTCTACGACCGCACCCGGGATGCGGTGGTGGTGTATGACGGAGCCCGGGCCGGGGTGATCCGTGCCCTGGCGGACTTCTCCTTTGCCAAGGCAGAAAAGCTGGATCTGGTGCCGGAGCATACTTCCCGGGCCCTGAACCGGGCGTTCGAGGATAAGCTGGCGGTCACCGTGATGTGCCGGTGTGCGTGCAAGCTGTTTCTGCCCATGCCCATTGCATCGGCTCTGGCGGTGATCCGCTCTGTCAAGTACATCCGGGAGGGGCTTTGCGCCCTGTGGCACCGGCAGCTGTCCGTTGCCGTTCTGGATGGTACCGCCGTTGGGGTGTCCATTCTCCGGGGAGATTACAGCACCGCCGGTTCCGTCATGTTCATGCTGCGGCTGGGGGAGATCCTGGAGGAGTGGACCCACAAAAAGTCCGTTGCGGATCTGGCATCGGCCATGAGCCTGGGGGTTGACAAGGTCTGGCTCCAGGCAGAGGATACAGAGGTGCTGACGGACGTTAATGCGATCCGCCCCGGGGATCGTATCGTCATCCGCACCGGGGGAATGATCCCCCTGGACGGCAAAGTGGTTGAAGGAGAGGCTATGGTCAATCAGTCCTCCCTTACCGGGGAATCCATGCCCGTGGCAAAGGGGCCGGGAAGCTTCGTCTATGCCGGAACCGTGGCCGAGGAGGGCCAGTGCGTCATCTGCGTGGAAAAGGCATCCGGCAGCGGCCGGTATGACCGGGTGGTGCGGATGATCGAGGAATCGGAAAAGCTCAAATCCACCGCCGAGGACAAGGCTGCCCGGATGGCGGACAGGCTGGTTCCCTATACCCTGGGAGGCACGGTGCTGACCTATCTTGTGACCCGGAATGTGACCAAGATGCTGTCGGTGCTGATGGTGGATTTCTCCTGCGCATTGAAGCTGGCCATTCCCATTGCCGTGCTGTCGGCCATGCGGGAGAGCACCGGCCACCACATTTCCGTCAAGGGCGGACGGTTCCTGGAGGCTGTGGCAAAGGCGGATACCATCGTCTTTGACAAGACCGGAACCCTGACCTGTGCCACACCTACCGTTGCGGAGGTCATCCCCTTCGGCGGGCAGCAGGAGGCCGAAATGCTGCGCCTTGCCGCCTGTCTGGAGGAACATTATCCCCACTCCATTGCCAATGCCGTGGTGGAGGCAGCCAGACAACGGGGGCTTTCCCATGCGGAATACCATTCCCAGGTGCAGTATGTGGTGGCCCACGGGATTTCCAGCATGGTGGAGGAGAAAAAGGTCATCATCGGCAGCGCCCACTTCGTCTTTGAGGATGAGCTCTGCCGCATCCCGGAGGGGGAACAGGACAAGTTCGATGCCATTTCGCCAGCCTACTCCCACCTGTATTTGTGCATTGACGGCGTTCTGGCGGCGGTCATCTGTATTCACGATCCTCTGCGCCGGGAGGCCAGGGATGCGGTAAAGACCTTGCACGCCTGTGGTTTTGCCAATGTGGTGATGATGACCGGCGACAACCGCCGCACAGCGGAAGCTGTTGCCCGGACGGTAGGGGTGGACGCAGTTTACGCCGAGGTTCTGCCGGAGGATAAGGCCGCCTTCATCCGGGCCGAAAAGGCAAAGGGGCACACCGTCATCATGGTGGGCGACGGCGTCAACGATTCTCCCGCGCTGTCGGAGGCGGATGCAGGCATTGCCATTTCCACCGGCGCCGCCATTGCCCGGGAGATCGCAGACATTACCATCGCCTCCGAGAACCTCTTCGAGCTGGTGATTCTGCGAAGGCTCAGCCAGGCTCTGATGGGCCGCATTCAAGACAGCTACCGCTTCATCGTGGGCTTTAATCTGTCTCTGATCGTCCTGGGTGTGGCGGGCATACTGCCCCCAACCGTCTCGGCACTGCTGCACAACGGCTCCACCCTGGGCATCAGCCTGAAGAACATGACCGATCTTCTGGACGAAGGGGAAGCATCCCAAACCTAAGGCAACACCGCACAATTGCATCTGCGGACATCAGCGGATCTTTTGTCCCAATATTGCAGTTTGAAAAACTTGAAATACACAAAGTATTCCTGCGTTTTCCAAACTTTATCTTGGGACAAA
>Ga0129314_1002097_pt1 | contig 11841 bp, 11 predicted proteins | sample O1111metagenome_FD_94431 | JGI IMG/M metagenome (GOLD analysis project Ga0129314, IMG submission 94431) | Orangutan individual fecal microbial communities from fecal samples from Wisconsin, USA - O1111 metagenome | ecosystem: Host-associated > Mammals > Digestive system > Large intestine > Fecal...
AAAAAGCCAGGAATTCAAGACGCTGTATTGGCTTTTTAGAATGGTTATCCACCGTCAAAATGACGGATGGCTGTCAATGCCTGATTCGCGTACCAGAAGGATTCCTGTTATAATAGAACTCAGTAAAAAGGAGTTCGGAATCATGGCAGTAAAGTATACAGAAGAACAATTGAACCGCATGGATAAGCCACTTCTTATCACGATGTTTCTTGGCTTACAGGAGCAGTCTGAGACTTTATCGGATAAGCTGACAACCATGGATAACCGGATGCAGTTCATGATGGAGCAGCTTATTCTCAGCAGGCAGGAACCCTATGGCCGGTCATCAGAAAAGCTGACAGACCATGGACAGATCAGTTTCATGGAAGCCGATGGAGAGATCATCTTCTTTAATGAAGCGGAAGCAGTAAGTAATCTGGACGCACCGGAACCCAAAGATCTGGAGCAGCTAAAGACCAAGGGCAAAAAAACCACAGGTAAAAAGGAAGATGACCTGTCTGGGCTTACTACCCATGTGATCCCTCACTACATGACGGAGCAGGACCTGATTAGGGAATTCGGCAAAAACGGCTGGAAACAGCTTCCAGATGTAGTGACAAACTTATAACGTAAGCGCCTAAATATTGGGTGTATTATAAATCAGATTCAATTCCTCCATAATGGTAATCAGGTAGTTTTTCACTATACTTTCATTTTGGAGGATAATCATGGCCAGATACACCCCCCCTACGCCGTTCTCAGCAGGAATGGCTCCAGCTTATTACTGAATGCCGCCAGAGCGGCATGGCTGATAATGCCTGGTGTGAGCGGCACAATATCCCCCCAAGCAGCTTTTATAATGCGGTAGCCAGACTCAGGAAGAAAGCCTGTGCGATTCCGGAATCAGCTGCACCAGCTGACAACCTATATACCCTGGATTTTACCTCACACCAGGATGTAGTCAGGGTTGACATATGAGTATTCCGGGGCTTCGGAGCCACCCAATCCGATACAAAGAGCCACCCTTTCCGACACTGAGAGCCATCGGGACTAAATGGGCAATCCGCTGTTGAGAGCCATCCTCTTAATGCCTTACAATAATCCTTACGGATGATTCCGTAATACATTGAGAGGAGGACAAATTTATGTCCAAAGAAAAACAAATCTTACAGTTCCTACGAGACGGGTATAGCCAGCGGCGCATTGCCAGTACCCTCGGCGTATCGAGAAATACGGTCGCTAGGGTCGCAAAAGCTGCCGGCCAGCATCCTGTACCACAAGAAGCCCCGTGTTCCATGGAGGAAAAAGAAGTCCACCGGATGCTCTTTCCTGAGGAAGCGCAGCTCCCCAGCCTTGTCACACCCGACTTTGCTTACATACATAAGGAATTATTGAAGAGCGGCGTGACATTAAAGCTCTTGTGGGAAGAATACGTGGATACCTGCAGGAGTGCCGGCCAGCCGTCTTATGGCTATTCCCAGTATTGCAAGCTGTATCAGGACTACGTTGCGCAGAATAAGCCCACCATGCACATCCAGCATAAACCGGGTGACAAGCTTATGGTCGATTGGGCAGGCACCGTTCTGCCACTTTATGATAAAACAACAGGGGACAGCTGCAAGGCCTATCTGTTTGTTGCGACCCTGCCGTTCAGTATGTATTGCTATGCACAAGCCTGCCGGACCATGAAGGAAGAGGACTGGGTCAACGCCCATATCTCCATGTTCGGATATTTTGGAGGCGTAGCCAGGATCCTGACCCCTGATAACTTGAAAGCCGGCATCCTGAGCAACAGAAAATATGAAGACCCTGTCGCAAACCGCTCCTATCAGGAACTGGCAGACCACTATCAGACAGCCCTCCTTCCGGCCCGTGTATTGGCTCCACGGGATAAAGCAGCCGTAGAAGGGAGCGTGGGCAACCTTACTTCCAACATTATTGCCCGTCTCCGCAACCGGAAATTTTTCGATATCCAAACAATGAACGCCGCTATCCTTAAAGAACTGGAACGTTTCAATGATACACCTTTCCAGAAAAGGGATGGAAGCCGTCGCTCTGTGTTCCTGGAAGAAGAACTTCCTTCCCTGCGGCCGCTTCCCAGCTACCCATATGAGTTTGCCCAGTGGAAAACAGCCACGGTCCAGCTGAACTACCATATCGCTGTGGATCTCCAGGATTATTCCATCCCTTATGAGTATGTACACAAAAAAGTGGATGTCCGGTACACAAAAAGCAGTATCGGAGTTTACTATAAAGGGAACCGTATCTGTAGCCACAAGCGCCTTTACGGACGCCGGGGGCAGTATTCCACACTTCCGGACCATATGCCGGTAAACCACCAGCTATACAGTGAATGGGACCGGGCAAGGTTCCTGAAATGGGCTGCCAGCATAGGGGATGCAGCACATGAAGTGGTCCAAAAGAAGTCTGACTCATACCGTATCGAAGAACAGGCTTATAAGGGATGCCTGTCCCTCCTGAAGCGGCCGATAAGTATACACCGGAACGGCTGGAACTGGCGTGCCAGGCTGCATTGGAACGTATTCCCAGCCCACGTTACAAGAACATTCGGCTGATCCTCGAATCCGGAAATGGGAAAGCCCCAGACTCCAGCCCACGCACCATGGAGGCACATGATGAAAGCTATGCCCTGGTCCGTGGGGCGTCCTACTATGGAGGTGGCCGCCATGAAGGATGACACGCTGAAAAAACTCAAGGCTATGAGACTGCCGGCCTTTGCGGAAGCCTATCAGATGCAGAACGACCGGGAGCCAGAATACCAGTCCATGTCCTTCCATGAACGGCTGATGCTGCTGGTCGACGCGGAATACGACTCCCGCCATAATAACAATATCAAACGGCTGGTCAAGAATGTGGGATTCTCCGAGCCATCCGCTTTCCTTGGAAATATCGATTATCTCCCAGACCGTCATCTGGACAGAGGTCTTCTTGAAAGCCTAGCGGACAACGATTATATACAGAAAGGGCTGGATGTGATCCTGATTGGTGCAACAGGTTCGGGCAAAAGCTTTATCGCAAATGCCCTGGGAGTAAATGCCTGCCAGTCCGGGTACAAAACAAGATATGTCCGTCTGCCGGAGCTGTTCAGCGAACTGGAGGCAGCAAGGATACAGGGGCAGTATCAGAAAGTAATGAGGCAATTCCAGAAGCTGTCCCTCATGATCCTGGATGAATTTCTTTTGATCCCATCATCAGACCAGGAACAACGGGATCTGTTGGAATTAATGGAATACCGGTGTGGGCATGCCTCTACAATCTTCTGTTCGCAGTTTATGCCTGAAGGCTGGCATGGGAGGCTTGGGGGCAGCGCCCTTGCGGACTCGATCCTTGACCGGATCATCCCTTCCGCATATATGATGCGTATTGACGGAGATGTTTCTATGAGACAGAGAAAGCGCCCGATTAAAGACTAGATCTTTCACCAGGGAGCCTGGAAAAAAGTCCTGGCTCCCACCATCGGACAGGTGGCTCTTGATAACGGATAGAGTGGCTCTGATTCAGAATAAAGGGTGGCTCCGCCACCGCGGAATATTCAACATAGGCCTAGCTCAGGTTCCAGAAGCAGACGGGGTACATATGGCTGCATCGGATTCTGACACTGCGCATACGATTGAACTTATGATGGGTGACATTCGGATAAAAATCAGTAATTCAGTTAATCCAGGTCTGCTTACACTGATATTCCAGCTGTTGAAGGCGCAGTCATGTTAACTGACATCTCTGGTGTGGACGCGGTCTATATCGTCTGCGGCAGAACTGATATGCGTAAGTCAATTGATGGACTCTGCACGATCATACAGGAACAGTTCTCTATGGACATCAACCATGCACTCTTTCTCTTCTGCGGCCGCAGGTGCGACCGTATCAAAGCCATTCTGAAGGAACCGGACGGCATCGTGCTGATTTACAAGCGGCTGACCGAGCAGGGACGCTACCGCTGGTCAAGGGACAAGTCTGAGGTGCGAAACCTTACGTGGAAGGAATTCGACTGGCTGATGCCGGGTATTGATATTGACCAGCCAAAGGCAATCCGCCCATCATGAAAACTGTCTTACAAGATAGGAGAAGCGGTACAGCGGCTATTTGAAAACCACATGTTCTCGGCAGTGAAGATACTGTTAAAAGCCCTTGTTTTGTGCTATACTTAGAGCATCAAAAACAGGGAGAAACGCGATGGCAGGAAGTGCACGGAACATTCAGATGCGTGAGCTGAAGGACACGATATCAGAACTGAATAAGCTGATTAAAACACTGCAGCAGACGATTGAAGCTGCTAATGCGCGTGAGGCCGCCCTGTGCCAGGAACGGGATAACCTAAAGGAACAGATTGGCTGTCTGACAAAGCGCATCTTCGGTGCATCCAGTGAAAAGGGCAAATGCGATATTCCTGGGCAGCTGAACCTGTTTAATGAAGCAGAAACGGAAACAACAGAAAATCCAGTGGCCGCCCTTTCAGAAGAAACCCTCCTCACTTGGGAAGAGACAGAAGCAAAGCCCCGGAAGAAGCGCGCTGCCAACGAGGAACGCTTAAAGGGCCTGCCAGTTGAGCAGGTATTTCTTGATGTACCAGAAGAGGAGCGTATCTGCGGTGTCTGCGGCACCCCGCTGGAAACAATCGGAACGGAATTTGTACGCCGGGAACTGAAGTTCATTCCTGCGAAGGTAAAGGTCATTGAGTATTACAGCATGAATCATGGCTGCCCGAAATGCCGCAAAGAGGCTGCCCCCCCCCAGATCAAAAAGGGGAAGGACGGCCAGGCGCATATGATCCATGGGATGGCGAGTGCATCTACCGTGGCATGGATCATGTACCAGAAATATTTCAATGGCATGCCCTTGTACCGCCAGGAACGGGACTGGAAACAGTGTGGTGCGAACATCAGCAGAACAACCTTCGCTAACTGGATTATCGCGAATGCAGAGGATTTTTTCACGCCCATGTATGCCTACTTCTGGAAGAAGCTGCTTGCACGGTCCTTTGCTATGGCGGATGAAACGCCAGTCCAGGTGCTGCACGAACCGGGGCGCCGCGCGCAGACACAGTCCTACATGTGGCTGTTCCGCAGTGGCGAAGATGACGGTCCGCCAATCATCCTTTATAAATACCCTCCAACGCGCGCTGGAGACAATGCCATGGAATTCCTGGAAGGGTTCTGCGGATACCCGATGTGTGATGGGTACAGCGGCTATTATAAAGTGCCGGATGCAAAGCGGACCGCATGCTGGGCGCACATACGCAGATACCTGATTGATGCGATTCCCAAGGGAAAGCAGCTCGATTATACTCAGCCATCGGTTCAGGGAGTCATGTATGTCAACCGTCTTTTTGAATTGGAAGATAAAATCCGGCAGAAACATGCTGGGGACTATGAAGCCATCCGAAAGGCAAGACCCGAAAAAGAGAAGCCTGTCATAGATGGATTTTTGTCGTGGCTGGGGCAGCAGAAACCGACACGTGGCTCCCGAATGGCCAAAGCGGTCACTTATATCCGGAACAGGGAACCGTATCTGTCCACATACCTGGAAGATGGAAGATGCAGCTTTTCGAACAATCTAAGCGAGAATGCAATCCGCCCATTCGTTGTAGGACGTAAGGGGTGGCTGTTCAGTGACACCCCGGCAGGAGCGGAAACGAGCGCGGTCATCTATACGATGGTAGAGAATGCGGAGGCAAATGGAGTAAACGTCTACCAATATCTAAAACTATTACTGGAAAAGCAGCCGAATAACGGAATGTCAGATGAGGAATTGGAATGCTTTACACCGTGGAATCCAGAAGTGAAAGCACTTCTGGATTCCCGGGCTGCAGATGAACTACAAAATGACTGAATCATATGTGGAATATCAAGGTGCTTCGTCTACGATGTGTGGCGGGGTACTTTTGATTTGGAAGTAAAAAACTACTTCCTGCCATAAGAACTACCGCCCGAAATTTAGGCGCTTACTACGGATTTTTTATATCAACCTCAAAATTGACGAATAGAGGTAAGCGTCAAATCGTAAGCGTCAAATCCTGCGCCTACCTATAAATTAACGCCGCTAACAGATATCAGCGGCGTGGTTTTCTGCATTCAGCCGGTAACTCTTTTGCCCATGGCAATAAGTGGTTTAGCTTCGCAGAATCTATATTTCCTTTTTCGTCACAGAGTTTGGGAAGTTCTGTGAGTAAATGCTTAAAATAATAATAAGGTCTCAGGTTATTGAGCTTTGCGGTTTCCGAAATACTGTAGATGACAGCGCTTGCCTGCGCTCCCTGAATGGAATCGAGACCGTTTCAATGTTTGTGTAAACTCAAAAAACTGAAATAAGATAAGTTGATAGTTACGAAGGGTAAAGCCATCTTTCTGGGCCTTGCCCTTTGTTTGTATTATAATACGGATTCTGGGTATGTCAAGCGGGGCTGCCCAGGCAACCCGCCAGCTGCCCTACACTGCTTATAATCAGGACAACCGTTCTTCAAAAAATTTTTCCAGTTGGGAATGGATTTGCCCCCAATCCTGACGGTGACCCGTCCATTTCTTCGTGATATCCATCATTGCATGATACAGCATTTTTAATAGGCTGTCATCGGATGGGAATACCGTCTTCGATTTGGTCACTTTTCTCAGATGACGGTTAAATCCTTTAATGGTATTTGTCGTATAAATCAGGCGTCTGACTGCCTCTGGATACTTAAAATAGGTGGATAGATTTACCCAGTTATCACGCCAGGACTTGGCGATTTTAGGATATTTCCCACTCCATTTTCCATCAAAACTGTCCAGTTCCGATAGGGCGGTTGCAGTCTGTATTCCAGCAAAAATATTTCAGGAAAAGTGAAAATACGAATGGAAAGTGTGACAATATCAGGCACACTGGGAAGCAGGAGCGAGAAGCATATTATCATATTCAGTAGCAGGTGCAGGAGAAAAAACGTGATATCAGCGATAGCTGTCACTGAGGAATCGTAAGGCGGTATGAGAGAGGTGCTGTTCAAGCCTTGGAGAATAATACCATCGTGACTTTTGAAAATTAAATGATTTAGCCCCCGTTGCGGATTAAAACTCCGTATGAATTATAAGACATTATATGAATAAACGTGGCAGAAACCTTTATTGTAAGTAATGATGTTTAGGGTTATATGTGATACAATATTTATGTTAAATGACAGTGAAAGGACTTGAATATTGATTAAAAAATAAAACTCGCACCACTGGTGCGGGAAATTAATTGGAGCAACAATATAATCATCATGGAAAAATGCAAAGATAATCTGCAAAGGGAATTTTATATCCAAATGACGAAACGGGTACTGACAAATTTTGTGGAAGCCCAAACCTATGAAAAGTATTTGCTGAATCAGACTAATTTTGATTTGACCTTGCCTAAGGAGCGAAGAGCGCAGGCAAAGTTGGCGATAAAGGATGAGTACACTTTTGATTTTGCCGAACTATCTCCTGAGTATTCAGAACATGAATTGGAAATACAACTGGTAAACAATATTAGGGCATTTTTGATTGAATTGGGTGGCGATTTTGCATTCATTGGAAATCAGTATCATTTAGTGGTGGGGAGCAGAGACCTATACATTGATCTGCTGCTTTTCCATAGAAGGTTAAAAAGTCTGGTGGCCATAGAACTGAAAATAGGTGAATTCGAAGCGGAATATGCCGGCAAGATGCAGTTATATCTGACAGCATTAGATGAACAGGTAAAATTACCGGATGAGAATCCATCCATTGGCATTATTATTTGTAAAAGTAAGGATAAGACCTATGTAGAGTATGCTTTGAAACAAGCGAATGCGCCGATTGGAATAGCGACCTATCGGTTAAGTAATATATTGCCTGAAGATATGAAAGCAATGCTGCCGGAACCAGAAGAGATAGCAAAGAGACTGCGAATCTTTGAAAGTGAATAGATTAAGATTTTGTGGAACCCCTTCGGAAAAATATGACCCATTCTTGGTATCTGCTTGGCAGACAAAGAGTCTACGGGATATGGCGACCTGTATTGTGAAATTGCTGACCATATTAGGGTGCTGAAAAGGAAAGTATTTAAGTGTATTAGGGAGATACAGTTGGTCAAGTTCTACAAACAGTGGACGTAGGATATGGGTTATATGCAAAAAGCGCTTCTTTAGAAATTGGTGAAAACGAAAATATGATAAATTTTTACTGTATCAGAGAATTGACATGATGTTTATGAAGAGATAGAAAATGACAACATTAGAAGGATTTATATATTATTGTAATGAACCAGAGCCTGTTGGAACATGACTTGAAAAAGCAATTGGAACAGACTCATGCCGTACTAAGAATTTTGCTGTTTGGCCTTCCTACAACAGAAGCAATAGATGAAGTGTTAATTCAGCGTGGATGAATGCCTATTTAGAAGATAAGGGATGAGATGAAAAAAGTGAAACTTTAGGGAAGTTTAAAGATATATTATCCAGATTGCCATGGACAGAAAATATTAAAAATGTTGTAAGCCTGTTAGAGATGAAGGAATATAAATGGAGAGATTAAACGAAGCGAATATATCAAGAATGTAAGAGTTATACTATGATAATTGTTACAAGAAGACTTACTCCTTGGCTTATCAAAACTCCTATATAGTCCTATAGGTTAAAAAAAGAGGAATATAATTGTATGTTTTTGGAAAATAAAGAAGATTGTTTCCATTATGCGATTTATTTTTAGAAGGTTTATCATGTCTTATACAATGCATAAAGATGGAGTTTCATAAAAGGAGAAGCCATGGAACAACAATTTTATGAGCAAATTAAAAGAATTCTTTCAGAAGCCAAAAACAAAGTATACATAATATTGCAATAGGATAATTTACAACTAAGCCAACAGTCAAGACGTTATAGATAGAAAATCAGATACCGCAGCCAAACGGAAGTGTCACTCATAAATAAGCAGTTGGTAAAGCAACGGTATCCTAATTATGGACGTTTTATCCTAAGTACAGTTAACTGGCTATAGAGAAAATATAGAAAGCTGCAGAGGTGGACAAAGTGGAAATCCGGTATATTATACCTACGGATGACAGGACTGCAATCAGTAGGATATATGAAGAAAGTTGGAAATATACATATAAAGGCATAATTCCACAGGATTATCTTGAGTCGATTCCAGAGGGCCGTTGGGTTACAAATTTAGAAAACCCCAATTGGAGTACGCTGGTTTGCGTTGACAATGGAAACATTGTGGGTACAAGTAGTTTTTGTGAATCACGGTTAAATCAATTTAGTGGATGGGGAGAAATTATTTCCATTTACTTATTACCGGATTATATGGGCAGGGGTGTTGGTAAGGTTCTTTTTCAGTCAGTGGTTGCCGAATTGATGAAAATGGGTTATAGAAATATTTATTTGTGGGTACTTGAGGAAAACCTGAGGGCAAGAAGATTTTATGAAAAAGAAGGATTTTCGGGAACTGATGACTATTTAAATGATAACATCGGAGGAAAAGATGTGCGTGAAATCCGATATATTTATCGCGTAAGATAGTATGCAATTCATAGAAGGCCGATAAGAAGGAGAATCAAAATAGCGGAGGTACTGGCATGTGTGGAATGGAAGCTGATTAATAAATATACTTTCAAAAACCGGAGGTATCCATGGACTATATAATCAGAGAAATATTACAAGAAGAATATGGCCTGCTTGAACATTTCTTGTATGAAGCTATATTTGTGCCTGAAGGCATGGCCGCCCCGCCGGAATCAATCACGAAGCAGCCTGAATTGCAGGTGTGTTTAACGGATTTTGGGAAGAAAAAAGATGATATAGGTTTGGTGGCAGAAGTTGATTCGAAGGTAGTCGGAGCTGTCTGGGTCCGTATTATGAATGATTATGGGCATGTAAATGATGCAACCCCTTCGTTTGCCATTTCCTTGTATAAAGAATATCGGGGACTAGGAATAGGAACTGCTTTAATGAAAGAAATGCTCTGTGCGTTAAAACAAAGAGGATATGAACAAACCTCACTTGCAGTACAAAAAGCAAATTATGCGGTAGGGATGTATAAGAAAGTAGGATTTGAAATTGTTGATGAAAATGAGGAAGAGTATATCATGGTCTATCATTTACAATAAAAATATTACTGGTTTCTGAACTGTAATATGTTAGAGGAGTGATTGGAAATGAAGATGCCGGAAAAGACAGGACCTGCCAGATACATCCTTTTGCGGGATGGACTGCCCGGTTTGTTATAGACATTGCTGTTATAGACATTGCTGTTATAGACATTGCTGTTATAGACATTGCTGTTATAGACATTACTGTTATGGATATTACTGTTATAGATATTGCTGTCATAAAAGCCATATGCAGGTTGTTTAAAACCGACCAGGGAAATCCGGGGCATTGTAGGAACTGTACGATGAATGGTCGCGTGGCGGAGCGGCAGATTACATATTATTTTGATGGCCTGAATATCTCTTTAAGCAGATTAAAACGGAGAGAAAAAGTTATAATACTATCATGCTGGATTGAGTGGAAATAGCAAAAGAGTAAAAGAACAGGATAGAAGAACAGGATAGAAGAACAGGGAAGGTATGTATCCCTGGTATGGTAAAAAGAACGATATACCTGCCCGGAATGTGGTGGAACGTAATGTGGAGGGAATTTATTTTGAGGGATTTAAACAATGGAAAATGAAAAAGTCTATCGTATGAGCTTTGCAAAAATATATTCTCTTTTAGTAAATAAAGCAGTGAAAAAGGGAAGGACCGTAGATGAGGTAAATGCAGTTATTTCCTGGCTTACCGGTTACAGCGAGGAAGACATAATGAAAGCAGTAAATGAATCCGTCAATTACAAAGAATTCTTTGAAAACGCCCCGGAATTGAATCCAAACAGGAAATTGATTAAGGGCCTTATATGCGGAATCCGAGTAGAGGATATAGAGGACCCGCTCATGCAGGAAATACGGTATTTGGACAAGCTGGTTGATGAACTGGCAAAGGGGAAATCCATGGAAAAAATACGGAGGAACGGATAAGTGGATTGTCTGGCCGGATTCGATTCTACGGACCGTAGGTTGAGCAAAACCACATTAGGAAATACAATATACTCATAATAACGAAAAGAGGTATTTATTATGGGATATGTAACAGGCGGAACAATCAGGATATTAAGGGAAAAAAGGAAGCTTACCCAGAAAGAGCTTGCAGAAATCATCCATGTAAGCGATAAGACTATTTCTAAATGGGAAACGGATAAAGGGCTGCCGGATATCAGTATGATTGACGAACTGGCGCGGGCGCTTGGTGTGTCGATTGCGGAATTGTTGACCGGGGACCTGAGGATAAATGAAAACCGGTCCGCCAACATGCAAAGAGTATATTTTTATGTCTGTCCTATCTGCGGCAATATCGTTACAGCTGTGGGACAGGGGAGTTTTTCCTGCTGTGGGATTACGCTGCCAAAGCAGGAACCGGAACCAAGTGGGGAGGACCATCTGATTTGTGTTGAGACTGTGGATGATGAGCACTTCGTGACAATGGATCACCAGATGGGCAAGGAACATTATGTTTCCTTTGTTGCGTATGTGACGGCAGGCTCTTTGGAGATAGCTAAATTGTACCCGGAACAGGATGTTTCTGTACGTTTTCGGAAAAAGGGGCATGGATTTATTTATGCCTATTGCAATAAGCATGGGATGTTCCGGATACGGATATAGGTTTCCCGGATACATGCCCCTGGGATACATGCCCCCAGGATACAGGCGCCTGGGACACCTGCTATACGGACAAACTCCCGGAACACAAACTCCCGGGCCACAAACTCCCGGGCCACAAACTCCCGGGCCACAAACTCCCGGGCCACAAACTCCCGGGCCACAAACTCCC
>Ga0129314_1002098_pt1 | contig 11839 bp, 12 predicted proteins | sample O1111metagenome_FD_94431 | JGI IMG/M metagenome (GOLD analysis project Ga0129314, IMG submission 94431) | Orangutan individual fecal microbial communities from fecal samples from Wisconsin, USA - O1111 metagenome | ecosystem: Host-associated > Mammals > Digestive system > Large intestine > Fecal...
AGCAATTGCAGATTTCGCAAAGGCTGCCGCCGATCCGGAATTCCGCGCGAAGATGTACGAGAAGTACGGCATCGAATAATTCCGCTGCAGCCGGCAAGAATGACTGGAGATAGTCTTCTCCAAGGATAGACAGGAGCGTATTATGCGCTCCTGTTTTTTTGTGTGCCAAACAATCCTGCTTTTTTCATGGGAGCCAATTACTTTTTTATCCCCATTTTTTCAGACATATTTTATATGAGTCCTTTCCAAAAAATCCGATCTATAAAAAGATCGGGAAGGATTCCACATAATATACGTATAGCAAAAAAGGAGCAGAAAATATGGCGAAACCCTTAACGAATCCAGAGGCGTTTCTGGAGGAATACAAAGCATTCGAAAGAGCAGTATGCAACGCAAGTCATCTCTCAAACCTCTCCTGGGTTTTAGAGATCGACTGCATCGACAGCGTATTCTCACTGGAGAAGTACATTATTAGTGAGGATGTAAAAGACAAAATCAAGGTTTGCAGGATACTGCGTAACTACATACAACACCACCCGGATGCAGCCTCTTTCCTTTCTGTAACCACAGAAGAGACCGCATTTCTCAAGGAGAAAACGGAAGAGATTCTGAGCCTCGATGGAACGGCAAAAGATGTGATGGTCCGCTGCAGCGTAGCGCTGACAGATAAGAATACACTGTTTGATTTCGCGTCCGCAATGTCTGCAAAGAATCTGTCTGTATATCCATACCAGGATAAGAAGGGGTCCTTCTCCGTGCTCACGCAGAAGGAGATTATCCGGGCACTCGGAAACGGGAAAACGCCAAAGCAGAAGATCGGAACTGCGGTGGAAGAAAAGGAAAAAGTGCAGATCGGATTTGCGTTCCAGAATACACCTGTGGCATCTCTGCCGGATGCGGAAGTAGTGATTGTATTAACGCAGGCGAAGGATAAAGCAATCGGAGTGATCGTTCGGGACAAATGATAACAGGAGGGTGTTGCAGATGCGTGAGAGAGTACGAGTAGATATGTCGAAGCAATCGAATGCCAAAGATTTTGTGGAGCTCATCGAAAGAATCAGTGGAAGAATAGCTTCCAAATCTCCAGTTGTGAGGTCGAAATTCAATCCGAATATTGTTCTTGTCGAAACTCATCCGCTAGGTATTCTGCAACATAAGGACCTGTAACCTGAGAAGGAGGAAGACAAGGAGATTGCTATGTCACAACATCTAAGTCCCATGTACTCCGTTTTCGAAATTGCATACTGGTTTATAGAACGAAACGAACAGGTGATGGCAGAAAAGGGAGCTGACCCAATGTCTCTATCGCGGCTTCTTAAGTTATTGTATTATGCCGAAGGGTGCTACTTGGCCATGCATCATGGCAAAAAACTATTTGGAGAAAAAATAGTTGCCCGTGAGCACGGGCCTGCAATCGAAGAAGTAATCGAAAGAGTGTATGATGCATATCTGGATCCATACAATCTTGTCTTAACAGACCAGGAACGGAAGGCTGCACATCGCATTGCGAAGGAAGATCAGGAAATGCTGGAACAGGTGTTTATGGTTTTTGGCAGATATTCTTCGTGGGAACTCAGAGAAAAGACGCGCAGCGAATTACCATGGCTTGAGGCTACGCAAAATGGGCAATGCGTGAACAGAGAAATTAACCAGCAAACGATGCAGAAATATTTTTCCGAAAATTATATTGAGGAATAGGATTTTTGCCAACGGGAGACCTTGTATATGCCAACATCGAGTATTTTCGAAAATATTATTATCAGCGATCCAGAGAAAGCAGAAAAATTTATCAATGCGCTGGATGTATCGAGTCGTGATCCTGCATGGAAACCGGAAACGCAGGTAGCACCTCCCCTTACCGATGCGGAGGAAATTCGGAAGCTAATGGTCAATAACCCGCGATTAAAACTTTGAGCACGCCCGTCAGGACTGCGAAGTCACAAGCGTTAGTGTGCCAAAACATAAAATGGGAGGGGTAAGTATGATCGATATTATGGATGCAGCTCATTATTTGGTGTATCTCTCGTACCATGAAAAGAGAGGGTCGCTGATCCCATTGAAGTTACAAAAGTTGTTATATTTGGCACAGGGCTGGAGTTATGTATGGGATAATAAGCCTCTGTTTCAAGGCGAATTTGAGGCTTGGCAATATGGACCAGTAAATGTAGATGTTTATAATTATTTTAAATCATATGGAAGGACTGAGATTCCGGAGCATGAAGGTTGGGTTTGTCAGTTTGGAGATATGGATTCAAAGGAGACACTGGATGCTATTTGGGACAAATATTGTTCATACAGTGCATTTGCATTAGTTGAGATGACACAGAAGCAAGAACCATGGAAACTTGCTTATTTAAGAAGAGAAACAATGAAAAATAGCGATATTAAGAAATATTTCCAATCAACTTATTGAATAAGGCTCAGCTGCCGGCCGTTAGGTTCCGCTTGGTGTCCATTTGCGACGCATCGGCACTCTATCGCACACCGCAGAGTATCATCGGTTGTCATGCTTAGAGAGGAGATGATATTTATGAGAGATGATTCTATTATCCGAATCCAGAGGGCTGTTATAAAAAATTTCAGAAATGTGGATTTTGGAGAAATTCGCTTCCCCTGCAACTTTGGGAAGGATGTTTGCGTACCTAACGCAGATGTCCTCGGGATTTATGGGCAGAATGGTTCTGGAAAGACCACATTTATTGATGCACTTGAAATCCTAAAGACACTGTTATGCGGAGAAAAAGTGGATGCAGAATTATCGGACTGTATTTCTTATGGGCAGGAAAAGGCTGAACTGCAGTTTGAGTTCAGTATACTCAAACTGGATAAAGGAAATGAGTTATACAGGCGGCGTTTTGTCTATTCGGCTGTTCTGAGCAAAGACACTATTGATGAGACAGTTAAGTGCGTTACGTTCAGCGGTGATTCGCAAAAAAGCTTTCGACTGAAAACTATCTTTGAAGTTATACACAAGTCAGAGAACGAGATATTTGCTCCACAGGTTAAGCTGGAATCTTTATTTGGCTCAAAGCAGAATGCCAAACGTGATGAAGTTCGTGTCACAAGGTTACTGTGCCTGAAAGAACATCGTTCCTTCCTTTTTCCTCCAGAATTCATGAAGATGCTTCGTGATGTGGCACCGGAAAATGACGATGAGATTGAACCGATATTTGAAATGTCTGGTTTTGCCAAAAAATCATTTTTTGTTATTCTGAACCGTAATAACGGACTTATCGCTCTTGATGCAGCAATCCATGTCAATTTCAGAATGGAAAACGCTGGTGGCATGTTTACCCTGCCGATTGACCGGACGGCAACAGTTCCGAATCGTTTTCTGAAAATTATCAAGGAGGTTATATCAACGATAAGCACTGTTCTCTGCAAAATTGTTCCTGGTGTAAATCTGACACTTGTAGAACTGGGTACAGAACTATTGGAAGATGGCAACCAAGGGACAAAAATACAACTTGCGCGAGAACTTCTTGGTACCGATGGAGAAATGCATCAATTACCACTGAAGTATGAATCTGAAGGCATTAAGAAAATTATATCCATTCTGCCTTTGCTGATTGCAGCGTACAATAATCCATCCATTACACTTGCAATTGACGAGTTGGATTCCTGCATTTTCGAATATTTGCTAGGAGAACTACTTCGCGTTATACAGAATTCTGGTAAGGGTCAGCTGATTTTTACTTCCCATGATCTCTATCCGTTGGAGACATTGAAAAGCCGTTCCATTGTTTTTACAACAACAAATGCGAATGACCGATATACACGATTTAAAAATGTAGGAAATACAAGCAATCTTCGTTCTATGTATCTCAGAGAAGTGGTCCTTGGCGGTAACGATGATGCGACTCTGTATGAAGATACCAGCATGTCTGAGATTGCGCATGCAATGCGAATTGTGAAGCCTCACACGACTGAACTTTGAGCAAGTCCGTCAGGACTGCGAAGTCACGAGTGTTAGTGCGCCATAGCATAAACTGGCAGCAAGTGTTAATATACCAGTATACCTGACAAAAAGGCGAGGTAAGGTATGCAGAAGAAAATTAACTCTATCGAATTATTTTGCGGAACTGGGGGACTTGCACTTGGACTGCAGGAATCCGGTTTCTCTCATAAAGCATTATATGAATGGGATAAAGACTCTTGTGATAATATCAAGGCTAATATTACTGATGGTTTCCCAGGGATTAACGATTGGAAAGTGTATCAGTCTGATGTACGGACTGTCCATTACGACGGATATCGTGGATCCATAGACATTATCTCCGGGGGACCTCCATGCCAGCCGTTTTCACTTGGCGGCAAAGCACAGGCATATAATGATAAAAGAGACATGTTTCCAGAAGCCGTTCGTGCTGTTCGTGAAGTACGTCCAATAGCGTTTATATTTGAAAATGTCAAGGGGTTGCTCAGGAAATCGTTCAGCGAATATTTTAACTATATTATTCTGCAGTTAACATATCCAAGTGTTGTAAAAACACCTGGAATGAGTTGGATTGAGCATCGTGAGCTTCTGGAGCAGCATCATACGTCATCAAATCACTGCGAATACAATGTAACATTCCGGTTGCTTAATGCCGCAGATTATGGTGTCCCACAAATAAGAAATCGTGTTATTATCGTTGGATTCCGGTCGGATATAGATGCAGGATGGTCATTTCCGCAGCCGGAGTATTCGAAAGATGCGCTATTATATTCTAAATGGATATCAGGAGAATACTGGGAGAGACACAATCTGATAGCACCAAAAGAAGTACCGTTATCAAAATCATCACTTGATATAATAAGGAAGAAGATAGAAGAATCTGATACATCTATAAAGCCATGGAAGACTGTAAGAGACGCAATCTATGATTTGCCGGATCCAAGATCGGAAGAAGCCAAGGCTTATTTTAACCATGAATATAGACCCGGAGCAAAAGCTTACTCAGGGCATTCCGGCAGTTTGTTGGATGAGCCATCAAAAACAATCAAAGCTGGAACTCATGGGGTTCCAGGTGGAGAAAATATGGTTGTGTTGAGCTCAGGCGAGGTCAGATATTATACTGTCAGAGAAAGTGCAAGGATTCAGACCTTTCCTGATAATTATAAATTTAGTTCTTCATGGACAGAAAGTATGCGCCAGATTGGAAATGCAGTCCCAGTTAAGTTGGCACAAGCGGTCGGATATTCTGTATATCAGCCTCTTCAGGTGGTGAAGCAATGACTACGATAAAAATCTTAGAGATATATAACCCGTTAGACAAACGAAATATAGGTGAAAACGCTGCGGATGCATTAATTAGAACCAGTCCGGAAGTAATCCCTCCGGAGCCATTTATTGGTGCCGGTGTGTATGCAATTTATTATAATGGACCTTTTGCTGCTTATGCAGAGCTTGCTAAAATGAATGCTACGGAGTGGAAAATCCCGATATATGTCGGAAAGGCTGTACCAATTGGTGCCAGAAAAGGAGGAGTTGGATCCGGTGATAACCAGGGGACAGTTCTTGCTGATCGGCTGAAGGATCATTATAAATCGATCAATGCGGCAGATAATCTTAATATTTCTGACTTCAGATGTAAGTATTTGGCAGTAGATGATATATGGATTCCCCTAACGGAATCGATTCTTATTGAAAAATATCACCCATTATGGAATGTTACTCTTGACGGTTTCGGCAATCATGATCCAGGCAAAGGACGGGTTAATCAGAAAAAGTCACCATGGGATACTATACATCCTGGACGGGATTGGGCTAATAAACTAGCGCCATCATCGACGTCAAAAGCAGAATTGTTAAAAAGAATTTCAGCATATATGATGGAGTTAAAAAAAGAACAAGGTGATCTAAAACATTAAGCCCAATATTTGGTATATGTATAATGAGCGGGAGAAAATTTCCGCTCATTGTTTTTAATGTATAAAGAAAATCGGATGACCGAAGCCATCCGTTTTTGATTTTTAGCAGTTTTCTCTGCAATCGGAATGGGTTTTAGGTCTCCGTCCCGACCAATGGATACAGGTGTGAACTACTCCCACCTATGCCTGCCGGCTTAGAGATGGGAGACTTCTTGCGCACGGCTTGTGAAAAACATTGTAAAATCACTTGTGGAGCATACTCAGAAATTTGTATTGCTCTTCTCCGTTATTGATGGAAACCATTGCCGCATTTCTTCCGCTGTCCAACTTGTTCCTTTGAGAAGCTGAGAAAGGTCATACCCATTTGCAATGAGTGCAAGCTCCAGATTCCTTGAACTTAATTCCATGTCTGCGAAATGTTCGCCAACTTTTTGCAGATGTTTCTTATGTGCCTGCAATGTTTCTTCGTACGTAGCAAACTCCTGATATGTACTGGCTTCGTATGGAGTGCAGGCAATCAGCCCTGTAATTCCGTGCTGATCAAGAAAATCAGCCATTGCCTGGTCGTCTTTGAGAGTTTCCTCATCGATCTCAATTTCTGCCGTGATTAAACAGTGCCTTTTCTTTTGATTCTCCATTGCTTTCCTTCCCAATTTCTTGTGCATAAAATATGTCAGATTCTTCCGGAAACAAAAAGGGTTCCGGCATCTTGCACATCTGAACGTCCAGGTTGCGCAGCTAAGCGGACGATGTGTGCCTCCTGGCGTCCAGGCACAAAACGTATGCTAGAGGCAGAAGATATATGCCAAGAGCCGTATAGATTAAGGCTCTACTGCCGGACGTTAGGTTCCGCTTGGTGTCCATTTGCGACGCATCAGCGCTCCATCACACACTGCAGAGTATCATCAGGCATACAGGGATTTTGCAGGACGAAAGATTCTCTAAAGATACTCGAAAGATGTGGATATCTTACGAATATCCTGGAAAATCGAAAGATATTCAGAAGATAGGAGAAATGGGCGTAGCAAAAGTTCTTTCTGCCCATGCGACAAATGCATCGTACATTTTCACGCAGGCAGAAAAAATTGCTGCAACAATCGCGTCTACAGCCTCCGCAAATTCCGGAGACTGTATAATCTGATTGATATATTCGCAAGCGCGCTGTAACGCCTTTCCGCAACTTGGAAAAATCAATGAACACACAATCAGAATAATAATGACTCTTGCTGTCTTGCTCATTCCTCCCTCCTGATATCTAACTAACTAATTTTTTCAATTCTGCAAACTTTGGTGCAAGCAGCTCATAGATCTTATCGCTCACGACTTTATCTTTGACATCTAATCTCAGCAGAATTTCCCAACCAATTGCTTCCGTTGCTTTTTGCGCAGATCGAACAATATTGGAATACTGTTCTGCTGCAAGCTTTTCTCCCAAAATTGATTTCAAAAAAGTCTGCAAATCCTTCTTCTCCTGCAGTGTATCTTGTGCTTCCTCGCAATCTTCCGGAAGGTTCAGAAATCCTGGCATCGAATTATCGACACTTTTTGATTTCTGCTTCGCACTTACTGTTTGATGTTTCGGCTTTACTGCCTTAATATCTTTAGCTTTATTCTCCGTGCCCACTTTTCGAGATACTCTCTTTCTACCATCAGACGACGAATCTTTGTTGATTTTCTGCGCCTGTTTCATGTCTTTTGCGAAGTATACAAACGCAGATCCTTTGGCAGGAATTGATCCAATATTAAGGAGTGTTTCGGAATCTGTCACAAGAATCGTGCTGCAGGCTTCCGCAGTTAACCGTCCGATCAGATATCCAGCGGACACACGATCATCCTGCATATCCGGAACGGGCATAAATTCAAACTTTAACTTTGATTTTTGCAATAAAAGATGTTGTTCAATTGTAATTGTATCTGTCGGGGCGTATAGAACGCGGACAGGTGATGCAAACTGTTGTATAGCATCGAACTCGTTGAACATCGTCGCAAGATTTATCATTAACGTCATGAAAACGGCCTTTCTGTGCACAGCGTATGCAATATGTACGCATATGTATGATTTGACACGCCCACCCATAAAAAAGTAGATTTCCCTGTGTCGTAATGTATAATATATGTATATTATACATTACAATTAAGCTTCGAGAAACATTGCGAATTTTCGTTACTGTCGGGTCTGCATGTATATCGTCATATATATTGGGACTGGTCGAAAGACCCTGGTCCACAAAGCGGCGGGGAAGTTCCCCGCCATTTTTGTATCTGTTTCCAGAAAATGCAATCTCTCAGAATGGTGTATAACAACTACCTTATTCCTTTCTTCTTTTTGTCATCCTTTTTCTTTCTTTGTTTAGCATTCAAAAAAGCCCGTAAAATCAATGTTTCCGCCACTTAATGGTAGAAAGAATCGGGACTAATTATAGAGAAAATGCGGTCTAGTTGTGGAAACAATAGGGAGAAGATGTAGAGAAAATGGGAAAGATTTCGGTGAGAAAAAGGGGACTAGTTGTAGAAACAATGCGGTCTAATTGTAGAGAGAATCGGGACGAATAGTAGAGAAAAAGAAAAAACGAGAAAAATGCATGGTTTGTAGGCCTAAGTTGTAGAGATAAATGGGATGAAATTGTAGAAAGAAATGGGAGGTAGCAAAACAACAAAGGGAAAATGCGGGTGTTTTGCGGTCTAATTGCAGAGATAAATGGGATCTGGAAATTTAAATTGTAGAGAAAACTGGGAGAGTCGAAACTGAAAGCCTAAGTTGCAGAGAAAAATGGGACGGATTCTTGCTAATTGTAGAGATAAGTGGGAGATGCGATATATGCGGTGCGCGAATGCCTTCTGCTGTGACATGGTAGATTTCGTATTTTCTGCAGAAAAGGTTCTTGCATTCAAAAAGTGGAGTGCTACAATACAAGAAAACAAACATATGTTCGATTTTCGGAGCAAGCATATCTCTGCTGGAGGGAGAAAGAAAGCCAGAAAATTTCGCAGAAATACCGTTTTTATTTGTGCTGGGTGCGGGTGCCAGGCTTATAGACCGTAATTGTAGAGAAAAATGGGATATAAAAGCGGAAGTTGTAGAGTTAGATGGGACGTGTTTCTTTATTCTGCAAGGTAAAGATGGTTTGAGTGATTGTTAATTGTAGAGAAAAATAGGATGGAAAAACGTAATTGTAGAGATAAATGGGACGTTCCGCCTTGCTCTGAACAGTAGAAAATGACTGGGTAACTTTTAATTGTAGAGAAAAGTGGGATAGAAAAGCGGTAATGATAGAGATAAATGGGAGACATCCGGAGCATGTTGTCGAAGTTGTAGAGAAAAATGGGATGTATATGTTCTGGCTGCTGAGCGAAGGGATTATTTCCGCCGTAAGACGGTAATTGTAGAGAAAAATAGGATAAAATAGTTGTAATTGTAGAGTTTAATGGGATGTCTTGCCTTGCTTTGAGTGGTAGAGAATGACTGAGATATTCTTAATTGTAGAGAAAAGTGGAATGGAAAAACGAAAATAGTAGAGATAAACAGAACGGTCTTTTCGAAACTGTAGAGGAAATTGGGACAAAATAGCACAAGTTGTAGAGTTAAATGGGATCTTTGGCTTTGTTCCTGGAACTGGCAGCAAATGATTGCTTTCCTAATTGTAGAGAAAAGTGGGATGAAATGAGTGCAATTGCAGAGATAGATGGGAGCCAAACTGCATCCATCTTTGAAATTGTAGAAGAAATGCGGATTTTTCTTTACACAATTATCATCTATCCGTTATAATCGAAGAAGTTGTAGAAGAAATCGGGACGTATTTTTTCAACAGTTAAGGAAAAAGCATGGAAGAACAAAACAAAAATAAGATTTCCGAAGAAGAACAGAAGCAGCTTGCGATGGTCAAGTACCGCAAGAGTAATAAGCTGGTAAATTCAAGGGGCCGGACCAGTGCGTCTGTGCATCGTCTTTTCACGGTTGCCATTTCCGAGGCAAAGCTTATCGGAAATCAGGCGGTTGCAACGATTCCTGGCACAAAACTTCGTGCGATTTTCCAGAATTACACCGGTTCCTTCTATGATGTTGTTCGAAGAGCATGTAAGAGTCCAACCAATAAAGCGGATCTTCTTTCCTGGCGGCTTGAAATGGAAGATGACACTACAGAGTCCTTTTCTTATATCAATGTCGTAAGTTCAGCGGAATTTAAAAACGGAAAGCTTACCGTCGTCTTCAGTCCGGAGATTACTAAGAAGATCACAGGGCTTCGATCGAATTACAGTGAATTCTATCGTGGCATTACTCTTTCCATGAAGTCCAGTTGCTCGATGATTTTGTATGAGCGGTTATCCTCGCAGGCGGATTATCTCCGAAGCACAAAGCATAATGAAAACGGTCCATACTACGTTGAATATGATATGGAAGAGCTTCGGCACATCTTCAGCTTGGACTATACAACTACCGAGGGAAAGAAGACCGTCAAAAAGCATCTGTATCAAAGATATGTGGATTTTCGAGTTAACATTTTGGAAGTGGCCAAAGCTGAAATTAATGAACTGTCACCGCTCACCATTGAGTATGAACCTATTATGAGAGGGCGCGGCGGCAAAATCATTGGCATCAAGTTCATTATAGAAAGAAAGCAAAAAGCTCAGACCATTTCCAAAGAAGAACAGACAAGGAGAAAGGTTGTATTTGCTGATGTTTCCGGGCTGCTGGAAAATCAGAACCTTCCGATTAAGACCATTCAGCGAATCTGTGAGACGGCAGATTACGATTACGACAAGATAAAAGCAGCCTATGACTTGTCTGAACAACAGGCAGAAATTGATAACTTTGCCGGCTGGCTTATCAGCGCAATCCGGGATGATTATCAGGCATCGACCACAGAAAAGAAATCATCCGGAAAGACAGCGAAAAAAGCAGGAACAAAAACAAGTAAGAAAAAGAAGAAACCTCAGTTCTCCGATTTTGAACAGACAGAGTACGATTTCGATGAACTGGAAGAAAAATTAACAGCAAACTAAGATATGGCAAAGGCCTCGCAGAAACCTGCGGGGCTTTTTGTATTTTACAGGTAAAACGGGTTTCAGGCAGAAAATAAATGCCAATGAGGCATAATATAAAGAGAAAACAATATTGCTTGTGGAGGCATATGTGATGGCAAGAGTGATCAATTTTCAAAACGAAATAAAAAAATAACAGAGCAGAGAGAAATAGACATGCAAAGAGAAATGGTAAATCGCATGCGGGAGCTAGAGTCTGATCCGGATTATATATTCCGGCGTGGAAAAACCCACCTCTTCATGGGTGGGATGAAAGCACCGCTATGCAATCTTCCGATACATGTTAATATATGGTATAATATACATATACATTTTTGTAGCAGGAGACAAGATGTCTGAGAATAAACTCGTTCGAAGGTTCAACTTTCGAATCTACCCGACAAAAGAACAGGAAGTTTCGATTCAAGCGACGGAAGATGCCTGCCGCTTCGTATGGAACGCACTCATCAATTACCGGCGTGATCAGTGCCAGCGGTGCGGACATTCCGTGTCTTCCTTTACATGCAACAAATATATTACTGTTCTCCGGTCCGTATTTCCATGGCTCAAAGAAGCGGATTCGATGGCTTTGCAGGAGGTCTCGAAAGACCTTGATCTTGCATATCAGAAATTCTTTTCCGGGAAAGCCAGATATCCAAAATATAAGACTTCCAAGAACCCAAAGCATTCATTTCGGACAAGGAATCAATCGAATGGAATCTGTATCACAGGAAATCGGATGAAGATTCCAAAACTTGGCTATGTGAAAATCAAGGCTTCGAGATCGATCCCGGGAAGGATTCTGAACGCCACAATTCTTCGGAAACCTACCGGGAAGTGGTTTGTATCTCTTTGCGTAGAACAGGATCTGCTTTCCGCACTGAAGCCAAATGATGGCGGTATCATCGGAATCGATGTCGGATTAAAACACTTTCTGACAGACAGCGATGGAAATGTAGTTTCCAAT
>Ga0129314_1002100_pt1 | contig 11836 bp, 10 predicted proteins | sample O1111metagenome_FD_94431 | JGI IMG/M metagenome (GOLD analysis project Ga0129314, IMG submission 94431) | Orangutan individual fecal microbial communities from fecal samples from Wisconsin, USA - O1111 metagenome | ecosystem: Host-associated > Mammals > Digestive system > Large intestine > Fecal...
AAATCCAGATAAAAGCCGCCGGGGCCGGACGCGCTGCCGCGCCTGCCGGAGGCGGTGGATTTATGATAATGCATTTTGCGGAAGTGCTCTGACACTTCTGAGAAAATACGCATTGTAACAATGTCTGAATTTCATCAGGAATGGCCATTGTTGATGAAATTGCACGGCGTTGCCGAGGGAACAAACCACGATGCGGTTGATTCAGCAGACATTATTATACGTGGATTTTTCCCGCTTGTAAAGGCAGATGACGGAAAAAGTAACAAATAATTACAAAGTTTTGGTTTTGTTCACAGATCCTGGCAGATCCGCCGCCAGACACCGGAATGGGAACCGGAGACAGTTGGAAGAAAGAGAGGATCCGTCGCGAAACAAAACGGGAGGCGGGCTATGCCCGTCTCCCGTTTGTCATTCAGATGGGGTGTTCCTTCAAATATTCCAGCCACCGGACACAGCCCTTCGTGTTCAGATGAATGCCATCGGTGGTCTCTTCCGCCCGGAGGCAGCCGTCCTCGCCGGTGACGGCGGACGCCACATCCAGATAGGTACAGTCCTTCTCCTCCGCCAGTTGGACGATGATGGCGTTGAACTCGGCGATGCGTCCGTTGTTGACGTAGCTGCCCTTGGCCTCCTGTTTGGCGCTGATGGGCAGAATGGACTGAAGGGCGATGCGGGCGTCGGGATGGCTCTCCCGCACCCGGTCGATGAGCTTGGCGTACTGGTCGTGGAACTGTTCCGTCTTGGGCCAGCCCAGCTCATTGACGCCCAGCATGATGTAGAGTTTGGAGAATTCCAGCCCGTCTAGGGCGTCCAGCATGGAGACCTTGCCCTGCTCCGTCTCCTGGGTGGCCTTGGAGAAGACGCTCTCCACCGTGGCGCCGGTGGCAAACAGGTACTGCCCGGTCTCCAGTCCGGAGTAGAGGTGGAAGCCCTCGGTCCGGGAGTCTCCCAGGAACACCGCGTCCTCAAAATAGGAGTCCTCCACCGGCGCATCCGGAATGTCCGGCTCCGATGCCGAGGACGGCTCCTCCGGCTGCTCCGGTTCCGCCGCCCGTACCTGCGGGAGGGCCTCCGGCGGAAGCTCCGCCGCCTCCGGCGCGGACTTCTGAGCGGGGAAGGCCGGTATCTCCGCGGACACCGAGACCGGCGCTGCCTGGGGTTCTGCTTCGCGTTCTCCTGAAGCCCCCGCCGACACCGTAGGGGTCAGCAGCAGACAGACCATCAGCAGTGCGCCTGCCAGAAACCGTATGCTGCGCCGTGGACGCCGCAGTTCTCTCTTGCCCATGTCCCGCTCCTTTTCATGCACATGACCGATTCTCTCTGATATTTATTAGACGCAGAAACGGGATAAAAAGTCGAAACAAAACGATAAAAATTTGGTATCAAATGATATCAGTTTTTGTAATTTCTCCTTTTTCTTCCAGACACTCACTTGGTCAGATCCTGGGGATAGGCGCCGGAATCGTGGAGCTTCTGCAGCTCCCCGGCCACCCGCTGGCGGTCCTCATGATAAGTCATGCCGAACCAGTGGTCCGCAGAGTGGAGCACCGACACCTCCAGCCGTCCGGCCTGGAGCTCGGATTCTACCATCAGGGGCAGCAGGCACTCCGCCTTCAGGTTTTCGCCGGCCTCGTTCCGCAGGAAGTATTCAAAATAGTCCTTCAGCCGGGGGAAGATGGAGGGGGCAAAGCCCCAGAAATTCATGGACACCACCGTGTTCGCCGGAAGAGAGCGGTCCTCCGCCAGATCCTTCAGCGTCCCGTCGGGATAGAGCTGGACCTTCAGCGCCTCCCGGACGGACTGCAGGCGGTCGTTCTCCACAGTGCAGATGCCCCGGGAGACGGTGCCGTACAGGCTGGCGGTGTTCTTCAGCAGATAGCCCACCATGGTGGCCTTGCCGTCCTCCGGCAGGCGCACCAGCTCCTGATAGATGGTCCGGTAGGCGTCGATGCCGTAGTAGTCGTCGGCGTTGATGACGCAGAAGGGCTCATGGACCGTATCCGCCGCGCACAGCAGGGCGTGGACAGTGCCGAAGGGCTTGGTCCGTCCCTCCGGAATGTGGTAGAAGGAGGGCACGGAGGAGAAGTCCTGATACACATAGGCCACCTCCACGGGAGAGCCGTCCGCGGCGGTCTTCTTCGCCAGATAGCCGCCCACCAGCTCCTCCATCATCTGCCGCATCTCGGGCTTGATGATGAACACCACCTTATTGAAGCCGGCCCGAAGGGCATCATAAATGGAATACTCCATCAGGATCTCATGATGAGGCCCGATGCCGTCCACCTGCTTGCTGCCGCCGTACCGGGAGCCCAGTCCCGCCGCCATGATTACCAGAGAAACTTTCATATGAACCTCCATGCGCGTCTTTGCGCTGTATCTGCCGGAAAAGCTCCCGGAAGGGGGCGATTCCCGTTTTCATCCCACGTCCGGGACGTGCCCGGACAGTGACTCTGGTATAAGCATACCCTATTTCCGCATCGATTTCAACTGCTTGTAATCGTTTGTATCCCACACAACACTTTTTACCAGCTCCTGGGAAAGAACTACCGGCGGCGTGCTGGCGGAAAGGGCGCGGGAGGCCTTCGGACGGACAAAAAGGCGGTGCGCCGCGTGACGCGGCGCACCGCCCGGAAGATCATTCCGTATCCAGGAGCTTTCCGTTTTTGCGATAGACCACATGGACGCTCTCCGTGTTGGTGAGGTAGACCATAGTGGCGTAGCACAGGTCAAACTCCAGCACGTCGCCAATGTGGATCTGTTCCTTCACGTCCTCCACGTCCAGGATGGTGTGGTCGGAGGAGGCGCCCAGCACCTCCACACCCTCCATCCGGGGCTCCAGGTCAAAGGGATCGCCGTAGTCCACCCGGCCGAGACCCAGCAGCGCCCGGCGGCGGATGCCGCGGTCCGTGAAGCTGGGAACGTTGCCGAAGGCGTCCTGAGACAGCTCACCCACCGGATAGGTGGGCTTGTCCCGGCACTCCACCACCTCCGCCCGGAGCGTGAATACGTCCCGGTGCATGAAGTCCATGTCGCAGTCCACGATGTGGCCCAGCACCAGGCACTCGCCCAGGCGGAGCAGATTGATGCGCTCCGGCATAGTGCCCTCCAGCACCATGTGGATGGAGGTGGACGCGCCGCCGGAGATCCACTCCAGCTTCCGGCCAATGGCGGCCTCCACCGCCTCGGCGGCGGCGATCAGTTCATGCATCTTCTCTGGTGTGGCCTTGATGGAGCCGTAACAGCCCAGGTTGGTGCCCACGCCCGCCAGCTCCAGGTGGGGGAGCCGGGTCTCGATCTCCACCGCAGCGGAGATCAACTCCTCCCGGGACCAGAAGCCCTCACGCAGGTCGCCCAGGTCCACCATCAGGATGACCTTGTGGCGCTTGCCCTGCCGTCCGGCCTCGTCGTTGAGAGCACGGATGACCTGGATGTCGCTCTGGAGACTCAGCTCCGCCAGGGAGACGGCGTCCTCCAGCTCGGAGAGCATGGGGATGCGGATCAGCATCAGCGGCGTCTTTACGCCGTATTCCCGGATGCGGCGGAGCTGTTCCACCCGGGAGGAGGCAATGTACTGGAGACCGGCCTCGTCAAAGACCCGGACCATCTCCGGCAGGGCGGTGAAGCCCTTCACCACGCCGGCAATGCCCACAGAAGAAGCCTGGCAGCGCTGAGACAGCGCTGCCAGATTCTCCTGTAACCGGTCGAGATCGATCTCCAGCTGGGGATAGCGATTTCGATGATCACTCATATGCTTAATTCCTTACTTCGCAACAGCCTGCTTCTTGTAGGGCTTGTTGTCCAGATCCTTCAGGGTGATGCCCAGGAAGGCGAACAGGATGGTGGCCAGAGGCATCAGCCAGTTAAAGAACGCGAAGGGACCGTACTGCGCAACGCCCACGCCCAGAGTGTCGGAAATGAACACGCCGCAGGTGTTCCAGGGGATCAGGGCGGAGGTCACGGTGCCGGAGCCCTCAAGGGAAGCGGACAGGACGGAGGGATGCAGGCCCATCTTCTTGTACTCCTCGGCGTACATACGGCCGGGAACCACGATGGAGATGTACTGCTCAGGCATAGTGGCGTTGGAGACCACGCAGGTGACCTCGGTGAGGGTGACCAGACCGGCGGGACCCTTGGCCAGGCTCTTGAGCTTGTTGACGATGACTTCCAGCTGGTGAGTGTACTCCATGATACCGCCGAACATCATGGCGATGATGGTCATGGACACGGAGAACATCATGCCCAGGATACCGCCGCTCTCCAGCAGACGGGTCATGGTGTAGCAGGTTTCCTCGGACAGGGTGGCGGCCAGCATGGCGGCCACGTCCTCGCTGAAGTAGTAGCCGTTGATGCCGTAATCAAAGATGGTGCCCAAGTTGCAGTCGGGCTGGAAGATCATGCCCAGCACAGCGCCGGAGACGATGCCCAGGGTGATGCCGGGGATGGCGGGCACCTTCATGGCCACGGCCACGATAACGATCAGCGGCGGCAGCAGCAGGATGGGGCTGATGTTGAACACACCGCCCTCAGCGGCGTTCAGCGCGTTGGCGAACTCGGTGACGCGGCTCAGGTCAGCGTCGCCGCCGTGATACTGGGTGACGCCCAGGATGCCGAAGATGATGAGGGTGATGGCGTAAACCGTGGCGGTGGGCAGCAGCATGGCCTTCACGTGGGTCATGACGTCGGTGCCGGCCATGGCGGGCGCCAGGTTGGTGGTATCAGACAGGGGGGACATCTTATCGCCGAAGTAGGCGCCGGAGATGATGGCGCCGGCGGTCATGGCGGGGCTCATGCCCAGGCCGAAGCCGATGCCCATCAGAGCCACGCCCATGGTGCCCATGGTGCCCCAGGAGGTACCGGTAGCCAGGGAGGTGATGGAGCAGATCAGCACGGTGGCGATGAAGAAGATGGCGGGATGCAGGACCTTCAGGCCGTAGTAGATCATGGAGGGCACAACGCCGGCGTTGATCCACACGCCGATCAGGATACCGACGATGATCAGGATGCAGCAGGACTGCAGGGCCTTGTAGATACCGTCCATCATGGACTTCTCGATGTCCGCCCACTTATAGCCGAGGTGCATGGCCATCAGGGCGGCGGCGCAGACGCCCACGAACATGGGCACATGGGGATCAACGCCATAAATGATGATGCCGACCGCCAGAGCGGCGACCAGAATAAGCAAGGTCACGAGGGCCTCCCAGAGTTTTGGCATACGCGGTTCTTTCGTCTTACTTTCCTTACTCACGATGTTACCAACCTTTCTTCAAATGCATTGACATTTGTCCAGCCTGTTGGCCGGAAAAACGCATTTCGTGGAACGGATCCTTGTGGTAATTCTTGACTTCTGAGGATTTCAGGTATTCGCTTTTGCGCTGGGGATATGGGGGGCCGACAACAACTCCTTCCTCTCATAGCTCTCATCATTTACATGTCCGGACAGGGATACGTACCTGTTCCGGGATGGGGACAGTGGGAATTCCCACTGTCCCCATTATAAACCGTATCAGCTGTTATTGCAAGACATAATCATCACGCCGTCAAATTCTCTGGAAATAGACTGGAAAAACTCAGCCTGCCTCTACAGCGCTCGCATAGAGCTGGCGGGATCCCTGCAAAAATGAGCTCTTCCGGCGGGGAATCAGCAATAGCCCAGCTCGGCCATGGACTCATCAATGGCCTTGCAGACGATGTCGATCTCTTCCTTGCCGACGATCAGAGGCGGCACGAAGCGCAGGACGTTGCCAGCGGTGTTGTTGATCAGGACCTTCTTCTCATAGCACTTGTCAACGATGGGAGCGCCGGTCTCCAGCTTCAGCTCCATGCCGTCGATCAGGCCCAGGCCGCGGACTTCCTTAACGGTGTTGGGATACTTCTCAGCGATCTTGCGCAGCTCCTGACGGAAGTATTCGCCCATCTCTCTGCAGTGATCGATGACGCCGCCGTTGATCATGGTGTCCAGAGTGGTGGCAGCCAGAGCGCAGGCCAGAGGACCACCGGCGAAGGTGGAACCGTGGGTGCCGGGAGTCAGGGTCTTGGCAGCGTCGCCGCGGGCGCAGACAGCGCCGATGGGCACGCCGGAGCCCAGAGCCTTGGCCATGGAGCAGGTATCGGGCTCCACGCCGTAGTTCTGATGGGCGAACAGCTTGCCGGTACGGCCGGAGCCGACCTGCACCTCGTCGAACATCAGCAGGATGCCGCGCTCGTCGCAGATGTCGCGCAGGCCCTGCAGGAACTCCTGGGTGGCGGGACGGACGCCGCCCTCGCCCTGAACAGGCTCGGTGAGGATGGCGCAGACGTCATCGGTCAGCTGCTCCTTGACGGAGTCCAGGTTGTTGAACTCGGCATACTTGAAGCCCTCGGGCAGCGGGGAGAAGTAACGGGGATCATGGACGGGGGTCTGGCCGGTGGCGGTGGCGGTGGCCAGAGTACGGCCATGGAAGCTCTTGATCATGCTGATGACGGTGTGGCGCTCGGGATGGCCATGGTCAACGGCATACTTACGGGCCAGCTTGATCTGACCTTCGTTGGCCTCAGCGCCGGAGTTGGCGAACATGACCTTCTCGAAGCAGCTGTTCTCCACGATGAGCTTGGCAGTCTGGATGGCCGGCTCATTGTAGTAGTAGTTGGAGCAGTGCAGCATGGTCTTGGCGCGCTCCTGCAGAGCGGCCACGATGGCGGGATGGCAGTGGCCCAGGCCGTTGACGGCGATGCCGCCCACGAAGTCCAGGTACTTGTTGCCGTCCAGGTCCCAAACCCAGGCGCCCTCGCCGTGATCCATCACGATGGGCACTCTGACGTGGTTGCCGTACAGATACTTGTCGGCCTCGGCGATGGCCTCGGCGTTGCTGGTGAATCTCTTGATCATGGGAATTTCCTCCTTCATTTGATTGATCGGTTCTGATCTATTCTCCCGCTCCGGGCTGCGCGGCCAGCCCAGAGCGTATGCAGGAGCTTACTGTCTCCACTTGATGCCCACGCTGGGCAGGTCCTTGCCCACCGTAGTGCCGATGCCCTCGTTGGTGAAGGCCTCGTACAGGATGCTGTGGGGCTTGCGTCCGTCGATGATGTGGACGTTGGTGACGCCCTCCTCAATGGCCTGAACGCAGCAATCCACCTTGGGAATCATGCCGCCGGCGATGGTGCCCTGGTCCTTCAGACCCTGGACGTCGGCGATATTCAGGTAGCTGATGACGTCCCGGAGCTTGATGTCGTTGCACAGACCCTCAATGTCGGTCAGCAGCATCAGCTTCTCGGCGCCCAGAGCGCTGGCCAGCTTGCCGGCGGCGGTGTCGCCGTTGATGTTGAAGCTGTTGCCGTTGCCGTCGGTGCCCACAGGAGCCACAACGGGGATGTAACCGGCGTCCAGCATGGCCTTCACGGGCGCGGCGTTCACCTCGGTGACGTCGCCCACATAACCCAGCTCCTCGCTGCGCTGCACGCACTTGTAGATGTTGGCGCTGATGCCGGACAGGCCCACGGCCTCGCCGCCGGCCGCGTTGATGCGGCCCACCAGCTCACTGTTCACCTGGCCGATGAGCACCATCTCCACCACCCGGATGATATCCTCGGAGGTGTAGCGCAGGCCGTTGATGAACTTCACGGGAATGTCCAGCTTCTCCAGCATCTTGTTGATGCCGGGGCCGCCGCCGTGGCTCAGCACGGGCTTCATGCCCAGCAGCTTCAGCATGACAACGTCCTGAATGACAGCTGCCTTCAGTTCTTCGTTGATCATGGCGTTGCCGCCGTACTTGATCACGATGATCTTCCCGGCGTATTTTTTCAGATAGGGCATAGCCTCCATCAGCGTGGAGACCTTGGCCTCAATGTTTTCCAACGGGGGTCCCTCCTCTGTTGTCAGACTGTGGCGCGGGATCAGGAACGATAGTCGCCGTTGATGTGGACGTACTCGTAGGTCAGGTCGCAGCCATAGGCGATGGCGGTGCCGTCGCCACTGTGGAAGTCGACGATGACGGTGACGTCATGCTCAGTGAGGACCTCCTTGGCCTTCTCCTCGCTGAAGTCGGTGCCGAAGCCGTCCTTCATGACCTGGACCTCACCGGCGGCGCTCTTCAGGATGCAGTCGGCCTTGGTGGGATCCACGTCGGCGCCGGAGTAGCCGGCGGCGGCCATGATACGGCCCCAGTTGGCGTCCTTGCCGAACAGAGCGGCCTTGAACAGAGTGGAACCGGCGATGGAACGGGCCACCAGACGGGCATCATGCTCGGTGGGCAGACCATAGGCCTCCACCACCATCAGATGCTCGGCGCCCTCGCCGTCGGAGGCGATGCGGCGGGCCATATCTACGCAGATGTGCTCCACCAGGCCAGCCAGAGCGGCCTTGTCCTCCTCGGTCTCGATGGCCACGCCGGAAGCACCGTTGGCCAGCAGGAACAGGGAGTCGTTGGTGGAGGTATCACCGTCAACGGTGGTCATGTTGAAGCTCTTGTCGGCAGCGGCCTTCAGGATGGGCTGCAGAACAGAGGCGTCCACCTTGGCGTCGGTGGTGACGAAGGACAGAGTGGTGGCCAGGTTGGGGTGGATCATGCCGGAGCCCTTGGCCATGGCGCCGATGCGGATGGTGCCGCCGGACAGCTCCAGCTCATAGGCGGATTCCTTGCGCTTGGTGTCGGTGGTCATGATGGCCCACGCGGCATCGGAGCCCTTGTCGGGAGACAGCTCGGGCACGATGCGGCGGACGCCGTCCAGGACCTTCTCAACGGGGAGCTGCTGGCCGATAACGCCGGTGGAGCAGACGAAGACCTCGTCCTCGCCCAGACCCAGCAGCTTCTCAGCCTCTTCCTCAACCAGCTTGGCGTTGCGCAGACCCTGCTCGCCGGTGGCGGCATTGGCGTTGCCGCTGTTGATGACGATGGCCCGGGCCTTGCCCTTCTTCAGGATCTCACGGTCCAGCAGAACGGGAGCGGCGCAGAACTTGTTGGTGGTGAACAGCGCGGCGCAGGAAGCGGGAGTCTCAGAGTAGAGGATGCAGACATCGGGCTTCTCAGCCTTGCGGCTCTTGACGGCGGCGTAGACGGCGCCGGCCTTGTAGCCCTTGGGAGTAGTGATGCCGCCTCCAACGATTTCCTTATATGCCATAGATGACCATACCTTTCCGCCATGCTCCGGAGCGGGTGCGCTTGGCCCTGCTCGCCGTCACGGCAAATGAATTTTGGCAGCCGCGTCCTTCCGGACGCGGCGCCGGGTCGATGCTTTGAAGGGGATCCGCCCTGTCAGGAGGGATCAGGGATACTGAGGAGCCACCATCAGGCCGGTGGTCTCAGGCAGACCGCAGATGAGGTTCATGTTCTGGATGGCCTGGCCGGCTGCGCCCTTGCCGATGTTGTCGATGACGGAGCTGACGATCAGGCGATGGGTGCGGGCGTCGTAGGTGGGAGTCATGTCGCAGAAGTTGGTGCCGGCCACCCACTTGGTCTGAACGGGCTTGCTGGCGGGGAACACATGGACGAAGTACTCATCCTTGTAGAAGTCGCTGTACAGCTTGTAGAGCTCGTCGTTGGTGATGGGAGCCTTCAGCGTGGGGTAGATGGTAACCTCGATGCCGCGGACCTGGGGCAGCAGATGGGGCTGGAAGTTGATGTACTGCCAGGTGTCGGGCTTCATCAGATCCTTGCCGGTGATGTAGGCGATGTTCTGCTCGATCTCGGGGGTGTGGCGGTGACCGCCGCCCAGAGCGTAGGAGCAGAAGCTGCCGGAGGCCTCGGTCAGCAGCTTGTTCAGAGCGGGCCGGCGGCCGGCACCGGTATAGCCGCTCTTGGCGTCGACAACGATGGTGTTCTCCACGATCATGTCGTTCTTCAGGGCGGGATACAGGCCCAGAGTGGTGGCGGTGGGATAGCAGCCGGGGTTGGCGATGAGGCTCTTGCCCTTGGCGCGGTCACGGAAGATCTCGGGGATGCAGTACACGGCGTCGTGGCTCAGCTGGGGATTGGGATGCTTCGCGCCATACCACTTCTCCCACACGTCGGGATCACGGAACCGGATGTCGGCGCCGATATCGATGAGCTTCTTGCCGCCGGCGATGACCTTCTCGGCATACTGAGAGACCTCACCGGAGGGAACGACGATGAAGACAACGTCACTGTCCTCGATGATGGTGTCCAGGGTCTTGGGATCGTTCAGATCCATGATCTCGCTGTCATAGAAGCCCACCAGAGCGGGGTGGGAATCCTGGATCTTGGTACCCACAGCGAAGGTATCCGCCACATGGGCCAGCTCGGTCTCAGGATGATTGATCATCAATCTGAGGAGCTCGCCGCAGACATAGCCGGTGGCGCCGATGAAAGAATAACGAATCATGACTTTGTCCTCCTTAAAACATTTGATTTTTCTCAACTTGGGACTGTTTTTGGGAATTCTCACAGAAAAATGAGTTTTGCATGATGATTCTGTTGAAATCTTCACGCTTTTATTGTATAATTTTTGACTGAAATGTACAAGCGAACTTTTTTTCTGTCGAAAATTCCAAACTGGAATACGGGTTTTCTCAGAGAGAACGGGGGAACTATTTATGAGTATCCGCAAATATCAGGCGTATCTGAAGACCATTGAGACCGGGAGCATCACCAAAGCGGCGGCGCAGCTGGGGTACACCCAGTCGGCGGTGAGCCGGATGATCGCGGACCTGGAGGACAGCTGGGGCGTGACGCTGCTGTCCCGGAACCGGCCCGGCGTGGAGATCAGCTCCGAGGGAATGCTGCTGCTGCCCGCCATGCAGGCGGTGGCCAAGGACTATGCGGACCTGCAATACGCAGTGTCGGAGATCCACGGGCTCCACTCGGGCCTCATCCGCATCGGGGCATTCACCAGCGTGGCCACGGGCTGGCTGCCGCTGATGATCAAGTCCTTCCATGAGAAGTACCCCAACATCACCTTCCAGCTCATCAACGGTGAGTACAACCAGATCGAGACTTGGCTGCGCCGGGGCATCATCGACTGCGGCTTCCTGGCGCTGCCGGTATCCAACGATCTGGAGGGCCGGTTCCTCCTCCAGGACTCCCTGGTGGTGGTGATGCCGCCGGACCATCCCATGGCGAAGGAGGCCACCTTCCCGGTGGACCGCCTGAACTCAGAGGATTTCATCTCCCTGAAGGAAGAACAGGACCATGAGATCAGCCACTTCCTGGATCACCTGAAGCAGAAGCCCAACATCCGGTATGAGGTGAGCAACGACTTTGCCATCCTGGCCATGGTGGAGTGCGGCCTGGGCATCAGCGTGGTCCACGAGCTGATCCTCCATCCCAACCGGTTCGGCATCGTGAAGAAGCCCTTCGACATTCCCCAGACCCGGGACATCGGCGTCGCGGTGGATCCCAGTTCTCCCTCCTCCACCATCACCCGTCTGTTCGTGAAGTACGCGGAGGAATGGGCCAAGGAGCTGCGTCCGGCCATCCAGCTGGAGATGGGAACGGCTCGGTGAGGAGCAGATCCGTCTCCTTCAAAGATTTCCCTATTATCATATCAGATTTCTAAGACTATTTCAACCCGTCCAATATCAGTCATTTTCCCTAAAACAAAAGCGGCAAAGGCACGAGGAAGAAAACCGGGCAGCGGAGGCACCTGTTCTTCCCCTGCTTTACCGCTGGGAAAAGATCACTTTGTGAAATATCGAAGACTGTCTGACAGAGCTTCAAATCTTGGAGGACGGGCCGCGGGGGCCCGTCCTCCAATTTATGAAATGTACGTGTACAGGACGGAAGGCTGCTTAGAAGATGCCCTGAGCCATCATGGCGTCGGCGACCTTCTGGAAGCCGACGATGTTGGCGCCAGCCACCAGGTCGTAGCCCAGGCCATAGCGCTCGGCGACCTCGACGGAGGA
>Ga0129314_1002101_pt1 | contig 11832 bp, 20 predicted proteins | sample O1111metagenome_FD_94431 | JGI IMG/M metagenome (GOLD analysis project Ga0129314, IMG submission 94431) | Orangutan individual fecal microbial communities from fecal samples from Wisconsin, USA - O1111 metagenome | ecosystem: Host-associated > Mammals > Digestive system > Large intestine > Fecal...
CTTCTCGCTCCGCTTCGGCATTCTACACCTCCAAAAAGTAAAGCCCACCCCGCCGGGCAGGCCCAAAACAAAAGGCCCGCAGCGTTCCCGCCACGAGCCTTTATATTTTCATGCTACTAATATACCACACAAAACCTGTCAAAGTTGCTAACTTTCAAAAAATATTTTTTATTCCCACCGTTTGCACAGGTACAGCAGGTGCGAGATATAGTATTCCAGCGCATTGTCCGTGCTAAATTCAATCTGCCGCCGCATATTTTGCAGCACCACCGGGTCATAGTCAAACAGACTAAGCAGACGCGGGCAGTTTATTTCTTCCTTGCACACCGCCTTGAAGTCGCCCGTCAGTTCCCACCGATCTTGACACCCGCGCATAAACCCGGCCAGCAGGCAGGCCCGCAAGGTTTCCTTGAAGTCCTCCGTGTTGTGCAGCTCCTGCATGGCGCAGTTCTCTATGCACTGGAATCTGCCGCGCGGTATGTCGTAGTAGGCAAAGATGGTGTGTACTTTCCCCGATGTATGGGCAAAGCCCCACTTGCTGTCATACTTGCGGTATGCCTCAACCGCCCCTTGGTAGTTTCGCTCTTTCAGCGCGGCAATGGCCCGGTTGATTGCCGCCCGCTTATCATTGCGGCGCACCGTCATTATTCCCGCTCCCGTTTCCGTCAGGCGGAACAGGTGCCCGCCTGTTTTCCGGCGGTTCAGCTTGTAGCCGCTACCCGCCAGTCTGTCGGCCAATGCCCGCTTCTTTCCCGTGTCAGGTAGCCCGCGCTCTCGCACCAGCGCCAACAGTTCGTCTTTGGTAAGCGCCTTTTCTATTTCTTCGCTCGGCGTAAGCGTTTCAATCAATCCCGCTTTTTTCAAGGCAGAATAGGCGCTGCTCTTTCTCCCAAAATCCAAGTAGGAAATATCATCCTCCGCAAAGGGCCGTTTCCGTTCCGGGTCAAGGTTGGCTATGGTGTAGATCAGCGCCCGTGGGTCTTTGTGCTTTCCCTCCGCCAGTTCTGCAAAGGTCGGCACCTCCGCCGGGTATAGCAGTTCTTTCATGCTCGGCGCGGTATATGCCTTTCGCACCTCCGGCGCTTTCGGCTGCGCCTGCGTGGCAGGCTGCGCGGCCTGCGGCTTGATCGGGGAAGATGGTGCTTTAGGCTTTGCCGGTGGCGGCGCGGTCGTCGGCGCTGTGCTGCCGTCCTTGTTTCCAGCTATGCAGGCCACCACAAACAGAATCCCGAATACCGCCAGCGACGGTATAGGCCATTTCAAAACCACATACGCCGCCACAAATAATGCCAAACAACCAAACGCCTTACCCATTGCTAAACTCCTTTTCTTTGAACACTCCTTGCGAAAATTTCAACCTATTGTAAATCTTTCTTGCATTTTGATTTACTTTTTTATGTTTTGTAAATCTTTATTACAAGATTAAGCGTAAAAAATGCTATTGTCAAGTAAAGCGAGGTGAAAAGGTTTGAAGATTTACACATACGAGGGCAAGGCCAATATCTCCGGCGATAGAATCCACCAAGCCCGCACCGCGCAAAGGATGTCGCAGGACGCGCTGGCCGCCAAGCTCCAAGTGGCCGGTCTTGGCATAGGGCGCGAGGCGATCAGCCGCATAGAAACCGGCTTGCGCTTTGTAACTGATTATGAACTTGTCATATTTGCCCGCGTTCTCGGCGTGACCATTGAATGGCTCACCGGCGATATGCAGGATTGAAAAAGGCTTGCACAAACCTGTGCTTGCCTTTATTTTTTTGCCCATTTTTATTTTTTTGACCCCCCTTACTTTTTCCGTCCGGCCCAAGGGGAAGTGAAAAAACGCCCTCATACCTACCCAACTTTTGCGCTCTCGAACCCGCAAATCTAAATGTACGCGCGCGCAGTACCTACCGCGCACGGGCAGGCGCGGGTGCGTACAAGCGCGTTTAGTAATTACCGCGCGGGCGGTATAGTGCGCGGGCGTTTAGTAACTGCGCAGGCGGCGCGGGCGGGCGTTCCGCTGGTGATCGTCGGCGCGGCGGCCTGCAGGGCGGCGGTGCTGGCCGCTGGTGTTCCGCCGGGTGTTGTGTGTTTGGGTGTGTGCGGTGTGCTGGCTGTCGGTGTTGGGGCTGGTGCTGGTGTGGCGGTGGTGTGGTGCTGGCTGGTGAGCTGCTGCCCGGTGCTGCTGGTGGTGGGTGGCCTGCTGGCTGGTGGGGTGGTGTGAATAGTGGGAAAAAGAAAAGCCCTTGCAGGCGGTGAGCTTGCAGGGGCTTTTGTGCTGATCTGTTTTATTTTTCTTCATCGGCGGCGGGCTGGTCGATGGGCAGGCCGTCGCGCTCCATGCGTTCGGCGCAGGCCTGCAAGATGTACCCTTGCAGACTTTGCCCGGCCAGTTTGGCCGCCTGCCTGATTTGTTCGCCGCGTTCTTTCAGCGGCCTAATGCTGATGTAATCGCATTTCTTGTTGTAATTATCGTTATTTTTTCGCTTATTCTCTGATACTGCCATCTGTTAGCCTCCTATTTTTGGGATAGTTTTATTATATATTATAAATCAAAAACACGCAACAGTGCAACTTGCACAAAGCACGCAACAGGATTTTGTGCAAAACGCAGAAAGCACGCAACAGGGCTTGACAAACAACCCTGTTGCGTGCTACCATTCAGGCACAGCAAGCGACACGCAACAGGGTTGCAAGCTGAATACCCGGACAGGAGGAGAAAGGACACCATGAACGACACGACAGCAAAAGAACTTGACCGGCTGGCCGATTGGCTCCGGGCGCAAGGCATGACACCGGCGCAGGTGCTTGACTGCCTGAAATACATTGCAGGCACGACACCGCCCACGGCAAGCGCAGGGAAATAAAAAACGGGTTCAGCCCCGGCAAAAGCGCTGAACCCTTTTCACCCCTCGCAAGGGTGGCCGCTCCTGTCAGCGGCTACCCCCATTTTATCAAAACATCCGGCCCGCTGCAAGCCCGCCGGGCCGATCTAATAAAAAATATTTTGGAGGTTTTCACCATGACTAACAACGAGATCATCATTTCCGAGGCCATCAAGCACGGCATTTACACCAAGGCGGAGGCACAGGCCATCGTGGCCGCCAAGGGCTGCTTGCCCATCCACACCTTTGCCGAGTGGAAAAAGGCGGGCTACTCCGTCAAGCGCGGCGAACACGCCTCCATTACCTGCGATCTGTGGAAGTACACCGAGCGCCCCGGCAAGGCCGCCAAGGCCGCCCGCGCAGAGGCCGCCAAGGCCGGGCAGAACGGCCCCGACGCCGACGCCCCCGACCCGCATTACTACATGGCCAAGGCGCACTTGTTCACCCGCGATCAGGTCAAGCCCGCCGGGCAGGATGATGCCCCCAAGGCCAAGACCCCGGAGGAGATCGCCGCCTATAACAAAAAGCTGGCCGACGAACGCAAGGCCCGCAAGGCAGCGCAGCAGGCCGCCGCAGCTCCCGCCCCGGCACAGCCCGCCGCAGAATGTGAGCAAATTTCCATGTTCTGAACACACCCGCAAGGCCGACGCATAACGCGCCGCCGGTGCAAGCCCGGCCACCCTGCAAGGGGGTGGGCGCTCATGGGTAACAAACACGATCACAAGCCCGGCACAAATTCACAACGCGCACCCATCGCCAACAATGGCCGCCAGCCCGCCGGGGCGCTGGCATAAGTCCAGCGGGAGCCGGTACACCTCCCCACAAAACAGATTGTACCCGCCGCCGGGCGGCCCCGGCACGGTTTACGGGCAGCTTATCACCACAAAAACAAGCCCCGCCCGCCCTGCGCAATGGGCACCGCCGCCGGGCATAAGACCACACGGCAGCCCCCAGCGACACAACGCCACGCCGGGCCAGTTGTAAAGCGGCCCGCCCCCATTACCCAAAACACAAAACGGAGGTACACAAAATGCAATACTACGAAATCAACGAACAAACCGCCCGCCGGGCAAACGATGTTAATTCCATGCGCGACTACACCCCCGGCAGCGCTACGGAAGAATACCGCGCCGCTGTGGACAAGGCCGCCGCGCTGGTACAGGCACGAAAAGCCAAGATCAGCCCCTACTATCACGACAAGCTGGACGCCCTGCTTGACCGCTACGCCCGCCGCCTTGCCGACTACTACAACGCCTATTACCGCAACGAATCGGCCTGCCCCTCCATCCTTGTTTGCGGCGGCAGCAACTTCCCGGTACACAAAAAGCAAAAGCAGAACGCCCGCCGCGAATCTCTTTGGCAGGAGTACAAGGAGATTGACGCTATCCTTGACAAAATCCGCAGCGTGGGCACCGGCGCGGTAGACCTGACAGACCCCCACGCCCGTGAACTGCTCCAAGACCGCTTGCAGCAGGAACAAAACGCCCTTGATTATTGCAAGGCCGCCAATGCCTACTACCGCAAGCACAAAACCCTGCGCGGCTATGCCAGCCTGACCGACGAACAGGCCGACGCGATCACCGACCCCGAAGCCTTTTCCATCAAACTGTACGGCAAGCCCTACGGGGATTTTGAGCTGTCCAGCCTGCGCGGCAAGATCAAGCGCGTACAAGCCCGCCTTGCCGATCTGGACAAACTGCAAGCCGCCGCCCAGCAGCCCGACAACACCACGAAATTTGACGGCGGCGAGATCGTGCGCAATGCCGAAGAAAACCGCCTGCAAATCCTGTTCGACGAAATCCCCAACGCAGACACCCGCGACGCGCTGAAATCCAACGGTTTCCGCTGGTCGCCCCGCAACAAAGCATGGCAGCGCCAGCTAACACAAAATGCCGAATACGCCGCCCGCCGGGTGCTTGGTCTGTAAATTGTGCCCCGGATAACAACCCCAAAACAAAAACCGCGCCGCCCCGGTTCACCGCCGGGGCATTGCGTGGTATAATAGACCCAACACAAAACACAAAACACAAAACGAAAGGGTGCAACGCATGAATAACGAAAACATGGCCGTTTATCCGCCTTACCGCCTTGTTGCCCAGTTTGCCGACGGTGCCCGCCTGCTGTTCGACGGCCTGACCGAAGCGCAGGCACAGCAAAGCATGGAGGCCGCCCAAGCCCAACACGGGGATATTGCGTGGTATGACGGCGTGACCGATCTGCACTACGAAAACGGCAAATATTATAAGCTCATACCCCCGCCGCCGGAAGTGACCTTGATTGACCTCACAGAATATACCGGCCCGCTGGATGAAAACGGCCTGCCGCCGTCCTTGACCGGCAACCCGCCCGCCAATCACGAAACAGGCCCCGACGATCACAAATAACCCCGCCCCGGGCACAAAACCGCCCGCTGCGATCACAAAACCTGCGCAAACAGCAACACCCCCAGCCAAGGCCACGCGGCCCGCCGGGGGTGTTGCCCTGTTGTTTTCTGCCTAAAATCTCTGTATTATAGGCATTGCACAAAACAATTTTGGAGGTTTAGCTATTATGTGGATTTATCGCTCACCAATCGGCATTTTGAAGATCGTGCGCCAGCCTGACGGACGGTACGGCCTGTTTTACGGCGACTTTTGCGGCGGGCTTTATCATTCGCCTGTTGCTGCCGCAGACGATGTATACACACGCTCGACAAGCATAAACGAATGGGATTTACGCCCCGGTGACGATACAGACGCACCCATTGATCTAAGCGAATGGGAAAAGGTTTAACCCTGCTTTTCCCGCTCCTCACAAACACTCTGCAAGCGCTGCAAGGTGATTGACAGGTGATTCAGCGCACGAAATGCCGTTTCGATCATGGCGGCCCGCTCCGGCCCCAAACTTTCCGGCTCTTTCAGTAGCTTGTCGGTATAACTGCACTGCACAACAATCAAACTTTCCACGCTTGCCATTGCCAAGCGCAGCGCATTGTTTTTATCGTGGGTCAAAATATCCTCGTTCATATCCTGCCTCATTTCTGCCCGGTTCACCGCCGGGCGTTTTTTCGTTGTTGATGATCTTCCAGTTTTTCCGCAGGGCGGCCAGCGTGGAATACGGGCAAAAGCCTTGCCCCTGCACATCCCGCACACACAAACACCCGCTCCGCCCGGCGCTGATCTCGATTTCATAGTATTTCTTGCTGACAAACCCGCAAGAGGTCTGTCCCACAAACTGCGCCGTCACGATCTGCGCCATGCTTACCCCTCCGCCGATTCCCGCAGCCAATCCAAGCAGCACTTTATGCAGGTTTTCGCGTCGCCGGGTCCGGGGCATTTATCGTCGTCATGCGGACACATAATAGCCACCGCCAGCTCCTCGTCGTCCATTTCCCTGATCTTGTCCGCATGGGTAAAAACCACATCCGGGCAATGCTTTTTCCGGGCCTCTCTGCAAGCCTTGCTGCCACAGTCCAGCAAGCAGCATGGCACCCTGCACCTGTCACACAATTTCACTTTTCATGCCTCCGTTTCAGCCAGCGCCGCAGCGGGCGCACCACAAAACAGTCTGCCGTAATATACGCGATTTTTCGCCAGTTCTGTTGCTCCACAAGCTGCCTTGTACTCTCCAACGGCATTTTCAAGCCGCATATCTGTTCAACTTCTGCCACAACACGCCGGGCAAGCACCCGGCTTACAAGCCTTTTCACAAAAACGCGCCTCCTTTACCCGGCTACCCGCCGGGCCTTTATGTTTCTATCCAGTAGTCCATCAACGACCACCCGCCGTTGCTGTGTACGCGCTTGATTTTCTTGCGGGCGATTTTCTCCGGCACAGTGCTTTTCAAGTTTCCGTATTGGTACTCAATCTTCACCTGCGCCTCGTACCACTTTTGCCCGGCCTTTTGGATGTAGAAAAATCCCCATTCACACGGGTTTCTTTCCAAAACGGCCTGCACAAACTCCTGCACCGTCCATTTTCCGCGCAACTCCACAGCATACGAACAGCAGCAGTCACCATACGGCCCGCCGGTGCAAACCAGCCGGAAATCCTGCTCCGCTTTCACGCCTCATTCCTCCTATTCGCAAATTGTTTTTCCAGCGGCTTTTCCCGATCAGCGGAAAAGGTTCCGCCCGCCGGGTGAAATCTTTTGACCAAAACACTTTTTCGGCCAGTTTTCCCGCCGCGTTTCCCGCTCCAAAAGAGAGGTTTTTACACGCAAAAAATCCCGCCGAGGCAGGGGCGATTTTTACGGGATTTTTCCCGGCGCATATTATGTACGCGCGCGCGTGGCCCGCTCGGCCAACTCGTCCACCATCGGCACTTCTTCCAGCACCTCGCCCAGCCGTTCCACAGCTCTGCCGTGCCAATTCCGCGCCGTGCTGTCCGGCACACCCAGCTTGCCGGAAATTTTTGTCCAACTGTACCCACGAATCAGCCGCATGATTATGACCGACTTGTACTTACCGTTCACCGCGTCCAGTGCGCCCCGGATGTTGGCTTCGTCGCCCTCTAAGACCGCCACCTGTACGCCGATTTCCTGCAAGCGGTTTTTCACGCCGTTTTCGATCACGCGCACGGCCAGCGCCTCGGTGGGGTTGCCGGGTGCCGAACTATGCGGCATACCGTCCATAGCAAGGCCGCCCAAGCCGTTGTATTCATCTTCCAGCGCGTCACGCTCCCGTTTAAGCAGCTTGATAGCCTCCGGGATTCCCCCGTAATATTTGACGATATGCTTTACCGTTTCGTTCCGCATACCCAGCACCTCCATTGCCTGTAAGTCAGAACAGCGTCTTGCCGAAAACCGGCTCCGTTGCTCCGCTGGTGTCCACCTCCACCGTGTCGTGTATGATCTGCCCGATTTTCCGCGCCAGCACCGCGTACCCGTAATACTCGCCGTCCTTGGTACACTCGCCAAACTGGCGGAAATTTCCCTCGGTTTCGGCTGCCACCACGGCCACGCGGTCAGCGCCAAAGCCCAGCGCCTTGTGCATGGCCTGCACATAGATTTTCATAACCGTGTCCGCCACCTCACGCCGGGCGGCCAGCTGCACGGCCTCCCGCTCCGTCTTGGTGGCAGACAGCGCAGGCAGCAGAAACGGCGGCATGATCTGCTGCACCGCAGCGGCCAGCGTGGCCTTGGCCTGCTTTTCGCCGCGCACCTGCTTGTCCAACGCATACTTGGCCGAAAACTCGTTTGCACAGTCTACGACGCGCTGCAAACGCATTTCACCAATGCCGTATTTGTCATAGATTGCCGCCAAAATGCACAAAACCAGCACATTTGCCGTTGCCTCCCGGTGATCGTCCAGCCGTTCCGCCTCGGTCTTGCCGGTACGCAAAAAGCGCCGCTGCGCCTGTATGGCAGCGTTCCGGGCGTAATAACGCGGTGTAGTATGCCGTCTTTTCATCCCAAAGCCTCCTGTTTTTCCACTTCCCGCCCACAAAGCGGGCAAAAATCAATACACAGCACATTCAGCCCGCCGCCGTCGTGCAGGGTATCGGTGCATAGGCGCGGGTTGCCGTCCTCGCCCCACTCCACCCAAAACAACATACCGCTGGTGGTTTCCATGCGCTGGTGCCGCTCACACAGCGGGCACAAGCGCTTTTCTGTGTTTTTCATCGGTTCAGCCCTCCTTTGCCAGCTCTCGCCAGCGTTTCAAGTCGTCTTTGTCCTCGGCGGTGATGATCTCGGTAAATTTCCATCCCGCCGGGCGGGCGATCTGTTCCAAAAACACCCGCCGCCGCACAGGGTAGTCACGCTGCATACGCCGAACAAACTTACTCTTGATCTCCACGATCTCAACGGTGCTGTCGGCGTATTTCAGCCGAAAGTCCGCCGTGTAGCGTATAGGGCGCAGCTTCATGGTGCCGTATTCACCCGCCGGGAACAGCGGGAACGCGGGGTGCTGCTCACACGCCACAATCTCGCCCCGCGCCATCTTTGGCAGCACGGTTCCCGTGTAAAATTCATACTCGCCCCGGCTATCAAAATCCCTGCCTGCTGCCTTGGCCTTCTTCACCGCCTCGGCCAGCGGGTCAGCGGCGCGGCGTTTCCGGGCGGCAAGCTGCTGTTCAGCCTGCGCACGGTAGCGCGGTGGCAGGTCGTCCAACTCCATGTTCATTGCTGCGCGTTCTCTTTCTGTTCTGCCCGCATATCGGCAGCATGGAGTGCATAGACAAGCGGCGTTGCGGCCATAGCGGCGGACAAAACCTTGCTGCCGCCCTTGGCCGCGTCGTCATACGCGCCCATGTGCCAGCGGATAGCCAGCGCCTCGGCGTCGGTCAGCAGCATAAAGCGCTGCACCAAAAAGGCAGACTTTTCCCCGTGACCGAACGGGAATTTTTCGCGCACGGTATAGCAGGGCACAGTTTCCCACTTGTCGTCGCTGTTCTTCTGATTTCTTGTGCTTTCGGCATAGAAATCTGCCTTGCAAATGTCATGCAGCAGCGCCACAACGGCATAGGTTTCCGCCGTGGGCACACCCGGCACCCGCCCCGCGCCAATCAGCTCATAGTACACATTCAGGCTATGCTCCACCAGCCCGCCGGGGTAGCTGCCGTGGTAGTGGGTGCTGGCCGGTGCCTCGAAAAAGTCCGTGCTTTCCAGCCGTTCCACAGCTCTGCCGCGCCCGGCCTGTGAATCTGCGAGGTGAAAATCTCAATAAAGCGTTCCTTGTTGTCCATAGACTTGTCCTCCTGTCTTACCTGTTCATTCTCGGCGTGACCTTGCGCCCCGGTGTGCCGTGCCAACATTCCGCCCGGCGCATAATCACGGTGGTGTGCCGCCACCCGGCGTTGCTTACCCGCGTTTCCACCCGGTTCAGGGTGTAGCCGGGGTATTTCCGCTCCCAGTACGCCACATCGTCGATGTACAGGGTGCTTGCCTCGTCCAGCTTCTTACGGCTCCACTTGGTATCGTTCGGCGGCGGTGTTTTCGGCTTTTCAAGGCCACGGCTCTGCCGCCAGCTCCGGGCGCACCGCTTGTTCTTGCTGATGTACCGCACAAGGCTTTCTACGCTGCCGTGGTCAACATCCAAGTATTCACACCGGGTAAAGCCGATCTGCCCGGCCTTGTCCGCCCATAGCTGTTCCAGCACATCACGGGTCAGGCCGTCGGTGTGCTGTATGATCGCGTGGTGGTGGTGCCGCCCGCAGATCGTGCCGTCCTCCTGCATGGTGCAATACTCGGTGGCCGCAACCCACTTGGGGCGCTGTACGCCGTTCTTATCGCACCAACGGTATAGGCGCTTTATGTAGTTGGTCAAATCGCGGTCAGCCTTGGCCGTGTCGCCCGGCTCCGGGTGGTGATCGTCGTCATAGGTGCCCGTCCACGAAAAATCGCCCTTGCCGAAGTTGGCATTGACAAGCTGCACATGGTAGCGCTTGGCCTTGTTGTCGTTGTAGGTCTGCTGTGCAAGGGTGCTTGCCTCCTTGCGCTTGGCACGGCGGCTTGCTTTGTGCTGTTTCGGGGTCACTGGGTATAGATCAACCTCCATGTAGGGGGCGGTGGCGTAATTCTTGCCACAGATGTGCTTTTGCTCTCTGTAATAGATCGACTTCACAGCTTTTGCCCCTCTCCCAAGGTGGTTACTTCCCATGCGGGGGCTACACCCCCGAACCCCTGTATTATTTTCTTCTTGCTGGAATACCACACTCTGCTCCGCAGGCAAGGGGAAACACCGGGCGGCTCTCTTTCCGTCCTGCTGTTGGTCAGGCAGTGCCCGCCGCCCTCGTTTCCCCCTTGACCCCTTTCCCCGGCATTTCTGCCGTGGTGCTTAACTTACTACTGGTATACCAGCCCCAAACCGCCCAAGGCGGTATTTTTTTAGCCCGCCGCAGCGCGGCAAGGCTAAAAAATCAAGCAGCCGGGCGGGGCACAATCCCGCTCCACGCCCGGCCTGCAATGCCTATTCTGTTTTTGGTTCCATTCCTGCCGGGCGCTCGGTTCTTTCAAACTCGATCACCCACACATCCGGGTTTGCTTTCCAGCCCAGCGTCTGAACGCTGGCCGCCGGTAGTGTGCTATCCCACAGTTTGCGAAACGATGTCATGTAGCGCCACCACTCGTAGGCGTCGCGGTTTGCACACGGTCTGTCCGTGCAGCCCTCTTGTGCCCATGCGCACTTGCAGCCGCCCGGCCTGTTTTGTGGCTTTGCGCCCTCTTTTTGGAAGTCTGCAACCTCCATACCTCGGAGTGGCCCGCGCTCGACGCTTTTTACACGCAGAAAAATTCTCGCAATGTCCTTGCCCATGTGGATTGACGGGTGCCATTGATCGTCGCCGTCCATTTCCGGGCAAGCGCCGTTCGGCCAGTCTGCCCGGTAGTGCGTTCCAAAGGTGTTAATGCACCATGTTTCCCGCACATACAGGATGTCACCCGCCGCAAAGGGCGGTTTCTCCCCCTTTGCAATTCTCCGGGTGCAGGTCTTTTCGCCTGCCAAGATTGCCCGCACCATTTCCGTGTTGAACAGAATGGGCTTTAGGTGGCCGGGCGCACTACTCGTTTTCACTTTCTGCCGCCCTCCATTCCGATCTGCTCCGCGTCCTCGTCCTGCTTGTCCGGGTCTGCCTCGTCTAAAGCCCGTTCCTGCTCCCGCATATACTGGCTCACACAGGCGCTTTCAAACTCGCTCAAATCCTCCAAGAACTGCTTGGTTATGATCTTCAATGGCACAAACCCGGCCAGCACTTCAAACCCGTCTTTGATAACCACATACGGCGCACCGCCAGCGGTCTTGCGCACAACGGTCTGTATGTAGTCGCTGTTCTTGACCACATCGGCAATGGGTGCAATCAGCGCGGAATCGTAGAAGATCAGCTCCCCGGCGTTGCCATACATAAGGCCAACCAGCCCCATGCCCTTGTAGAACATTTCCAGCGGCACCCGCCGCGCCTCCTGTTCCAGCGGGTCAGCGTCCGTCAGGTTCATGCCAAAGGCCGCGACGCCGGTTTCGGCGTACTTTTCGTCAAAGAACATCTTCTCCCAC
>Ga0129314_1002104_pt1 | contig 11823 bp, 10 predicted proteins | sample O1111metagenome_FD_94431 | JGI IMG/M metagenome (GOLD analysis project Ga0129314, IMG submission 94431) | Orangutan individual fecal microbial communities from fecal samples from Wisconsin, USA - O1111 metagenome | ecosystem: Host-associated > Mammals > Digestive system > Large intestine > Fecal...
CGTGACCTGACCGACCTGACCACCACCATCATGGGGGATACGGAGACGCTGGAAAAGGCCTTCTCCCACTTTTACCCCGCCATGCACGGCGCGCTCATCTCCACGGCGCTGATTTCCGCAGGCATGCTGCTTTACGACTGGCGGATGGCGCTGGCTCTTTTGTGGGTGGTGCCTGCGTCGCTGCTGATGGTCTATCTCTCCCGGCGCATGGAAAAGCGGCATATAACGAAGGGGCTCGTCACCCGCCGCGCGGCCACTGACGCCATGCAGGAGGTGCTGGAGTGCGCGCCGGAGATCAAGGCGTGCAACCAGAAGGCGCGGTATATCGCTGACCTGAACCGCAGGCTGGACGAGGCGGAGCAGGATACCATCCGGGGCGAGCTGTTCACAGGCTCCGTGGTCACGACGGCACAGTCCTTTTTAAAGCTGGGCATTGCCACCACCGTCCTCACGGGGGTAACGCTGATGAGCCGCGGCGACCTGGCGCTGATCCCGTTCCTGATGTTCCTTATCGCCGCCACCCGGGTATATGACCCCATCGGCTCCATGTTTGCCAACATGGCCGCAGTTTTCGCCTGCGAGGTGCGCATCGAGCGTATGCAGGAGATCGAGAACGAAAAGCGCATGACCGGCATGACCGAATATGATCCCGACGGCTACGACATCCGCTTTGAGCATGTGACCTTTGCCTACCGGGAAAAAGAGGATGTGCTAAGAGACGTATCCTTTACGGCGAAGCAGGGGCAGGTGACGGCGCTGGTGGGCCCCTCCGGCGGCGGCAAATCCACGGCAGCCAGGCTGGCAGCCCGCTTCTGGGACATAGCGGAGGGAACGGTGCGGCTGGGCGGCGTGGACGTGTCTACGGTGGACGGCGAGGTGCTGCTGGAAAACTACGCCATCGTATTTCAGGATGTGGTGCTGTTTGCCGATACCGTGATGGAAAACATTCGCCTCGGCAAGCGGGACGCCACCGACGAGGAGGTGCTGGCGGCGGCAAAGGCGGCGCAGTGCGACGCCTTTGTATCCAAGCTGCCGGAGGGCTACCATACCCTGATCGGGGAAAACGGCTCCCGGCTCTCCGGCGGCGAGCGGCAGCGCATCTCCATTGCCCGCGCCATCTTGAAGGACGCGCCGGTGATTTTGCTGGACGAGGCCACGGCCTCGCTGGACGTGGAAAATGAAACGGCGGTGCAGGCGGCGCTGTCCGGGCTTATCAAGGATAAGACGGTGCTCATCATCGCGCACCGCATGCGTACCGTCATGAATGCCGACCAGATCGTCCTGCTCTCCGGCGGCCGCGTGGTTGAGATGGGTTCTCCGGCGGAGCTGCTGAAAAAGAACGGCCTGTTCCGCCACATGGCGCAGCTCCAGAGCGAGAGCATGGAGTGGACGGCGTAGCCCCCCGAAGGAAACAGAATTCCAAGTGCAATATTGGAAAACGAAGTGTCGAAAACAAGGAGAAGTTTATGAAAGAAACAAATAAATGGTCTGTCAGGGATGTGATCACCACGGTGCTGCTTTCGGCGGTACTGATCGTGATCCAGCTCGTTATCAATATGCTCTGCATGGCCAACGACTTTGTCAGCATGGTGCTGTCGGTGGGGATCACAATGTTCCTCTGCGCGCCGGTCTATATGCTCATGGTCAGCCGGATCGGAAAGCGGTTTGTGACGCTGATCTATATGACGATCCTCGGCGTGATTTTCCTGCTGATGGGAAACTGGTTCTTGCTTCCTTATTATGTTCTCGTGGGAATCCTCTGCGAGGCGATTCTCTGGAAGGAAGGCTCCTGCCAAAAGCCGAAACGGCTGACCGCCGCCTGGACGGCGGCGAGCCTTTTATACAACGGGGTCAATCTGCTGCCCATCTGGTTCTTCTGGGACACCTACTACGATTTTGCGCTGGCAAGCGGCATGGAGCAGAGCTACATCGATTCCTATGTGCGCTACTACACCTCTCCCGGCTGGCTGGCCTTTATTCTGCTGTTCACGACGCTGATGGGCTTTTTAGGCTGCATGGTGGGCAGTCGGCTGATCCGCAGGCATTTTCAGAAGGCCGGCGTTCTATGAGAGCAGACGCATCCTTTGCGGTGCCGGTCAAGCTGTGGGCGCTGCTGTGCGTCTTTGCCGGAGTGACGATCGGCGGGAATGTGCTGCTCACCTGCATCCTGACCGGCGGCGCGCTTCTTTATCTCGTCTTACAGCGGAGCTTCCGCCTTGCCGCGTCCTATGGCTGCTTTTATCTGCTGCTGGCGCTTCTGCTGTACGGCATCCGCTTCCACGGGCTGCGCATGCCGGTCTTTTCGGAATTTTATGTTCTGATGTTCTGGAATCTGTTACCGATCTTTCTGGTGTCATGGGACCTGATCACCACGCCGCCGGGAATGCTCTCCGCGTTCTTATCCCGCCTCCGTATGCCCACCCCGTTTATTCTCGGGCTTCTTGTGGTCTTTCGCTTCTTCCCCACCATGCGGACGGAGCTAAAGGGGGTAGGGAGGTCGATGAAAAACCGAGGGCTTACCGCAGCGGGACAGCTGCTCGCACATCCCGTGCAGAGCATGGAGTATGTGCTGGTTCCGTTTCTCCTTCGGGTGTTGCAGCTTGCCGATCAGCTTTCCGTTTCCGCCGTTGCAAGGGGTGCGGAGCGTCCGGGCGTGCGCGGCAGCTATTATGAGAAAAGGGCCGGGACGCGGGATTATATCGCGGCAGCCGTATGTGCGCTGGTCACGGCTTCCTATTTGGTTTTGGAAAGGAGCATGGCATGATCGAGCTTACACACGCCTCTTTCCAATACGAAAACTCAGACAGAGGCGTACAGGACATTTCCCTTTCGGTAAAAAGCGGCGAATGCGTCGTGCTGACGGGGCTTTCCGGCTGCGGCAAGACCACCGTGACAAGGCTTGTCAACGGGCTTGCGCCATCCTACTATCCCGGAGTTTTCAGCGGGAGCGTAAAGATAGACGGCAAGGACATATCAAGGCTTTCCACATGGGAGATCGGGCATTTGGTGGGAAGCGTTTTTCAGGATCCCAAAAGCCAGTTCTTTTCCTCTGAGCTTGCCGGAGAGGTGGCCTTTCCCTGCGAGAATTACGGCCTGTCCGCCCGGGAGATACGGGAGAGGACGGACGCCGCCATAGAGGCATTGAAGCTGTCCCGTTTGAAGGACAGGGCAGTTGACGTCCTCTCAAGCGGAGAAAAGCAGCGGGCGGCCATTGCGTCCGTATATGCCATGAAGCCAAAGGTCTTTGTGTGTGACGAGCCGACGGCCAACCTCGATGCCGCCGGGACGAAGCAGCTTGCGCAGACCCTCCGGCAGCTCAAGGAGCAGGGCTTTACCCTGCTCATCGCGGAGCATCGGATCGACTGGCTGATGGGGATCGCAGACCGGTTTTTATATCTGCGGGACGGCAGAATAGCGGCCGAGTATACACCGGAGGATTTGCTCCTTCTGCCGGAAGCAGACATCTTGGGCATGGGTCTGCGCTCTCCGCATGAGGGAAAGAGCCTTCCCGCTCCCTCCGTATTGGACGAAAGCCCTGCCGTCCTGAAGACAGCAGGGCTCTCGAAAAGAATACGCAAGGAAGTCATTTTTGAGGATATTTCGCTGTCCGTTCCAGAGGGCAGTGTGACCGCCATAACGGGGCAAAACGGCGCGGGGAAAACCACCCTTGCGCAGATCCTCTGCGGGCTGGCAAGGCAGACAAGGGGACATATCCTGATAGATGGGAAAAAGGCAAGAGCGGCAGTCCGGCGCAGGGAGATCTATTACTGCGGCAACGACACGTCAACGCAGTTTTTTACGGCAAGCGTGGCGGAGGAGCTGCTGCTGAATACCAGATTGACAGAAGAAAGCAAGAGCCATGCAAGGAACCTGCTCAAAGAGCTTGGGCTTTACGAGTACAGGGATGCGCACCCGTCCGCTCTGTCCGGCGGGCAGAAGCAGCGCCTTGCCATTGCCTGCGCCGTCTTTTCCGGCCGCAGGATACTGATTCTTGATGAGCCCACCAGCGGCCTTGACGGGCAGAATATGCGCCTGATCTCAGAAAGGCTGAGAAGCGAAGCGCGGAACGGCAGAACCATTCTCGTGATCACCCACGACAGGGAACTGATCGAGAGTTGCTGCGATAACATTGTGGAGGTTGAAAAACGATCACCATGAAACCGCCAAGGGGCGCTATGGGATATCCGCGCTGAGAGAATCGCTTTCCGCCCCTGCCGGCAGCTCGACCGCGATGGTCGTGCCCTTGTCCGAGCTTTCCTCCACCCAAACGGAGCCGCCATGAAGATTGGCAATCTCCCACACCAGAGAAAGCCCCAGTCCCGCGCCGCCGTACTCGCGGCTGCGGGACTTGTCTACCCGGAAGAAGGGCTGGAAGATACTGCGCTGATACTCCTCCGGAATGCCGCAGCCGGTGTCGGAAACGCGAATGATGCACTTTTCCTGCCCCTGCGCAAGCTCGACCCGTACCGAGCCGCCGGGGCGGTTGTACTTGACAGCATTCTCCGTCAGGTTGAAGATCAGCCGGTAGATCAGTGCATCGCTGCCGGTCATGACGCCGTCGCCCTCCGCTTCCAGCGTGATGCTTCGCTTCTCCGCCAGCGGCGCGAGATCTGTGAAGATCTCCTCGACCATGGGGGCAAGCTGGATTCGCTCATTCCGTGCCACCTGCTGCAAATTGCTCATCTCCAACAGCGTCTTGGTCATCTGTGTCAGCCGCTCCGTCTGCTCGCGCAAAAGCGTGAGGAACTCCGCCGTCTCCGGCCGCACATCGGGATGCTCCGCGGAAAACAGCTCCAGCTGCGCCTGCATCAGCGCCAGCGGCGTGCGCAGCTCGTGGGCGGCGTTGCCGGTGAACTGCCGCTGGGCGGCAAAGGCGTTGTTCAGCCGCTCCAGCATCTGGTTGAACGAGCGGCTCAGCTGCCGGAACTCCGAAATGGCGTCTTCATCGATCCTCATATCGGCAAGATTGTTCAGCTGCACCTGCTCCACCTGCGAGGCAAAGCTGCGCAGGGGCTTGAGGGCGCGTCCGCTGACAAAATAGGCGAGGATGCCGCTGAGCAGCGTTACCGCCGCCGTGATGTACCAGTTGGTGGTGCGGAAGCGCCCCTGCACCCCATCGACGACGATGGTCAACTCCTCGTTGGGCGCTATGAGCTGCGGGTCAAAGCTCGCCGCTCCGCCATCATTCAGGATCACCGTGCCGCCGCCCTGTAAGCTGTCCGCAATGGTGTCCATATAATACATACCGGAGGAGCACAGCAGCAAATTCATGGCCACGCAGGTGGTGCCGATGAGCAGGACGGACATCAGTGTGATGCGCCACTGCAGGGAAAGACGCTTCATACTTCCTCGCCTCCTATCAGATAGCCCTCGCCGATGCGGTTGCGGATGGGGTCATAGCCCAGCACGGCGCGGAGCTTTTTGCGTAGGGCGGAGATGTGGACGCGAATGGAATTGCTGAAGCTGTCCACGCTGTTGTCCCAAACATGATCCATCAACTCCTCCTGACTCACGGGCCGCCCCTGATGCACCATCAAATATTCCAGAATACCCGTCTCCTTGCGGGTCAGTGTCAAGGTCTGCCCGTTGACGGCGGCGGTGCGGGAGCGGGTGTCGAAGCTCAAGTCTCCGCAGCTTAGCAGCACATCCTGCTGGGTGAACTGCCGCAAGGTCAGGCTGCGGATGCGGGCCTCCAGCTCGGCTAAGTGAAACGGCTTTGCCAGATAGTCGTTCGCCCCGGCGTCCAGCCCCTGCACCTTGTCCTCCACCTCGCTGCGGGCGGAGAGGATCAGCACCCGCGTCTCCCGGTCGGTCTGCCGCAGGGTGCGCAGCACCGTCATGCCGTCCTTTTTCGGCAGGTTCAGATCCAGCAGCACCAGATCGTAGCGCTCCACGCCCAGAAGCGCGAGCGCCTTTTCTCCGTCATAGCAGTAGTCCACGCTGTAGGCCAGCCGCCGCAGGCTGCGGACGATGGTTTCGCACAGGGCGCGTTCATCTTCAATTACTAAAAGGTGCATGAGAGCCCTCCTTTTTGTTTCTTCGTTTTTGTGTTGCTTTCATTATAGCAAAAATAGATAAGGTTTGCGTTAAGTTTTCGTTCTTAACAGAGACTTTAACTCTCCCGCGCTATGATGGGGACACAAAATCGGAAAGGGTGATGAAAAATGAGCTGCGGGAAAAAGGCCGCGGCGCAGGTCGCGCTGCTGATGGCCGGAGGTGCCATGCTGTGCTTCGGCGTCTGGCGGGGCGAGGCGGCGACGGTGCTGAGCAAAGCAATCAAATTATGTCTGGAGTGTGTGGGCATTGGGTAAGAAGTTTTCAGGCGTTTCACAGACCATGTCCCGCTTCCGGGGCTGGATTCAGGCGGTGGCGACGCTGCTGACCAACCTGCACCTGCCGAACTTCCTCAAGGGAGGACTGTATCAGGGCGCAGGGAAGACCGTCTGCGTGCCGGGGCTGAACTGCTACTCCTGTCCGGCGGCCTCCGGAGCCTGCCCCATCGGGGCGTTTCAAGCGGTGGTGGGCTCGTCCAAGTTCAGCTTCTCCTATTATATCACAGGCTTTCTCATTCTGCTGGGCGTGCTGCTGGGGCGCTTTATCTGCGGCTTCCTCTGTCCCTTCGGCTGGTTTCAGGAGCTGCTGCATAAGATCCCGACAAAGAAGCTCTCCACAAAGAAGCTCAAGCCCCTGACATACCTCAAGTACGCCGTCCTGCTGGTGATGGTCGTTCTCCTGCCGGCGTTCCTTGTGAACGATGTGGGCATGGGCGACCCCTTCTTCTGCAAATACCTCTGCCCCCAGGGCGTGCTGGAGGGAGCCATCCCGCTGTCCCTTGCCAATTCCGGCATCCGGGCGGCGCTGGGCAAGCTGTTTACATGGAAGTTCAGCATCCTGCTGTCGGTGATCGTGCTGAGCGTGGTGTTCTACCGGCCGTTTTGCAAGTGGCTCTGCCCGCTGGGCGCGTTCTACGCGCTGTTCAACCGGGTGTCCCTCTTCCAGATGAAGGTGGACAAGAATAAGTGCATCTCCTGCGGGAAATGCGCCAGAGCCTGCAAGATGGACGTGGATGTGACGAAAACGCCCAACCACACCGAGTGCATCCGCTGCGGAATGTGCATCCGCGCCTGTCCGACGAACGCCGTGTGCTTCCGTTACGGCTTCGGCAGCGGGAAAGAGAAAGAAAACGCAGCGACGCTGCGAGAAAACAACAAAGCTTAAGGAGAAACGAATATGAATGCAAAGAAGATACTGGCTCTGCTGCTGGGCGCGATGATGCTGCTCTCCCTTGCAGCCTGCGGCGCAAAGGACGGCGACAAGGCAGCGGATATGAACGGAAATGACACTGAGATGGCCGGCGAAGCGAAAAACGCCGAGGAAGCGCTCGCCATGCACAAAGAACTCATGGCGCAGGAAAACGCGCTCCTGTCGGAAAAAACCGAGCTCTGGGAGAAGGTGTTCATGGCGGCCGATAAGGGCATGAGCATGCAGGAGGACGGCAAAAACTACGGCGACTTCCTGCTCAAGACCATCGAGGACGCCAAGGAAGAGTTCAGCGACGAGGAGTTTGAATGGCTGAAGGAGGCCGCCACGGAGATCAGCAATATTGAAAACAAGCTGACCGCGCTGGAGGAAAAGTACCCCGAGATCGTGCAGCAATCCATGGACGGCGATATGAGTATGCCCGCAGACGACGATATGAGTATGCCGTCCGATCAGAACGGCGCGGACAAGATGGCCGAGCAGGGCAGCATGCAGAAATTCCCCGCCTTTGAGGGCAAAGACCTGGATGGCAACACGGTGAAGAGCGACGAGCTGTTCTCCGGCAACGCCGTCACCGTAGTGAATTTCTGGTTCACCACCTGCAATCCCTGCGTGGGAGAGCTTGCCGAGCTGGACGCGCTGAACAAGGAACTCGCGGAGAAGGGCGGCTCCCTCATCGGCGTCAACACCTTCACGCTGGACGGCGACGAAACGGCGATTTCCGAGGCGAAGGATGTGCTTGCCAAGAAGGGCGCCACCTATCAGAATGTATATTTTGACTCCGACGGCGAGGCCGGAAAGTTTACCGGCAACATCTTTGCCTATCCCACCACCTATGTGGTCGACCGCAGCGGCAATATTGTGGGTGAACCCATCGTAGGCGCTATCACGGAAAAGAAGCAGGCGGAGACACTGCAAAAGCTCATCGATCAGGCGCTCGCCGCCGATATGGGCTGACGCGAGATTTAAAAAAGCGCCTGCTGTGCGCCGCTGCATTGCCCATGGCGCTCGAAGGGTCGGAGTGAGTCCTGATTCCCTTGAAGGAGGAAACGCGATGTATCGAAGTGTATTGGCACTGCTTTTCGCCTCGGTGCTGCTGCTGGGCGGCTGCGCCGCCGGGAAGCAGACTGTGCCGAAGGAAAAGAGCGGACAGGAAGCAAACATGGACGGACTGGCTTTTGACCGGTCAGACGAGGAGATCACCTATATGGATACCACAGACAATGTCATCTATCTGGCGGGCGGCTGCTTCTGGGGCATGGAACAGCTGATGCAGTCCATCCCCGGCGTTATCGATGCCGAGAGCGGCTACGCCAACGGCACCTGCGAGGCGGACGCCGACTACAAGACCGTCTGCAAGGGAGAGACCGGCTTTCGGGAGACCGTGCGGGTGGAATACGACCCTGAGCAGGTGAGCCTCGACGCGCTGCTGCTGGCGTACTTCTATGTCATCGACCCCACGGTGCAAAACCGGCAGGGCAACGACCGGGGCAGCCAGTACCAGACCGGTGTCTACTTTACCAACGAAAGCGCGAGAGAAACGGTAAAACGCATCGCAGAGATCGAACGCGGCCGCAGTGAGAAATTCTTCGTGGAGATCGGCCCGCTCAAAAACTACTATCCCGCCGAGGAATACCACCAGAACTACCTCGAAAAGAATCCGAACGGCTACTGCCACATCCCGCGCGCGGAGATGGAGCTCTTTTCCAAATTGCGCATCGACCCGGGCGACTATCAGAAGCCCGCGGCGGAGTCCATCCGGGACAAGCTGACGGCGGAGCAGTACCGCGTCACGCAGGAGAGCGGCACGGAGCGCGCCTTCACGGGCGAGTTCTGGGACAAGTTTGAAAAGGGCATCTATGTGGATGTCGTGACCGGCGAGCCGCTCTTTTCCTCCACGGATAAGTACGAGAGCGGCTGCGGCTGGCCCGCCTTTACAAAGCCCATCGAAGGCCCTGCCGTGATGGAAAAAGAGGATCTGAGCCACGGGATGCGCCGCACGGAGGTCAGAAGCCGCGCCGGAGACTCCCATCTCGGTCATGTGTTCACCGGTGATCCGGAGTCGCCCAACGGCGTGCGCTACTGCATCAACAGCGCGGCCCTGCGCTTCGTCCCCTATGAAAAAATGGAGGCCGAGGGCTACGGATACCTGCTGTACCTGTTTGAAAAATAGGACGCAAGCGGTCGGCAGTTCTCATGCAAGGAACTATCAGCACATCACAGCATATCGGACTGCCCGGGGGGCAGTCCGATATGCTGTGAATGGAATTTTCTGGCACTCTCAATGAGCCGATTTCGAAACGGAGAAGCACATGTATCTTTTTCAAATAAGCAACTACGATGATCCCGCCGTGGACAGAGAAACCGCAGAACTGCTGCACCGGCATTTGGAAGCTGAGAGCCGGCGGCGCTGCCCCGCTATGTGGAATGCGATAGACCGCATCAGAACTCACGCCGCGAAAGGCCCGGCGCGCGGAAAGTCCTGAGCTGCGGCGGGCCGTTGATTGGGAAAAGCTCAAAACCACCATTCGCTTCGAGGATGCCGGCATAACGATCTGCGCGGAGGAGAACGAAGAACATCTCTCTTATACACGGATAAAGAGCGCCTTTGAATCATTGCATCTGTGGCTTGTGGTCTGCGACGATGAATGCGCGCTGCTGCTTCAGAAAAAGGACCTGAGGTCCGGGAACGCAGACAGCTTCCTCTCTGACATCATTTCAAAAATGAACACAGGAACGGATGCATCCGGCTGAACGCGGCAGCTATGTGACGTTACCAGCCCGTTTGTCCCAGTGGGACTTCAACTATGGTCCAGCTATCGACGGAAGCATACAAATGAGCGATTTCCAGAAGGATGATCGGAGGCAGATGAATAAGCGAGGGATAGCCTTTATAGTGGTAGATATCAGGGCTGTTATCAGCAAAATGTAGGGACAAGAGGCCAATCGGCAGGCAACGAACATGGGAGTTGAAACAGCATTTTATACCCGCCTAAGAAAGATCCGGTAGGCATTCGGCCACTGAGAACACACCATCTGATACCTCCCCCTGTTCAGAGCTTCTGAACAGCCATCCGTGTCGAAAGCGGAGAGACTGCGATACAGCAATCTCTCCGCTTTTCTGTCGTGATCTCCTGCTTTGAGCGGAGAGGCCGAACCTGCACGACAATGAAAAAACATGGCTCCAAGCCGGGACAGGCGGTTCTTATGAGGTATCCTCACATCTGCGGCACTGTCGACGCTGTCCAAAGGCAGCCCACACTCGTCCCTCTAAGTACGGGCATCGGATGCCCTGACTTTTTGCGGCCTTTTGAGGATAGAACGGGTTTTGAGTAATGTAGTAAAAGAACATCAGCAATCGTTACGAGACATGATGCTCGGAGAGATGTCAATTGATTTATCACCCTTCGCTGCACTAAAAGGATATGGACAGTGTGTAGACCTTGTAAGAGAAATCGATAGCGCTGTTCATGCAAATAATGATTTGTTGCAGGGGAAAATTGATAACCCATATGAAGTACCAGAGGGCGATCTAACAGAAATACAACCTCTAATGAACCAACTGGGAGAGGTGCTTGTCGACTTGGAGAAAGAACGTCTTGAATACAATTGCTTAGCAAAAAGAACAGAACCAATCATTACGAAGTTGAATCAAATCAATAGCCAAATTGCTTATTATGATGTTCAAAAACTTGCGGCGCAATATTGTGGATGAGGTCACGCAAAAACTGAATAAGCTGTGAGCGAAAAAACAGGAGGGAGCTGCGTCCACAAATGCGGATGCAGTTCCCTCCTGTGCCGCAGTGCCGAAGCACTGCGTAGTCCCATTACGGAGCCCGGAGCAGTGGAGAACTTCGCAGACCGCTCTGGATCATACTGACAACGGCTTGTGCTTGATTTGCGATGCAAATCTTGACTTTCCATCCAACAATCTGTACTCTTAAATCGTATTATACTGCTGATATTATCTTTTGAGCTGTAAAGATGAGAAGCCACCAAAGGAAACGATGGTGGCATTTGAATAACGAGGGAGTGAGATATATGGAGCAATTACTGATTGTTGAAGATGATATCGGTTTGAATCAAGGCTTATGCAAAGCACTGAAAGCAGATGCTCGGCAGATCATTTCCTGCCAAGACCTAAAAACGGCGAAGGAGCAGCTGCTTTGCGGCGGTGTGTCCCTGATCCTGCTGGATATCAATCTGCCGGATGGCAGTGGGCTTGAGCTGCTCCGGGAGATCAAGGAAAACACGCCTGGGATTCCTGTTATTCTGCTGACTGCCAATGACACCGATCTGGACATCGTAGACGGACTGGAGAGAGGCGCTGATGATTACATTACCAAGCCCTTTTCTCTTTCGGTTTTACGGGCAAGGGTGAATACCCAACTGCGAAAGCAAGCGTCAAGCCATAAAAATGCGCCGATCCGTATGGACCTTTTTCACTTTGACTTTGAGGCGATGACCTTTTATGCAGGAGATTCAAAAGTGGAATTGAGTAAAACAGAACAAAAATTACTGCGCCTGCTTGTTGAAAACCGAGGCCGAACCATGACCCGTGGA
>Ga0129314_1002107_pt1 | contig 11796 bp, 10 predicted proteins | sample O1111metagenome_FD_94431 | JGI IMG/M metagenome (GOLD analysis project Ga0129314, IMG submission 94431) | Orangutan individual fecal microbial communities from fecal samples from Wisconsin, USA - O1111 metagenome | ecosystem: Host-associated > Mammals > Digestive system > Large intestine > Fecal...
AATAAAAATTTCCCTTGTTTCGGCTCATAAGGGCAAAAACAAGGGAAAATACATTAGGTTTGAACATTTAGTAGGCGATATGCCTTGAAAATACAGGGGTTATAGAGGATTGAATAGATAAATTGGAATTTGTGGAGGTAAATATGGAAACAAAAATGGCGTATCGCAGCCTAAAATTAAACAGAGATGTTATTAAATATATAGCCATGCTGACTATGCTATTGAATCATATTTCACAAATCTTTATGAAATCAGGATATTTTCTGTCGGAGCTATTCTTGAACATAGGGTATTTTACAGCAATTACAATGTGTTACTTTCTTGTAGAGGGATTTCAATATACGCATTCAAAAAGGAATTATGCGATTAGGCTGCTAATATTTGCCTTGCTTTCTGAAATCCCATATTGTATGGCTTTTACAACAAATGGTGTGTTAGAATTTCAAGGTTTGAATATGTTATTTACATTGCTGATATGTTTTATAATTCTGATTGTGAGTGATAAAGTATCAAATAAATTTTTAAAAGGTATATGTATATTGGGATTGATAGTACTTTCTTTATTCTGCGACTGGGCAGTATTGGCACCAATATTTACACTGTTATTTAGATGGAGTAGAGGATCAAGAGATAAGATAAAATATACATTCATCATTTCGATGTTGTTATTTGGACTTTTTAATTTTGCAGGTGGTATTGGAAGATTTTCGCTTGGTACAAATATTTCTTATGCGTTAGGAAGTATGTCAGGAATTGCTCTTGCAGGAATTGTAATTTTATATTTCTATAATGGCAATCGAATGGAAAAGGGGAAAGTATTTTCCAAGTGGTTTTTCTATTTATTCTATCCTGTGCATCTTCTAATATTAGGCTTGTTCAGAATTTATTGTTTATAAACGAACTTCCAGTTTGCCGGTATTATTTTCTTTTTTCGTTAACCGTTTGGCTCTCTGGGTGCAATTTCCTTTGCTTTAGAAACAAATCTCGTCTCAGGTACAGAAGGTGAATTGTCTCAGAGGGACAAGAGAAGTCCCCCTGGGGTGCCTCCGACAGTCTGAAAAGCCCTCCGGTTCCATGCGAACCGGAGGGCTTCTTGCCGTTATAGGGACGAATATTCCGTTTGTCTAGGGTCTATTTGTCTCGTATCTATTAAATACCAGCCAGTTCCTTCAGGGTCTGGGCCAGGTCGGTCTGCTCCCAGGGGCGGTCTGCTACGCCGAAGTGACCGCAGGAAGCGGTTGCTGCGTAGATGGGACGGCGCAGATCCAGCTTGCGGATGATGCCGCCGGGGGTCATGTCGCAGGTCTTGCGCAGCAGCTCGGTCATCTTCTCATCGGAGATCTTGCCGGTGCCGAAGCTGTCCACCCGCAGGGAAACCGGCTCAGCAACGCCGATGGCGTAGGCCAGCTGCACCTGGATCTCATCTGCCAGTCCGGCTGCCACCAGGTTCTTTGCCATGTAGCGGGCCATGTAAGCAGCGGAACGGTCCACCTTGGTGGGATCCTTGCCGGAGAAAGCGCCGCCGCCGTGGGAGAAGTATCCGCCGTAGGTATCCACGATGATCTTTCTGCCGGTCAGACCGGTGTCCCCGTTGGGGCCGCCGATGACGAACTTGCCGGTGGGGTTGATGTGGATGTGGGCAACATCGGCAATGTCAAAGCCGTAGGCCTTGAGAACAGGAGCGATCACGCCCTCCCGGACGTACTTGCGCAGCTCCTCAATTGTAAAATCCTCGCTGTGCATGATGGAGACAACCACGGTGTCAATGCCGATGGCCTTGCCGTTCTCGTCATACTCCACGGTGACCTGGGTCTTGCCGTCGGCACGGAGCAGGTCGGTGGAAGCCACGCACTCGGTCAGCCGGTTGGACAGGGCGCGGCTCAGGGCAGCGCTCAGGGGCATCAGCTCGGGAGTCTGGTTGCAGGCGCCGCCGAACATCATGCCCTGGTCACCGGCACCGCCCACCTGGTCATTGGTGCCCAGTGCGATGTCGGCAGACTGGGTGTGGATCCGGCACTGGATCTGCACGGTGTCGGCATCGAAGCCGTCGCCGGGGTAGACATAGCCGATCTTGCGGATGGCTTCCCGGGCAACTGCCTTGTAGTCCACCTGGGCCTTGGTGGTGATTTCGCCGCAGATGATGCAGAAATCGGTGGTCACCATGGTCTCACAGGCCACACGGGAATCGGGATCCTGTGCCAGGCAGGCATCCAGGATGGAGTCAGAAATGGTATCTGCCACCTTGTCGGGGTGGCCAACGGTAACACACTCGGAAGTAAACAGTCTTTTTTCCATAATTCTTGCTTATCCTTTCAATCGCTTCTTTTTACGCACAAAAAATGCACACACCGAAGATTCGATGTGCGCTTACTGTATCGAACCCTCATCTTTCGTTTGCCGACGGATTTGGCACCTTGTCTTTCAGACAGGTTGCCGGGTTTCACAGGGCCGTTCCCTCCACCACTCTTGATAAGGCTTGTATGCAATTAACGATTATTATACACCTGTTTTCGGAAAAGTCAAGAACTTTTTCTTCCGATTTCGACCCAATCGTTTACAAATATGTTATAGACATTTCCGCCAACTCCTGTTAAAATAGACGAAGACCAATTTTAGGAGTGAAACGATTTGAAAGATCTACGCAGGCGCTTTGAGCGCTTCTGCTGCGCCAACAGCAGCAAGGGCATTCCCAACCTGATGCTCTACATTGTGGCAGGAACGGCCATTGTCTATCTTGTCAGCCAGATGGCCGGCAATTACGTTTTGTATTCCCTTCTGTGCTTCCACCGGGAGAGCATTCTCCAGGGGCAGATCTGGCGGCTGTTCACCTATCCCCTGACCTACGGCGTGGGGAACACCAACCTGCTGCTGATCGCCATTTCCCTGTTCTGCTACTATTCCCTGGGGCGGGCCATGGAGTCCGTCTGGGGTACGCTGAAATTCAACCTGTTCTATCTGACCGGCATGGTGATGATGGATATCTACTGTCTGATCTTCGGCGGACAGGCAGATGTGACCTATCTGAACCTGAGTTTGTTCCTCAGCTTTGCCACCCTGTTCCCGGATACCCATTTCCTGCTGTTTTTCTTCATTCCCGTAAAGGCATGGATCTTTGCCCTGTTCAACCTGGCGGTGGTGGCTGTGAATCTGCTCTTCAACCCCTTCCCCAGCAATCTGTTCAGTGTGATCTCCCTTGCCAACTACTTCCTGTTCTTCGGCAAGGATGTGCTGAATGTGCTGCCCATGTCCTGGCGCGTGAAGCTTCGCCGCAGCGGCAAGCCCGCCGCCTCCCGGCCCAAGGTCATCCCCTTTGATGCCCCCAACCCCCGCAGCGCCCCGGAAAAGGCACCCTATACCCACCGCTGCACCGTCTGCGGCCGGACGGATGTGAGTAACCCTGAGCTGGAATTCCGCTACTGCTCCCGCTGCAAGGGCTACTACTGCTACTGCCAGGATCACATTAACAACCACACCCATATTCAGTAAAAGAAAAAATAGAGAAAGAGGGTTATCATCCCATGCCAAAGTATATCATGGCTCTGGATGCCGGAACCACCTCCAACCGCTGCATTCTGTTTAACACCCAGGGCGAGGTGTGCAGCGTGGCACAGAAGGAATTTACCCAGATCTTCCCCCAGCCCGGCTGGGTGGAGCATGACGCAGACGAGATCTTCTCCACACAGCTAGAGGTGGCCCGTCAGGCCATGAGCAATCTGGGAGCCACCGCCACGGACATTGCCGCCATCGGCATTACCAACCAGCGGGAGACCACCATCGTCTGGGACAAGAACACCGGCCGTCCCGTTTACAACGCCATTGTCTGGCAATGCCGCCGGACGGCTCCCTACTGCGACCAGCTCACCGCCCAGGGACTGGTGGACGAGATCCGCAGCAAAACGGGGCTTGTCATCGACCCCTATTTCTCCGGCACCAAGATCCGCTGGATCCTGGAAAATGTCCCCGGTGCCCGCCAGCAGGCCCAGCGGGGGGAACTGCTGTTCGGCACCGTGGAGACCTGGCTGATCTGGAAGCTGACAGGGGGCCGTGTCCATGTGACGGACTACTCCAACGCCTCCCGCACCATGCTGTTTAACATCAACACATTGCAGTGGGATGCAGAAATTCTCCGTCAGCTGGATATTCCCGCATCCATGATGCCCATGGCCATGCCCTCCAGTGCCGTCTATGGACACACCGATGCCCACTTCTTCGGTGCGCCCATCCCCATCGCCGGTGCTGCCGGTGACCAGCAGGCGGCTCTGTTCGGACAGGTCTGCTTCGCCCCCGGTGACTCCAAATGCACCTACGGCACCGGTGCTTTCCTGCTGATGAACACCGGTGAAAAGCCTATTTTCTCCAAAAACGGCCTGGTCACCACCATTGCCTGGGGTCTGGACGGAAAGGTGAACTACGCCCTGGAGGGCTCCATTTTCGTAGCCGGTGCCGCGATCCAGTGGCTGCGGGACGAGCTTCGTTTCATTGAATCCGCCGGAGATTCCGAATACATGGCTCAGAAGGTCAAGGATACCAACGGCTGCTATGTGGTGCCTGCCTTCACCGGACTGGGTGCGCCCCATTGGGATGCCTATGCCAGAGGTGCCATTCTGGGTCTGACCCGGGGTGTCAACAAATACCACATCATCCGCGCCACCCTGGATTCCATTGTCTATCAGACCGAGGATGTGCTGGCTGCCATGGAGGCAGACTCCGGCATCCGGCTGTCGGAGCTGAAGGTGGACGGCGGTGCCTCCGCCAACAACTACCTGGTGCAGACCCAGGCGGATATCACCGCCGCCCCGGTGCTGCGCCCCCGCTGTGTGGAAACCACCGCCATGGGCGCTGCCTATCTTGCCGGATTGGCTGTGGGATACTGGAAAAATACCGACGAAATCCGGAAAAATTGGTCTGTGGATCGCCGGTTTGTCCCCCAGATCTCCCAGCAGGCTCAGAAAGAGCGGATCCGCGGCTGGCACAAGGCCCTGAAATGCGCCAAGGGCTGGGCAAAGGAATAATGCAGCTCCCCGAAGGCCGCAGTGCAAACGGTGCCTTCGGGGATTTTGTTTCCGGTTCTGTTTTCCTCTGGGGGTCATAGGATGTTCCATACATCTATGCTCTGAGGTGGTACAATGGAACATACGGATAATCAAATCACCCTGCGGGGAAGCCTAATGTCCCTGCCGGAATTCTCCCATGAAAATCACGGCCACGTTTTCTACCGCTTTTATCTGGAGGTGCCCCGGCTTTCCGGGGCTGTGGATATCCTGCCGGTCATTGCCCAGGATACCGTTCTTAACGCCTTCGACCTGTCCGGGGGGCAGATGCTCACCGTTTTGGGCACCATCCGCTCCCACAACATCCACGCCGAGGGCAGGCGGAAGCTGCTGATCTTCGTCTTTGCCTCCGCCATCACCGCCGAGGATGGGGAACCCATCAACGAGGTGATTCTGGAAGGCCCCCTGTGCCGGGAGCCGAACTACCGCCGCACCCCCTTGGGCCGGGAGATCTGCGATATTATGCTGGTGATCCCCCGGGCCTTTCACCGGGCAGACTACCTGCCCTGTATTCTCTGGGGCCGGACAGCCCAGGAAGGCGCCCAGCTGCACACCCGGGAACGCATCCGCATTTACGGGCGGCTGCAAAGCCGGATCTACACCAAAGCCACGGAGGATGGGATGCAGGAGCGCACCGCATACGAAATCTCCGCCCTATCGGCCCAGATCCCCCAGGAGTCTTGATATATTGGGAAACTCTGAATAAATCGTCTGCGGCTGAGCAGCGAATCTTTTTCCGTCAGCTCTTGTCGATTTGATCATAGCTTCCCTTATCTCTTTTGGGGTTGCGCCCGGAGCCGTTTCGTGATACTATGATTAAAAAGAAGGAAAGGACACGGGCCATGACAGAGAAAGTTGATGCCATTATTTCCATATTAAAGGCACGGTACCCCGATGCCCTGTGCGCCCTGCATTACCGGAAGGACTATGAGCTGATGATCGCCGTGCGGCTGTCCGCCCAATGCACCGATGCCCGGGTAAATCTGGTGACCCCGGCCCTGTTTGCGGCCTACCCTACCCTGGAGGCCATGGCCGGTGCGGATATTGCCCATGTGGAGGAGCTGGTGCGCACCTGCGGCTTTTACAAGCACAAGGCCCGGGACATTGTTCTTGGCTGCCAGATGCTGCTGCATGACTACGGCGGGAAGGTTCCCGGCACCATGCAGGAGCTGCTGCGGATCCCCGGCGTGGGACGAAAAACCGCCAATCTACTGCTGGGCGATCTCTACGGCGTTCCGGGAAGCGTGGTCTGTGACACCCACTGCATCCGCATCTGCGGCCGGTTGGGACTGTCCCAGGGGAAGGATCCGGAAAAGGTGGAAACTCAGCTCCGGGCCATTCTGCCCCCGGAGGAAAGCAGCGACTTCTGCCACCGGCTGGTGCTTTTTGGCCGGGACTGCTGCACGGCCCGGAATCCCAAGTGCGCCGAATGTCCCCTGTCCCCCTTCTGCCGGGAGTACGCCCCGGAATAGTCCAGTTCTTCTCTCCCCTTGTCCGCATAGACTGTGGACAAGGGGGGATTTTTTTTGCACCGTCGGTTACCGATGTTTTACAGTGCCCTGCTGCTAACCCTGGTGAACCTGCTGCTGCGGCTGGTAGGGACATCCTTTCAGGTCTATCTGTCCCGGCAGATCGGCCCGGCCGGGGTCGGCCTTTTGCAGCTGGTGATGAGTGTGGTCAGCCTGTCCATTGTGGCAGGGGTCGCCGGGATCCGCACCGCCGCCATGTACCTGACCGCCGAGGCTCTGGGCAGGCACCCAAAGTCTTCCGTTTGCGGGGTTCTGTCCGGGTGTCTGGGCTACAGCGCCTGCTTCAGCACCGCAGCGGCGGCAGGCTTGTATCTGCTGTCCCCCCGGATCGCTGCCCAGTGGATCGGCACCCCGGAGGCTTCGGCGGCTCTGGGGCTGTTTGCCGCCTTTCTTCCGGTGATCTGCCTGTGCAATGTGATGATCGGCTATTTTACCGCCGTCAACCGCATAGGGACACTGTCCGCAGTGGAGGTGGCAGAGCAGCTTTTGTCCATGGCCGTCACCATGACGGCTCTGCAAGTCAGCGGCCGGGGGGATCCTGTCCGGGCCTGCCAGTGCGTGATCCTGGGCAGCGGCTGCGCCGCCTGTATGACCCTGAGCGCCCTGGTGCTGCTGCGGATCCGGGAACACGCCCCTTGCGAACCACCCCAGCCCATGCTTTCCCGTCTTGCCAACACCGCCCTGCCCCTGGCGCTGGCAGATGTGACCAAATCCGGCATCAACACCGCCGAGAATCTGATGGTTCCCAGGCGGCTGGCCTGCAATCGGGGCATTGCCGATCCCCTGGCCGCCTTCGGCATGGTCAGCGGCATGGTGTTTCCCGTGATGATGTTCCCGGCCTGTATCCTCTTTGGACTGGCAGAGCTGCTGATCCCGGAAATGGCCCGGTGCGATGCCGCCGGAAGCCGGGAGCGCATCGACTACCTGACCGGCAAAAGCCTGCACATTGCCATGCTCTACGGTCTGCTGTTCGGCGGGCTGGAATTTCTGTTGGCCAAGCCCCTGTGCCTGGGGCTCTACGGCAGCACCGATGCCGGGAGGTATCTGCGGCTCTATACCCTGCTGATTCCCATGCTCTACTGCGATGCCATTACCGATGCCATGACCAAAGGACTGGGGCAGCAGCGGATTTGTGTCCGTTACAACATTCTCACCTCCGCCATGGATGTCTGCTTTCTGTGGCTCCTGCTGCCCCGGTACGGTATGCTGGGATACTTTGCCAGCTTTGCGGTGACCCATTTGGTAAATTTCATCCTCAGTCTCAGGCTTCTGCTGAAAACCACCCGGTACCGGATCCCGGCCTACCGCCCCCTCCTGGCCGGATCTGCCGCACTGGCCGCCGCTGCCATTGCCGATCTGTGTCCGGCACCTGTCTGGAAGGCAGCAGCCTACTGCGCCATCTTCGGCAGCCTTCTGTGTCTGCTGGGGGTCACAGGGCGGGCTGACTTTCTGTGGCTGAAGGGGGTAATCTGCGCAAAAAAGCAGCCCTCCCGGCGCAAAACCGAAAGGGCTGCTTCTTGATCGTTAACTCTTTGGAATCTCTGATAGGATCCGAAAACGCCGAACCGCGATGGATGCAGCGTTTCCTTACAGTGCCTTCAATACTTCCAGCAGGAAGTTCCAGACCCGCTGGGTGGAGGCAATTTCCAGCTTTTCCCAGCTGGTGTGGATGTCGTGCATCTCCGGTCCAATAGAAACGCAGTCCAGACCGGGGATCTTCTGCCCCAGCAGGCCGCATTCCAGACCGGCATGGATGGCCAGAACCTGGGGATCCTTGTTGTACATCCGGCGGTAGGTCTGCACCATGGTCTCCCGGAGGCGGGATTCCTTCTTATACTCCCATGCGGGGTATTCGCTGAGCAGGGTATACTCCCCGTCAAACATATTGGCCAGGGCCTTCAGCCGCTCCAGCAGTTCTACCTTTTCATCATTGACCGAGCTGCGGACAGAGAAGGTGGCAGTGAATTTGTCTCCCAGCTTCACAATGCCCAGGTTCAGGCTGGTCTGCACCAGACCGGGAATATCCTGGCTCATTTTCTGCACGCCGCAGGGAGAGGCGCACAGCAGACCGATGACCTTGGCGGTGTCTTCGGTGCTCAGGCTGTTGCCGCCCAGAGCATCGGCATCAAAGGCCTGCACGGTGGCTTCCGGCTCGTCATACTGCTCCCGGATCTCCGCCTGCAGCTCCTGGGCAATGGTATTGATCCGTTCCAGATCAATGCCCATGGCCACCAGATTTGCCTGGCAGGAACGGGGAATGGCGTTGTCCTTGGAGCCGCCGGAAATGGAGGTCAGACACAGGGGCATCAGCTTCTGGATCCGGCTCATAAATTCGCCCATGACCTTGTTGGCATTGGCCCGGTTCTTGTGGATCTCCGCACCGGAATGGCCGCCCTTCAGGTTATCCACACACAGACGGATGCAGGGGCCGTACACCGTCCGGCGGTTTGCATCCAGGGTAATCACGGCGCTGCCGCCGCCTGCACAGGATACGGTGAATACTCCTTCCTCCTCAGAGTCCAGGTTGATGAGGGTCTTGCCCCGCAGTGCGGACAGGTCGATCCCGGCGGCACCGTCCATCCCCGTCTCCTCGTCCACGGTGATAATGACCTCCAGGGGAGGATGGGGAATGGTCTTGTCTGCCAGCAGTGCCATGGCATAGGCAACGGCAATGCCGTCATCGCCGCCCAAAGTCGTACCTCTGGCAAAGACACAGGTATCGTCGTGTGTCACATCCAGGCCCTCCTGGGCCATGTCGATGGTGCAGTCGGCATCCTTCTCGCAGACCATGTCCATGTGTCCCTGCAGGATCACAGGCTCGTGGTCTTCCATGCCGCAGGTGCCGTCTGCAAACAGAATCACATTGTTCAGGGCATCCTGCACATAGCGCAGGTTGTGTTCCCTGGCAAAAGCTGCCAGATAATCGCTGATCTGCTTTGTGTTGCCGGAACCATGGGGCATGGAGCAGATCTGCTCAAAATAGCCAAACACTGCCTCCGGCTGCAGCCCGGACAGCTTTTTGGTTTCCATACGATATCACTCCTTGATCGTCAATAAACATAATGTTTGGAAAGCTCCGCGGAATTTGCCACAGCCTATTGGGAAAAACCCCGGAAAGGGGCAGTTTTCGGCTGTATCCCCGGAGGGTTTGATCCGTCCAAAAAAGACCACGGAAGGATTCCGTGGTCTTTTGGTTTGGAATTACATCAGGGTCAGAACCAGAGTCAGAAGAACCCATGCAATTGCGATCCACTTGGTAGAAGATGCCAGGATCTGATCCAGGTTGCCCTTTTTATTCTTTGCCAGATAGGACTCGGAAGCACCGGTCAGTGCGGTGGACAGGCCAGCCTCCTTGCCGGACTGCATCAGAACAATCGCGATCAGTGCGATGCTGCCCAGAACCTCAAGAATAATCAGAACTGTTTTCAAAGCGCCCATGATAACAAACCTCCCTCCACATGAAATTGGGAAAGTACATGATGATATCTGCCCATCTGGGCAGTAATCTACATTCTAACCTGTTTATTATAGCATAGCTTGCTGGAAATAGCAAGTACCAATCCGCTTAATTTTACTTCTGCACCCAGTTTCCGGAGGCCAGACAGTTCAGGTAGGCCTCAATAAAGGGATCCAGTGCGCCGTCCATCACCGCATTGATGTTGGAAGTCTCACAGCCGGTGCGGGTATCCTTGACCAGGGTATAGGGCATAAACACATAGTTGCGGATCTGGCTGCCCCACTCGATCTTTTGCTGCACGCCCTTGATATCGGAAATGGTAGCCAGATGCTCCCGCTCCTTGATCTCAATAAGCTTGCTGCGCAGCATACGCAGACAGTTTTCCTTGTTCTGGAACTGGCTGCGCTCGGTCTGGCAGGAGACCACAATGCCGGTGGCCTTGTGGATCAGACGGACGGCAGAAGAAGTCTTGTTGATGTGCTGACCGCCTGCACCGGAGGAACGGTAGACCTGCATTTCATAATCCTCAGGCCGGATGTCCACATCGCTGGTGTCATCTTCAATGTCGGGGATGACCTCGATGGCGGAGAAGGAGGTCTGACGGCGGCCGTTGGCATCAAAGGGAGACACACGCACCATACGGTGAACGCCGTTCTCGCCCTTCAGGAAGCCATAGGCATTTTCGCCCTCAATGAGGATATCGGCAGACTTGATGCCGCCCTCATCGGCTTCCTGGTAGTCCATGACCTTGTAGGTAAAGCCGCTCTGCTCTGCCCAGCGGGTGTACATACGGTACATCATGGAGCACCAGTCCTGGGCCTCCAGTCCGCCGGCACCGGCGTGGAAGCTCATCAGAGCATTGTTCTTGTCATAGTGGCCGGTGAGCAGCGTTTCCAGACGGCAGGTTTCCATGCCGTGAATCAGATGCTCATAGCCTTCCTTCAGCTCGTCCAGCATGGAGTCATCGTCTTCCTCTGCGGCCATCTCGCAGATGGTCATCAGATCGTCCCAGGAGGACAGCATTTTTTCAAAACGCTCCACCTTGGATTCCATCTGTTTCGTCTTTACCACGATCTTCTGGCTCTTGTCGGGATCGTCCCAGAAGCCGGGGGCTTCCTGCATGGCGTGCAGCCGCTCCAGCTCATTGTGCAGACCTTCCAGATTCAGAGAATCCGCCAGTCCGTCCAGTGCGCTGCGGCAGTCATTCAGTTTCTGCTTGTAATTGTCAAACTCAATATTCATAGTCACTCTCATTTCCTAGTATCAGACGTCAGCGGCCAAAGCCGCTCAGATGGCACCCCCGGCGAGACTCGAACTCACTACCTTGCGCTTAGGAGGCGCACGCTCTATCCAGGTGAGCTACGGAGGCATATAAAGCCAATTTAGGCTTATATATTCTAACCAAAATTTTTTATTCTGTCAAGAAAATCCGGCACATTTTTTACGCCGACAGGAATATACTGCTATGTAGTCTTTTGAAAGGAGAGAAAACCATGCGCGAAACCACCGATCCCAATGTTGATCTGGAGGACCTGCTCTTCGACCCCGATGCCGGCGGCCCCAGCGAACGATGAAAATGCCAGACCAAATGGTCTGGCACTTTTGTTCTGAATGGGAGTTCCTCCGTTGGACAAATTGGAATTTTCAAATTAGTCTTTGCAAATAACCTTTGAACCTTCACCATCAATTACAATTCCCTGACGGTTGTTAATTGGGCATAGATTCAAATCCGAAAACTCAGTCATTATTTTCTCGGTAA
>Ga0129314_1002110_pt1 | contig 11791 bp, 20 predicted proteins | sample O1111metagenome_FD_94431 | JGI IMG/M metagenome (GOLD analysis project Ga0129314, IMG submission 94431) | Orangutan individual fecal microbial communities from fecal samples from Wisconsin, USA - O1111 metagenome | ecosystem: Host-associated > Mammals > Digestive system > Large intestine > Fecal...
GTTTTTCTTTTTCATCGTTGTGCTTCAGTACGCTCTTGGAGCAGCTGGTTTATGGAAGCTGTTCCGAGACGATTACGGAGTTAATGGGTGCTGGGCACTTATTCCGGTGCTCAATCTGTGCTATGTGACAGAACGTGAGCTTGGAAAAAGCAAGCTCGCGGTTCTGTTCTTGGTTCCGTACGTCAGGTATGGTTACCTGGCGGTACTTTCCAAAAAGATTGCAGAGCGTCACTGTCCCGATATGAGCACCATCAAGCTGATGGGACTGTGCATATTCATGACGGTTCTTCCCGGATATGGCATCTTCGCGTTGATGCATGGAAAGGCGGTTTACGGATACCTGCGCAGCGTAAGGGCGCTGTAATGTTTCAAGGGGTTGGCTATGTCCTGCCCCTTAATTTTTTATATATGCCGGTGCTGGACTCTGTGGCAGATGTTAGCACACGGTATAATATACATTGGAGGAATTAAAAATGAAAGGTGTAGAAAAACTGTCTATTCTTACGAAGCCGTATGCCGGCTGGACGACTCTGCGAATCGATGAAAACTCATTTGCTTTTGCGACATTCTCATATTTGGACGATGTCCCGGTAATTCTTGGGCATGCTCTTTTAGATGCACTTAATGTTGTACGCACGAATATTCATCAGGAAATCCCATTTCTTGTATCGTTCGACTGCGAAGGACATGATGTGATGCTTTCCAACCTGTTTGGGCATGTCTGTATCACGGATTCTGCAGAATGGAGCGATGCAAAATGGAAGAATGGCATCTATGCATCGTATGACGTGTTCGGACCGGACGTGGATATCCGTGAAGCAGTTGTCTATATGGCATACGGGCTGGCAAATGATATCCAGAATAACCTGGACGATTGGGTGCAATGGGATGCTTCTTTGCCAGATCCCGATGAGGAAGCAGGACTGTATGCGCAGGAAGTGGCAGATAGAACGCAGATGCTGAAAAGCCTTACTGCGTTGCTTCGTGCAGATGCGGAAACGACGGAAGAGAAATTAAAGTCGTGTTTTGCGACAGATTATTTTTCTTTGATCTGAGGAAGGAGACTCAAAATGGGAGCAGTTAATTTTTATGTAACAGAGTGTGGAATAGACGAGTGCGAGGCGTTCGATAAACTTGTTACGGAAGCTACGCTACAGTATGGAGAAGACGAATACAATGGCACTATTTCGACCACAGAACTTGTAGGCGATCCCGTTGTAATCGCCAGGGAATTCTCTGATGAATCGGAGAATGCTGGCTACGAATACGCCAAGAAGAATGACTATGGCGAGAAATGGGAGTCCAGATGTCTCGATCTCGGTGTTACAGAATACATTGTAACGACTGTCAAGAAGACAGTTATTCGGGAACGGGCAACTCTTGTCTTTGAGACCAGGTACATCCTTGAAGAAATTCGCGATGGTGTTATAGCTTCTGTCGGCGAGCCATTTAAAACAAAGCAGGAGGCCGAGGATGCAGCAATAAAGCGGGCGATTGAAAGCGGAACTCGCGTAGTTGCTAGTAGAACGAAGGTACCTACAAAAGGCAGGGATGTGGTTTCGTATGTGGACCCTGACGTACAGCATTATAAGAAACTTCCCAAAGATCTTCCGGAAGGGGCTTCTGTAGCAGAAATCCATATGTATGGATTTTACGGCTGGGCTGCAACCTAACACATCAGGAAAAATATAATATATCAAAATGGAGGACATATGAGAATCGTACAGTACAAAAACATTTTGAATGACGACAAGAAAAATACGCTCATTCGGGAGTCCAGTAAGAACTATCCCGGCTTGAACGCGCTGGATACTCCGGAGGATGTTTGCCTTCTTGCAAATGCGGTATTTGATGCAAGCCGGCTTGCAGAAGAGCATGCCTGGCTTATTGGAGTCAATACCAAGAATCGTCCAATTGGCGTGTTCGAGGTATCGCACGGCTCCGATTGTGCGGCTGTTGTAACGCCAAGGGAGTTATTCATTCGCCTGCTTCTTTGCGGTGCGCATGCGTTCTTCCTGGTACACAATCATCCATCTGGCGATATCACTCCGTCTTCGGAAGACGATGCGTTGACCAAACGGGTCATCGCTGCCGGAAAGACGTTAAACGTTGAGATGCTCGATCACGTCATCATCGCGGATTGCAAGTATTACAGCTATCGCGAGAGTCGTGGATCGTGGTTTTAAAAAAGGAGAAAAAAATGTATAGGTTATTTTATGGAAAGATCACATGTGATGTTCCACCTATTCCACCAAGAGATCGGGACGAAGGCCCGGTCCGGCATCCCAATAGCGGGCATTTGATATTCGAAGACAGGTACACGATTGACGATCGATATATTCCGGATGTTTATACGATTACAACGTATATTCAGGAGGATCTGATTTCGTTTATTTCCGACCTGTATGACCTTCAGAAAATCACAAGCATCCAGTTTGATATTCACGAAATTCGTTAATTCAAAAAAAAATGGAGGAAATCATGGTAATTACAAGGGACAATATTGAACGCGCAGAGAATTATCTGATTGATGTATGCGCCGGCGGGCTTGAAGAAAGGCAGGAGTTGTTACGGCTTATCGCCGATGCTCTTCTTGGTGTTGAGATCTATAGCGGGGAAAAGAAAGTCCTTGGTTATGTCGAAATTGAGCCGCTTGCCATAGAAGGCGCAGAGTCGGCAAAGCAGACAGAGTGTTGAAGCAACAGACAGGCAGAGGCGCATTTTGCGCTTCTGCTTTTGTGTTGGAATTGAAAGGAGAAAAACATGATTTTATGGACCATTCAGCCGGAATCAGTCTACGAGCGGATCATGGAAACCGGTTCTTATCATTTTGATCCGGAAAAGTCCGCTTTGTACTCAGATTTTCAGAAGGCATATTCCTGGATGGAAACAGAAATGGAAAAACGCGGCATTGTGCCTTCGTCTGGCTCCAGAGAAACAGAGCCTCTTGTCTGGGCGTGGCATACCTGGGACGGAAAACGGCAGGTGCCGGAGTATCAGGATGAAATGTTCCGTATAGATGGAAAGGAAGAAAAGCCGGTATGTCTGGAGATCGAAGTCCCGGATGAAAATGTTCTTCTCAGCGATTTCAATGCCTGGCATTTTGTTCTCAACGATTCCTATCTGGACGATAGCCACAACGAAGAAGAGTTCGAAAAAATGCATGCCGAATTCGATGCACTTTCTTTAAAAGAGAAGGAGGAAAAGAAGCATGCTTCCTGGCAGAGTATCTTCGATGTTTCCCAGTATACGATCGGAGATGGATGGCGGGTGAACGGATTTTACGTACAGGCTGTATTTTACGGGCTGAAAAAAGAACAGATTCTCAATGTGTATCGAGAAGCAACGACAACGGAAAACAAAACTTAACGCAAAAACACTGTTTGGGCATCCAGACAGTGTTTTTTGTATGCAAAAAATCAGGAAAAAAGAAGGCAAAACGAAAAATGGTATAATATACGTATAAAACAATCATACAAGGAGCTTTTGCTTTGAAAATAGGATCTGCAGGAAGACAAAAAAAGAACGGTTTTCGTATTACCACAATTATTATTATTCTATTAGCTTTTATAGCAGCAGTATGTCTCTACTATGCGTTGGGCGATCTAAGACAATACAAAGTCGCGAGAGATGAGTATGGCAGTCTGGAATCTCTGATTACGGATGCAGAACCAAGCGGACAGGCAGGAGAAGACACCTCTGAAGAGAAAGCAGACTGTGAGCATTTTTATCCGCTGCTTGATATTGATTTTAATTCACTGTATGCCATGAACCCAGATTTTGTCGGCGTAATTTATATACCGGTTCTGGATATCAAATACCCAATCGTAAAGGGAGAAAACAACGAAGAGTATTTGCATCAGACCTTTGAAGGAACCAACGTGTTTTCCGGATGTATTTTTATGGATTATAGAAATCACGAAGATTTCAATGACACGTTCACCTTTGTGTATGGACACAACATGAAGGATGGGAGCATGTTTGGCAGCTTAAAGCGTTTTTACCGTGAAGAAGGGCTTTGTGACAAAGATCCATATGTCTATATCTACACACGAGATTGTGTACGGAAATATAAGATCTTCTCATATGGCATTGCGAATGTTGGTACCGTTGACGTTTTTGAAGTATCTAATGACGATACAGAATATGATAACTACATTAAAAGGTTGGATAATATCAACCTGTATCATACAGCAAATGTAGATTTGTCCGGGCATCCTGATGTACTTGTTCTCTATACCTGCCACGGGTCCAATAACCATTCGCAAAAGTTTCTGGTCCATGCAGCGCAGATTAAAAAGTATCGAACGACAGCCAAAGGCAAGACAAAGGTTGCCAGATAATTTTCGGAAAATCGCATACGTTTCCGATACGCAATAGAAAAGGTATAATATACTTATAGATTTTACACTACACCATTTTTTTATTACTTACGCGCATGTCAAGCGTTCTGCCACTCGCAGGACGCTTTTTGTGTGCAAGCATTTATCCCTTCCAAGAAGGGGAGAAAGGAGTTTTCCATGAAGGAAAAGATGAGTAACACGTTAACCAGTGTCGGATACGTCATAGAACGCATCTGCCACATTCACACCACAAAAGGTGTCAGACAGAAAGATCTGTCCGTCAAAATTGCAGCGTTTTATTCGCTGATTTTTGATTTTCTGATCTTCTGCCCGGTAACACCGCTTGGACAGCTTGTGTGGAATCTGGGAAATATCGGAAACAAGATCGCGCTTGTCGCAGCTGTTTCAGCAGAGATTGCGCTGCTTGTATCCGACTTACACCCTGAAGCTGACTTCGGTCCCTATTTTGACGAAGACGGCTATGACAATGTTGGCGAACCGAGAGGGGAGGACTGGTGATGAAACCTAAAAAGAATAACGGATTCATCAGAATTTCCGAAGAGAAGGCAAGAACAATGCTTAGATCTTCGGATACCCGGATTTACATCTGCGCATCAAAAATGACACCGCAGATGTGGGATGAATATCTGCAGCAAATGGAAAAGAAGGATTTTGATATCCAGGTTGCAGAGTATAAGGAAAAGAAGTGCTCGTACAAAACCGGGCTCTTTCCGGCTTTCTTTGTTAAGGCAAAGAAACCGAGAATTTGAAATATGTCGCACGCCAAGTGCGGTATGTGACTTTTTCTTAAACACTTTCAATGAAAACAATGAAAAAGGAGAAGAAAATGGGATATACACATTATTTGCGTGGATTGCAGTGCAATGCAGAGCTTGCTGATTTTGCAAAAGCGGCGGTTACGTTGTCTGATGTTCAGATTTGCGGTCCTATCGGCACTGGCACAGCTGTGATTCGCGAAGACAGTATTCAGCTCAATGGCTCTGCAGAGAATGGCGAAGATTATGAATCCTTTATCCTTCCAGGGCTTGGCTGCAATAGTTTTTGTAAGACAGCTCGCGAACCATACGATAAGGTGGTGACAGCGATTTTGATTGCAGCCATCGTTCTGAAAGTATCTGGATGGGAAAACATCTCATCTGATGGAACAGAAGAAGACTGGGCAAAAGGCGGCGGTGTTGCGTTTTTTATGAAGACCGCAAAAGACCATTACGGTCTGGAGCTGGACTACGGCGACATCATGGATGTTCTTCGCACTTTCCTCTCAAGAACAGAGGAAAAGGACTATGTGGAAGATACGAATAAGGCGGTAGCGAAGATGATTCGTCATGGCTATACGAACCTTCCGCATTCCAAACAGGAAGAATGGGAACATCTCATTGACCCTGCCGGCGTTTTCAAAGAGGAAGATCTTCCTGAAACTGCCCGCGGGCCTCTTGCCACAATTGATCCCTACGTACACACGGAAGTGGTAGAGATCAAGTACCATTCCGACAAGTTGGAACGTTTGAAGTATATTGGCGGCTTAAAGAGTGATTGGGTTGACCTTCGTGCGGCTGAGGATGTCGTAATGAAGGAAGGTGAGTTTGCTCTCATCAGCCTTGGCATTTCTGTAAAGCTTCCGAAGGGATACGAGATGATCATCGTTCCGAGGAGTTCTACCTTTAAAAACTTCGGTATTCTGCAGACAAACTGCATGGGTGTCATTGATGAAACGTACTGCGGAGATAACGATATTATCCGCTTCCCCGCACTTGCTGTCCGTGACACGGAAATCCATGTGAACGACCGTATCTGCCAGTTCCGTATCCAGAAGCATCAGCCTCCTCTTCAGTTTGAGGAGAAGGAGCATCTGAGTGATCAGGACCGGGGCGGTTTTGGATCAACAGGAAAAAACTAATCACAGAAAAAGACTTCATAGCCCGTGCTTATTGCGCGGGCTGTGATGATCTGCTGAAAAGGAGGAATACAAAATGAGAATCTACGACAAGTATAGACTCGTTGATATTCACATTTACTCAAAGCATAACGGACTGGAGCTGTTCCGAAAGCTTGGAACTGCGATGGTCTTAAATGTTTTCATGAATGCATACCATGTGGCAGACACCGATTTTTGCATTGAGAATGCAAAAGCCTATGTCAATGAGCCGGAAACGGTAATCTTTACGGGCGATGTCAGAGATCTGGAGCGAACGGTCACACGAATCGCGAAATCTGATACATGGAATCCGGAAGATCTTAAGAAGCTTTGTGAGTATGCCGGACTTTCCAGAGAATGGGAAGACAGCGACGGTGAAACGTTTGAGTCTGTTGTCTGGCAGGCTGCGGATAAGCTTGGAGTATACGTTGGAGGCGAGCATGAAAGTTGAAAGAACGGTCAAGATTGATGTCAATACTTTTAAAGTTGGCGACATCATCAAATTCAAGCTGACGGATGGCACCAAGGTGAAAGCCATCGCAGTACAGAAAGAAGCTAGTGATATGATCTTTTGCCCGGCTAGTTGTCTTCCTGGCAGAGTATCTCGGATGAATAAGACAAACACCAATCAAGGTGGTTACGAAGAAAGTTATCTCCGTCAGAGACTAAATAACGAATTTCTGAAGCTTTTCCCTGAAGACATAATTAACATGATGGTTCCGTTTGAGAGCGGCGATCTGCTTCGTCTACCAACCGAGAAGGAAATTTTTGGTACGAATAAATATGGGGAGTTTGAAGCACAATATGTAACACAGTGGAAGCCGATGAAAAAGCGAGGAAATTGTCTGATATTCAATGACGACGATGAGCAACCTCAGTGGTATTGGTTGATGAACCGGTATCGAAAATCTACTGCTCACTTCTTAAGCGTCGATAGTTGTGGTCGTGCAAATTACTATCAGGCTTCTTCGTGTTGTTGTTGGATTCGCCCTGTTTTTAAACTCAGGAATTGCTAAATCCGGAAAAGGAGAAAAGTAATGTCTATTAAAGTTAAAAGAATGGTTAAGGTGAGCGTTGATACTTTTCAAGTTGGAGACATTATCAAATTCAAACTGACGAATGGCGCGAAGGTTCAGGCTATGGCTATGCAGCAGGAAGAGAATGGTATGATCTTTTGCCTGATTGATTGCCTGCCTTGTAGGTATCCGATGAACATTTTTACCAATGAGGGAGGTTATGAAAAAAGTGACCTGCGTAAGAGCCTCAATGCGGAGATTCTGGATTTCTTTCCAGAAGAACTCAAGGCTGTGATGGTCCCATTTGAAAATGGTGATTTACTTCGCATTCCGACTGAGAGGGAGATCTTCGGTGAAAACCAATATGGTGATTACGAAAACCCGTATGTGAAGCAGTGGAAGCCCATGAAGAAGTGTACAAATCGCATCGCAGCTGATATAGGGGTATTGCAACAGTACTGGCTAGTCAACAAGGCCAGGGAATCCACTGTTCAGTCTTCATTCAGAAACCCAGCCGCTTTCTTTACTGTTGCTGATTGCGACGGCAGAGCGAACTATAACGATGGAATTCACGCTATTGGCGTTCGCCCTGTTTTCAAAATCAAGAATCTTTAATCAGAGGAGAAAAAATGGATAAAAGAATAATTATTCAGGAATTGCAGAAGCATACAGATACCGTTCTGTCATTTCCAAACCGTGGTCCATGGGGCGATGCCAAATATCGCGGGAATTGCAGCGGATGGATTCCTGCTTTTTTTTATCAACAAGTATCATGTACGGAAGCTCGCAGAAGTATTTGCGGGCTCTGGTACAACATACGATGTCTGTAAGGACATGGGAGTCCGGTACACTGGAATCGATCTTAATCCGCATCCAACAAGAGAAGGAATTGTTTCCATGGATATTTGCGATGACGGCATTGATCTTCCAAATGGATTTTACGATGCAGATATGGTATTTTTGCACCCGCCCTATCCGTCAATCAATGATGTGCACTATGCAGGACACATGTGGAAAGATACCAATGGAGATGGGAAGATTCGTGATCTGCAGGAAATGAGCTTTGAAGATGGCATGAGAGGAGTCAATCATGCGCTTCTTCGTGCTTATAATGCAATGCCATCGGGTTCATATGAAGTATGTCTTGTAGGAGAAATCCGGTCTCATGGACAATATCGTAGCATGATGCAATCTCTGACGATACCGGGGATACTACATCAAACTTTTGTGAAACTCCAATACAACACGGTGTCCGGAAGAAGAACATATTCTGGATGTAGTGATTATGCATTAACCGGGCATGAGATGATCGCAGTTATCAAAAAGCCAAGTGGATATGAACTTTCTTTTGTGATGCCGAAACGTGTCACTATTGATCTTCGAGACAGCAAGATGGCGACATGGAAAGATGTCGTAATGTCTGTTGTTCGAAACCTTGGAGCCGCAACCAATCGTAACATTTATGAAGCGTTGGAAGGACATCAAAAAGCGGCTTGCAATGCGAATTGGAAGGCAAAGGTGCGTCAAACACTGCAGATACTTGCCAAAGCAGGGCTCGTGTTACATGTAGCTGATGGAGAATGGAAGGTGGTATCAAGATGAGTAGATTGAATCAGTTTGAAGATGTTTGCGCAGCAAACGAGCCGGAAGATCTCGTTGACTATTCCGGAGAATCGGTCATCGAGTGGCTTCGCGGAGATAAGGAAATTACCGTATCTTTCCCGAATGCTACTAAGGAATGCAACCGCATTCTTGCGTATGCAGAGCAGTATCCGGATGAGGTAAAGATTACACATCAGAATCCGGACGGTAGCATTGTTGCGAGGATCCCGAAAAGGTATCTTCGCATTACAAGGCCGGCAGAGCGAGAGCTTACCGATGAGCAGAGGGCTGCTGCAATCGAAAGATTGCAGAAAGCAAGAGAAAAGACTGCGGAGAACAAGTCATAAGTTGCCGCAAAAATGAATGAAAATGGCTGATAATGCCGAATTTAAGGGATCCTCGCGTTTCGCGAGGATCTAATTTATTAGCCAAAACATGCAGCAATCATAGCCATCACATTGCTAGTTATGAGAGGAGATTTTTATGGATATCAGAGAATTTACCAACAGTCTGTTTGGAGCAATGACCGTTCTTGTAGATACCGACACAAAAGAGCCGTGGTTCTTCGGAACGGAAGTGGCCATCTATCTTGGATACAGCAATGTCTGGGATGCTATTTCCAAACATGTCGATGCGGAAGATATTCGCAAGTACACCTTCAAGGAATGTCCTGTCGAAGATCGAACCAAAATCTGGGGTCCATCCGACTTCAGAGCCAAAATTCTGATCAACGAATCTGGAATGTATGCGCTTGCTTTTTCCAGCCGGCTTCCTGCAGCTAAGGACTTCCGCCGCTGGGTAACACATACCGTTCTGCCTGAAATCCGACGTAACGGCGGCTATATCCTCGGACAGGAGGATCTTGATCCGAAGGAAATGGAAGAGCTTCGAGCAAATGTCCATGCTCTTTCCGAAAAGGTTATTTTTCTTCGGAGAAGAAGGCGCGAACTGCGCACAGAAGTTTCGCAGCTGCGGCAAGACAAGAGAGATCTGAAGCAGAAAAATAAGATGTTTCGATCGGAGGCTGCAGAGCAGATGGCTTACTACATCCGTCTGATTCAGGAGTGCGCGGAGCTGGAGGATGAAATCCAGCGTATGAAGAACATCTTACATGTCAGAACGATCAAAAAGACAAGCGAAGAGAGCGAAGCAGAAAAGGCAAAAGAACAGATGTATACGGTAGACCGCGAAGGGTTTATCGTCATTAAAAAGGATATTTTCTAAGGAGGAAAACATGGATTATAACAAATACGCAGCATATATGCAGGAGCAGGAAGCGGCAGCACGCACGCGCTTCCAGAATCACAGAGCAACCGTTGTTCAGAAAGACGCAAACTTTTTCATCTTGGATTGGCGGAACGTTTCCGGCTCTGTAGAGTACTTTGTCCGGTATATTCTGGACATAAGGCGAGGAACGATTGTTGTGAGTGGGGACCTCGGCAGCTGCGTTGCATCCTGGTATAACACGGTACAGCCCGAGCAGCTTGTGGACTATCTTGAAGATGTTCCATATTTCATGGGTAAGTTCCAGTGCTCCAGCGATCCGTACACCTATTTCTCAAAAGACATCAAAGAGGATCTGGATGCGATCAAAGCAGAGTACGAGCCGTGCGACGATCAGGAAGCAATGGAAATGGACGACGACTTCGACTCAATGCTTGAGATGCTGGATGAATGCGATCTCGATGAGCAGTCCAGCTATCCTTGGGTCCACTGTTCGTTATATCCGGACGAGTTGACCGAGTTGTTTGCAAAGTATGATGACGAGTGGTGGAACTCTGACTTTACTACCGTAGGTCAGCGCATTTCCCCGCGAGTTATTCTGTGGGCAGTAGGTTATCGCATGGCAATGCAGCAGCTTCAGCTACCCGCCCCTAACTAAAGGGGTGGGATTGAATACGCTTTATTGATTCAATCCAAGGCTGAATGGTCTAAGTGCTTCGGACACTACGTTGATTGCTTTGGTGTCTCCTACTGTTCCCGGCAAAAATAAGTCATATTTCAAACAAAACCAAAGATAAGTTAGAGGAGAATAAAAATGAAAAAGAACAAGACTGTAATTATCAACATGACTCCCCACGATGTTACAATCGTGGATGCCAACGGCGCTCAGGTCCGGGTGTTTCCCCGGTCTGGACTGACAATTAGGTGTCAGGCAAAGACCGAGGTCGTCGGGGATATCGATGGTATTCCAATGACCCGTACCGCTTACGGTACGCTGACTGTCGTCAATTCTGGCGACGGCACGGAATTAGAGCTGCCGGAGCGTGAGGAAGGCATATTTTATATTGTGTCTTCTTTGGCTGCGCAGGCAGCAAGGCGCGACGACTTCCTCGTCCCGAATGAAAGCGTTCGTGATGAGGCAGGCCGGATTGTAGGATGTAAGAGCCTTGGGCTCATTTGAGGCATTCGGAGCGCACACCCCGTCTATAATCGCGTTGCGATTTAGACGGGGAGGTTCACCCTATCATTCTGTCAGAGCACAGTCGTATCGTAGAAAGTAGGAGAATGATTATGATATCTGCCTCTTCAATGAAACCATTAATTCCATATTGCGTCATCGACGATAGTTCTGATAAGACGTTTACCAAAGGAGATATAATCTGGAAGTCGGAGAATGGAGACATTAATTCTGTTACAGGTAATGGATTTCTTCCATTCTTAGAACAGGATGAATCGTCAAATGATTTTGAGTGTGTGGATGCTCCAGACTGGACGGTTCTCAAAGTCAATAATGGATATTCCACGCATGAAATATGTAAGAAGGCGCAAAGGTAATTTCCGTACAACAAAAATGTTAATTCACAGAATTAGAAAAAGGAGGGCTGTCTGATGGCAGACGTGCATTTCATCACACGGCTAAAACCGTAGGTTTCCATGCACGTAAATTTTTA
>Ga0129314_1002111_pt1 | contig 11788 bp, 10 predicted proteins | sample O1111metagenome_FD_94431 | JGI IMG/M metagenome (GOLD analysis project Ga0129314, IMG submission 94431) | Orangutan individual fecal microbial communities from fecal samples from Wisconsin, USA - O1111 metagenome | ecosystem: Host-associated > Mammals > Digestive system > Large intestine > Fecal...
CTTTGTCGGCAAGATTGACTTGCCCGAATAACCGCCCGACCTATCCGACACAATGGCCAAGTGTCGGATAGGAACGGCAAAATTTTTTGCACTTCTATTGCTTCTTTATCACACATAAGCAAACCCTGCCGGCGGCAAGCGCAGCAGCAGCCGCGGGCACGTTCATGGAGACAAAGTTCACGTCCCTGACAGTCATTCCGGATTCGGCCAGCCACAGGGCGAGCAGTTCATACAGAATGGTGCCGCGCGGTCCGGCGACGGTTCTGCCGCGCAGGTCCTCGGGACGCGCCAGCGGCGAATCCCTGGGCGCAAGAATCTTGAAGCTCTGCGGCGAGCGCGCGAAGATGCCGAGGATCCTGAACGGCGCGCCGCCGGCGGCGGACAGAAGCACATTGGTGGAGCCGGCAGCCGGCAGGAACTGGACGTCGCCGGCGGCGAGGGCATGGGCCTGTTCGGGAGCGTTCCTGAGAACGACGTACTCCACGGGCTGCCCGAAATGCTTTGCGAACAGCCCGAGACGCTTCTCGACTATGGAGGGGACGTTGAGCGGCGGCGTAATGTAGGTCACGGCGACTTTGCCGACGGCCTGCACGGGCAAGGCCGCAAGCGCCAGCAGCAGCGCAGCGGCTTTTTTCAACTTTCTCGAATATCCGCTCATCGTCGTCCTCCTTATCGATGAACCTATTGGCCAGTCTCTGCGGGACTGCCGTCAGCGCCGCACGCGCAACCGCGCTGCGGCGCGGTTTTCCGCAGCAAACGATCTCCGCCGGAGATCATTCGCCGCATCAGCCAGGTGTCAGCAGACGCAGCTGACCGTAATAGACGAGCGAACGCAGGGGCTGCGGCCCGGCGAGGGCGAGCGCTCTCCGGCGCGCCTGCGTGCGCGTGAGCGCGTCGAAATCCTTGTCGGTCAGGCGCGGCAGGAAGGAATATCCGCGGCGCAGTTCTTCGCCCTGAGCGGCGTCAAGACCGGCAGCCCGCGCCAGAAGCGCCGCCGCCTCTCCGTCCCGTTCCAGCCATTCGGCCGCGTCGGCCTGCGCGTTCATGAAGGCGCGCACGGCGTCGTTGTGTTCCATGACGAACTGGCCGGTCGTGACGGAGACCAATTCATCGTCGTCTTCCGCCGTGCCTCCGGCACGTTCCGGGCGCGGGCGGCAGGCGATGGTGATGATGCGCAGCGTCTGCCCCCGGGCGGCAGCGGCGAGGACTTTCGAGGCGCGGATTGAAGCGGCGATGTGAACCCTTCCTTCGGCCAGCGCCGCCAGCTGTTCTTCGTCGCCGGCGCAGAAAACTTTCTCCGTCGGCAGGCCGAGATGATCGCGCCACACCGACTCCGGCGCGGCAGCCAGCACGGAAAGATGCTCCGCGTCCGGCACGAACGCGACGCGCAGCCGCTCCAGCGGCGCGGGAACCGCCCGGGCGGGCGCGGCGGACGCAAGCCAGAACAGACACAGCCACAAATATTTTTTCATCTTTTTCCCCTCTTTCTTGTTAAGAATCCGATTGTTGAGATTCCGATTGTTGAGATTCCGCGTTAAGATTCTGATTCATGATGCGCGCGAGGATCTCCCGCCGCAGCCTGCCTGCGCCGGGCAGCGAAAGATCGCGCGGATAGGGCATCGAGCCGAGGTCGTAGCGGGCCTCGATGACGCCGCGGTCAAGGATGACGACGCGCCGTCCGAGCAGCAGCGCCTCGTCGATGCTGTGAGTGACGAAAACCACGGTGATGCCGGTGCGCCGGTGCAGCTCGACGAGCAGTTCCTGCATCGTCATGCGCGTGAAGTAGTCGAGCGCCGCGAACGGTTCGTCCATGAGCAGCACGCCGGGATCGAGCGCAAGGGCCCGGGCCAGAGCGGCGCGGTGCTGCATGCCGCCGGAAAGCTGCGCCGGCCTCACGTCTTCGAAACCGTCGAGACGCACGGCGCGTATCAGCTCCATGATGCGGGCTTTCTCCGGTTTTTCGACGCCGAAGGCCACATTGTCGTACACGCTCAGCCACGGCATCAGGCGCGGCTCCTGAAAAACCATGCCGACGCGGGCGCGCTCCGAGGCGCGCACCTCGCCCTCGTAGGACTCCAGCCCGGCGAGAACGCGCAGCAGCGTGGTCTTGCCGCAGCCGCTGCGGCCGGCCACAACCACGAAATCCCCGTCTTCCAGCGTCAAGTCCAGGCCGCGCAGCACGGGCAGCTTTTCGCCGCCGAGGGCGAAGCTTTTGCGCAGGCCGACGATCTCATACTTAGCCAACGTCGCCGTCTCCCGCCCCGGGCGCGGCGCGCGCGATCAGCGCCGCCAGCGCGGAGTCGGTCAGGTAGCCGACGAGACCGATCACGAAGACCCCCGCCACGACTTTGTCGGAACGCGACATCTGCTGGGCGTCGAGGATCATATAGCCGAGCCCGCTGGCCGCGGCGATCATCTCCGCGCTGATAATGGCGCGCCAGCTGTAGCCGATGCCGATGCGCACCCCCACGAGGATGTCGGGCACGGCGCAGGGGAACATGATGCGCGAGAACAGCCGCCATCTGGAGAATCCCATCGTGCGCCCCACCTCCAGCAGCTTCCTGTTGGCGGTGACAAAGCCCTTGCGGATGCTCATGTAGATCGGGAAAAACGTCGCCAGCACGATCAGCACGATCTTGGACTTCTCGCCGATGCCGAACCAGAGGATCAGCAGCGGAATCAGACTGAGCGGCGGCACGTGACGCAGAAACTCGACAAGATGTCCGTAGTACTCGGTGCGCCGCGTCCAGACCGACGCCAACCCCAGCGCAAACGCCAACGCAAAAGAGACGGAAAAGCCGACGGCAACCCGGCGCACGCTGGCCCAAAGGTCGCCGAGCAGCGCGCCGCTGCACGTCATCGACCAGAAAGCGCGCCACACCTGCGCTGGCGAAGGCAGCACGTACGGGCTCCACCACTGCCGGGCGCTGCCCAGCCACCAGAGCGCGAACAGCAGCGCCGGCAGAGCGCAGCGTTTAATGAAACGCCGCGGGCTCATGGGCGGACTCCGTGCCGAGACTGACCTTGTCGAGAACGCCCGTCAGCCATGCCAGAGCGATGCCGTAGTTTGTGATGGGGACGCCCTGCCCGCGCGCCTCGGCGATGCGGGCAAGCACGAAGCGGCGGTTGAACATGCACGCGCCGCAGTGGACGACGAGATCGTAACCGCCCAGATCGGCGGGAAAATCGACGCCGCGCGCGAAGTCGACCGTCAGCCCCGCGCCAAAACGCCGGCGCAGCAGGCGGGGGATCTTGACGCGGCCGATGTCCTCCTCCAGCGGCACGTGCGTGCAGGCTTCGGCGATCAGCACGCGCGACCTCCCGGTCAGATTTTCCAGCGCCCGCGCCCCGGCGGCGAAGGCGGCGATGTCCCCCTTGTACCCGGCAAACAGGATCGAGAACGACGTCAGCTTCACGCCCGGCGGGACCTGCGGGTAAATTTCGGCGAACGTCTGCGAATCGACGATCACCAGCGCCGGCGGTTCTCTCAACGACGCCAGCGCCGCGGCAAAGCCGCCGGCCGCCGTGCAGAGGGCGCGGCACCTCTTGTCGAGCAGCTCGCGGACCGTCTGCACCTGCGGCAGGATCAGACGCCCTTTCGGCGCCTGGATGTCCTGCGGCATCACCAGCACTACCGTGTCGCCGGCACGGCACAGCGAGCCGGTAATGCTCGCTTCTTCCCTCTCGGGCAGCGCCGTCAGCAGCGCCTCCCGCAGCGCCGGCACTCCCTCGCCGCTCGCGGCGCTGACGGGCACGGCGCTGACTCCGGCCGCGGCAGCGACGCTCCGCAGCGCCGACTCCCTCTCGCCGCCGCTCATGCAGTCGATCTTGTTCAGGACGGCGATCACGGGGATGCCCTTCGCTTTCAGCAGACCGACCCATTCCAGCTCTTCGGGACTCGGAGCGCCGCTGAAGACCACCAGCGCCGCGTCGGCGCGGTCGGCGGCCTCGCGGGTTTTGCTCACGCGCAGCGCACCGAGGCTTCCCTCGTCGTCGAAACCGGCCGTGTCGATCAGCACCGCGGGGCCGATGCCGCGGATCTCCATGGCCTTATAAACCGGATCGGCGGTGGTTCCCGGCACGTCGCTGACGATGGCCGCCTTCTGGCCGGTCAGCGCGTTGATCAGCGACGACTTGCCGCTGTTGCGCCGTCCGAAAATGCCGATGTGCAGCCGCTCGGAACGCGGCGTTTCGTTCAGACTCATTGGACTCGCTCCCTTCCGCTGAAAGAATCCTTTCAGCTGCGGCGGCGCACCGCCGGTGGAATCGCCTCCATTATAGATTCTGCGCGGCCAAAGAGCAACGCGCCCGGAGTTCCGGCGCGGCGCGGACGCAAAAAATTTTCATTCGCATTTCTTATTTATCTCTTGTGTCCTGCGAAAATTGATTTATACTAAACACTGAAATTAAGATTTTTCATCCCTAAAAATCAGGAGTGATACAAACGATGCAGCAGTTTACGCCCGTAAAAGAAGGGAAAGTCCGCGAGATCTACGATCTCGGCGAAAATCTCGTCATGGTTGCCACCGACCGCATCAGCGTCTTCGACATCATCCTCAGGAACGAAGTGAGCGGCAAGGGCGCCGTGCTCACGCAGATGAGCCGCTTCTGGTTCGACTTCACGCGGGACATCACCGCCAACCACATGCTCAGCACCGACAACGCCGACATGCCGGAGTTTTTCCGGGCTCCCCGCTTCCAGGGGCGCGCCATGCTGTGCAGGAAGCTGAAGATGCTCCCCGTGGAGTGCATCGTGCGCGGCTACATCACCGGCAGCGGCTGGGCCAGTTACCGGAAGGACGGCTCCGTCTGCGGCGTCCGCCTGCCCGCGGGCCTGAAAGAGTGCGAGAAGCTCCCCGAACCGATTTTCACTCCCAGCACCAAGGCCGAGATCGGCGACCACGACGAGAACATCGACTTCGCGCAAAGCGCGGCGCTGCTCGAAAAGGAGTTTCCCGGCCGCGGCGAGGAATACGCGCGCACGATCCGCGACAACACGCTGGCGCTGTACAAGAAGTGCGCCGACTACGCGCTGTCGCGCGGCATCATCATCGCCGACACCAAATTCGAGTTCGGCGTCGACGGGGACGGCCGCGTCGTCCTCGGCGACGAAATGCTCACTCCCGACAGCAGCCGTTTCTGGCCGCTGGACGGCTACGAGCCGGGGCACGGCCAGCCGTCGTTCGACAAACAGTTCGCCCGCGACTGGTACAAGGCGCACCCCGGCAACGACGGCACGCTGCCGCCCGACATCGTCGAAAAGACGATCGGCAAGTATAAAGAAGCCTATAAGCTCCTCACCGGCAAAGATCTTTAGGCCGTCATCATCTCCGCTCTTCTCGCCGCAGAAGAGCGGAGATTTTCATGTCTGCGGCCGGCGGAAGCGCAGGCCGCAAGCACAGGCCGCAAGCGCAGCGTGCATCTTTCCCGCAGCCGCCGAAAAGCCGGCATTCTTCAAAAGAGCACGACATAACTTTGATTTTCCTCTTGAATAAGATCGCGGCAAAACCGCGTTTCCGGCCGGAAAAAGACCGCTCCGCCGCCTGTCTCCCGGCTCGCCCTCCGCGGGCTCTGCGGCAGACCTGCCGCTTATGAGGCGCCGTCCAGAGGAACCGTCCGCACCGCCGCGCGCGGCGCGATCTTCGCCAGCAGCGCGGGCAGGAGCGGCGCCAGAGGAGCGGGGCCTGCTTCGGCCAGCACGGCCGCGGCGACAGGGTCGTCCGCCGCGCCGTCGAGGGCGCGCAGCGTCAGCGCCGTCTGCAGCGCCGTCAGCGAGGGGTTGTACGCGCCGCTTTCCAGCAGCCAGCCGGCATAGACCCGGCCGGAAGCCGTGCGCAGAGCCAGTCCGCTGCGCGTGCCCGTGTAGGGGGCATAGCTGTCCGCGGCCGCATTCCGCGCCAGAGCCTCCAAATCGCCGCAAGCCGCCGTCGCGGCGCGGGTCAGCAGATTCTCGCCGCCGCGTTCCAGAACGAAAGCGCGCGGCAGATAATCCGCGAGCTGCCGCACGTCGCCGTTCAGCACGATGTCGAGCGGCGCTTTCAGCTCCGTCAAAAACTGGCGGCAATAGCCGCAGGGCGCGGCCGACACGGCCAGCGCCGCCAGCCGCGTTTCGCCGTGCGCGCGGGCGGCCGCCGCCGCGGCCTGTTCGGCGTGGACGGTAAAGTTCAGCGGCAGCCCCGCGAACTCCTGATTGGCGCCCAGATAGACGCGCCCCGAATTTCCCAGCGCCGCCGCGCCGACGCGGAAACCGCTCAGCGGCGTCCGCGCCTTCTGCGCCGCTTCGTCCAAAAACGAGGCAAGCTCAGCGTACAGGCGCGCTTTGTCCCGGCTCATATCCAGCTCAACGATCGTTTTTTCGCCGTTCCGTTCCATGCTCTTCACTCCTGTCGATACGCTCCGCCGAATGTTCCACGTGGAACATTGTGCGCGTGACGCCGATGTTTTCCGTATCGGCGCGATGTCTCCGTTTTCACTGTTTCATACCGGGCGTCATACCGGGCGTCGTTCTCGCGGCTCAATGATCGGATTTCAGCCCCGCACCGCACATGGGAATAACGCTGTCGGGCGTTCTCCCGTACAGTTCGCAGTAACGGCGGTAGCCGGCGTAGTTTGCGGCCGCCGTGTGCTCGCAGTAAATGCCTTTCGCGGCCAGCTCGCGGCGGCAGGCAGGAATCGCGTCCTCGGGCACGGCGACGATCTTGAAGCCGTACCTGCGCACCGAAGCGAGGATGTCCCCGCCGCGCATCGGCCGGCCGACGGCGATGCCTTCGGCCAGCGTGGGACGGGGAACGACCCGCGCCGGTTCCGTATCGCCGCCGCGCCAGGCTTCCAGCAGCGGCGCGCAGTTCTCGCTCTGCATGACGACGACGTTGGGCATTTCCGCGATAATCCCGGCGTCGAGAAACTCTTCCAGCGCCTTGACGACGCCGAGGTAGAGCGTGCCGTTGCCGACGGGCACGAAGATGTTCCGCGGCACGTGCCCCAGCTGCTCGTAAATCTCGTACAGGTACGTCTTGGTTCCCTCGTAAAAGAAAGGATTGCAGACGTGGCTGGCGTAGTACAGCCCGCGCCCGCGCACGGCGGCGCGGCACACGTCGGCGCAGCGGTCGCGCGGGCCGGGCACAACGTTGGCGACGGCGCCGTGGGCGCGGATCATGTCGATCTTCTTCGGCGAGGCGCCTTCGGGCACGAAGATCTCGCAGGCGATGCCGGCCCGCGCGCAGTAGGCCGCCACGCTGTTGCCGGCGTTGCCGCTGCTGTCCTGCGCCACCGAGCGCACGCCGGCGGCGCGGCAGTGCGACACCAGCACGGCGGCGCCGCGGTCCTTGAACGACAGCGTCGGCATGAAGTAGTCCATCTTCAGCGACAGATCGCCGTCAAAGCGCACCACGGGCGTCAGCCCCTCGCCGAGGCTGACGGCTCTCCATGCGCCGCCGAGCGGCGGCATGAAGGCGCGGTAGCGGAAAATGCTCCATTCGTTCCGGTCGACGAGGCCGAGGCTGAACTTCGGCCTCTCGAACTCGAGGTTCCACAGCCCGCCGCACTCGCAGCACGGCCTGCGCGTCGCGGCGTCCTCCTCTTTTCCGCATCTCGAACAGACGTACTTCATCGTTTTTCGCTCCTCCCCGCGCCGGCTCCCTCCCGGCGCAGCCTTATTGTACAATATTTTCCCGCCGCCCGGCCTTTCATGGTACAATGCCGGCAGAAACGCGGCGCAAAAGCGCCCGCTGCGAAAGGAGCCTGTGAGATGATCTCCGTCGAAATCCCCGCAAACCTGACGAAAGACGAACGCTATCGTTTTATTTCCGCGCGGCTGGCCGCCCTGGCCGCCGCCGAACGCGACCCGCTCGCCAACCTGTGCAACTTCATGGCCTATCTGTACTGGACCATAGGCGGCGTCAACTGGGTGGGGCTGTATCTCCTGCGCGGCGGCGATCTCGTGCTCGGCCCCTTCGCGGGCAAACCCGCCTGCTCGCGCCTCGCGCCCGGCAAGGGAGTGTGCGCTGCCGCCGCCCGCACCGGGCAGACGCAGCTCGTCCCCGACGTGCACGCCTTTCCCGGGCACATCGCCTGCGACGACGCCTCCCGCTCCGAGCTGGTCGTCCCCCTGAGCGTCGGCGGCCGCCTCTGGGGCGTGCTCGACCTCGACAGCCCCGAACCGGCCCGCTTCGACGAGACGGACCGCGCCGCGCTGGAAAAAATCGCCGCCCAGATCGAGGCGCAGGCCGCGCGCCTGTAATGCCGCTTTTCGATAAAAAGCGCTGACACAGTTTGCCGGGCGCTTTGTGAATCCCCCTCGCGGCGCCTCCGCGTCCGGCATTTGATGAGCTGAGAAACAGCACAAGACCCGGACGAAAAAAGCCGTTCCCGCTCGTGCCGCAAGGCAGAGGCGGGAACGGCTTTTTTGACTCCGCGCGGATAACGGGAGAACGCGCGGGCGGATTTTTCCGCGCCGCCCGGCGCCGTTATTTCTTCACTTCGAACTCACCCACGAAGATGCGGTCCTTCACGTCTTTGAGGCGCATTGTGACCGACCGGCGGCTCTGGTCCGCGCGGCCCCAGCCCGTGAAGAAGTCCAGCTGTATCGTCGTGGCCTCGCTGATAATCTGCTGCCCGTGGCCGTAGAAGTTCACTTCCACGCGGTAGATTCCCGGCTTGGCGGTCCGGAGAGAATAGTCCTCGGGACCATAGCCCTGCGTGTTGTCCTTGGAGACGCGGCCGCCCTGATAGGTCAGAGCGCGGCCGTAGTAGGCCTCCTCCCCGTTGGGGTCGGTCACGTGCAGGTCAATATCCGTGTTGTCGCTGTCCCAGGTCAGCACGACGCGCAGGTCAAGGGGCATGGCCCCGACGAAGCGGCGGTCCATGAAAGCGAGATCAACTCCCCCGCGGCGCGACGCAATCGCGTTGATCTCCGACAGAGCGATGACCTCGATGCCGGGGAACCGGCGGGCGAAAGTGCGGCGCACCACCTCATAGAGCGTCTCCACAGCCTCCTGGGGATGCCCGCTGCGCTCGAGAGCCAGCCCAAGATCGCGGAACGACTGAGGCTCGTCGCTGCACAGCTCGAGCACCTTCCTGAAAATCACGACAGCCCGCGCCGTCTGGCCTGACTGGAGCAGACGGCAGCCCAGGACGCGCAGGACCTGGCGGTTCTCAAGATCCATCTCCGCCAGGTTGGAGAGCACCCTGAGAGCCAGGTCATTCAGGCCGCGCTCGGCCAGCAGGTCAGAGACGTCCAGGAAGAACGCCGTGCTGGACTGCCTGTCAGGGCGCTCGTCCAGATAAATCCTGTAAAGATCCTCCGTGCGGGCCGCCTTCATGCGGTCCCTGTAAGGGCTGTCGGGCGCCCAGGGCTGAATCCTGACCGCCGTGCCCGCATCGGCGGGCACGGCGTTCTCCCCGGCGGAAGCCGGCGCGGGCGCGTCCGGCAGAGACCTGCTCACCTCCTCAGACGCTTCCATCGCCGGCGCAGCCTCCATAGGCATGGACACGGAATCCCGGAGCATACTGAAGCGAAGCCTCGCGCCCAGAGGTTCAGCGCCGTCAGCCTTCGGTTTCGGCGGCACATAGGGCCCCTTTGGGAACTCCTTTTCCCACCACTTCCGGTAATCATCCCATTCGACGAGCACGCGCGCCAGCTTGTTTTTCTCAGCCTGCGCCGCAGGAACTCCCTTGGCGCGGAGCGCCTCCACGGCTTTTTTCAGCTCCGCGGGCGGCGTAATGTCATAGCGCGCGTAGTCCTCGGCGCTGTCAAGCACGATGAGCGACGTCTCCCGCGCAGCCAGGCCGAAAGCCTTGCCCAGCCGGCGGATCTCGCCCCTGTTCAGGCTGTACTCGCGGGAAAGCTCGTCGATCCTCATCGAAGCCCAGATCTGCGGGACGAACTCCGACGGCGAACCGCCGGATGGCACGGGAACCTCCGTCTCTTCCAGCTTTTCGCCTTTGGGGCCCCGGAGCGTCACCGTGACGGCGCGCGCGCCTTTCAGCGCTCCCGCCGCGGCGATGAACCGCCCCGCCTCCCGCCGGACCGCCGCGTCGGAAAGCCCCGACACGCTGACCCGCAGAGGCGTGAAGCGCAGAAGACGCCGCGCCGCGTCAGCCGCGCTCAGTTTCGTCAGGTCAACAAGAGTTCCGCCGCTCTCCTCGCTCAGGCCGCGGAGCTTGACGGCGTCGCCGCCGGGCGCGGACATCACGGCGTACAGAGGAGCCCGCGGAGCTTTCATGGCGCCGGCGCTGTAGTTGTCGTGCCCGTCGGTGAAGAGAAGATACAGTTCGGAACCGTCGGACTGAGTGTCAAAGCATTCCAGCGACGTGGCGCCGTCGCAGGGCTCCGCCTCCAGAGCCGCGCGAAGCCCGCCCCAGCCGCCGCCGGCAACCCGGAACTCCCGAAGCGGCGACGGCGCGTCGCGAACCACCCGGAGCCGCACGTCCGCATCTTTCAGCTCCCGGAACAGAGCGTCCAAAAAGGCCAGCTCGCTCTCGCGGTCCCGCTTCAGCGCCGACATGGAAGCGTCCCAGAGAACGGTAAGGGTCTTCGGGCGGAACGGCGTTTCAGCCGCCGGCGCGTCGGGAATCTCGACGTAGAGCCACCGCTCGCCGCCGCGCTGCCCCAGGACGGCGGCGTTTTCCCGCCCTGAAAAGACCGCTTCGAAGGCGCCTCCCGTCAGAGAAAGCCCCTCAGCCCCGCCCCTGATGACGCGGACGCCCCCCGACTCGCTCACGTTCAGAGGGCCGAAAGGATTCCGGAGAATTTCCATGCCGCCCCCGTCCCTCACCGACACCTCAAGAGAACACCTTTCAGGCTGCTGAGCGTAAGCCGCAGGCAGGACATAAAGCCCGCGCCCCGCGGCCCCGCCGAGGCTTTCAACGTAAACGACGCGCACTTTCCGCGTCCCGCCGGGGTTAATGGGATAGACGCGCAGCTTGAAGCTGCTGCCCCGGGCGGCCTCCAGCAGCGCGGGATCCGCCTTCCGGCGCGTCACGTCTTCGAAGACCCGGCGCCCCTTGTCCTTCTCGACGGGCACGGCATCGCGCATGACGCCGTCCATGTCCAGGGCGAAGCCCGTCACAGTCTGACCGTCCAGCAGCGGGAACAGCAGCTCCCCCTCAAGGACGCGGCTGTTGGGGTTGTAAAAAGTCATCTCCACGGCCGTCCGCGCCAGACTGCCCACGATCTCCGCCTTGAAGGCAAGCTCCCGAAGCTCCACGGGCCGTTCGGCGCCCTTCGCCTCAAGCCGGACCGGCGGAAGGACCGGAGGACGGGGAACAATGCCGGGCAGCACAGTCTCGCGAGGCGCGCCGCTCCGCACCCCCTCCGCGCAGCATCCCGGCCTGGCGGAAAGAGCCAGAAGCGCGGCGCAGAAAAGAATCGAGAGAAAAGCTTTCATGAACGATGTACCTCCTGCTCTGATGATAAGTGCAGTTCTATTTTAAACCGCGCGCGCGCCGCCCGCATTGACGAAAAGAACAATTCGCGGGATTCGGGAACCCTCCGGCGCCGCCGCGATATTTTTTAATAAATAATACTTAACTATATCCGAAAGACTGACACAACAAAAATAAAATTTTACTTTTTCATGAAATCAAAATGAATATATAGATATACTAAATGCTACTTTAAGGCACCTTGAAAAAACAATAAAAACACTGTTTAATTTGTAGTATGCACGTATATTTGTCCCTGTGAATTCACCGAAGCTGCCGCTTCCGGCTTCAAAAGCCGCAGCGGCACAATCCATCACATTCAAGGAGGTTCGCATGAAGCGAAATCGGAAACAGGAAATCGCGC
>Ga0129314_1002112_pt1 | contig 11787 bp, 15 predicted proteins | sample O1111metagenome_FD_94431 | JGI IMG/M metagenome (GOLD analysis project Ga0129314, IMG submission 94431) | Orangutan individual fecal microbial communities from fecal samples from Wisconsin, USA - O1111 metagenome | ecosystem: Host-associated > Mammals > Digestive system > Large intestine > Fecal...
GTACATGCGGTAGTAACGATATAGAACGGTTTGGCAGGAAGATTATCTGGACAGTAAAATAGGAGACTGTTACGGAAAGTGAAGAAAAAGAAAGAACTTCCTAATGTGCTGGTGCGTTTGCCCCAAACACAGTATAATATATCATAAAGCGGAGGTGGTATAGATGTATATTATTGATGATATATGCTATGCAGGAGAGGCAACGCCGGATATTAAGATAAAAGAGGCTGCGGTATTAAGAGGAGGTATGCTGTTACTTACTTTTCTACCGGAGAGCAGCGGATTTTTGACACAACACGTTTGATTGGTTCTGCTTTCCTGCCGTTAAAAGATGAGGAAATATTGGCAGATTTTAAGATTTTTCATGGTGTTATGACATGGATGAATGGAGAGATTGATATAGCACCGGAAACAATGTATGCAGATAGTTACCCTTATACTGCCCGGAAAGTAAGTATGGTGATGGGGTAAAAGGTAACGACTGATTGCGAAGATATGTTCAGAAAAAATGCGACAGAGGGTTGAGAAAGCCTTTCTGCCGCTTTTTTATTTTTGCTTCATAGCTCTAATTAAATTTAAGAGAGCATCTATTTCTTCCTGTGAAAGACCGGATAGGTCTATTTCTCTTTTCTGTTCCAAGCCTAACAAATAATCTGTACTTACACTGTATATTTTTGCAATATGAATAAGGATATCATAAGAAGGAAGGCGCAAGCCGGTTTCATAAGCACTAATAACAGATTTGGTAAGACCTAATTTCTGTGCAAGTTGTGCCTGCGTCATGCCTTCTCTTAAACGTAAGGTTTTTAGTGTGTTTCCAAAGTCAACCATAGCAAAACCTCCTTTTCGCATATCATACTACAGAACGTGTGTTGAACAGGTGTACTTAGTATTGAAATAGTTGACTTTAGGCGAGCAGAGATTTATAATTGTGTTTATAAATGCAACGAAACATTTTGGTACGTAATATCGTTAAAATGATGCTGCAGCAAAAAACTCCAGCTGTGGGGCACGTGGCAAGAGGGAGAAAGAAGATGGATTTTTTGAAGAAAAACATGCAGAAGCAGGAAACACAAGAAGGAAACGACACCAGATTAACAGAAGCCGAAAATGGCTGGATGAAAGCAAAGAAGGCAATAGATGATGCTTTTCATGAATTAGGTAAGACCTATTTTGAGGCGAACAAAGAAAATACTGCATCAGAGTTTGCTACTCAGATTGAAACTGTTAATAGCAGAATAAAAGAGGAATATCTTTGGCATCAGTACCGGCTCAGTCTGGAAGGACAGAGGATATGCGACAGTTGTCATTGCTTTATAACGGCAGACAGCGCTTTTTGCAACAGATGTGGTGTAGCTGTGGCACCGATAGATTTCTCCCCCATCGTAGATACAACCAATATTGTGCAGACAGCGTACCTGTCAAATCAGGGACAGCGTTGTCCGAAATGTGGAACACCGCTTGTAGTGGGAGCACTGTTCTGCGAAACGTGTGGCACGAAAATAGGCTAAATCCGAGGAGAAATAAGAATGTATTGTAGAAATTGCGGAAAAGAAATAAATGATACAGCAAGTTTCTGCCCGTATTGCGGCGTAATGGTGGCAATAACGAGACCGGAAGTTAAAATAGAAGTACATCAGGGCATGAACATTAGTAATGAGAATAAAGAGGAAGAACTTCCTGTTTATAAGAGAAAGAATAAGGCAGCTTTTCTTGTAGCTTTTATTCCACTCATATGTATCATTTGCAGGATAGGGATTACTATTTGGGGAATTGTGGGATTTTCTTCGAGAGCACAACCTCGTAATTCCTATCCGATTCTTGAGTATGTTGATCCTGATGAAGTACTGGAAAACAATGAAGGGGTGCGCAATGAGTGAAGCGTTGGTTATTTTATATTTGTTAACAGCATGCTTTGAAATAGTAAGTGTGTGCGTTTTTGTGTATGCAATTGCTACTTCTAAAGCGAGTAGTAAGAAAATTATTAAAGCAGTTTTGACAGGAACGGTTTTATATATTGTACCATCTGCAATACCGGTACTGGGTACTATCTTGGCAATTGCAGTATTTACTATCGTTTTTTGTATTCTTGGCAGTCAAACGGGCAATAAGTTTAATACGGTTGGGTTTATTTCGTTAATTGCTTACTTCATTTCTCTGTTTACATTACCGGTTATAGCAAACAAATATGAAGATTCTCTTGCATTTTCGATTGCAGATGGACTTACTGACTGGTTCGGTGGAAATCTTACACCTACACAATTTGAAATATTGAAAAATGTCTCTGTCCTTTCGGAGTATTCGGATACTATTGCGAATTATCTGTCTATTATGATTGTATTTTTTATCGGAGTTATTCTATTTGCCACTCTGTTATTTGAAATGATATTACTAAGAAGAAATGGTGCGCAAATGGTTATGGGCGGTATCTTGTCTGTGCTTGTTGGTGGAATGCTGTATCTTGATTATTTAATCTTTCATTCTGGTTCCCTTGGCGGAAAACTGGCGGGGATGGCATTATCCAAAATGGGATTTTCGCTGTCCTGGTTATGCATTCTGATTATACTTTTCGCTGTGTTAACAGTAGTATCTGCTTACAGATGCAAAAATAAGTGATTTGAGCATCTGTCACACAATAAAAATATGAGTAGAAAGAGGTATTGTTATGAACAAAATGATGAAAAGAATGTTTACTTTCCTGATGACTTTGATATTAATACTGCAAAGCTTCTTCTTGGCAGACATAAACGTTTATGCAAAGGTAAAGGATGTATCAAACTGCGTTGTAAAGGTTGTTACTTATATTGAAGGAGGTGGCTTCTATTGTTATAACGACGGCTGGGTATCATTGGTTCCTTATGGTTACTCCTTTGGTGATGCAAATAGAAATGGCTGGTGGTCAACAGGTTCTGGTTTCTTTGTAGGAAAACCGGGTGAAAACCCTTCTAATCTTATTACGAATAATCATGTTATCGCTGATTTCCTGAGTTATGATGAGAAAGATCACAATTATCTGGAAACAGGTTATTACTTTGATGATGCAGGGAAGTATCCAATCTATCTTTTATTTGATGCGATTGAGTTAAGAGTATATTACAGCGGGACTGATTATGATGTGGCTTATGTAAAGGATCATGGCGAGACTAATAAAGTAGATTTGGCGTTACTTAGAATTAAGACACCAACATCAAAACGACAGGCAGCTCCGTTGATGGTGCCGGATGATGAAAAGCTTAGAGGGGAGACTGTCTTTGCATATGGATTTCCCGCTGCGTCTGATAATTACTTCAGTAGCGGCACTGATACCTATGAGCAGCCTACAATGACAAGCGGTGTGTATAATCATATAGTGAACGATAATAAGGGCGTAGAGAGAATAAGCTCAGATGCAAAAATAAATCATGGTAATTCTGGAGGTCCCTTATGTACTGAGGATGGTTATGTGATTGGGGTAAATACAAATGGTTATCAAGAAGACAGCAGTGATATGAGATATTATGCTGTCAGCACTTCACATGTAATGGAGATGCTTGATAAGAATGCTGTTGAATATGCTACCAATGGAACTTCGTCAGTGGGAGCGTGGATAGGTATTCTTAGTACGCTTGTTCTCCTTGTTATCCTTGTAGCTGCTATCGTGTTATTGTTAATTTTAAAAAATAAAAAATCAAAAAGACAATCTTCAATGATGCCGGCTGCCAGTGAAAGGGAAATGCTGACATCAAATGAAAAAGTGCAAGCAGCCACACAGAGAATTTGTTCTGGATGTGGAAACCCATTGAGTCCAGAAGCGCGATTTTGTCCTAAATGCGGAACACCAAATGATACAACAATGTAATCACTTTTACCGCTGCTCATATAGGCATTGAAAGTTTTGAAGTAACATCACTTTTATATCGGTTGCGAGTGATATAATAAGGTCTGATGAAATGTTAAATGGATGCAAATATACTGAATATTAGGATTGTGGTGGTACGATGCTTTTTAAAAAATTGGAGAGGCTGGCAGAAAGTAGTATAGTCTCAAAAAGGAAAAAGGTGGATAATCAAAAATACGTCAAAGGGAAAGCTATTCCTTTTCTAACTGTCTTTATGATAATTGGTATTATGTTTCCCATGCTTGCCGGATGCGGTCAGGCTAATAAAGATGAAGGCTTACCTGCGACCATATCTACAGTAGAAACTACAACAATGGAAGATGCAGAAGCCACTGTTTCTGATGAAGCTACAACAATTTCCTGCATAGACACTATTTCTGATAGTGCGGTTGGAGACACTGTTACTTTTGGAAGTTATGAGCAGGATAATGATGTCAGCAACGGTTCTGAACCTATTGAATGGGTAGTGCTGGCTCATCAGGATGGAAGGACACTTCTTTTGTCGAGATACGGTCTGGACGGCATATGGTACAATACGGACAGAGTCGAAGTCACTTGGGAGGATTGCAGTCTCAGAAGATGGCTGAACACGGATTTTTATAATACAGCATTTGATGATATAGAAAAAGACCAGATTGTCCAGATGACAAATGAGAACCCGGATGGAACTGCTTTCTGGGAAGCTGTAGGAAGAACAGTAGAGTCAAGCAATGAGGGTAATAATACGCAGGACAATGTGTTTTTATTAAGTCTTTATGAAGCACAGGAGTATTTGGGATTGACTGCAGACAGTAATTTGGATTGTAGAACGACAGCCACTCTATATGCCGATTCGCAGGGTGCATATTCTCCAGGAAAGGAATGCTGGTGGTGGCTGAGATCCCCTGGTAGGGAAATATGCAGTGCGGCGGTTGTCAAGGATAGTGGCAGTGCTCTTTCTGAATTTGTCTATCACGAATATAAGCAGCCGCCTGCTGTCCGTCCGGCTATCTGGGTTGGAGAAGGGGTACATGGTGAAATAACAGACCTTCCTCCGATTGCGGAGCCAGTAAAAGATGAGGCGCAGAATACTTCTGCAGATAATGCAAGTGAAATAACTGTAGACGGATGCGGTGGTCTTTACAGTGGTTTCCAACAGGGAAAGTATTATTATGTATGGCTGGAGAGGGGAGAATTTTTGGGAATTGATGCTCCTATGGGTACGATACGTCTGCTGTGGGAAGGAAATGAACCATATCCAGAAGGCAGTGAATTAATGCAGGATGCACCTCATGATTTTTACATGGGTGATGTTGATGATGTTTATATGATAAAACCGGGTTGGAACAATGAGGATTCGAGTATCCTTACGATAGATCAGAATGAATTCGGGGAATATAGCGGTAAGATATTCTGTTTTGGCTTTTGGATGAATAAAGATGATTCCATGATTTATGACGGCACATCTTTGCGTTATAGGGATTAGCTTATTATGATTCCTTTAAGTGCCGTGCATCTATGGACGTATCATTGATGAGGAAGTTTAGTATTCAGATATTTTGATAGTGATTTTCCCCTCTACTCATATGGGTAGAGGGGATTTTTTTAGTCTTTCGGAAAAGGCGGACTGTATTTTTTATGTACTCTTTCTTCTTGTAAAACAGCTTCTTTTATGGCACGTTCTACCTTTCCGGTATTTGCTTCTATTAATATTTTGAACAAGAAATTAGCACTGTCTGTTGCTGAATTGGGGTTATGAAATCTATAATTCAATTTTTTCTGTTTCAAGCGGTAACCACCACCTTAATGCAGTTCTTCTCTCCATATTATGAGAGTGATTCTTAGATTAGACCTAAGTATTTCATGGAATGGTAATTTTGCCAAAATGGAAAGTTCTGTTTTAGAAGGTCTTTCTAACTTACGGATTTTCTTTCTTTGAGAACTCTGCTTCACATTCATTCTTTGCATCGAACAAAATTGCAGTGATAATATCACACTCTGCTTCATACAATATTGCATTAGCTTTTTCTTCTAAGTTTTCTAAGAGCATCCGCCAATCACAGTAAGTAGGATGTGACTGACAGTGTAACTTCTCCATATCGGTAATATATTGCAATGTGTGTCTGGTGTTACTGCTATACGTGGCGCGCAAGCCATTAAAATAACAAAGGATGTCAAGAGTTTCTGCAATTACTTTATAAAGATTTTTATTCATGATAAAATTGATCCTTTCTACTGTTGTTGAATTCATTACTAATGTAGCTATTGACTTCTGTTTTCGGAAGTTTACCTTTGCGTTTACCAGTCTTTGCATAATTAAAATCATTGACTGAGGAACATACATTTTCCGTAGAAATCCTGTAACGTTGCAAGGATTTCTGTCCTAACTCCGACTTCAAAAAATCTGAGATTTCCTCTGATATTGCCATTTTTTCACGTTCCACTAAAACTGCTTCACGCTCTGCCAAAAGTCTTTCCTGCTGCCTAATCTCTTGTCTCATATTACGGACAGCCTGCTCCAGTTCCATTGCTTCTCTCTGCAATCTGACAATATCCTTTTTGGCACTTTTTACCTTGAGTTCTTCCACTGAGCCAAGCGACTTCTTCTGTGTTCCGTCCATATAATGACAACTAAAGAGTTCCAATGTCAGATTGTCTACATCTGCGTGAAATTTTCTCATGCTCTGTGGTGTCGGATAGAATTTTGCAGAACACAGTTTTGCTTTCTCTCCCTCGCCAACTATCGGCATAACATACATGTGTACATGCGGTTTGCTTTCAACACACTCGCCGGTTCTGACATCTGTATAAACGTGGATTTCGTCAAAGTGAAAATATGCTGCCAAAAATTCTGCTTCGGGATAATCTTTGCGAATAATGTTCTGAATACCCTGTACCCATTGTTCACATTTCGCTTTATCAGTATATGCCTCTTCGGGCAATACACCCTCGATGGCATATGCTGTTACCCTGTCAACACGTGTGTTTGGCTTGTTAGGTCTATTGTCTAAATCCGTAAGCATATCATCATATTTCTTACAGACATTCTTATAGGAAGGAGCCATCTGAAAGTTATTTCCGGTTAATACCTTATTAATATCCATGTTTGAATGGATCGTTTTCAGCCGGATTTCTTTGTCATTATGGCGGAGTAATGGTTTTAATTCATTCTGCTTTAATTTCTTAAAATTTAAAGATGCCATAGTGTCACTTCCATTTTCTTGATGCTCCAAGTTGTGCCCAACTATTGGCACAACTTGGGCTATTGTGGGAAATGTAGCACCTTACATCTCTGCAAGCAGAGATACGGTGCCACGGGGCTACTCCCCTTTGGATTCCCCAATACCGGAACCGCCTTCGGCTTTTCCGGTTTCAGACGATGACTCTTTCAATACATTAATCACAAAATTTCTGTTTTCAAGAATCATCTTGCGAAACTTCGCCTGCTCCTGCCTTGCTTCTTTCTGCTTTTTCAGCAAATTCTGCAGCATGTCACAGTCTTTCTTGGACATATTCAAAGCCATGATGCAAATCTCCTTTCTGATTTTGTGCAAAAAAATACCACCCAAAATCGATACTCACAGTCATAGATTGGTGTAAGTTAAAATATCAAATCTTTAGCATTTGGTATCTAACTTTTTTGCTCTATAACTGTACCGATTCGGATGGTCAGGCAGGATATGCATCATCCTGCAAAACTCTCATATATTCATCAGCCGTATACTGATTTTATACTCTTTCCCATTAAGAATGATTAAAATCACTCAATCCGTTCGTGGCACTTTCGGTAAATAACCACATCCGCTTCATGCGCAACATCATTTTGCCGGTGAATGTCAATGATGTTCACTGTTGTAACAGTGGGGCATCGTTAGAGGTCTGCCCTGAACCTGATTGGATTTCCATACCGGAGTGACAAACTATCGGCTCTCCTGTATCAAAATCATGTTCCTCCCTTACTTACCGCCAAAGAACTATATCATTGTTCCTTGATTGAACAATAACATGATTTCCTATAAATATCAACAAATTTTACAAAATTTTTTCTCTCTCAGTACTGCATTTTATATTATATAATATACAACAAATTTTTTTCTTTCTCCCGCTTTCCCTTATTCCATTGGCAATTTCGAGAACCGAATTTGCTTTTATGCGAACAGGTTCGCATCCAGTTTTTATGAAAAACAAGAGAGGGAGGGATTTATATATGGGCGATTGCAACTACGGACCGGTCTGTAACTATACCGATGCACATCCACAGATTTCTTTCATTGCCAGAACCGGCGAACGGTTGACAACTCCGAAAATGGTCTATAACTACTTATCCAAAAGAATCTGCAAACAGGAAGCGGCAGTCAAAGCTGCCAGTCTCTTTCTTTTTAAGCATGTGAATCGCTTAGGAAAAACCAGGGTATCTCTCTTTTGCGGGCCGACCGGTTCTGGAAAGACATATATATGGGATGTAATTCGGCAAAATTTATTTCCACATATCATATTTGTAAACAGTGCCAATATTACAAGAGCCGGCTATACCGGACCAAATATAACAGACAATCTATTAAAAATAGACCCGCAATCGCAATGGACTCCTATTTTCGTCTTTGACGAAATAGATAAATTGGTACAGCCATCTTATACTTCCCGCAACGAAAACATTTCACAGGGAGTTCAGTCTGAACTTTTGGCATTGATACAACCCAGCAACGATATGATGTCAATAGGAAGCGGACAGCAGACTGTCAAGATTAACCTTAAGAAATGCTCTTGGGTATTTTGCGGTTCCTTTGCGATTGCCGCAGAAGATATTGCAGCTAAGAGAAAAACTTCAGGTCTTGGATTCAATGCAGAAAAGCAGACCCCGGCAGCATACGAAGAGGAACTTACCATGAAAAATTTGATTGATTTCGGTATGATTCCTGAGCTTGCAGGTCGCATCAATGAAATAATCAATCTACACCCCATTACCCTTGATGGTTACAAGGCTGCCATAAAAAGTCAGTCCGCGTCTCCTATCTGGCAAATCGAGGAAAGTTTTCATCTGGAGCATGGCTATATCAGAAAACATATTTTAAAGAAATCTGAACTGGATGCCATTACCGAAGCCGCATTTGAAAGTGGACTGGGTATGCGTGCAATCAATTCAAAAATACAGGAACGTGTAAGCAATTATATTTTTAATAACTATGAAAAAATATACGCTGATCACATTGATGAGTATGGAAGTTCACTATAAGTACTATACATCTATCTGCTGTGTACTTTTTATCATTATAAAACAACAATATACGAATGGAGGAATGAACATGATGAGAGATACCGAATTTGAAAAGGAACTGATGGAACGCCTTGAAGAGCATTATGGAACAGAGTATGAAATCCAGATAAGGGATGTAACCAAGCTCTCACAGGAGCCGCTCAGAGGGCTCACAATTAAAAGAAAAGATGAAAATATCGCACCCACTATTTATCTGGATTATCTTGATGGGATGGATGTAGATGAATCATTAAAGAACATTTATGAAATAATGGAAAGCTCCAATAAAAGCAAAGTTCATTTTCATATTGAAGCCTTTACAAACTGGGAAACTGCAAAGCAGCAAATTCATGCAAGACTCGTGGGTGCAGATGATATTTTGCTAAAGGAGCTGCCACACCGGAAGTATCTTAACCTTGCCATTGTGTACTACTTTGTTGTGGATACGGACAAAGACCTTGGACAAGGTACTATAACCATTCGGCTTGAGCATCTCTCCCTCTGGGGCATCAGCGAAGCTGAACTTTTTGAAACTGCAAAGGCAAATGCTGAATCCGAAGGATATATTACGGAAAATATGCTGGATATTTTGCAGGAACTTTGTGGAGCAGATCCAGATATTTGCTCCCATAACAGCCCTTCTGTATCAGATAATCCAATGTATGTTATTACAAATGAATTAAAGTTCTATGGAGCTACGGCTCTTGTTTTTGCAAAGGAATGTTTTAAAGCACTTGCTGAAAAGATGAACAGTAATCTATACATTCTCCCCTCAAGCCAGCATGAGCTTATTGCTATTAGTGACGAGTTCGCAGATGCGCAGGCGCTTAAAGAAATGGTTTGTGATGTCAATAATTCGCAGGTTGAAGCAAAAGACCGTCTGAGTTATTGCGTCTACAAATATAACCGGCAGGCAGACACTATAGATGTCGCTGCCTGAGTATCTCTCATTAGTGGTTTCCCGGAATGTTCCGGGAAACCACTTCTTTTCACAAGGTAATAAAAGAGCTTGCTTTTTTTATATTTCAAATATAATATATAGATGTAACGGAGTTTCTGGAATGTAACAGAAAGGTGAAACATGAATATAGCAGCATATTGCCGTGTATCTACAGATAAAGCAGATCAGCTCAATAGCTTGGAAACGCAGAAAGAGTTCTTTTTAGAATATACCCAGCGTACTGGAGACAATCTCGTTAAACTGTACGCAGATGAAGGAATTTCCGGAACTAAAATTAAAAAACGTAAAGAATTCCAATGCATGCTTGCTGATGCTGAAAAAGGCTTATTTGATATGGTCGTAGTTAAGGATATTTCTCGTTTTGCCAGAAATACTGTTGATTTACTACAAAGTGTCCGCAAACTGAAAGCTCTTGGTATTGAGACACAGTTCCTGACTGCCAACATGACAAGTATGGGCAACAGCGAATTTGTATTAACCATCTTTGGTGCATTGGCGCAGGAAGAAAGTGCCAATACTTCCAAACGTATTAAATTTGGCAAGAAGATGAATGCAGAAAAGGGGAGGGTTCCTAATATCGTCTACGGCTATGATAAGACCATTGGCGATTATTTTAGTCTTTCAGTCAATAAGAAGGAAGCAGAGGTTATTCGACAGATTTATCAGTGGTATACTGAAGAAGGATATGGAGCAGCTAAAATCTCCAATATGTTGAATGAAAAAGGCTTAAAAACAAAGCGTAACTGTAGTTGGAGTCAGAACGCAGTCTGCCGTATTCTCACAAATGAAATTTATACCGGGAAAGTTATCAACGGAAAGCAGGAAGTGAGCGATTTTTTGACAGGGCAGAGAAAAGATAAGGATGAAACAGAATGGCTGATTGCTGAACGTCCGGAAATTCGTATCATCGAAGATGACATTTTTGAAAAGGCGCAGGAGATATTGAGAGGTCGCCATGATGCTTTCAAAATGACCCATGAGCGTCAGAGCAATAAATATCTTTTTTCAACATTGATTAAATGTAAGGAATGTGGATGGTCTTTCCGCAGAATTGTTCGCACATACAAAAATACTTATGTGCGCTGGGTGTGTTCTGGGCATAATGGCAGAGGTGCTGACAGTTGTCCGAATGCGGTTGCAGTAGATGAAGAAGAACTGATTGAGGCATTGCAGGAGTATTTTCAAGATGTTCTTAGTAAGAAGAAAAAGGTTATTAACCATGTTATTAAAGAATTCCAGCGTGTTTACAAAGCAAAAGATGAAAATATAGAGTATGAAAAAGAGTTAAATGTCAAGCTGGAAAAGCTGAAAAAATCCCGTGAGAAATATATGGACATGTATACTGATGACCTCATTTCCAGAGAAGAACTGAATGAGAAAATTGGGGGTATGAGAAAAGAGATTGAACATTTGGAAAATGAACTGAAAATGGTATCTTATCATTTGACAAAGGGTGAACAGTTGGAAACAATTCTTAACAATACATTCAAGCAATTGGAAGATATTACGGATGTTCATGAAATGACCAATGAACAGTTAAAACATTTAATCAATAAAATTGAAGTTGACAAGGATGGAAATGTGGATATTTACATGCGCTTGATTGGAGAACTGGGGTTAGATGAAAATGTGCTGATTCAAGGCACAGATGCCAACACAAGTGATTATGAAACAACTCTGGAGAATACCGTTCCAAATTGTAACGACTGTACATAA
>Ga0129314_1002113_pt1 | contig 11780 bp, 13 predicted proteins | sample O1111metagenome_FD_94431 | JGI IMG/M metagenome (GOLD analysis project Ga0129314, IMG submission 94431) | Orangutan individual fecal microbial communities from fecal samples from Wisconsin, USA - O1111 metagenome | ecosystem: Host-associated > Mammals > Digestive system > Large intestine > Fecal...
AAGGCTATGGCCAGCCTACTTAATAAGGCTGACCAACGCTTTGCAACTTTGTCCAATTTGGACATGCAACAATGTCCAAAAATGTTTTGCAACTTTGTCCAAAAAAGGCTTGCAAAAAACAATCCGGATGCAAGCCGGTCTTCGATGATAGCAGTCCATTGCTGCATATGAAGTTGCTTCTTGATTGACTGAACATCAGGCATGGTAAAATCCTCCTTGGGTTGAAAAAGTGTAAAACGTTTTAAACTTTTTACATTATCTCAACTTTTGGCAGATTATGCCATTTGCGAGTTATTTACCTGATACGCAATATTCTATCATACTTATAACTTGAAAGCATTCTATCAAACATAGCCAATAAAATACCCGTAAAAAAGGCATAATATCCTCTACAAGCTGCCCAATTTAAAAATGGAAAATTCAAACCAAGCTTGTAAGTATATGCCCCCATTAATGCTACAAAAAAGAAACAGAATGCTGGGCTTATGTGAGTTTTATTTGAAAGCCAAACTAGAAATGTCATAATCACAAAACAGAGTAATAATGAATCGATATACCAAGTTGGCGGATTAATCCCATAAATAACACCTTGCACTTGGCCAGGTGGTATAAACCACGCAAATTGTATGCCACATAATGATGCAAGTAAATTTATAATTGAGAAACTCTCATCATAAAACCAATTTCCTTCAACAATTCTGTAAATAATCATTGTAATACTATAAAAAAAAGCGCATGGAACAGCTGGTGCCAATATCCTAATAAATCTTTTTAGCAACATCTGAATATACTGCTGATTACAACACAATTGATCAATGTAATGCAGCGAGCAAAAGCCAGATATGGCGAAAAACAGTTCAACGAATGTTGCAAAATCATACCCCCCCGAAGAAGTCAATGGGGAAATAATCAGCTTCTGTAAACTGTTGAAAGTGAAGAAATACAATACAATTTATACCAACAAATCTCAAAAAATCTATGGCTCCATTTCTGCAAGGCTGGTTTCTTCCTTCTGCAAATGTAACTGCATCTTTCATCAATAAATCCTTCCTCCCCTTATGTCTACCATGAAAAATAGGCTTTGCCTATTCAACTCCCCTGCCCCTCAATCTTGAGGGGTAGGGTTTTCTTTTTGTTCTTTTTCCCTCATAATAGTGTTATGAATATACTCCAAGAAATCTTTACTGACCATTATGAAGAAATGTTATATATTTTACATCCCCGACAGGCTGCCATCAGCAATGTCGACAAGATGATTCACTGTGGTGACCCTTCCTTTGGCGGTGCCATGTACGCCTGTGCTAAATGTGGGATGTTCAAATTCGTTCCTTTCCGCTGCAAAAGCCGCTTCTGCCCTACCTGCAGTGTGAAATACTGTCAGGAACGCTCTAATGCCATGTCTTTTAAACTGATTCAATGTACACACCGGCACTGCGTTTTTACAATTGATGCTGAGCTGCGGCATTTCTTTCTGGAAAACCGTTCCCTTCTCGACTGTCTTTTTAGTGCTGTCAGAAGTGTTCTCCTTCGCATGTTCCATGAAATGAATAAATCAGAAAACTTTGTCCCCGGTTTCATCTGTGTTCTTGACACTTTCGGCCGTCCCCTGGAATGGAATCCTCATATTCATTGTCTCATCACCGAAGGCGGCTTCTCTGACGATGGTTTCTGGCGTGTTGTAAAGCACTTCAATTACACGCTTCTCCGCAAATCCTTTCAGACCGCTTTGCTGTTGTTGACCCCTTAGTTTGGCTGTAGGTTGCTCTACTTGCATGTCACAAATCTGCTTTGTATAATGGCAGTAGTCCAAACGAAAGAAAGGTCCCAGGGAACCCTCCAGCAAAGATGTGTCCCCTAATGTCATAGGAAAATGCTTCTCCTTTTTTATCAATCATATTCATTTTACTCTATCCAAAGTATTCAGTCTAACACACTAGTTTCTATTACGTAATCTAAATATAGATTCACTATCTCCGATGGTTTCATTGGTTCAAAACCCATCTCAAAAGCTCTATTTGCTTTCATTCGAAACAGTCCAGGTTCTGCCTCTTTAACAAATATATTTGATTTTGAGTCAAACCTGCGTTTAACCATATATGCAATATCAACATTACTTATTGTTTCCTTACACGCCAAATTTACCACTTTATATTTAAACGGGTTTGGAATACTTCCCAAACTAATTAGTTTGTTAATAAAATTACATATATCCATTATATGAACCAGATTCCGTGTTTCAAAGTTAGAAACACAGACATCTCCTCCAGTTTTAATCCTATTAACAATATCTACAAGCCATATATCGTGAGCTCCAGGTCCAATTATACCAGGTGTCCTAAAACCTTATCTAATACTTACCATACGCATTAATATTACTGCTCAACAAAATATTTCCTGTAAAAAGTGTGAACCTCCAACATATCGTCTGGAAACTTTCTATGCCATTCCAAATATCCTCGTTCATACCTATTGAGGTTTTTATTTTCGACATAAAAATCTTTAGGCAATTTACATTCATACACAAAGGAAATAAAGTGTCCCCGCACTTGCATTTCCGGACAAATTATTGGTACTATTTCTAATGGTTCTTCATCATATAGAACATTTACACCTATTTCACTTTCTGCTGTCCTCTGAATTCTATCATCAAAAGTCTCTTTCAGTCGAAGAATTCCTCCCGGCACATGCCAACCTTTCCCATAGAACTTGTCATCCCTCCAAGAAAGTAAAATCCTTCCCCTGTCATCTCTAATAAGTAAATCAACATTAACCATCGGCGTAATCTCTGTTGCAAACAGAAATATTTCTTCTGGCAGCCCTTTTGTCGGATCGTCTATATTCCTCTTTACATTGTTTATCAACTCTTGAAAATTATCCAATTTGTATTCCTCTATTCTCCATCATATATTCGTAAATTTCTCGAATACCATCTTTGAACTTAGTTCTAGGGCACCAACCAATGTCCTTCTGTATTTCAGATATATCTGCACATAAATTTATAATAACATTTTTCGGATATTCCAGTTCGCCAAAACCAAGATTTGCCTTTGGATTAACAATATCTCGAATAGTTTCTATATACTCCCGAAGGGGTTTGGCTTCTCCACTTCCCACGCAATATACATGACTTCCCCGACTTCTTTCTCCAACTAAATAAAAAGCTTCACCGATATCATCTGCTGCAAGAAAATCCCATATCTGTTCTGCCTTTGTAAATGAACAATGTTTTCCTGCGAGTAACTTACTAATCGTTGAATTTATCATCGAATTATCACGATCATATTTTCCGTATACACTAAAAATTCTCATCCATATGCAATCCATCCCTAAATCATTTGACACAATCATTGCTAACCTCCCTGCAGCCCAATGTAAAACTCCATCTGCCCTTACTGGATTGCACGGAGTATCCACTCCCATTATCCCCGATGCAACAATTCCATATTCAGACTGGGATCCCGCTCCTACAAATTTGCTACATCCCAGCTTAGATGCTACATTAACTGCTTCCAACTCTACTCTAATATTTTTACACTTCTCCATTATATCGTCGTAATATTCCTGGTATGTAGCGGTTCGTGGCCAAGCCAAATGATAAAAAACGTCACACTTTTCAGAAATAAGTTTCTCAAGTGTACTATAATTTGAACACTCACATGAAATCACCTGAATACGGGGGTCATCTACCAAACGATTCATTTTTTCAGAACCAGGTCTGACAACAGCATATACCTTCTTTATTTCGTTCGACTGTAATGCCTTGCTAATTAGTGCTATACCAATCATACTAGTTGCACCAGTAATTACAATTCTCTTCATAATATATTATCCATACCAATAATTAAGCTAACGCTTGCTTAATTACTTCTATCACATAATCAATTCTCTCATCTGTCAAACCAGGATACACACCTACCCAGAAGGAATCTTTCATAATCCTATCAGTGTTTTCTAATGTGTCAATAATTCTAAATCCTTCACCCATAGCCCTCATTTCGTCAAAGCACGGATGCTTAATCAAATTACCACCAAATAATCTTCTTGTTTGAACTCCTTTGCTTTCCAAATATTTGACTACTTCTACACAATTAACGTTTTCACGAACTGTCATAAGAAAGCCAAACCAACTTGGATTACTGTTCACAGTGGGTTTAGGCAAAATGATTTTATCCTGCATACACTCAAGACCATCATGTAATCGTTTCCAATTATTACGCCTGCTTTCTATAAAATTTGGAAGCTTTTTCAGTTGCTCACATCCTACGGCAGCCTGCATATCAGTAATTTTTAGATTGAACCCCAAATGGCTATAGACAAATTTGTGATCATATCCCAGTGGTAATTCTCCATACTGCCCTTCAAAACGATGTCCACACATACCATCTTGACCGGATGCACACATACAATCGCGTCCCCAGTCTCTAAAAGAGCGAATAAGCTTATGCAAAAGAGGATTATTTGTATAAACACATCCTCCCTCTCCCATAGTCATGTGGTGCGGAGGATAAAAACTTGAAGTCCCAATATCCCCAACAGTACCAACTAATTTCTCCTCTCCATCTATATAATAGGTTCCTCCTAATGCATCGCAATTATCTTCAATCAACCACAGGTTATGTCTGTCACAAAACTCTTTCACCGTCTGGAGATCAAAAGGATTTCCTAACGTATGCGCAACCATAACAGCCTTTGTTTTTTCCGAATATGCCTTTTCCAATTTAGTTACATCAAGATTATACTCCGGAATGGTCACATCAAGGAAAACCGGAATAGCACCATACTGAATAATTGGCGTAACAGTCGTTGGAAAAGCTGCGGCAACCGTTATAACCTCATCTCCTCGCTTAATTGCTCTATCACCAAGTTCCTTAGCAGTCAACGCAAAAAAAGCAATCAGATTTGCAGATGAACCACTATTAACCACGCTAGTATAATGAACCCCTAACCACTTTCCAAATTCTTCTTCAAATTTTTCAACAAATCTCCCTGAAGTCAACCAAAAATCCAAACACGCTTCAGAAAGGCTACGCATTTCCTTTTCATCATATACGCGCCCTGCATACGGAATTTTATCACCTTGTTCAAATTCTTGCTTATCTCTTTTGAATGCATTATAATAATCCGTCACAGCATCTAATATTTCCTTACGAGCTTCTTCTTCATTTCTCCACGCTCTCTCCATCTACTTATCTCCTTCAAAAAAATTTTTTATCTGATTTAGGCAAATCTGATATTCATCTTTACCATCCCGTTGTGCCTTATAAAATTCTACAACCTGTTCTATGACCCCCGCACAGGATAATTTAGGACGCCAATCTAACTGACTCATCGCTTTGGATATATCAAGTCCAAGTGTCTCAGACTCAGAAACCACAATCTGCTTCCCTCGTTTTCCCTCAAGTTCTTCAAAAGATGCTTTTATCCTTTCGAACACCCACGAAACAGACCTTATTCCATCTGACGTCGGACCAATATTCCACGCTTTCGAGTATTCTACTGGGTTATTATACAAATACCTAGCTACAGTTAAATATCCATTAAGAGCATCTAGTACTGATTGCCATGGACGTGTCTGTGTTGGATTACGAAGTTCAACTGGATTTCCAGTATCAACTGAACGCAATATTGTAGGTATAAGCCGCGTCTGAATATGATCACCACCAGCCAGAACATTACTCGCCCTTACAGTTGCAATACCGACAGACTTGTTGTTTGCCCCAAAATATGTTTCCCGATAATCATTTACTGCTAATTCCATACATGTCTTACTACTAGAATATGGACTGATTCCTCCCAGTTTATCTTCTTCAGCATATAATGCTCCATCACCTTTATTCTCATAAACTTTATCAGTGGAAACAATAACAATACTCTTTACAGAAGAACAGAATCTTAAAGTTTCCAATAGATTAACCGTTCCAAGTACATTAGTCTTGTATGCTTGTATTGGATCATCATAACACTCTTTCATAAATCCAAAAGCTGCAAGATGAATCACAATCTCAGGTTGAAACTCTTGAACAGTTTTTCGGAGTAATTGATAATCCAGCAAGTCCCCTGTAACGTTTTTAATAAAATTATCTCCTTGTATCTTCTCATAAAGGCTTCCACTTTCAGGTTTATGAGCATACCCTTGCGCTTCAGCTCCTAAATAACTTAACATTACAGTTAGCCAAGCCCCTTTAAACCCTGTGTGACCTGTGACCAAAACGCGCTTACCTTTATAAAATAATATATTATTTTTAGCTGAATCGTTCATAAAAAACCTCCCGCATAGAGTTACTATTTCATTTCCATTAACTCTTTCAACAGATTTCTATCAAGTAAAGGTTGCTGATCATAATTGGGTTTTCCAAACTCAAGCTTGGGAAATACATAAGTATCCTCCGCAATTCTAATCTCTATTAAAGCAGGGGTTTCACTGTTAATCAAGGCACTTGCTTTTCCAATGTCTTCAATACTTTCAACAACAATACTCTCTATCCCATACGCCTCTGCCACTCTTGCAAAATCCGGGGTTGAATATCCTCCGGACTTTTTCGTTTGATAGGCAATATTATCAAAATATATTTCTTGAAAGTGACGTATCATACCAAGTGAATAATTATTAAACACAATAATCTTTACTGGAATATTCTCTCTTACTATAAACTGAAATTCCTGAATATTCATTTGCAAACCACCGTCACCACATATGCATATGGATATCCCTGCATTACTGCCATAATATGCTCCAATCGCTGCAGGCAAAGCATGTCCCATAGCTCCCATTCCACCAGAAAACAAGACTTGCTGACCACGTTTTACGTGAAATGATTGTGCCACCCAAACTTGATTTTGACCTACATCTGTAGCAATTGTTGCTCCTTCCGGCACCATATCACTAATTCTATGTACATATTCGTTGGGAAGACGATCATCAATTGCTTTTAATCTATCTTGTATACGATGACACACCTCCCGCCAACGTTCAAAATCTTTTTTAATATCCAATGTTGCCAATATTTCTAAAGCCTCTCTCGCATTCATGCAGAAAGAAATTTCATTTTCATGTACCTTGTAACTAAGCTCTCCCTCATCTATGTCTATACGTATGATACGTGCATTAGGTGCAAAATTTTCTCTTTTTGCTCCAACCTGCCTAATATCAAGCCTTGATGCAATCGTTATTACGAGGTCACTTTTACTCACTATAAGATTTGCTGCTCGCATACCATAGGCACCAATAAATCCATTGTAAAATTCATTATGCGGAATAACATCAAACGCAATCATACTGGTAACATAAGGAATTTTTAAGTTATTTACTGTCTTTTCCACCATTTCTCTTAAAAATGATGATTTTATTCCATTTCCCCAAACCATACATGGAGACTCCGACTGATTCAACAGCACTTTCAATATTTCCATGAATCTCTGAGATTCATCAACTCTTTCGACTGATGCTGTCTCATAGCCATGTAATTCATTCGGTTCAATCTGTTCTCGCAAAATGTTCATCGGCAGATCTATAAGAACCGGTCCCTGTCTCCCCTCTATCGAACAAGCATAAGCTTTTTCTAAACAAAACCTAATATCTCTTGCATCAGTTACACATACGCAAAACTTTGTCAAATTCTTAACAGTGGAAACTATATCTGACTCTTGAAATCCTTTCTGCCTTACTGGCATATTCCCATGCATTTCATTTACATTAACATTTCCCGTAAGACAAATTATCGGTATCGACTCATAATAAGCATGCCCTATCGCTGTAATCATATTAGTAGCTCCAGGTCCACCTGTTGCATAGGCCACTCCAGGCACTCCCGCTGTTAACGCATATGCGCACGCGGCAAAAGCCGCAGCCTGTTCATGATAAACAACATGAGCTTTGATTTCCGCATTCCTAATACGAAATGATTCCATAAGATTAGTGACTGAACCTCCGGGATAACCAAAAGCATTCGTAATACCCTTCTTTATCAAAAAATCAACAATGTAATCAGATACCTTCATTTCGATTCCTTCCACAAATTCAGTATTAATGTTATTCTATCTCAAATAATCCTCGTCTATCCATAACTGCAATATTCACCTTAGGGTCATACTTCTCTCTAATTTCCCTAATAATTTCATTGACATATATAGGACCCAAAATTAAAATTGTATCCACTGGCTCATTAAAAAAATGTTCCGGTCCAACTATTGGAACATGTGATGCAGGGGAATACCGTCCCTTTTTAAATTCTGCATTATCAATAATATAAGATACCTTGTTCCCTATCTCAGCCGTAGATAATACAGTAAAAGCAAAATGTCCAGCACACCATACAGCTAATTTCTTCCCTTTTTCAGTATTCTTATTAACATATTTCCTCACTTCATCGGCCAATGGTTCTACATCTGCCCACAATGTTTGCAAGTCATATGGTTTTCTCTTCTTAACTATGGCATAAATATATAATTCAGAAACTTCTCCAAATTCAAGTATATCAAAACCATTCTTTACCAATAAAAATTTTAATGTTGCTTCACTGTAGTATGCTACATGGTCACGGGTGATATCATAAAATCCCCCAGGTTTTAGTAAATGTTCCATACTGGGAACTTGCACCAAACCAACAGCATCTCTTGTCAAATGCCTTGATACACACTGAAGCATGGCATTGGGGTCAATCAACCTTGCCGGATAAGCAAAGGTAACGAATGCATCAAATGGCGCTCCTTCTATTTGTGTTTCCAAACATTCCACATCACCCTGCTGCATATTTACCTTTTCTACATTACGCGCTATATTCACAAATTCCGGATTATTTTCAATACCAAATTCTTGAATCGAGTATTCGGACATTTCCCTTAATGTTTTCAAAAAGCCGCCCTTACCAGCTCCTACCTCTAATATTTTTTTACCTTGTAGGCAATATGTTTCTATCAAATGAGTATACTGCTGTTTTCTCAATTCTATCAATGCCTCACATCGTTCACCTGCGCGTGTTGAATCTTTATAATAAGATACTGGGTCACAGTCAAACTGAACTAACCCACATCCAGAACACTGACATAAATTTATGTCTATAGGTATATCATCGTTCAAACTACTGGCATCAGGCAAATTCTGTGATTCTGCCGGCATATTTCTACAAACATAAATAGGATTATCTATTAATTTAGCTCCACATACGATACAATTTTTTCTCATATATTCTTCTTTCCAATTGACTTCAAATATGAATGATACGTTTGAAGATTTCTATCCCTTTCTGATAATATCACTTTATTTGAAATATATTCTAATGGCCAAGATATGGATAAATCCTTATCATCCCACCTAATACCATCATCATACTCAGCATAAAATTTTTCTCCACATACACATGTAAAAGTGGAATCTTCAAAGGCAAGCGTTCCAAAAGCACATCCTTCTGGAACAAAAACTTCAACAAGCGGTTTCAAATCAACCGAACACCATTTCCCTAGTGTTTCAGATTCAGATCTAAGATCGACCACTACTCCCCACAAATGACCGCTTATGCATCGAACTAATTTTGCCTGTTTTTTCACCTTTTGAAAGTGAATTCCACGAATGACACCAAACTTACTGGCAATATAGAGTGTCTCAACAGGTTCAAAGGTAATTCCATAGTCGTAAAATAATTCTTTGGAATACTCTTTTATCATCCCCCCTCTTTCATCTTTTATTGAAAACGGATGTATCAGTTTGGTTCCTGCAATTTCTATATCAACAAACTTATATTCTTGCTCAATCATAATATAACACCGCTTTTCATCATCGCCTTTTAAATATTTTATTTAAGGTAATCACTACCCTATTCCAATAAATTATAATCACATTCCTTGGGGCCATAGCAAAACAAAACAATGTATCTTTAAAATAACGCCTAAAGTTTTTGGTCAATATCAATCTGCGTAAAATTTTCCTTATTACTACAGTATCGGTTATCCATGATTGATAAATTGATGAAATCTCCTTTTTACTATACCCAGCCATAGTCAATTTGCGAAACATACGCAACATCCCCATATTTGATTCGTACTTTATATCCTTCCAGCTCATATTCATTCGGTCATTATGAACCCAAAGTTTCGATTCAAAAAATGATTCACCTTTTTTCATACTCGCTAGCGAAGCATACCCATTTATGCCATAGCTTTCCTCTGTTTCTATTGGAATAACTTGCACAGCTTCTACAAATGCTTCTGTTGAATAGATATTTGCAGAAGTTAGTACAACCATATCAATCTCACCAACCATACTTCCCGTCATCATTGCAGCCCCATCTTCAATTAATCCACCAGGACCATCATATGATAATATCTGCGGTTGGTCTAATGGTGCATAATTTAAATAGATATAACTTACATTCGAATATTTGTTTAAAATATCATAAACTCTCTTTACCGTCCCTGGGAACAAAATATCATCATCACCTATTATCCATAAATGTTTACCGGTTACAAATTCTGCTGCAGCATATACATTTCCAACAATTCCTAAATTGCGGTCATTCCTATGATAAATGACACTTGTATTCTCTATACATTTTAATACTTCTCCCTGTGTATTATCCGAGGAGCAATTGTCATTCACTACTATTTCAATTTTTTCTTCATCCAGTTCTTTCATTTCATCCAAGAGAAATTTCAATTGTTTTACAACTATATCAGCTCGATTGTATGTAGGTATATATATGCTTAAAATTTTATCATTCATAATTACCTTCTATCCTTTCCTTTCGCTAAAATTAGCTTACCACTTTTTCCACGGTGCTCCCCCACTCTTCCATACATCTTCAAGTGTATTCTTATCTCGCAAAGAATCCATCGATTGCCAATAACCGTAATGTTTGTATGCTGATAATGCTGAAAGTTCAGTCAGTTTCTCCAATGGTTCCTTCTCAAAAACCATTGTATCTTCCTTTAAATATTCAAAAATTCTGTAATCCAGAACAAAGTAACCACCATTGACCCAACCACCATCTCCAACTGGTTTTTCAACAAAACTTTTTACTTTTCCGCTCTCGATATCAACATCTACAGCACCATATCTGCCATCTGGCTGGATAATTGTCATTGTTGCAATAGCATTCTTTTCATTATGAAAATTGATTAGTTCATCTATATCCACATCGGAAACCCCATCGCCATATGTCATTAGAAAAGTTTCTCCCTCTGGAATGTATTTTTGAATTCTTTTTATTCGCCCTCCGGTCATCGTTTCAAGCCCAGTATCTACCAGCGTTACTTTCCATGGTTCAGCAACATTATTATGAATTTGCATTTTATTCTGTTCTGTGAAATCAAACGTAACATCAGACATATGTAAATAGTAGTCCGCAAAATACTCTTTTATAATATAACCCTTATATCCACAACATATAATGAAATCATTAAAACCAAAAGATGAATATATCTTCATTATATGCCATAAAATTGGTTTATCTCCTATTTCAATCATTGGCTTAGGCTTTGATATTGATTCTTCACTTATTCTAGTTCCTTTTCCTCCTGCCAATATAACAACCTTCATATATTATTCCACCTTTCTACTATATATCCCTATTGTATCAACTTTACTAATTAGCAAAAATACTACTGCTGCTACAACAATGAGCTCCTTACCACTTTTAGCTATCATTTACTAGTACATCGAAAAATAAGTTTCTGATACATTGACGCCGAATGATTGTTTCATATGCAAGGCGGAGGAATGAGGCGTAGCGGTGGCTACGTCGATTGACGACAACGCAGCAGATGAAAAATCAGGCAAGTCAAGGTGT
>Ga0129314_1002114_pt1 | contig 11765 bp, 11 predicted proteins | sample O1111metagenome_FD_94431 | JGI IMG/M metagenome (GOLD analysis project Ga0129314, IMG submission 94431) | Orangutan individual fecal microbial communities from fecal samples from Wisconsin, USA - O1111 metagenome | ecosystem: Host-associated > Mammals > Digestive system > Large intestine > Fecal...
AAAACTGGCCCAATGGAGTTGGAAGGACTCCATTTTCTCCCTCATTTTTGTTCATTTCCCAACGACTTGCAGAAGAACCCCTGCTTTCGCTTGCTGAAAGCAGGGGTTCTTTGACAGACTGAAACACCCGGTTTTCTAGTAAAACCGGGTGTTTTTCTAACTTTTTGAGCGAAAATTCATATTCTCTTGGGCGTTGTGATATTGTCGCTGGTTGTACCGTCTGTCATCAGCTATTTTGCAAAGGCCAGAATTGGTGTACATGCTGAGGACGTGAGCGCTCCGTTCAGAAGACAAATGGATTATGCGGAAAACGCTGTCTGTCAATTAGAGTTTTTCAAAGAAACAAAGCAGCTTGAAGTGCAGGATTTTTTTGAAAATCGGTTTTGGCAGGCCGCACAGAGATTCAAGGCAGCTCGACAGGAGGAACTTTCAAAAAAATGTCGGGTGGACTTTCTGGTAGATACAGCCTATTTCCTTGGGTTCATAGCGATCATTTTTGCTATTTTCTATCTGTCCGCAAAAAAATGTATTTTGGTGGGTGATATTGCAGCAGTAATGGTCACTGTGAGAGTGCTGATGAGCTATTTGGACGTAATTTTCAATGAGAAACTGGCGGGAATTGTGGAAGTATATCCCGGACTTAAAAATCTCCACGAAGTGTTGGAAATGACATCCGGAAAAGTGGAAGTCTGTACACCGGAGTTTCAAAAAATAGATTTGAAAGATGTTAGGGTCTATCTGAAAACCGTCAACACGCCCAAACAGCGGGTCTTTTCCGTCTGCTGTGCGCCATTTTTTCTTGCAATACACAAAGTATTCCTGCAAAAAAAATGACTTCATCAGGCGAAAAATCCCTCGCTGTTGGTCATATTTCCGGTTTTCAGATAGACCCTAAATTCAGATACCCGGCGTGCAAAACGTTTGCACTGGATGGGATCAATTTAACAATTCATTCCGGAGAAACTATTTGCATTGTTGGAGAGAATGGTTCTGGAAAGACAACATTGTCAAAGATATTATCCGGAATCTATACGCCCACGTCGGGCACAATTCAAATGAATGATCATGTAATCACCGGTGAGGAATCCGCGGGGCTCAGGAACATCAATACTTCTGTTTTTCAGGATTTCCAAAAGTATGCCGTAACGCTGGAAGAGAATGTCTTCTTTGGCCATGCAGGTGCCATTCCGAAAATAGCGGAGGAGGTAGCGAAAACATTACCCCAAAAGGAAAAAACGATTCTTTCCAAGCAATTTGGCGGCGTAGACTTGTCCCAAGGACAATGGCAGAGAATTGCAATTTCCCGGGGGATTGAGAAGGATGCTCCGCTTATCATTTTCGATGAGCCGACCTCTGCAATAGATCCACTTTTGGAAAAGGTGTTCTTCGATGAAATCTTGATGAATTCCGGACAGAGAACAAAAATAATTGTGACCCATCGTTTGGGCGTCGCAACCCAAGCAGACCGAATTGTTGTGATGGATCGGGGAAAAATTGTACAAGAGGGAGACCATAACGCGTTGATTCAAGAAGAAGGTATCTATAAGCAGATGTTTGACAATCAGAGTAAATGGTATCATTAAAGGGATAACAAAGAGGGGATTAACGGATGCCCCTTAGCCAAAGATCCCCAGCACCTTGCCAAACAGCAGAGCCAGAACCAGAACGATCACCGGGCGGATGATCCGGCTGCCCTTGCGCAGCGCAAGACCTGAGCCTACATAGTTGCCTGCCATGTTGCTGGCGGCTGCTGCAAGACCCAGCAGGAACAGCACCTGTCCGTTCATCAGGAAAATGGCAAGGCTTGTCAGGTTTGTGGTCAGATTGATGACCTTTGCGTGGGCATTGGCCCGCTTCATGTCCATTCCGGCAAAGACCGTAAAGGCCAGGATCAGAAAGGTTCCGGTTCCGGGGCCGTAGAAGCCGTCATACACGCCAACCACCAAGCTGCTCAGGGAGGCGGAAACCAGCACACGGGTGCCGAAGGTCAGGGGCTTTTCAGGGTTGTCGTGAAAAATCCTGGGATTCAGAACCAGAAAGGCCACCACCGGCAGGATCACAAAAAGGATCTTCTCCATGATTCCTTCCTGGGTCATCATGGAAAGCTTGGCACCTAGGGTGCTGCCCAGAATGGCGAAGCCGATGATGGGAGCCGAAAGCTTCCAGTTGACCAGCCCCTGCCGGATAAAGCGCACCGCAGCCAGGGCGGTGCCGCAGGTGGAGGAGAGCTTGTTGGTGGCAATGGCGTTGTGAATGGGAACGCCAGCCAGCAGATAAGCGGGCAGGGATACCAGCCCGCCGCCGCCGCCAATGGCATCTACCAGTCCCGCCAAAAACAGCATGGGACACACGATCAGAAAGGTTTGCCAGGTTAAAATCATACCGATACCTCCAGAAAAATACCTGTACATTCTAGCACATTCTGGGAGAATGTAAAGGAAAAAAGGGATAGAGGGCGGAATGCACCTATGCTTGTAACATTGGAAAACCCGGAAAAAAACCAAAATTTCGGCGTTTTTCCCAGTTATTGCGGCAGTTTGTACGAGATAAACAAATATATATGCAGGAATGCAGATTCTTTTGGCATTGACTTTTCCGGGGGAGATGGTACAATACCATCAAAGGATATCGGTAAATAAATACCGATATAAATAACATCCATCGCAGAAAGGAAGATTTCTATGAACGTGATGTACACCCCTGTCACCAATATCGAAGAATTGAACGCCGCTTTGGCACGAGTTCGCACTGCTCAGCAGCAATATGCGAACTATACCCAGGAACAGGTAGACCGCATTTTCCAGGCTGCCGCCGCAGCTGCCAACCGGGCCAGAATCCCCCTGGCCAAGATGGCTGTGGAAGAAACCGGCATGGGCATCGTGGAGGATAAGGTCATCAAGAACCACTTCGCCGCTGAATATATATACAATGCGTACAAGAACACCAAGACCTGCGGTGTCATTGAAGAGGATGCAGCCTATGGTATGCGGAAGATCGCAGAGCCTGTGGGCGTGGTAGCAGCCGTCATCCCCACCACCAACCCCACCTCCACCGCCATTTTCAAGGTTCTGCTGGCCCTGAAGACCCGCAACGGCATCATCATCAGCCCCCATCCCAGAGCCAAGAAGAGCACCATCGCCGCTGCCAAGGTTCTTTTGGAGGCCGCTGTGGAAGCCGGCGCACCGGAAGGCATTGTGGGCTGGGTGGATGTGCCCAGTCTGGAGCTGACCAACAAGGTCATGCAGGAGGCCGATATCATCCTGGCCACCGGCGGCCCCGGCATGGTGAAGGCAGCCTACTCTTCCGGCAAGCCCGCCATTGGCGTGGGCGCAGGCAACACCCCCGCCATCATTGATGACTCCGCGGACATTGCCCTGGCAGTTTCCTCCATCATTCACTCCAAGACCTTCGACAACGGCATGATCTGTGCCTCTGAGCAGTCTGTCATCGTCCTGGATGATGTTTATGAAGCCGTGAAGGCCGAGTTCCAGGCCCGGGGCTGCTACCTTCTCAGTGAAGAAGAGACGGAAAAGCTGCGCAGCACCATCCTCATCAACGGCGCACTGAACGCCAAGATCGTCGGTCAGCCCGCCCACACCATTGCCGCACTGGCAGGGGTGGAGGTGCCGGAAAGCGCCAAGATCCTCATCGGTGAGGTCACCAGCGTGGAGCTGAGCGAGGCATTCGCCCATGAAAAGCTGTCTCCCGTGCTGGCAATGTACCGGGCAGCGGACTTTGAAGATGCCGTCAACAAGGCAGAGCGGCTGGTTGCCGACGGCGGCTACGGCCACACCTCCTCCGTTTATCTGGATCCCATCACCCGGAAGGATCGCCTGACGGTCTTTGAAAACCGGATGAAGACCTGCCGGATCCTGGTCAATACACCTTCCTCCCACGGCGGCATCGGTGACCTGTACAACTTCCGGCTGGCTCCTTCCCTGACCCTGGGCTGCGGCAGCTGGGGCGGCAACTCCGTTTCCGAAAACGTCGGGGTCAAGCACCTGCTGAACATCAAAACTGTGGCGGAAAGAAGGGAAAATATGCTGTGGTTCCGGGCACCTGAAAAGGTATACATTAAGAAGGGCTGCCTGGGTGTGGCACTGAGCGAATTGAAGGATGTTATGGGCAAGAAGAGAGCCTTCATTGTCACCGACTCCTTCCTGTATCAGAACGGCTACACCAAGGCTGTGGAAAAGAAGCTGGACGAAATGGGCATTCAGCACACCTGCTTCTATGATGTGGCTCCCGATCCCAGCCTGGCCTGCGCCAAGGCCGGTGCAGAGCAGATGCGTTCCTTCCAGCCGGATGTGATCATCGCAGTGGGCGGCGGCTCCGCAATGGATGCCGGTAAGATCATGTGGGTGCTTTACGAGCATCCTGAGGCTGACTTTATGGATATGGCCATGCGCTTCTCCGATATCCGCAAGCGTGTGTACACCTTCCCCAAGATGGGCCAGAAGGCTTACTTCATCGCTGTCCCCACCACCGCCGGTACCGGCTCTGAGGTCACCCCCTTTGCCGTGATCACCGACGAGCAGACCGGAGTCAAGTATCCGCTGGCGGACTATGAGCTGATGCCCAAGATGGCCATTGTGGATGCGGACATGATGATGGATGCCCCCAAGGGACTGACCGCTGCCTCCGGCATTGATGCCGTGACCCATGCCCTGGAAGCCTACGCCTCCATGCTGGCTACGGATTACACCGATTCCCTGGCACTGCGCAGCCTGAAGGTGATCTTCCAGTACCTGCCGGAAGCCTATAACAACGGCCCTGTCAACCCTGTGGCCCGGGAGAAGATGGCCAATGCAGCCACCATGGCCGGTATGGCCTTTGCCAACGCCTTCCTGGGTGTGTGCCACTCCATGGCCCACAAGCTGGGTGCCTTCCACCATCTGCCCCACGGCGTTGCCAACGCCCTGATGATCGAGCAGGTTCTGCGGTTCAATGCCGCCGAGGTTCCTGTCAAGATGGGCACCTTCCCCCAGTATGACCATCCCCACACCCTGGCCCGCTATGCCGAGGTGGCAGATTATCTGGGCGTAAAGGGTCAGACCGACGCAGAAAAGCTGGAGGGTCTGATCGCCATGGTCAACGACCTGAAGGGCAAGATCGGCATCAAGGCCACCATCCGGGACTACGGCGTGGACGAGACAGATTTCCTGAACCGTCTGGACGACATGGTGGAGCAGGCCTTTGATGACCAGTGCACCGGCGCAAACCCCCGTTACCCCCTGATGCGGGAGATCAAGCAGATGTATCTCAATGCCTACTACGGCACCAATAACGAAGTGTAAGGAGTGGAGCGGAACATGGAAAACATCATTGTGCGCAGAAAGAACAAGGTCATTTACCGGGATGGCGACAAGTGTGTCAAACTGTTCGAGGCAGGATATTCCAAGGCGGATATTTTCAATGAGGCCCTGAACCAGGCCAGAATTGAAGAAACCGGACTGAATGCTCCCAAAATTCTGGGTGTTACCATGATTGACGGTCAGTGGGCCATTGTTTCCCAGTTCATCGAAGGCAAGACCCTGGCCCAGCTGATCCGGGAGAATCCGGAGCAGAAGGAGGCCTATCTGGCACAGATGGTGGACATTCAGCTGACCATCCACGCCAAAAATGCCCCCCTGCTGAATATGCTCAAGGACAAGCTGCACCGCAAGATCAGCGCATCGGGTCTGGATGCCACCACCCGGTACGATCTGCACACCCAGCTGGAGGGTTTGCCTAAGCACAAAAAGGTGTGCCACGGCGACCTGCGCCCCTCCAATATCATCATCACCCCGGAGGGCGTTCCCTACATTCTGGACTGGTCCCATGCCGCCCAGGGCAACGCCTCCTCGGATACCGCGGAGACCTACCTGACCATGTGCATGGCAGGGGATCGGGAAGGGGCAGAAAAGTACCTGGAGCTGTTCTGCCAGAAGAGCGACACCGCCAAGCAGTATGTTCAGAAGTGGATGCCCATTGTGGCAGCCGCCCGGCTGAACAGATGCGAAAAGGAGCAGCAGGAATTCCTGCGCACCTGGGTAAACGTGGTGGACTACCAATAAAAAACCGTTGCAGGCTCCCGCCAGTGGTGGGAGCCTGCATTTTTTGCTGATGGACTGGCTTTTTTCTTCTCCATAGCGGGAAACTGCGATGCTCTTGACATTCCTGCAAACAAATGCTAGTATAAAAGAAACAATAGTATCAATTATACCATGATACTAATTTAGCGTTCCTATGGGTCATGGGAAGGAGGGATTTTGTGCGCAGGACAACGGCAACCACGGATTATCTAAAAGAATGTATGGGCACGGCTCTGCTGGAAATGATGGAGGATACCCCCCTTGAAAAGATCAGTATCGAGGACATGACAGCCCGGGCGGATGTGGGGCGCTCCACCTATTTCCGCTATTTCAAAAGCAAGGAGGAGGTTCTCTCCTTTAAGCTCCTCTGCCTGTGGAAGCGGTTTTCTCAGGCGCGGGGCGGTGACGGCATTGCCCAGGTCAGTAGGGAAAGCATCCAGTCCCTGTTTGAATTCTGCCTGTCCATCCGGCCGGTGTTCGAGCTGCTCTATGCCACGGGGCACCAGGATGTGATCCTGGATTTCTATTTGCAGGGGGCTGTCCCCGTCATTGCCCAGGCGGATGCCAGCACCCATTACTTTATTCAGTTCATCACCTTCGGCCTGTTCGGCCTTATGAATGCCTGGGTCCTACGGGGCTACCGGGAAACACCGGAGGAGATGGCGCAGATCGTCTGGACATGGAAGGATGCCACGGAAGTGGCGTGAGGAAAGGAATCTCTATGGATAAGTCATATAAAAAGCCCCTTCTGCTTATCACCTTTGGGGTGGTGCTGTTCACGGCCCTGAGCAATCTGGGCAGTGTGGTTCAGGGGCTGGAAACCTGCCTGAATCTGCTGACCCCGGTGCTGGCCGGACTTCTGACGGCCTTTGTGTTAAGCGTCCCCATGCGGGGACTGGCACGGATCTTGAAACGCTTCCTGCCCAAAGCAACAGACCGGCAGCTGGATGGCATCAGCCTGCTGCTGACGGTGGTATGCGTAATCGCCATTGTGGTGCTTCTGGGGATGATCGCTGTGCCCCAACTGGCGGCATCGGTGAAAAGCATTGCCCTGCTGATCCATGACAAATGGCCGGACTGGGCCAGCCTGCTTCAGGGATATGGTATCAACACCGACGGTCTTTCGGAGTATTTTGCCGCTTCCGATTGGCAGAGCCTTTTGAAGAGTGTTTTCAGCGGCGTGAACACGGTGATCGGCTCGGTTGCCAATGTGGCGGGTACCACCGTATCGGCCATTGCCGATGCCTCCATCTCCCTGGTGATCACCTTTTATGTGCTCATCGGCTGGCGGGAGCTGCGCAGCCAGAGCCGCCGGGCGCTGTACGCCTATTGTAAGCCCAATGTGGCAGACCGGATCTGCCACATTGCCAAGCTGGCTCACAGCACCTATGCCAAATTCCTCTCCGGCCAGTGCGTGGAGGTGGTGATCCTGGGCAGCCTGATCTTCCTGTCCTTTACGGTGGCAAGGCTTCCCTATGCCGGCCTGACGGCGGTGCTCACCGCAGCCTTTGCCTTTGTTCCCTATATCGGCGCATTTTTGTCCTGCGCCCTGGGTGTTTTGTTTACCCTGCTGTCCGATCCTGGCAAGGCCCTTTTGTGCCTGATCGTCTATCAGGCAGCGCAGTTTGTGGAAAACCAGTTCATCTATCCCCATGTGGTGGGAAACAGTATGGGCCTGTCGCCCTTCTGGACGCTGCTGGCGGTGCTGCTGGGCGGTAAGCTGTTTGGCGTTCTGGGTATGATTTTCTTCATCCCCCTGATGGCTCTGCTGTCCCAGCTGATCCACGAGTCCATTGCGCAGCGGCTGGATACCCCCACACCCCAGCCGGTGCAGCCCCAAAGTGCCCCGGCCGAGCCGGATGACAAGGCGCAGGGATGATGCACTTTGCAGAATCACCGGACTAAGAAAGAGAAGAAAGCTATGAAATTACCGTTTCCCATTCCCCCTCGCCGGCTGCTCTCGGGGATCGTCAAGTGCCTTGGGATCTATCTGCTGGTATGCCTTCTGGTGCCGCCGCTTCTGGGCGTTCATCAGAAAAGCCATCGGCAGCTGGCACTGCATACCTGTGAGCAGGAACGGATCTGCCTGATCGAAAACAATGAAGATGCCCTGCGCTGGCGTTTGCGGATGATCCGGCAGGCCCAGGAGGAGATCATTCTATCGACCTTTGACTTCCGTGCCGACAACAGCGGTTCCGATGTGATCGCTGCCCTGCTGGATGCGGCAGACCGGGGGGTACAGGTGCGGCTGATCCTGGACGGCATCAATTCCCAGCTGCACCTCAGCGGCAGTGCGGCCTTCCAGGCTCTGGCCGCTCAGGAAAATGTCACCGTCCGATACTACAATCCCATCAGCCTGACAGGGCTGTGGCGGGCAAACTACCGCTGCCATGATAAATATCTGATCATTGACCGCTCGGCCTACCTGATGGGAGGAAGAAATACCAACGATCTGTTCCTGGGCACCGGAGGAAAAGCGCGGCAGAATATGGATCTGGATGTGGTGGTGCAGGGCAGCGGCACCGAAGCGGCCTCTGTCCGGGACCTGCTGGATTATTTTGAGACGATATGGGCGCTGGATACCAACCGGGAATTTCGGGCAGATCCGGAAAACAGCCGGGTCAAAGCCGCCGCGGTAGCCCTGAGGGAACGCTGGGCGGCCATTCTGGAGGCCGGACAGATCACTCCCATTGACTACCCGGCAGAAACGATTCCAACAAACAGCGTTGCCATTTTGATGGGAGATCCCGGCGCAAAGAATAAAGAGCCGGTTCTGCTGAACACCCTGACGGCCCTGATGGCTTCCGGAAAAGAAAACGTCCTGCTGCAAACCCCCTATATCATCTGTAACCGTGCCATGTACGATGCCCTGAAACAGGTGGCAGACAGCGCCGGGCAGGTGCAGATCCTCACCAATGACCCCTGGAGCGGCGCAAACCCCTGGGGCTGTACGGATTTCCTCAATCAGAAAAAGAACATTCTGAAAACCGGGGCCTCGGTATACCAGTGGAACGGAGACGTTTCCATGCACACCAAGATGATGCTGGTGGATGACCGGATCAGCATTCTGGGCTCCTTCAACTGGGATATGCGCAGTGCCTATCTGGACACGGAAATGATGCTGCTGGTAGACAGTCCCGAACTGAATCAGACCCTTCGGGAACAGACCGATACCATGCTCCACCAGAGCAACGCCATATCCCCGGAGGGCACCCAGACAGCCGGAACGGAATACATAGCCCCGCCATTCTCCCTGTTCAAGCAGGTGTTCCAAAATCTGCTGCGCATTTTCATCCCCCTGTTCCGGCATCTGCTGTAAGCGGGATTGCCCTGTTCCCACAGAATGGCACTGTGCGTCTTGCACAGTGGAGGAAATTCTGATACAATGAACATGCAGACGATCGGACAGAGCGTGGCTGCCCAAAGCAATTAGAATCGGAGGTTGAAACAATGACTTTTGTGTGTTACCCCAAATGTACCACCTGCCAGAAGGCAAAAAAGTGGCTGGATGAAAATCAGATCCCCTATGTGCTCCGGGACATCAAAACGGAGAATCCCACCTATGCCGAGCTGGCAGCCTGGCTTGACCGCAGCGGCCTGCCGCCGAAAAAATTCTTCAACACCAGCGGACTGCTGTACAAGTCCATGGCCTTGAAGGACAAGCTGCCCAACATGACCCAGGAGGAAATGCTGCGCCTGCTTGCCACCGATGGGATGCTGGTCAAGCGCCCCCTTCTGGTGGCGGAGGACTTTGTCCTGGTGGGCTTCAAGGAAGCCCAGTGGGAAGAAGCACTGAAAAAATAACCCATCCCCGGGATCCTTTGAAAACTTGCGGATCTCCGGTAGACAGAAATACCAAAGGAGCGAACTGACCCGACCCGGTCAGTTCGCTCCTTTGTGTTTGGGGAAGGGGTACGGTTGCGCTATGATTGGGACGGTGATAGAATAAAAAGGATTCTTTTGTCAAGTTCTAAGAAAAGTTTCCAATCCATGAAACATTTTGGGATCATCACGCGTGTTGTATATGAAAGGAGATGATCGCTTGCAGGAAGCACGATTATCGCAGGCCATGGATCAACATGGCGATGCCGTATACCGCCTTGCTTTGTGCCGGTTGCAGAACACCCACGATGCGGAGGATGTCTACCAGGAAACATTTCTTCGTCTGTTCCTGGAGGATGCAGACGAATGGGATGCCGAGCACATGAAGGCATGGCTATTGCGTGTGGCAATGAATTTATGTCGGGATATCGGCCGAAAACGGAAAACCCGGAATTGGGTCTCCCTGGAGGAAGTGGCTGAAATTCCAGACGGGCGTACATCGGAATACACAGAGCTGTGGGATGCGGTAAACCGTCTGCCGGAAAAATACCGCATGGTATTTCATCTGCATTATGCCCAGTGGTGCAAGACAGAGGATATTGCCAAAATCCTGAAAATCCCGGCGGCAACTGTTCGGGTGCGCCTGTCCCGAGCCAGAACGATTTTGCGAAAGGAGCTGGAAACCTATGATTTATGCTGATTACCAGACCATCAACGAACAGATTCATGCACCGACCCATTTGAAGGAAGAAGTGCTTCAAAAAGCCAGAGCCATGCAGCGCAAGCCTTCCCGGACACTGCCGAAACTGCTGGCAGCGGCGGCCTTGGCAGCGGTGATTCCATTGTCCGTATTGGCAGTTACCCAAATGCCGGGACTGCGGGAGTATCTAGCCCGATTTGGCATGGAAAACACCGAGGCGGTGGAGCAGCTGGTGGAGAAAAACCCCCAGGCAACGCCCCACAGCAATGATTTCGCAGACTACATCATCGAAGAAACCCTTTGTGACGGCAATGCACTGTATGTAAGGGTAAAAATTTCCCCCAGAGACAGCAGCCATTTCCTGGTACCGGAATACACCATGCTCTCGGACAGCATCCAGTCCTTGGAACTGGAGGGGCCGGCGGGGCAGACGGTGGGCGAATACCTGAAATCCATCAAAAAGGAGCCTGTATTTGCCAGCGTGTGGCTGGGAACCAATGGTGAAGGGTCCCAAGGCTGGTGTGACCCCCAGGGCAACCTTTATTACTACATCACTGCGCAGATGCCCGCAGATGGACTCCTCCATGTGTCCGGCACCGCCCAAACCATGCAGATGCGGGAGGCATCCCGTGTCACCTTTGATTATGAAGTGGAAAACAAGGCTTCCGCCCAGGAAACCACGGCGAGCCGCTACGACCCCCGGATCACGGAATCCGGCATTGAAATGGATCATATTCAGGTGGAAGAAACGGAACTTGGATATTATGTAACCTTTACTTGGCACAAGCTTTACGAAAATCGGTCTGTCAGCCTGAGCCTGACGGATGCATCCGGGGATTACTTGCCCGGTTTGCCGGCTTTCAGCAGCGGGCAGACACTGAACGCCGATGGCAGCTATACCCAGACCCTTGCCGCACAAAAAACCGTGGGCATGGAAGATCTGTATTTTGTGATCCAGTGGGGGCAGCCCTTTGGGCCGTACCCTGTGCTGGCAAAGTAAGGAGGAATGAACCATGAAAAAGGTATTGCCCATTTTGCTGGCTTGCTTGATGCTCTGGGGCTGTGGGGCAAAGGAACCATCTGTCCCCACCACCCAGGTGACAGTGGCGGCAGAGGTGGCAGAAACCTCTGCCACTACAGGAACAGAACCAATTTCCGAGCATTTACAG
>Ga0129314_1002115_pt1 | contig 11754 bp, 8 predicted proteins | sample O1111metagenome_FD_94431 | JGI IMG/M metagenome (GOLD analysis project Ga0129314, IMG submission 94431) | Orangutan individual fecal microbial communities from fecal samples from Wisconsin, USA - O1111 metagenome | ecosystem: Host-associated > Mammals > Digestive system > Large intestine > Fecal...
ACTTGCCCTTGTTGACGTAGGAGATGGTGACGGTGGCCTCTTCTCCCACCGAGGCATAGTCGGGCGCGACGGGGTTCGCGAGCTCGAAGCGGTCGGGCTGGAAAACCGGCACCGTGAGTTTGACCTCGGTGTTTGCGCTCTTGCGCTCGTTGTTCTCCACGTACTCGTACTTGAAGCCGATGGTCACGGTGCCGGGCACGGCCTTGTCGCCGGAGATGGCCTTGAGGTTGAGCGTCTGCTGTTGCAGCTCGCCTGCGCCCAGGTAGGCCGAGTAGAAGGTGTTCGTGCCGCCGTTGATGGTGAACTGGTCGCCTGTGTCCACCGACACCACGAGGTTCTCCACGGTGAGGGAGGTGCTTGTGTTGGTGAAGGCAAACGTGAGCGGGAACGTGCTGCCTGCGGCAACTGCGCCTGTGCCGTCGCCGTAGGAGAAGTTGCTCACGATGACGTTGGGTACAGGCTTGTCGGGGGTGCCTGCCGTCGTGGTTTGCTGGATTGAGCCGCCCATGCCGTCGGAGTAGTCAGGCGTGCCCGTGCTGCCGCCCCAGTCTGCGCCCCCATCGCCGCCCCAGTCACCGGAGCCGTCGCCGCTTCCGTCGCCCGGGGTCGAGCCGCCGTCGCCCGCGCCGCCCTGGTCGGGGTTGTCGCCTGTACCGGGCGTTGCCGCAGCGCAGGGGATGGGCACGCTGTCGATTGCACTGGCCTGGGTGAGGGCGCCGTCGCGCACGTAGTTGAAGCGCGTCTCGACGCCGAGCGACTGCGCGGCGTTGGCGCTGCCGTCGAGTGCGGCAACGGTGATCTTGACGGTCTGCTTGCCGTGTGGCTCGATGTCGGGCAGGGCAAGCGTGGAGGAGTTGCCCACAAGCACGAGCCCCGAGGAGGTCGAGAACGAGGTGACGGGCTGGATGAGCGCGGTGTCGCCCGTGTTCTCAAACGTCACCTCCACCTCAGCCTGCTGACCGGGAGCCAGGGCGGGGATGTCGGCGCGGCTGGCAATGAGCGTGGGTGCAGGCGAGGGGGCTGGCGCCGGACTGGGATCGGGATTGTTGGGGAGAGGGTTGACGATGATGCCGCCCTGCTCGCCGCCGCCCGGCTGCTCGCTGATGATGGGCACGTCGCCTTCTGCCAGGGCGTTGTGGGCGCCATCGACAAACAGCGCCGAGGCGCACGAGATGGCAAGCGCGGCGCCAGCCAGGGCGGCCGCGAGTTGACGGCGACGTTTGCCGCGGGTGCACAGCGTTGTGGGGATGGGCGAGAAGATCGGCATTCCTACTCCTTGATAACGGCGTCGCGGGGCGCGGCGTCGGTTGGTTCGCTGGCGGTAGCGGTTGCGGGTGGCTCGGTGGGGGCGGCGGGATGGGTGCTGCCCGCGCTCGGTCGATCGATGGTGGGACAGGGCTGCTCAGCGGCTTCAGGCTGGTCGTCGCCTATGTCTGGTTGCTCGGCGGGGGCGTCCAGCCGGTCGCCGTCGACCCGCAGTTGCTCGGGGTCGGGCCCCGGATGCTCAACGCGCTCGTCGCTCACGATGAGACCGTCGATGAGCGTGACGATGCGGTCGGCGTAGGCCGCCATGTTGGGGTCGTGCGTCACGAGCACGATGGTCTGACCGTGGGCGCGCGCAAAACCGCAGATCATCTGCATGACCTCGGCCGTCGTCTTCGAGTCAAGGTTGCCGGTGGGCTCGTCGGCGAACATCACGCGCGGTCGCGTCACGAAGGCGCGCGCGATGCCCACGCGCTGCTGCTGGCCTCCCGACATCTGGCTGGGGAAATGGTCGGCCCGGCTGCCCAGGCCCACACGGGCGAGCATCTTGCGTGCCAGCGCCTCGCGCTTGCGCTTGGGCATGCCGCGAAAAGCGAGGGGCAGCGCCACGTTTTCGGTGGCGGTCAGCGCGGGCAGGAGGTTGTAGGCCTGGAAGATGAACCCCAGGTACTTCTGGCGAAAAGCCGCAAGCTCGTTTTCGTTCATGCGAGAGATGGGGGCGCCTGCGATGTAGACGCAACCGCGCGTCGGCTTCTCCAGGCCTGCGAGCTGGTTGAGCAGCGTGGACTTGCCCGAGCCAGAGGTGCCGAAGATGCAGCAGACCTCTCCGGCCATGATGTCGAGGTCGATGCGCTTGAGCGCCACCACGGTGTCATCTGCCAGGCGGTATTCCTTGCGCAGGCCGCGCACCTGGATGACGGGGCTCTTGCTGGCGTTGTCCATGCTCGCCTCCCTCGGCCTTATCGACGGTATCCCCCATGCCCGCCCATCGGGCAATGCTGCCCATTATAAGAGAACCCCGCCCACCCCTGTCGGCGTTTTACGGGTTGTTGGTGACATCACCGTAAGGTTGCGGATTGGTTGGAGAAGGCGCGGTGGGTGCGGACGAAGCTGAGGGGCGGCTTCTATCAGGGACGATAGTGGGAATAGCTAGCGTTTCGAGCCCACAGTTTGTCCGGGTAAGCAGGACTGCGTTGCAAGCGGCTCCGGGTGTCGTCGGCTTTTCGTCGACTGGGTTTTGCTGGGGTGGATGGAATCTATCGAACTTAGTTTCAGAGGCCGGTTCAATAAATCCCGGACTCGCGATTACTCCTGCGCCGCCTCGACGCGCACGGTCATCCTGTTCGCGCCCGCGTAGCGCACGGTCACCTGGATGCCTTCGGCGTTGGTGCCCGAGAACGACTCGTCGCCTCGCTTGTAGGTCTGGTCGAAGCCGGCGGCGAGGAGCTCGTCGACGTAGGCGGCGTAGTCTTCAAGGGTGGTCTGCCCGATGGTTGCCTGCCAGGCCGACGAGCTGTCGGTCGTGACCTTGCCTGTGTGCGAGGCGGGTGCAGGCAGGCTTGCTGCCAGGCCAAATGTGGGCCAGGTGAGCTCGTCGAGCTCCAGCGCCCCATCTATGCTTACGCTCATTTCGGACGAGCTTGTGAACAGGTGCAGGCTCAGCCTGTTGCCCTCGGCGTCGTAGGCGTAATAGGAGTAGTCGCCGATCCACTCGGGTTCGACGTCGAAGCCCTTTGCCTGGCATGCTTCAACGTAAGCCGAATAGGCCTCCTCGTCGCAACCGCGCACCTCGAAGCTCAGGTAGGAGTCGTCGTTGAAGGGCATCGTGCCCCAGGTGCTTGCAGGTTCTGGCAGCAGCGTCGCCAGTCCCGTCGTGGGCCAGGTGAACGTCGCGCTTTCGTATTCCGCTCGCTCTGCCCGCTTCATGTCTGTTATGCCGATGGTGGCGATGACGATGAAGGCGACAAGTGCCACTGCCAGGAACGTGAGGCACCCGTGCTTCTTGCGGGCGGGTTTGTCAGACTGGGAGGGCGGGTCTTTCGGTTCCTCCTCTGCGGGCAGCTGGGCGATGGCCTTGTCGCTTGTTGCGGCCTGACCGGTGCCGGCTTGGTCGTGCATATCGCGCGCACTTTCGCCCCAAGTACCAGCTGCATGCTGCTTTGTTTTGATTGGCCGCCCAAGCGCCTCGGCGAGGTCGGCTGCCGACTGGTAACGCGCGCTGGGTTCAAAGGCACAGGCCTTCTCGATGACGGCGCGTGTTGAAGCCGACAAGCACTCTGCCTGGGCAAGCGCCTCGTCATATTCCTTTTCGCCAGGATGCACCCCACACAGCATGAAGCCCAGCAGCCGGCCAATGGAGTAGACGTCGGAGCGTGCGTCGGTTTGGGCGAAGCCGTACTGCTCAGGCGAGGCGTATCCCCAGGTACCGAGCGAAGTGGTGTCGCGTGTGGCCTGGGCGTTGCGCGTGCGGGCGATGCCCAGGTCGATGAGGTGTGCTCCGTCGGCGGCCACGATGATGTTGGCCGGCGTGATGTCGCGGTGGATGACGCCCGCGGCGTGCAGGGTTTCGGCTGCCTCACAGATTTGAGCCGTCAGCTCAACGGCCGTGTTCTCGTCTAGTTGGCCCTTTGCCTGCACGAGGCTTTCGAGTGACTCGCCGGGCATGTAGTCGTACACCACCACGAAGCGGTCAGGCAGCTCGTAGGTCGTTTCCACATGGGGAAGACGCGCGCAGTCGCATTCGGGCAAGATGGACCAAACGCGTCGATTGGCCAGCTCAAGGGGGATTTTCTTGCGCACGAATGGCCCAGTGCCCTCGATGGTCACAAGCTCGGTGGTGCCGTTGGGCTTTTCGGCGAGCACGCGCTCGACGTGGTAGCTGTCGTCTATGCACATGGCGTGCAGAACTTGCTCGTCGTTCACGCGCTCTCTCCCTTCCCATCTCGGCAAAACCAATATTCTAACCTTGTGGGATGGGTGGTTCCTCAGTTGGCAACTGAATTATGCAGATGTGGCCTGGTTCCTTCGGCGGGGGCCGTTGGCGGCTTTGGGGAGGCGTTGGCCCTACTGGAGCCGGTCGGTGCCGAGCAATGTTTTCTCGCCGAGGCGGTACAGCTCGTCGTCGGTCTCGGCGCGGGTCAGGCCATGCTCGATGCACCAGATGAGCACGGCGTCGCGGCGGTGCTTGCACCACAGCTCTGCGACGCCTGCCAGGCGCAATATGCGTTGCGTCTCGCGCAGGTTGGCCTTCAGACCCAGGGCGAGCATCACGGCGTGGTCGCGCCCGGGGCGGCTCTTGCCTGAGAAGATGTCGTATACCACCGTGCCGTTGAGGCCTGAGCCGCGCATGACGTCGGCGCGCTTGAGCTTGCGCTTGTGGAGCAGCTCGAACAGGTAGTCGGGCAGGGACCGATCGGGCGTTTCGGCGCTTTCAAGGTATGAGTCGACCGACCTGCTGGCAAGCAGACGCTCGAGGAGCTCCTCGGTGAGGTGTTCGGTGGGCGACGGGGTGGGTGCGGTGGAGGTGCCTGGCGCCTTGGGTTTCGCGGGGCTTTTCTTGGCTGCTGCGCCGCTGGCCGGGCAAGGCTTCTGGGCGTTGCCTGCTTGCGTGCGGCCCGCCGGTGCGTGATTCTTGTCTGCCGATGTTGCGCGGCCCGTCTTGTTTGCTGTTGTGCCGCCGTTCATATCCTGCGCCATGTCGCCTCCAGGCCTGTGGGTTGGGTAATCGCAGTATAGGCATGCGATGAGACAAACGCGCAGCCGATTCGGCGACTCGCTGAATAAGCCTCTGACAAGGGTTCGCCTGGAGTGGCGAGATTCGCGATATGTGCTCGTGCAGGCTGATGCCAGGCTAGCGATACAGCGCCAGCGCCCTGGTTGCTGCCAGATTTGCAGAGCTGCTCGACAGGTTTACCAGCGTGTCTCCCTCACACAGGTGCTGGTCAGCCAAGGTGACGCATGCGTCGTAGGCGCGGAAGACTCGCTGGGCGCGCTCGACGTCGGAGTAGACGTTCCACCAGCCGCGGGCCAGGGCTGCGGCGCGGTCGCGCACGAAACCCATGACGTCGTCGACCGGGTAGCCCAGCAAGAATCCGACCTCGTGAGGAAAACGATCGGTGCCGTCGGGGTTGCGCGGACGTGCGTCGAAGCTGAGCACGCGGGTCTGGAGCCGGTCGACGCAGGCCTCGTCGTCATTCACGTCATAGCCTTCTACCTCGAGCATTGTCGCTTCTGGATCGCGGCCGATGAAGGCGCGCATGAGGTCGGGCCGCCAGACGAACACCATGGAGCTGCCCTTGCGGTGCGCCATCACGCGAAGGCGCACGCCCGCCTCGCGCAGAGCCGTGTCGGTGCGTTCCACAGCGAGCTCGATTTGTTCGCGTGCCGCTTGTGCCATGATCGGCTTGCCGCACGGACGTGTGCCCACCTGGTGGTAGCGCACGACGTTGAACATCCCCGCTGGTTTCACGCCCATAAGCACAGGCGCGCACTGCTGGGCGACGCCCTGCTCAAGGAAGGTTTCAACTCGGCCGTACGGAAGCGACTCCATGGCGACTCCTTAAAAGTAATCTTTGCCTAACTAGATAATAAAGTAAGGCAAGGAAAACTAAAGCGCCACGGTGACAGAGCAAGCAAATTCCATGAAGGACAATGTTCCCATGCCTTGCTCAATATATGCGTGCTCAGTGGGGGGCGAGAAGGTTTCTGCTCGATGAGGATGGCGGTTTGCGATTGGAGCCCAAGATAGAAGGTCCGGCGCGGTATGGCCCTACTCAATGGCTGGCGATTGAAGCACGTCCGTAGGATGGGTGTATCACGTAGCGGCGGGATTTTCTGTCAGTCGAGCTTGTATCATAGGGTGCAGGATTGAAACGAACAGGAGCGAGCATGCCGTTTGGGGCGACTCTTACATACGAACAGGACAGCAAGGCATTGCGCAAGGCACGGGGTGCGTTCTTCACTCCCGTTGAGCTTGCCCATGCCCTTGTTGTGGATACGGTCAAGAGCCCACAGGCGACGGTGTTTGAACCGTCGTGCGGTGAGGCGTGTTTTCTTGCTGAGGCATGGAAGAGACTGGTCGCCATGGGCGCGGACGAGCATGCAGCCACAAGGCAGCTGTTTGGCTGTGAACTTCATGGGGCGAGCGCGGCGGCCGCGCACATTCGCCTGCAGGCCATAGGGGCAGACGCCTCGATTGAGGTGGGCGATTTCTTTGATTTGAAGCGGCCGTTTTTCTATGATGCAGTGGTCGGTAACCCTCCGTATGTGCGATACCAGGATTTCTCAGGCGAGGCTCGGGAAAAGGCATTAAGTCGCGCCAAGGAAGCAGGAGTCGCTCTCTCTGCGTTGTGCTCATCTTGGGCTCCGTTTCTCGTAGTCTGTACCGAGATGCTCAAAAACGGGGGAAATCTTGGAATGGTCTTGCCTGCCGAACTGCTTACGGTTGGTTATGCTGCCCCCGTTCGTCAGGCGCTTGCCTCGTCGTTCACCGAGCTCGAGGTGACGCTGTTTGACGAAAGAGTTTTCCCGGAGGTTCAAGAAGAGGTCATCCTTCTCGTGGCCCGAGGAAAAGGTGGGTCATGTGGCGGGAGCATCAAGTTGCGTCGCGTTCGAAGCCTGGACGGCTGGGAGGAGACGCACCGCGATGTATGCGACATACCCGTTGACGGCTCGAAGTGGTCATCATTGCTTCGTGCCGGTGCTGAGTCGTTTGCGGTGGATGCCGACTCATTCTGCACGCTTGGTGAATGGGGCCGGGTTTCGCTTGGAGCGGTTACAGGCGACAATCAATATTTCACGCTAGACGAGGGACGCATCCGTTTGCACGGCTTGACCGAGCGCGATTCCATTCGAATCGTTCCGCCAGGTTCCCAGCATCTTCGGTCCCTTGTATATGGCCAGGATGAGGAGGCGTGCTGTGCTGCGTCTGGGATGGCAACGAAGCTGTTCCGACCGAATCCCGACGATTTGAGCGGTGATGCTCTTGCCTACATTGCCTTGGGAGAGGCCCAGGAAGTCGACAAGCGTTATAAGTGTCGCGTACGCAAGCCGTGGTGGCGCGTCCCGCTTCCACCTAAGCCTGCCGACCTGTTCTTTACGTACATGAACGATGCGGCACCGCAGCTCTGTGATAACCGATGCGGGGCATTCCACCTTAACTCGGTGCATGGTGTGTATCTGCGCGATGAGGTTCGCGCATGCGGTAAAGAATTGCTCCCCATTGCATGTTTGAATTCGCTGACGGCGTTGTCGGCAGAGCTGGAAGGCCGACAGTACGGAGGCGGTCTTCTCAAGATGGAACCTCGTGAGGCAGCCTCGCTTAAAGTTCCGTCGGCCCAGCTTGTCGCCTCTGTGGCGGATGAATTGCGTGCTTGCCGTTCTAAAGTCCTTGAGGCACTGTCCGATGGAGGTTTCCAAGCTGCTGCCAAGCTGGTCGACCCAATTGTGCTGTGCAAAGGTGAGGGTATGTCCGTTCAAGAGGCGGAGTCCATCTGCTCTGCCGCAGGCGTCCTCTCACATCGTAGGCACTTGCGATCAAAGCGAGTCAAGCGTTCTGGATAGGAGGCCATATGGTCGAACGCGCTAGCGGTACGCAAGGCGACCGCCATTTTGGTTTCACGGATCAAGTTATTGCTGACTGGGAGCTGGGAGGAGCGGCGGAGACTCCGTTCTGGGGGACGGATGGACGGCTGAACCTTGATTTTGACTTACTGGGGGAGCTGCTTACTGTTCCAACCCGGGCGGGCGATCTGGTGACGACGGGACGATATGCCGGAGCAGTGGAGATGTGGGTCGCCCACGAGCTTCGCCGGGCGGGTTTTGCAGATGAATATGTGTGGCCGCGCCGTACTCGCCCCCGGGTCCTTTCGCCCGACCTCGCTATTTTGCTGAGCGAGCTCGGGGAGTGCCCTCCTGCGCTAGAAAGGGTTCTGTGCCGCGGCTCTCTTCTCGAGAACCGTGTATGGGGTTCTGCTTACACAAAGCAGGTCGATGCCGGACTGGCCTCCTCGTGGGTATCTGGGCCCGAAGCCCTTGTATCTGTCAAGACACAGTCCTCCTCATTTGGCAAGAATATTAACAATCGTATCGAAGAATCATACGGTGACGGCAAGAACCTCAAGAGGCGTTTTCCCCTTGCGTTTGTGGGCTATCTTATGGTTTTGCGAGATACGATTTTGACGGAGGAGCCTCAGGCCTTCAGGCAGTATGTCCACACGCTTGGCCGGTATGTGGACAGCAAAGATGCCTATGATTCGGCTGCTCTCCTGCTCGTTCATTGGCAAGAGGATGGATCGGTTTTGGTGAGCGAGGAGGGGCAGAAGCCTATTCCAGAGCATCTTTCGGCGGAACGTTTCTTCGAGCAACTTATATGCAACGTATTGGACGCTGCTCCTCATGATCGCCACAAGGCGGCGCGTGCACTGCGAGGAGAGTACGATGTCCGCGTTACTGAAATGACTTACTAAGGCGCAGGGTAAGCCAGGTATTCTCAAGGCATTATTGCTCATGAGATTGGGGTTTGCTCAAATCTGGGGCTTAGTGATTCTGGCGGGGAAGTTCGAGAGAATCGAGTTCAGAGGGTATGAGCTTGTGCGTGCCGAGGAGTGGTGTGGTCGCAAGATGGCTCGCGACAGAGCTGCTCGACGAGCATATTTTGATCGCGAGCGCGAGCATCGTATGAAAGGCGATACCTATATCACGCAGATTCTTGATGAGGAGATGACCCCCGATGACCCAAGGCTGCGATGGCGCGCTGGCTGTGGGGCGCGGCATTGACGAGGACCAATGCGGCCGCGTTGCGTATGATGCAACCTACCTGGGGACAGCGCGGGTAGTTCTTGCGCGCATGCTTGACTATGCCGTCAACGTCCTTGGGTATAGACTCGCGTCTTTCTGGGCATTGTTCCTGGCAAACGATGTGTCGCGTCTTTTTGCTCATGGAGACGCGTCGGTTGTTGCGGGTCGTTCGGGCATCGAGCTGGCACGCCTTGTTGTGCGAGAGGCGGGTTGCGATCAAGTCGAGCTGCTCGACGTGCGATTGACGGATGCCCAGGAGGCAAGCTGGTATTGCGGCGGGCGCAGCGAGGAGTATTGGTGTGGCTGGGCTCTTGCGTATTACCAATGGCGGCGGGCGCTGAGCTTCTCGGATATTGAGGCCCGTGTTCCCATCGAGGACGTCCTGGCCCTGTATGAGCCGTATCACGAAATGGACGAGCGGCAGTTTCTTGATAGGATGGACGAGGAGTGCGCTCGCGTTGTGCCTGTGACCAAGCTCCAGTCATGTCGCAAACGGGCTGGTACAAAAAGAGCAGGGGGAGATGGCGCTGCGGATGTGGCTGTCGTTGCTCGATAACGTGTAATCGCCCCAGGCGAACAGCCTGCTTGTCTCGCGGATCTCGCAAACCTCCGACGGTCCCTCCCGGGCCGGTTTTCGGTGCCGGTACAGGAGGGACCGCGACGAGAGGTTACTCGTTCAATGTCTTTCTAGGCGATCTTACCAGCACACCTTGGCGAGGGCATCGGAGTAGTCGGGGGTGGCGGGCACCTCGGTCACGGCCGCGGCGAGGGCCTCCTTAGCCTCGGCGTCCTTGGCGTCCACATCGATGCCCTCGGCAGCGGCGACGGCCTTGGCGAGGTGACGTCCCTGCACGGTGGAACGGCCGGCGGCCACGCCCACGATGTACTCGGGGTAGTTCGTGGCGAAGAAGTTGCCCGAGCAATCGCCGATGGCGTACAGGCCCTCGATGGGGTTCTTGCTGGAGTCGAGTGCCTGCAGGTCGGCGTTGATGCACAGGCCGTCGAGCGTGGTCAGCAGGCTGGCACCGTACCAGCAGCCGTAGAAGGGTGCCGTGCGAATCTGGGAAAGACGGTAGGCCTCCTTGCTGTACTGCGTATCTTTCTGTGCGTCGTACAGGGCGTTGTACTCGTCAATCGTGGCAAGGAAAGCGTCTTTGGCGTCGCCCTCAAAGCCCAGCATGTCGGCGAGCTCTTCGATAGTGTCGGCCTTCTTAATCAGATCAACACCCATTGCTTCCATATAGCTGTCGATGGTGCCACCCTGGGCCATGAACTCGCGAGAAGCTGCTGCGCAACCGCCCTGCATAAAGCGGACCATGTCCTGGGGAGCGTCGACGTCCATGACCTGACAGAACACGCCCCCGGGCTGCATGCCTGCGGCGAAGCAGATGTTGTCGTAGGGCGCGGACTCGTTGGCGAAGCGCTTGCCGTTGCGGTTGACCTTGAGGAACGGCTGGCTGCCCAGGTTGAGCTGGAAGCGGGTGCCAGGCAGCATGAAGCCACCCTTGCCATTGTCGACGTAACCAGCATCGACGCCCGGCTCGACCGCGCCGCGGTCAAACAGCATGGGCGTGGGGTCGTTCTGCTTGGCGGCACCGGCCCACATGCCAGCCTTGATGCCCGTGCCAGTGCAAGGCGGGTTGAAGGCAGCCGCCGTGGTGCAGGCCACAGCGTCGGGCTGCAGCGCCTGCATCATCTCGGGGTTAGCCGCGTAGCCACCGCAGGCGAGCACGGTGTACTTGGCGTTGACCTGCACGTAGCCGTCATCGGTGTTGAAGACGGCACCGGTGACCTTGCCGTCCTCATGTACGAGCTTCACCATCTCGTAGTCGCAGTTGACAACGCCGCCGTTGTCGGTGATGTGATTGCAGATGACCTCGTTGCGCGTGGGCGGGATGTAAGCGGTGCCGCTCATGTGCTCGGTGACGGGGGAGTAGTACAGCGTGCCGCCCTGCTCCTCGCCGCCGTAGTCGGGAAGCATTACAGCCTCGCCTACGGCATTGAACATGGGCGTGTACCACTCGACTGCCTCGGCGCTCTCGTCGATCCACATCTTGATGAGGTCGCGGTCGCACTTGCCGCTTGCGTAGCGGGAGAGCTCGTTGAGGAGCATGCCCGTGTCGGCCTCGATGCCCGCGTCCTTGATGAGCTGGGTGTTCACAGCGCCCATGTACTCACGCGATTCGGAAATGACGGGAAGCTTCTCGGCGAGGAAGAAGTCGAGGCCCATATCGAGGGCAGTTGCCGCGCATGCCAGGCCTGCGGTGCCGGCGCCCACGATGAGCAGCGTGGTCTCCTTGGTGTCGGTGATGTCGGCCTCGGCAACCTCAGGCTCGGCGCCGAGCCAGCTGGGCGCGACAGGGGCTGTGGGAGCGGTGGCCTCCTCGGCGAAGGCGATGCCCGACAGGGCTCCGGCGGCCAGGGCGGCGCTGCCTGCGCCCTTGATGAACGTACGACGATCGAAAGCCATGGTGGGTCCTTTCTCTCATACGGGTCGTGCGGTGCGATTGGGTTGTCGCGCCTCGCGGGCCACGGCGTTACAATGCACCCTGAATGATGCTCACCTTTCCGCTCCGCTGTGACCGCCTCAGGTGGGTGGCAGGCCATGCGCGAGGCTGGGAGGATGGGTCGTTTCGTCTCGCCTCGTTGGGGTGGTGACAGCAAAGTGGCTGGTAAATGCGGTGAATGGCGAGG
>Ga0129314_1002118_pt1 | contig 11739 bp, 11 predicted proteins | sample O1111metagenome_FD_94431 | JGI IMG/M metagenome (GOLD analysis project Ga0129314, IMG submission 94431) | Orangutan individual fecal microbial communities from fecal samples from Wisconsin, USA - O1111 metagenome | ecosystem: Host-associated > Mammals > Digestive system > Large intestine > Fecal...
ATTATAATGACAGAAACTAATTTAGGAGGTTGATGAATATGCGCATTTATAAGAAATTATTTTCCTGCTTAGCCTTATTTTTACTTTGCATCGTGTGCTTGCTTGCGGATGCTCCCAAGGTTCAGGCAGCGGAATTTTTGACTTCTGATAACGGAACATTTCTTTATATGAACAGCAGAGAGCTGGCAATCAGTGATGAGGAAGAAGGCGTGCAATTCTTCCTTGCCGATGACGGCACTCTGCAGCTGATGAACAAAAATACCAAAGATGTTTATAAGACCTTTGTTCCTGCGGAGAATGGAATGGTTGGCTATAGGGTGCGGGATGTTTTTACCGCCAATCCCGAAAATATATTTTTTGAAATAAATGCCACCATCGGTGCTCAGGAGCAGAACTGCGGTTATTGGCTTATCGGTAAGGAAAACGGACAATGGGTGACATATGTAACCTTGGAGGATTTAGCTAAAAACGGCTATGCCATTGACCAGTGGCGGCAAATAGTGACCAAGATTAATACGGATGGCAGCGGACGTTTTATTCTGCTCAGCCAATATGAATATATGCCTCCGGAAGCTACCTTCGGCATGCAGAGAAGATATTTCACGGATTTGCAGCTGGAGCTTTTGTGGGATGATGCTGCGCAAGGGTTTGTTATGCGCAGATTATAATAAGCATATGGAATAAAAAAACAGGCAGCGGATTTGCTGCCTGTTTTGTGTGCAGAAATCTATGCTTTATTTAGAAATATTTTGTGAGTAGGGTTTCTGTCAAAGGATGCAGAAAGTGCATTAGGTTCTGTAGCGTAATTTACACAATAAAAAACGCTGATGCATAAGCATCAGCGTTAACTTCTGGTAGCGCTAAAGGTCTACCTTTCAGTCGCAAAACTTCGTGACCGGGAATTTTTAGGATTTAAACGTTAAGAATTAGTCTGGCCAATGACCTGGAAGATTATATGTCACTATCGTTTCAGTGAGTCTTATGATGTCACAAAAAATGTACATAATTCGTGACATAGTGCGTTTGCAGCTCAAAGACTATATAGCTATTTTAATGCATTTCAAAACCATGGAATTCTTAAACTAAAAAATCTGAGATGTCCGTTGAAAATATGTCACGAACAATATATAATATTTGTGACATATTGAAGGGAGAGCTCTGTTATGGACAATGGATACATGCAGAAAATACGAACGCAAATTCTTTCTAGTGAAGATGGTACTGTTTTTATTGCTTCTGATTTTGCGGATATTGCAGATAATGCAGCAATTCGTCAAGCATTATTGAGACTTTCCCAATCTGGTATTATACGCAGAATTATCAGAGGTGTATATGAAAAACCAAAGTACAGCAAGCTACTTGATGAATATGTAGCTGTTTCTCCGGACGCTGTAGCAAAAGCATTGGCACGAAGTTATCATTGGACTATTGCACCATGTGGAAATACAGCTCTTAATTTGTTGGGAATTTCGACACAGGTAACAGCAGTTTGGTCATATATCAGCGATGGACCTTATAAGACATACGAGTGGAACTCTACAAAATTGGAGTTTAAGCATAGAACCAACAAGGAAATTACTGGTCTATCCTATATGACGAGCTTGGTGATTCAAGCACTAAAAACTTTGGGTAAATCAAATGTAACACCGGATATCATACAGACACTTTCTGAAAAGCTATCTGATAACGAAAAACAAGCCTGCCTGAAAGAGGCAACGGAAGCTACGGATTGGGTTTATGATACGATACGTAAAATGTGTGGAGGTGGCACTCAATGATAAATGTAGCAAGATTGCCGGAAAGTGATCGGAGAGAACTGTTTCGAAATACTGCAGATAAAATGGGATTGAATGATACCATCGTAGAAAAAGATTTTTGGGTATGCTTTACGCTGGATTATCTTTTCCATCGCTGTCCGTGGAAAGATTCTATTACGTTTAAAGGTGGCACCAGTCTTTCCAAGGCATTCAACCTGATAAGCCGTTTTTCAGAGGACATAGATCTTATTTTGGATTGGCGTGTGCTAGGGTATGGAAAGGATGAACCATGGGAAGAGCGCTCTAAAACAAAACAGGATTCTTTTAACAAAGAAGCAAATGCAAGGGCAGAGGTTTTTCTGGCAGAACAGTTTTGTCCTGTTATTCGAGCAGAGATTTCTAAGGAGCTTGACTGTGAGGCGAATATATACATAGATGAAAAAGACAAACAGACAGTTATCTTTGCTTATCCGCACTTGTTTACGAATCCAGCGACATTGCAGGTAATTCGTTTAGAGATAGGTGCATTGGCAGCTTGGACACCTGCGAAAATTGCTCAGATAGAATCATATGCTGCGATATATTATCCAAAAATTTTTGAGCAAAAGGATACGGCAATATTGACTGTTGCACCTGAGCGGACTTTTTGGGAGAAGGCAACAATTTTACACCATGAAGCCCACAGACCTGAAAGTTCGGAAATGCCGCAGCGTTATTCACGGCATTACTATGACCTGTATCGTATGTCAATGTCATCTGTGAAGGAAGCTGCTTTTGCGCAGATGGAATTATTAAAAACAGTAGTTGATTTCAAAATGAAGTTTTATCCAAGGGCTTGGGCAAAGTATCAGGAAGCTGTACCGGGAACTTTGAAGCTGGTTCCTCCGGAGTATCGCTTTAGGGCTTTAGCTGCTGACTATGAAGCAATGAAAGATATGCTGTATGGCGATATTCCAACATTTGAAACAGTTATGAATGCAGTGCATCAATTGGAAAGAGAAATTAACGCACTGTAATGACACTGAAAGGAGCTTGCCGATTATGAGTATAGATAAGGTAACAGATTTATCTGCGTGCATGAAAAAAAGAAGAACTGATTTAAGGAATTTAACACCGGAAGCAAGAACCTATAAACGTACTCGTGGCAGAGTAAGGACTCCTGAGGAGAAGAAAGCATTGGTTTTGGCTGCCGGGAAAGCGTGGAATGAATGGCTCAGTTCCGGTAAGCTGGTAAAGACAGATAAAGGATACGAATTATACAAGATATAGATAAGAATATGGAAAAGCCTAATGAGTTACGCAAATGATGTGAACTCATTAGGCTTTATTTTTTTGATGCCCATATAAAGTAAGTCGTCGCACTCGTCAATTAGTGTTGTAGGCGGGATTTCAGTTGAATTTTCGTCTTTTCCATAAAAATAGTCAAATTTTTCGCTTAGCCTACCCGAAATAGGGGTTTGGGGTGGGGTGGAAAATTCTTTTAAGTGCTATACTGACATTAATAAAGAGGTTGCATCTTAATTAAAAGGAGGCTTTTACTATGAAGTTTTTGGCAAAGATGAAAGAAAAACAAATGCAAAAAAGATTGGGCGGCGCATTGTTTGGACTGCTTTGTGCAGGTGTGCTAGTAGTTCCGAGCGCATGGGCTGCTCCGGGACCGCCGCCTAATTTCTATGGCACTGCTGATGGAATTGGTACAACCGATGTCGCATATAGTGTAACGCATGATGGTAAGGTTTCGCTTGCTGCAGGTAGTTATTATGAAATTTACGGTGGCTATAATGACGATGATCCTGGTCAGCGTGTTTACAAAAATCAAATTACCATTACCGATGCCACAATTGCTTTTTATGCATATGGTGGTTATTCCGAAAATGGTAATGCTGACGAAAACACTGTAAGCATTAGTGGCAGTACAGTTAACGGAGAGGTTTATGGCGGCAAAGGTTATGAAGAATGCAGTGGTAATACAGTTATCGTTAATAATAGTACTGTCAATGGAGAGATTAATGGCAGTTATTCGGAAAATGGTATAGCCAAGGACAACAAAGTCAGCATTAGCGGTGGTAGTACAGTTAACTATGTTTATGGAGGCTATGCTGATAAAGGGAGTGTAAATAATACTGTAAATATTCAAGATAGCACTATTAACGGAGATGTTTATGGCGGATATTCTGTAGATGGGAATAGCGAAAGCAACACTGTAAATATTAGTGGTAGTGAAATTTTGGCAGATGTATATGGTGGTTATACGGAAAACGACGGTGCTATAGCTGAAAAAATCCAAAATAATAAAGTTATTTTCAAAAATGGTGCAAAAATCAAGGGTGATGTTTACGGTGGCTATGATAAGCTGAGTAAAGCCAATATTAACAACAACACTCTGAAAGTAGTTGGAAAAGGCAACGAAGCAAAAAGCATTCAAAATTTTGATAAGCTCAACTTCTTTATCACCAAAGATCTTGTTGCCAACAATACTATGCTTAAAGTAACAGGTACTGCTCTTATCAATAACGCAGAGATTAAGGCTGGCGTAGAGCTTGGTACTAAATTAAACGAAAATGATAAAATCAACCTGATTACTGCAGGCGCATTAAAGGCTGAAAATATCACAACAGGAACCTTGACTGATGGTTTGATTAATATTGACAAGGGAATTAAAGTTGCTATTGGACCTGATGGAAATAAGTTAGTCGGAGTTATCAATGGCACAACACCTCCGGGTGGCGGTGGTACAACACCTCCGGGTGGCGGTGGTACAACACCTCCGGGTGGCGGTGGCACAACACCTCCGGGTGGCGGTGGCACAACACCTCCGGGTGGTGGCGGCACAACACCTCCGGGTGGCGGCGGCACAACACCTCCGGGTGGCGGTGGTACAACACCTCCGGGCGGCGGTGGCACAACACCTCCGGGTGGCGGCGGCACAACTCCTGGTGCCGGCGGCCTTTATGCTGATGCTGACGCAAAATCTCCGGTTGAAACACAGTCCGCTGCACTCACTATGCTGAACCTGGGACATGATTTGCTGACAACTGCAGGCTATGAAAACGCTGCATTGGCTGTTGACGGGGAGGAAGAAGGTTCTGTTAATCCGTTTATCACCATGAGCGCTAACAATCAAAAGCTCGATACCGGTTCTCACGTTGACCTCAAAGCATGGAACATGAATCTTGGCTTTGCAAAGAAAATCAATAACAATTCCGGTAAGCTGATAATTGCGCCTGTTATTGAATACGGTCGCGGCAGCTATGACTCCTACCTCGACAATGGTACGCACGGCGATGGCGATGCACACTTCTGGGGTGCAGGCCTGATGGCTAAGCAGCTCAATGATGATGGCCTCTATTATGAAGGCTCCCTGCGTGCAGGCAGAATGAGTACCGATTATCAATCTGCTGTTGCAGGCTGCATTAAATACGACAGCGATGCAACCTATTACGCAGCACATCTTGGCATGGGTAAGGTTATTCAGCTGAACGATAAGGATACCATTGACTACTACGGCAAACTGTTCTACACTCGTCAACAGGGTGATAAGGTTACTGTAGGCACCGGCGCAACCTATGATTTTGATGCTACAACCTCTCTGCGTACTCGTCTTGGTGCAAGATATACGCATCAACTGAGCGAGAAGAACGCTTTCTATGCAGGCTTGGCATGGCAGCATGAATTTGACGGTGAATCCAATGCGATTGTAGCAACAACCCTTGGCTCTGCTTCCGCACCTGCTCCTTCCATGAAGGGCGATACCGGTATTATGGAGCTTGGCTGGAGAGTTAACAACTCCGACAAATTCGAACTGGGCCTTGGCGTTAACGGCTCCGTTGGTAAGCAAAAGGGTGTAGGCTTCAACCTGAGCCTCAACTTCAGCTTCTGATAAAGACTCTAGAATAATAAAAATATAGCATTAGTTCAGGGAATCTTTAAGCATAAGTAATGGACTAACGCAGATTTACAGAGAAAGCCATGTTTTACTGATTTTCGGTAAGACATGGCTTTTCAAATATGAAAATTATGATTGGCATAGGGGGATTAAGATACCAAAATTTATATTTTCTGTACAAAAATCTGATAACAGAGCATTAGTATTATAGAGCGCTACCTTTCAGTCACAAAACTTTTTAGCAGATTTTCTCCTTCTTACGCACAAAAAAACCGCATAACAAGATGCGGTTTATGCTTGCTTTGCATTTACACAATAAAAAACGCTAATGCATAAGCATCAGCGTTAACTTCTGGTAGCGCTAAAGGTCTACATTTCAGTCGCAAAACTTCGTGAACGGGAATTTTTAGGATTTGAACGTCAAAAATCGCTTGTTGACGGTCTAAATTTGGCTTGATTTTGTTGTTTTTAGTATCATCAATTTTTTCACAAAAAAACATAAAAAAATTCAAAGATTTTACTCTAGCACTGGCAATAGACTATTAAAAATTCGTTACATGGCTCTTTGAAGAAAAAAATTTTACTGTTATCTGTTATACCAAACTGAGAAATTGTTGTAAAAGTCATAACAAAATTAGATTTTGCGACTTTCAATGTTTGCCTAGTATTTTCTTATATACTATTGATGAAATACAATAGTTTAATCTGATAATGAACTAATTTATGAATACTGATTGACACTAAAGACAATATAAGGTAGAATAACAATTAGTATAATTACTGATAAAATATTCTATACTAAAAGGGGGAATCAGTGTGAATTTTAAACATGTATTGCTGACATCGTTGGTGGTTGGTTCGATGATTTTATCTGGCTGTGGTGGAGATAGCGATAAAAAAACACATCGAAGGATGAGTTAACAATTTCTGTTGGGGCTAATTTAGTGGCAGGAAAATTTGACCCAACTATTGGTTATGGTGTATGGGCACCTGATATTTTCCATAGTCATATTTTAACTGTAGGAAAGGACAATAACCTTATTTTTGATTTGGCTACTGACGCTAAGGTAAGTACTGATGGTTTAGTTTATACATATACCCTGAGAAAAGATGCTGTTTTCAGTGATGGAAAACCGTTGACTGCCAAAGATGTAGTTTTTACTTTTGAAAAAACTATGAAGCAGGCTTCAGCAGCAGATCTGACTATGCTGGAAAAAGTTGTGGCAAAGGATGATTATACTGTTGCCTTTACTTTGAAAAAGAAATGGTCGACATTCCCTTATAGCTTATCTGAAATTGGTATTGTACCTGCTCACGCTTATAAAGATGGCTATGGTGATCATCCTATAGGTTCTGGTCCATGGCGTGTTGTAGAATTAAAAAAGAATCAACAACTTATTTTAGAACCTAATGAACACTATTATGGAACTAAATCTAAGTTTAAACGTGTTAATATTTTGAAAATGGATGAAGATACAGCTCTTGCTGCTGCAAAATCAGGCCAGGTTGATTTAATACTGATTAATGGTGAATCATCTCGTACTAAGGTCAATGGTATGAAAGTTTTAGTTTTAAAGACTATTGATAGCTTTGCAATTAATCTGCCTACCATTAAAGAAACTAGCGAGAATGGTGAAAAGATTGGTAATAATGTTACATCTGACTTGGCGATTCGCCAGGCTTTGAATATAGGTATTGATAGAGCAGAAATTATAAAAAATGCCTTGAATGGTTTGGGAGAGCCTGCATATGGTGTAAGTTCCCATGTACCATGGAGTAATGATATTAAGTTTGAAGATAACAAAGTCGAAGAAGCCAAGAAGATTTTGGAAGCCGCTGGTTGGAAAGATACGGATGGAGATGGTGTGCGTGAAAAGGATGGCTTAAAAGCAGAGTTTACCATTACTGGACGAAGTAATGACTTGGATAGATATAATACTGTTGTGGCGTTGGCACAAGATGCTAAGAAACTTGGCATAAAGATTAATCCTAAATCTGAGGCTTGGGCTGTGGCCAGAAAGGCACGTGCTATTCCGACGTGTTGGGCATTTGTAGATCTTAACCCTGTAAGCTATTACCGTAATTATGAAAGTGGACAAATAGGAAAACAGGTTATTGGAAATTCTCCATCTTATAAAAATCCTTTAGTAGACAAGGAAATTTATAGTGCATTAAATGCCGATGAAGCCACAGTTTCCTATAAACATTGGATTAATGCTCAAAATCTCGCTGATAAAGATGTTCCGTTTTTATATATTACTTCTCCCAGTTTAGTGTACTTTGCTAAGGAGGGTTTAAATATTCCTGATTTAGGAAAGTTACCTGTACGTGGACAAGGTATTTCTGTTGTTGAGTATATGAATACTTGGACGTGGGATGCTAAATAGGGGGTCAAGGAGTGAAGGTTAAGTTTTTTTGGAAAACTATTGTACGTATGCTACTATTACTAGTTTCAGTGAGCATGCTAAGCTTCTTCCTGGTTACTTATTCTCCTATAGATCCTATAGACGCATATTTAGGTGAAGCAAGAATTTCAGAGGAGCAACGCGATAGAATTTCGGAAGAGTGGGGCTTGAATAAGTCTCCTGTCGAACGATATGTTATTTGGGGGGAGCATATACTAAATGGTGATATGGGTGAATCTGTAACCTATCATCAGCCTGTAAAAAAGGTTATTGCTGAGCGTTTTGAAGCTTCTTTATGGCTTATGGGCACAGCTTGGGTATTTACTGGCGTTATAGGTTTTCTTCTAGGAATTTTATCTGGCAGTCGCAAGAACAGTATGGTAGATAAATTCATCAAGACATTCTGTCTGATATTGGCATCGACACCGGTATTTTGGATAGGACTATTAGTGGTAATGGTTTTTGCAGTAGAATTAGGGTGGTTTCCGTTAGGATTGGCTGCTCCTGTAGGCAAGCTATCCAGTGAGGTTACGTTAATGGAAAAGTTGCACCATCTTGTGCTTCCTGCTCTTACGTTAAGTATTACTGGCATTGCTAATATTACATTGCATACAAGACAAAAGCTGATAGATATATTATCAACAGATTATGTGCTTTTTGCAAAAGCCCGTGGTGAATCTTCTCATCAGATTATTATGCGTCACGGCTTACGTAATATTTGTTTGCCTGCTGTTACGCTACAGTTTTACTATTTTAGTGAGCTTTTCGGTGGCTCAGTTTTGGCTGAGCAGGTATTCTCTTACCCTGGCTTGGGCAATGCCGTTGTCCATGCAGGTCTGCATGGTGATACACCGCTTTTGTTAAGTGTTGCGTTGTGTAGCTCTCTTTTTATTTTCTTCGGTAATTTGATGGCTAACATTATTTATGGAGTTATTGATCCGCAGATTAGAGAAGGAGGGAAGAGCAGTGTCTAATGAAAAAACAAAAAAAATTTGGCTCAATCCTCGTAGGAAAACAACCTTGTTCATTGCAGTGGGTATATTTATTCTGTTAGGTATTTGTCTTTGGGGTGTGTTTATGGATACAACTTTATACGCTCCAAACTATGACTTGAAGCGTTTAGCACCATCGCTTGAACATCCCTTTGGTACGGATAACTTAGGACGAGATATGTTCTATCGAACTATTTGCGGTTTGTCGCTTAGTATCAAGATAGGCCTTATGGCAGCTTTTTTGAGCTCAGTTATTGCATTGATTTTAGGTAGTATGTCTGCTATATTTGGTGGTTGGATAGATGATGCAGTAAATTTTTGTGTTGATCTTTGCATGGGAGTGCCGCATTTAGTTTTGCTGCTTTTAATTTCTATTGCAGTTGGAGGCGGTGCTAATGGTGTAATTTTTGGCGTTGTATGCACTCACTGGCCGGGATTGACGCGTATCGTCAGAGCTGAGGTTATGCAGATCAGAAGTACTCAATATGTACAGGTGGCTCGCAAAATGGGTAAAAGTCGCTTGCATATTGCTATGCAGCATATTGTGCCTCATGTTTTTCCACAGTACATTGTTGGTTTGGTCTTGCTTTTTCCTCATGCTATTCTTCATGAGGCGGGTGTAACCTTCCTTGGCTATGGACTATCATTAGATACACCTGCAGTTGGTATAATTCTATCCGAGTCTATGAAGTATCTGGCAACTGGAATGTGGTGGTTGGGCTTCTTCCCTGGTATAGCTTTGCTTTTAGTTGTGCATCTGTTTAACTCTATAGGTGATTATATGAAAATTTTAGTGGACCCGCAAAGCTCACGTGAATAGGAGTAGGCTATGAACAGTAGAGAAAATACACTTTTAGTAGTAAATAACCTGTCTATTGGTTTTGAAAGCTATAATAGGGATATGGAAAAGAGAATAATCTGGCCTATATCTAATCTGAGCGTAAGCTTAAACAAGGGTGAGATATTGGCCATTGTAGGTTCTAGTGGATCTGGAAAAAGTCTTTTAGCACATGCAGTTATGGATATTTTGCCGGATAATGCTAAATCAAAGGGTGATATTTTTTATAAAAAAACTAAGCTTGATAGTCAGTCTATTGTTGAGCTACGCGGAAAGGAGATAGTATTCATTCCACAATCGGTAGCATTCCTTGATCCTTTAATGGAGGTTGGTAAGCAAGTTTGTGGAATAATGGGTGATGCTGTAAAAAATTTACAGGAAAAAGCTTTTGAGCATTTTAATTTAAAGAAGGCAGTAGAAAAGTATTATCCATTTCAGCTTTCTGGTGGCATGGCAAGACGCGTATTATTATCTACAGCTATGGTTACTGATGCTGATTTGATAATAGCCGATGAGCCTACTCCGGGACTTGATCTTTCTATGGCAATAGAAGCATTAAAGGATTTTAGAGAACTTGCTAATCAAGGCAAGGGTGTGGTGCTTATTACCCACGATATTGATTTAGCAATTAATATTGCTGACAAAATTGCTATCTTTTATGATGGTCGTGTTGTAGAAACTGCTGAAACAAAGTATTTTAAGGAAAATGGCGATGGGCTTAAACATCCTTACAGTAAGGCACTTTTTCAAGCATTGCCTCAAAACGGATTCCATTTGGAAAAATGTCCTGAATGTGGCTTAAGTTCTGCAGTATGGAAAGTAGATGAAAAAGAAATGAGGTGTGAATGTGGCCGTTCTTGAGGTGAAAAATGTTAGTTTCCGATATGGTAACGGTCCTTGGATTTTAAAGGATGTGAGTATGGAGGTTGAGCAGGGGGAGCGTGTGGTAATACTTGGTCCTAGCGGTTATGGCAAAAGTACTCTTGCAAAAATTATTGCAGGGTATTTGGAGCCTTTATCAGGTAAGGTGCTTTGGAATAATCATGATTTACCGCAAAACTGCTTTTGTCCTATCCAACTTATTTATCAGCATCCTGAAAAGGCACTTAATCCACGTTGGAAAATGAAAAAATCGCTTTTCGAGGCTGGTGAACCTAGTGAAGAGGTGCTTCGTCAGATTGGCATTCAGGAAAAGTGGTATGACCGTTGGCCTAATGAGCTTAGTGGTGGTGAGCTACAACGCTTTTGCGTAGCACGTGTGCTGAAGCCTGAAACAAGGCTTTTAATTGCTGATGAAATGACAACTATGCTGGATGCTTTAAATCAAGCTCATATTTGGAACTTTATTTTAGAGTATGCAGAAAAACATGGTATGTCTATTATAGCTATTACTCACAATAAGTTTTTGGCAGAAAAACTTGCTACAAGAATTATCAGTATTCCTGACATCAATCATATAGAAGCTAATCAGGATGACTTGTAGTGTAAAATATAATCAAACAATGAAATCCTAGAAGTTATATCAAAAAAGAATACTAAAAGCCTAATGAATAGCGTAAATATTGTTACGTGAATAATGGTCATTAGGCTTTTAAAAATTTTATGCGCAGAATAAATAGGAATTAACCTTCTTTATAATGACCAACTAGCATATATATAACTTTTTAACTGATTTTCTTCTTTCTGCGCACAAAAAAACCGCACAACAAGATGCGGTTTAGGTTTGGTTTACATTTAAACAATAAAAAACGCTGATGCATAAGCATCAGCGTTAACTTCTGGTAGCGCTAAAGGGAATCGAACCCTTGATTTCGCCTTGAGAGGGCGACGTCTTAGCCGCTTGACCATAGCGCCATTTGGC
>Ga0129314_1002120_pt1 | contig 11729 bp, 11 predicted proteins | sample O1111metagenome_FD_94431 | JGI IMG/M metagenome (GOLD analysis project Ga0129314, IMG submission 94431) | Orangutan individual fecal microbial communities from fecal samples from Wisconsin, USA - O1111 metagenome | ecosystem: Host-associated > Mammals > Digestive system > Large intestine > Fecal...
AAACCAGCGGGGCGTGTTTTGTGCAGTTTAACTAAGAGCAATTTACTGAAGCAACTTGGAGTCTACAACTTCCTTCAGCTTGGCGGTGAAGTCCTCCAGGCTCATAGCGCCCAGATCCTCGCCGGCGCGGGTACGGACGGAGACCGTCTTGTTTTCCATATCCCGGTCACCCACAACGATCATATAGGGCACCTTCTCCAGAGTGGCCTCACGGATCTTCTTGCCGATCTTCTCGTTGCGGTCATCCACCTCCACGCGGAAGCCCTGGCCGTCCAATGCGTCAGACAGATCCTTGGCATAATCCAGCGCACGGTCGGTGACAGGCAGGATCTTCACCTGAACAGGAGCCAGCCATGCGGGGAAGGCGCCGGCAAAGTGCTCGGTGATGATGCCGATGAACCGCTCGATGGAGCCGAACACAACACGGTGGATCATCACGGGCACGTCCTTGCCGCCGTCGCTGGTGGTATACTCCAGATCAAAGCGGCCGGGCAGCTGATAGTCCAGCTGAATGGTGCCGCACTGCCAGGTACGGCCCAGAGAGTCCTGAATGTGGAAGTCCAGCTTGGGGCCGTAGAACGCACCGTCGCCGGGGTTCACCACATACTCCTTGCCGATGGAGGTAATGGCGTCGGCCAGAGCGTTCTCTGCCTTCTCCCAGTCCTCCCGGGTGCCGATGTGGTCCTCGGGCATGGTGGACAACTCGATCTTGTAGGGCAGGCCAAACAGAGAGTAGACCTCGTCGAACAGGCGGGCGATGCGGATGACCTCATCCTTGATCTGGTCCTTGGCCAGCAGGATGTGGGCATCGTCCTGAGTGAAGCAGCGGACACGGAACATGCCGTGGAGCGCGCCGGAGAGCTCATGGCGGTGGACCAGGCCCAGCTCACCGTACCGCAGGGGCAGGTCTCGGTAGGAATGGGGTTCCAGTTCATAGACCAGAATACTGCCGGGGCAGTTCATGGGCTTGATGGCAAAGTCCTCGCCGTCAATGACGGTGGTATACATATTATCCTTGTAGTGATCCCAGTGGCCGGAGGTCTCCCACAGAGTCCGCTTCATGATCTGAGGAGTGGAGATCTCCACATAGTTCCACTTCTTGTGGACCTGACGCCAGTAGTCGATCAGGGTGTTCTTCAGCACCATGCCCTTAGGCAGGTAGAAGGGGAAGCCGGGGGCCTCATCCCGGAAAGCAAACAGGCCCAGTTCCTTGCCCAGCTTCCGGTGATCCCGGCGCTTGGCCTCCTCGATGCGCTCCAGATAAGCGTCCAGTTCCTCCTTCTTGGGGAAGGCGATGCCGTAGATCCGCTGCAGGGTCTCCCGGTTGGAGTCACCCCGCCAGTAGGCGGCGTTGCAGGCCAGCAGCTTGATGGCGTTGCCCTTTACCCGGCCGGTGGAGTCCAGATGGGGACCGGCGCACAGGTCGGTGAACTCGCCCTGCTTGTAGAAGGAGATGGGAGCATCCTCCGGCAGATCCTGGATCAGCTCCACCTTGTAAGGCTCGCCCTTCTCCTCCATGAACTTGATGGCTTCCTCGCGGGGCAGCTCAAAGCGCTCCAGCTTCAGCTTCTCCTTGCAGATCTTCCGCATCTCGGCCTCGATCTCGGTCATGTGCTCCGGGGTAAAGGCAAAGGGTGCGTCCATATCGTAGTACCAGCCCTCCTTGATAGAGGGGCCGATGGCCAGCTTCACCTCGGGCCACAGGCGCTTGACGGCCTGCGCCATGATATGAGAGCAGGTGTGCCAGTAAGTCTGGCGGTATTCCTCATTTTCAAAGCTGAATTCCTTGATTTCCTCAGACATAGTAATGTCTCCTTTCCTGCGGCGGTCTTTCCGCCCTTGGGGCAAAACAAAAACGCCTCACCCCTGTTTTGGTCAGGGGTGAGGCGTAAAGCTCCACGGTTCCACCCTGCTTGCACAGTAAAACAAAATTTGTTTCGCTGTGCAAGCAGGGTAAAAAACTCCTTCGGAGTCTTCTAATTGAAATCATGCAAGACACCCTTCCTGGGTTTCTTGCACACATTCTTCCTTCCCGCCAGCGAAAGTCCTTTTGCGCATTGTGCCGCTCGTGTCCTCTGTAACGGGAGGTCCCGTCCCGGCCTACATATCGGCGGGCAGCTCCAAGGCGGTGACTGTTCCGGTTCTGACTGACGCTGCTTTCAGCCCATGACAGCGTCTCTCTGAAGTTCTTCCCGGACAGCGTCCTTTTCCAAGCCTTTTTTCAGAATGGAATTATGATAGCACGGCTCTTTTGGATTGTCAAGGGGCGCATCCTGTCGATTTTCACAGGAAATTCGCGCCATATCCGGGAAGTTTCGCCGTTTTTTCAGGCGTTGGGATGGGGCAGATTCCACCGGTAGTGGGCCGACAGACACCGGATGGCAAACACCGCCGCCGCACCGACCAGCATGGCCGTCATCTCCCCTGCCGGCTGCCGCAGCACCCCGCAGATCACCGCGCCGACGAGAGAGGCGCAGGCGTAAATATGCTTCACGAAAATATAGGGCATATCTCCGGCCATCACATCCCGCAGCAGCCCGCCGCCCACGCCGGTGAGTACGCCGACGAACACCAGCAGGTACAGGGACGGCGCTTCCACGCAGTTCCATGCCACGCGGACACCCATGACCGTGAAAATACCAAGGCCTGCGCTGTCCATCAGCAGCATAAATAGATCATACCGCCGCTGGTTGCCCATCAGCAGGTGCCGCACGCCGGAGAGAAACATGATCAGCGAGGTGACCACCGCCACCGCAGAGGCCGTCGGATTCTGAAACGCCGCCGGGGGCGTGTTGCCCAGCAGCACATCCCGCACCATACCGCCGCCGCAGGCGGTGGTCAGGCCAAGAAAACAGACGCCGAACACGTCCAGACCCTTCCGGACCCCCAGCACCGCGCCGGAGGCGGCGAAGGCGATGGTGCCCAGCATTTCAAACAGAAAGAGAAAGGTCTCCATGTCTCACATGCCTCTCCGCACCATTTCCATAAATGCGGTAGCCGCGGCCGTGGGGGGCACTTCCTTCAAGGTACACATATCCACGCTGCGCTCCGGGATTGTGAAGTCCGTTTTCAGCAGACGGATGTCGCCGCTTTCCAGGTCCTTCCGGACGAATTCCAGCGTCACACCAGCCACGCCCAGACCGATCCCCGCCAGCGTCACCAAAAGCTGCCGGGAGGACAGCTCGATCTCCGGGGTCAGGGTAACGCCGGCCTTCAAAAACTCCTGTTCCAGAAAAACACGGGAGCTGGCCTTCCGCTCCAGCAGGATCAGGGGAAATTCCGCCATCTCCTGCCGGGTGTAGATCTTGTCGAAATCGCAGTGGTAATTCTTCCCCGCCACGAACACGGAATGGGTGGCAAAGCAGGGCCAGGTCTCCAGCGTGCTGTCCTTGGGAGAGGAGGCAAAGGCGATGTCCACCGCCCCGGAGCGAAGCATGCTCACCACCTTGGCGCTGCGGCCGGAGACGATCTTCAGCCGGATGCCGGGGTGCTGGTGGTGAAATTCGTCCAGATACGGCGTCAGGAACTGCCCCGTCACCGTGTCACTGGCGCCGATGGTCAGGGTACCCAACAGCAGCTGCTGGGCCTGAGAGAGCTTGTCCTCGCCGGTAGCCAGCAGACCCAAGGCGTTGCGGACATACTGATAGAGCATCTGGCCCTCTCCCGTCAGCGTCACGCCCCGGGGGGACCGGGCAAACAGCCGGGCCTGCAGGGCCGTTTCCAGCTGTTTAATAGATTGGCTCACCGCCGATTGGGAAATATACAAATTCTTTGCCGCCGCCGAGATGTTGCCGGTCTCCGCGACCTCCTTGAACACCCGGTACAATTCCAGTTTTACTGCCATACGCGCTTCCTCCATAATCAGCGGGTCTTATCGCTACAATCAGCATTATAAGCAACCGCCGTTGGAATTGCAACCATAAACCAATCGTCTCTTCTGTAAAATTTTTGATGTCTGAAGCCTCCCGCTTTCGGCGGCTTTCCATAAGCGGTGGGTTGCAAACAGCCGGAGAATACGATAAAATAAAGTGATTTTTGATTTGATCCCTCATCCTATATATTCGGAGGTACTCCATGCTCTATTCCGTTCTGGCTGTGGGCGATGTGGTAGGCGAGGCAGGTCTCGCCCATCTGGAACGCCATCTGCGGCCCCTGCAAAAGCTGAAAAACATTTCGTTCACCGTGGTCAACGGGGAAAACATCTCCGGCGTAGGCCTGACCTGCAAGCAGGCGTGGCGGGTCTATGACGCCGGAGCCGACGCCGTGACCCTTGGCAACCACACCTTCGGCAAAATGGAGATCGGCCGTATGCTGGATGAGACCCCGTGGCTCCTGCGCCCCGCCAACCTGTCCGGCAGAATGCCGGGCCATGGCTGCGAGATTTTCGATCTCAATGGCCTGCGGTTCCGCGTGGTGAACCTCATCGGCCGCTGTACGCTCCAGTGGAACGCTGAAAATCCCTTTACTCTGGCAGACCGGCTGCTGAAGCAGGGCACTGCGGATTTTACCCTGGTGGATTTCCATGCGGAGGCCACCAGTGAAAAACTGGCACTGGGCTACTATCTGGACGGCCGGGTCAGCGCCCTGTGGGGCACCCACACCCATGTCCCCACTGCCGATGAGCGGGTCTATCCCAAGGGCACCGGCTATATCACGGATCTGGGGATGACCGGCCCCATCGAATCCGTTCTGGGCGTAGAGTCCGCGCAGTCGGTAGAATCGTTTTTGGGCGGTCTGCCGGGGCGCTACCGCAGTCCGGATGGGCCCTGCAAGCTGCAGGGGGCTATTTTTACACTGGACAGCGCCACCGGCCTCTGCACCGCCGTGGAGCGGGTGGACATTCGATAAGGAGGCCGTTGTATGACAAGACCTGAGCATTACCGCTCCTATTCCGCCGTATTTCCCATTTTGCTGCGGGAAGGGGCCAACGGACAGGAGGTGCTGCTGCACCTGCGGCAGAATACCGGCTACATGGACGGCTGCTGGGACTTTGCCGGCAGCGGCCATGTGGATGAAAACGAAACCGCCCGTCAGGCTGTGGCCCGGGAGTGTTTGGAGGAGCTGGGTATCACAGTGGACCCCGCCGACGCGGAATTTGTCCACCTGTGCCACCGGGTCGCCGGGGGTGACGGCCGCACCTATTACGATCTCTGCTTCGTCATCCGGAAATATGACGGCACCCCCACCGTCATGGAGCCGGACAAAAACGCCGGGCTCCGCTGGTTCCCCTCGGAGGCCCTTCCGGAAAATATCAGTACTGCCGTGGAGGTCATGCTGCGCCCCTGTCTGCGGGGCCAGCCTTACAGTGAGGTCATTCATGACCTCCCGGTCACATCAATCTAAAAAGAGGAAATCACTATGTCTATTCAAAAGGTAAGAGAATATTTCAAGCAGTTCGGCATTGAGGACCGCATCCGGGAATTCGACGTTTCCTCCGCCACGGTGGAGCTGGCGGCGGTGGCCGTAGGCGTGGAGGGCGCCCGGATCGCCAAGTCTATGAGCTTCAAGGTAGGAGAGGAACCCATCATCATTGTGGTGGCGGGAGATGCCAAGGTGGACAACAGCCGCTACAAGGCCCAGTTCCACACCAAGGCCAAAATGCTGACCTTTGAGGAGGCCCACACCATGATCGGCCATGACCCCGGCGGCGTGTGCTCCTTCGCTTTGCCGGAAAATGTAAAAACCTATCTGGACATCTCCCTGAAGCGGTTTGAGACCGTATTCCCCGCCGCCGGCAGCAGCAACAGCGCCATTGAGTTGACCTGCGAGGAGTTGGAGAAGTATTCCTCCAACTTCGTCTCCTGGGTGGATGTGGCAAAGGGCTGGCGTCCGGAAGAAAAGGAATCTTGAGGGGCTTATGCTGAGATTTATTCACGCGGCGGACTTCCATCTGGACAGTGCCTTCGCCGCCCTGACCCCCCGGCAGGCCGCAGCCCGCCGGGGGGAGAGCCGGGAGCTGCCGGTGCGACTGGCTAACTACGTCAACCAGAATAACATTGATCTGGTGCTGCTGGCGGGGGACCTCTTTGACAGCGCCGCCTCCTACCGGGACACGGCAGAGGAACTCTCCGCCGCTCTGGGGCAGATGGAGGCGCAAGTCTACATCGCCCCCGGCAACCATGACTGGTACGGCCCCGGCAGCCCCTACCTGACGGTAAAGTGGCCGGAAAATGTACACATTTTCACCCAGCCCCGGTTGGAAACGATGGAATGGCCGGAAAAAAATCTGGTGCTCCACGGTGCGGCCTTTACCCACGGGGAGCAAGCCGACGGCTTCCTCACTGGCTTCACCGCCCCCGCCGACGGGAAGCTCCATATCGGCCTGCTCCACGGGGAGATTGACCCCTCGAAGGCCCGGTACGATCCCATCCGCAAGGAGGAGATCGCCGCCAGCGGCCTTGCCTATCTGGCGCTGGGACACATCCACAAGCGGGCGGAGCCTTTGACCTTTGGCGGCACCGTCTGCGCGTGGCCGGGCTGCCCGGAGGGACGGGGGGTCGACGAATTGGGGGAAAAAGGCTTTTATTCCGGCACGATAGACGATTCCGGCAAGGTCAGCCTTACCTTCGTCCCCTTCGCCCGGCGGCGGTATGAAATTTTGACGGTGGACGTCACCGATCAGGACCCCCGCGCCGCCATCGAGGCGGCGCTGCCCGCCGACACGGCACAGGACCTGTACCGTATTCTGCTCACCGGAGAGACCGGTGAGGGCGGCGTCCATACGGACGCGCTGAAAGCGGCGCTGGCGGACCGGTTCTACGCATTGGAACTGCGGGACCGGACCCGGCTGGCGGAGGACCTGTGGGCCAAAGCGGAGGAGGACTCCCTCCGGGGCCTGTTTCTGAGGGATTTAAAGCAGCAGCTGGCGCAGGCTCAGACGGAAGAGGACCGCCAGCGCGTCACCATGGCCGCCCGGTTCGGACTGGCGGCGCTGGACCACAGGGATTTGGGATAAGGCGAGAATTTATGAAAAAAATTTTATTGATCGGCACCGGCGGTACCATTGCCTCTGATGTCACGGAAGACGGCCTGGCCCCAGAGTTGACCTCTGAGCAGTTATTGAACCATCTCCTCGCCATCTCCAGTATCTGCGATGTAGAATGTATACAACTTTTGAATCTGGACAGCACTAACATGCGTCCTGAGCATTGGTTGGATATGGTGCGGTGCATCCGGGAAAACTATGACCGCTATGATGGCTTTGTCATCACCCATGGTACAGACACCATGGCTTATACAGCCGCAGGTCTCAGCTATCTGATCCAAGGCAGTCCAAAACCTGTGATTCTCACCGGTGCACAGAAGCCTATCGGATTTGATTCCACAGATTCCAAGATCAACATGACGGACGCTTTTCGCTGTGCCGCCTCGGATCTCCCCGGTGTGTCTATCGTGTTCAACAATCACGTGATTTTGGGCACACGGGCCCGCAAGACCCGCACAAAGAGTTTTCAGGCATTTTCCAGCATCAACTATCCGGATCTGGGGATTCTGCGGGATGGAGTACTGCTGCGGTATATCCGCCAGGACTGTACCACTGTACCTACTTTTTCTGACACTTTGGATAATAAAGTGGCCCTTTTGAAGCTGACACCGGGGCAGGACCGTTCTGCCGCCGACTTTTTTCTGGAACGAAATGATGCTCTGATCATCGAGAGCTTTGGAGTCGGCGGTCTGCCGGAGCGCGGCGGGTTCTATGATTGTCTACAAAGCTGGATGGAACAAGGCAAATTTGTGGTTCTTACTACTCAGGTCCCCAGTGAGGGCAGCGACGTAGGCGTTTACCATGTTGGACACAGTCTGAAAGCAAACCTCCGCGTTTTGGAAGCCTACGATATGACCACGGAGGCTGTGGTAGCCAAGCTCATGTGGATCCTGGGACGGACCCATGACCGCACTGAGGTAGAAAAGCTATTCTATACACCGATAGCAAAGGATATTCTCTTCCCTGTCCACGGGTTGGGTTTATAGGATTTACCATCTGCAGCACTACATAGAAACCTGCCGGAGCAGTCCACGGACTGTTCCGGCAGGTTTTTTCCATATAATACAACCTTAATCGTACCGCAGGGCGTCGATGGGGTTCAGCTTGGCCGCCTTGTTGGCGGGCAGGTAGCCGAACAGAACGCCGATGCCTACGCTGACGCCGAAGCTGACGGCAATGTTGGAAAGAGTCGGCACCGCGCTGAAGGTGATGCCGTTCATAGAGCTGGACATAATGGCCCCCACCGCAATGGTGGCAGCTTTGGCCAGCAGCAGGCCGAATACGATGCCCAGCACCCCGCCCACGGCGGAGGTGGTGCCCGCTTCAATGACGAATTGGCCCCGGATGTCCTTCTGCTTGGCGCCCAGAGATTTTCGGATGCCGATCTCCCTTGTCCGTTCCGTAACGGACACCAGCATGATGTTCATAATGCCGATACCGCCCACCAGCAAGGAAATGGCGGCGATGGCCACCAGTACGATCATCATGGTATTCATCATGGTGTTCATGGCATCCATCATCTCTGCGGAGGTCATGACCATGTAGTAGTCCGAGGACTGATAGGTTTTATACAGTCGCTTTTCCACAATGCCCTTGGCAGCGGACGCCGTATCCCGGCTGGTGGAGGTCAGCAGGAACATTTCATCGGTGCCCATCATCATGGTGCCAGTGCCCATCCGCTGGGCGTTTTCATAGGGGATGTAGATCACATCGTCGGCGCTGCCCTCGCTGCTGTCGCTGCTTTTGTTCAGCACGCCCACCACCGTATAAGGCACGCCGCTGAGGGAGATGGTCTTGCCCAGCGCGTCCCCCCGGAAGGCCGTCTCCGCCAGATAGCTGCCGATGACGCACACGTTCTGGTTGCGGCTGACGTCGATATAGCTGAGAAAGCGGCCCTCCCCCAGCGTCTCGCCCTGCATGGTGCCCTTGGTGTCCTCTTTGAAGAACGCCTCGCTGACACCGTAGACCGAGGTGCGGTCATAGTCGTCCGTCCGGCAGCGCACCTTGGCGCTGGCAGAGATATACGGAGTCACGCCGGTGAGGTATTGGGGGTATTTGTCCACTAAGGCGTAAAAATCGTCAATGTCCACGTCACGGGTGCCGCCGGTCCCCCGGCCATAGGTCATGACCTGGATCAGATTGGAGCCCATTTTTTCAAACTGGCTGTTCATCATATTGGTCATGCCGTTGCCGAGAGACAGAATCACGATCACGGCGCCGACACCGATGATGATACCCAGCATGGTGAGAAACGCCCGCATCTTGCTGGTTTTCAGAGATTTCAGCGCCAGCTTGAAGGATTGGGTAAAGTTCATACGCCCACCTCCCCGTCTGCGCCTGTCTCCTCCGGCTGCACCACGGCGGCGGGATCGGAGGCGTCACCGTCATAGATGATGCGGCCGTCCTGAAGGCGGACGATGCGCTTGGCCTTTACAGCGATGGAGTTATCGTGGGTAATGAGCACCACGGTATCCCCCTCCTGATTCAGCTTCTGGAGGAAGCCCAGCACCTCCCGGCCCGTCCGGGAATCCAGCGCGCCGGTGGGCTCATCCGCCAGAATAACAGAGGGATTCCCCGCCAGTGCTCTCGCGATGGACACCCGCTGCTGCTGACCGCCGGAAAGCTGGCTGGGCAGATTTTTCTGCTTGTCAGCCAAGCCCACACGGCCCAGGGCTGCCACAGCCCGCTCCTTCCGCTCTTCCGCGCCGACACCGGCGTACAGCAGGGGCAGCTCCACGTTTTCCAGCACAGTCAATTTGGGGATCAGGTTATACTGCTGGAAGATGAACCCCAGCATTTTGTTCCGGATCTCCGCCTGCTGGTCATCATCCATGGTGGATACGTCCACGCCCCCCAGATGGTAGGTGCCGCTGGTGGGCGCATCCAGACAGCCAATGATGTTCATGGCGGTGGATTTGCCGGAACCGGACTGACCCACAATAGCCACAAATTCGCCCTTGTCGATGGTAAGGGATACCCCATCCAACGCGTGAACGTCTTCATCGCCCATGTGGTAGATCTTATAGACGTTTTTTAATTCAATGAGATGCTCCATGGCTTACATCCCCATCATTTCGGCCATCATGTTAGAGCTTTGGTTGGGGATCAGGACGGTGTCCCCCTCCTCCAGACCGCCGGTAACCTCGATGAAATCACCGTCGCTCTTGCCAAGCGTCACTTCCCGTGTTTCCAGCTTGGAGACATCCGCCACGGCGGTATTGTCCGCGTTCATGGCGCCGGGACCGGGGACCGTCACAGTGTTGCCCCGGTTCACAGCGTCCACGGGGATGCACAGGGCATTGGGGACCCGGTCGCCCTCGATGGTAGCGGAGACATTCATACCCGGCTTGAGGTCGCCGTAATCCTTGATGAGGATGGTCACGGGATAGCTGGTAGCGCCGCCCGCCGTGGTGCCGTTGATGCTGACATTATCCACCACACCGGTGAAGGTCTGCCCTTCCACCGCGTCCGCAGTGATGGTGACGGACTGGCCCGCCTCCACCTTGCTGATATCCAGTTCATCCACGGCCATTTCCAGCTTCAAGTAGCTCATGTCATAAACCACTGCCAGAGAACCGGAGTTCATGCCCTCCACCTTGTCACCGGCCTTGAAATTCTTTTCGATCACGGTGCCGGTGATCTGAGAGGTGATGTTGTAATCATCCAGACTGTCCGCTGCCATAGAAGCCGCCAGTTCCGCATTCTGCAGGCTCAGCCGGGCGTTCTCCACCCGGTTCCGGGCATCGGCGGACTCCACAGTGCACAGGGGCTCCCCCTGCTTGACGGTGCTGCCCGCCAGCTTATTCAAGCCCTGAATGGTGCCGCTGGCACCGGCGTAGACAATGGTAGCTCCACCCAGATTGATGGGCGTCTGGCCGTAGCTGGCGTAATTGCCGATCCGGGCAGAGGCCGTGAAGGAATCCGAGACAGCGCCGGGATTCGCCAGCTTCACCCGGACGCTGACGGCGGACAGGCCATTGCTGGTAATGCTGGTGGAGTTGGACACGGAATCCACCCTGCCGCTCACCGGGGCGTCATAATTGCCGATATACACCGTGGCCGCCTGACCCGCATAGAAGTCCGTGGGGCTGGCGTAGGGGAACAGGAAATCGATGGACAGGTCCATGCTGGAGGTGATCTTGGCGATCTGAGCACCTGCGTTCACACTGTCGCCGTTGTGGACATACAGCTCCTGAATCGTACCGCTGATGGAAGCCACGGGGTTCAGCGCCTCCTTGGCCTGCTGATAGGCCATTTTGGCCTGAGCCACGGAAATCTCCGCCCGATCCACATTGTTCTGGGCGTCGCTGCTGTTCAGAGCAAACAGCAGATCCCCCTTATTCACCAAATCGCCCAATTCAAAGGGCGCGTTTTCGATCTCGCCGGAGATCAGGGTGGTGACGTTATAGGAATCTGCGGGTTTCAGCGTCGCCGTACCGGTGACGGACAGCGTCAGATCCTGCCGGGTGGCCTGAGCCACCAGATAGCTGCCGCCAAGATAGGCGTTTGCCTTTTTGGATGCTCTGGCCATGCACCCCGCCGCCAGTGCGGCGATCACGACCGCAGCTGCGGCGATCTTCATCCATTTCTTCGCTTTCTTGCTCTTGGGAAAGCCGAATTTCTTCTTCGGCTCTGTTTCAGACGTGGGCACAGTCTGCCCTGCCTTCGTTTCCTTCATCAGTTCTTCCATATAGACAACTCCTTTATGAACGCTGTGCGGGGTGGGTCTTTGCCCCCATGCCCC
>Ga0129314_1002123_pt1 | contig 11720 bp, 10 predicted proteins | sample O1111metagenome_FD_94431 | JGI IMG/M metagenome (GOLD analysis project Ga0129314, IMG submission 94431) | Orangutan individual fecal microbial communities from fecal samples from Wisconsin, USA - O1111 metagenome | ecosystem: Host-associated > Mammals > Digestive system > Large intestine > Fecal...
AAACTCGACAATATTATTTTTCACAGCTTGGCCAGCATACAAATCCAACACCATTTTCTTAGTTTTACAAAAAGTCCTGTATGCATCACGCGCATTACAGTAATCTTCTTTGATTTTGAGCACTTGTTCTATCGCATACTCTCTTTTCCTTATTTGCGTTACATTATGATTCTTGGCATCAATGCTGATACTCTTATTTTCAAGGAGTCGCTTATAATCATCAATCTGATAATTTAATATATCAACAATCGAATCAAAGGATTCCATTGAATAATGTGGAGAGTATTCAATATATTCTAATGCATTATTAGGTGACTCTTTTGGATAAGCATTTATTATTGACACCAACTCCGTATATATATCAGTTAATTTCTCCCTCTTAGCCTCGTTGCCTCTCTGCTTGTACCTTATTTTTTTCAATAGATGCATTGACCAACAGTGTCAACATCGTTGTTATTAAGCTTATTGCCGCACCAATTATAGCTGCTATAATAGTTTCCGTCATACTAAAAAAACTCCGTTTCTATTCAACTTTTCTAACTTCCGCTTTAACACTCGCACATTTACCCGAGAATGCAATACCATACTGTAAAATCTCCTTCACGCCCTGCGCATTCATTTCCACATGATACTGCCTATCGCTTATCTGTTTTAGCGCAGTTACCGCAAGTTCATCCAGTTGTTCCTCATTGCAGTCCTTTCCTGCCTTCAGTTCAATCAAGATACCCGGCAACTTTTTATTCAGTGGTAACATTTGAATATCAAAACGGCCATTTCCTGCTTCACGATTCGACGTAATATGATACTGATTATCCAACATTGCGAGGAGACCTAAAATCAGGCCATGATAAAACGTCTCATTTGCCGCATCATGGAAACTGATGGTCTGTAACAAAAATGTTTCCAGTTTATTCTGTAGCTTTGGAATATCCATCGTATAAATTGCTTCCTGAATAGCAGTCGCTGCTGCAGGCGGAATCACATTTTCAAACTTAGACAGAATCTCTTTGCTGTACACATAAGAGATCTCTTTATTCGGAAGTGCAACCTCACACATATAATCACCACCACAAGGCTGGTCGTTGGTTACCGCCTTCAAATATCCAGTTACAAGTAAAAAGCTATAGATAGACGACGGATTATTCTGAAGTTGCGGATAAATTACTCCCGTATCAATATGAGTAACAAAAGACTTTCCTTGCATCAAGGATTCCAATTTCTCATATGTTTCTATTGTTGCATTACCTAAAACTTCACTAATAATATCATTACTTCCGGTAGACTGCCAAAAAGCACGTGGAATACACTCGTTATTAAAGTATCCAATTACAGACCATGGATTAAATATCTCAGTCTTTCCAAAACGGTATCCGTCGTACCACTCACAAAGTTCATCGTATTTCTCCGGTGCTCCGTAGTACTCTGCCATCTCCTGCACTTCTTCCGAAGTAAAGCCAAAATACTCGCTATATCGGTTGTCCAAAACGGAATTCACCTTTATATTATTAAGACCACTAAAAATACTTTCCTTTGCAACACGCAAAATTCCGGTTAAAAATCCGTAAGACAAATGTGGGTTATCCTTTAAGCCACCGGAAAACAATGTTCTCATAAAATCGATTACCTTATCGTAGTATCCACGAACATGTCCCTGCTGAATCGGAGTGTCATATTCATCAATGATAATCATTGGAGCCACTCCATAATGTAGATGAAGCAATTTGGAAAGTTTCAAAAATGCACATGCCACATCATTTTCATTAGCTTCACCGCTTAACACACTTGTAAGATATTGCTTTTCATAGGTACTTATCTTATCACTGGCTAATAACTCACTGTGCCTCTCAAACTCATTTCTTAATATCTTATAAATAAGGTCATATGCATTATCCCAATCTTCGCATTTTACATCCTTGAAAGTCACATAAATAACCGGATACTTCCCCTGGTACTCCTGATATTCTTTACCGCATTCCCAGATTTTCTTATCGTGGAAATAAACGGAGGTATCTTCCTCTGACCTTTCAAAGAACACACGTAGCATATCCATATTTAATGTCTTACCAAAACGGCGTGGACGAGTAAATAAAGAAACCTGCGGGCGCTCATCAATAAAGTCTCGAATCAACAAAGTTTTATCCACATAATAGTATTCGCTAGATGCCTTGCGATAATCAGATATTCCAATCGGTAATGGAAGTTTCTTACCACTCTTAGACGCAACTTTTTTCTCGGAAAGCGAACTACTGGCATCTCCCTTCAGACGCTTATCTGCAGGCTTAACTGCATCAGCAGGAATAATCCACCTTTTATTCTCTTTATACGCACCAGGAATTCTTCCCTCTTTACAAAGCACGTTAATTCTACGCTCTGTGATATCCCACTTTTCAGATGCTTCTTTTGTTGTCATAAACTTTGCCATAGAACACCTCCGAATATTCTTCTACGCACATTATACCTATTATTCCGAATAAAAGCAAGTATTATTCGGAATAATGCAACTTTTATTCCGAATAATACAGATAGTTTGTTCTAGATAGCAAACATATACCATGGGAAGAAGCTGTGATGCCATATTCGCCTGTTGTAAATATATATCTGTTCTTGGAGATGGAAGCATAATACTGTCCATAGAAATTACAAGCAGCCAAGAAATAAAAAAATAGTTTTCCGGCATTTTCTATATCATAAGATTTTAATGAGCCGTATTTCATGTATTCAGAAACATAGTTAATCAAAGCCTCTATATCTATTTCGCCTTGTTTTATCTCTGGTGCCATAAATATATAAGAGCGAACTATTTCCCATATATATGGGTGTTTGCAGGTACAAGTCCAATCAATGATACCATTAATTTTTTCATCCTTCCAAATAAGCTGCGATATCATATAATCTCCATGTGTATTACCACAGCTAAACCTTCTGATATCAAACTTATAGGCAGGCATAGCATCTACAATTCTCATATTGGAACGAATTTGCGCAGCAATATTAGTATCATTATTTTCTATAGCTTGCTGTAATGTGTATGCATAAGCTTCTTTCATGTATTCCGATTTTCTGTATGTAAAAAAATCAGCACCTATACCGACCGGAATGCCCTCCATATCCTTCATAGCTCCATGTATCTTTGCTAAAAAGCTTGCAGCAATATCCTTTGTAGAAGACCACGTTCTTTTCTACGCTCTGCTATAAATTTACCTATCTTAATTTGATTCAATTATTCTCATCTCCATTCCTATTTTTTAGTTATAATTCGATGAGGTAATAATATCTTTTTCCAATACTAATTTAAACCCACGCTCCGTAGGATTGCGGGAAAATAGGAATTTTGATTCTATCCTACCTAACATAAGTTTCCACTCCGAAAGAAACCGTAAGGTAATAATAAGCATGCTCTTTCTCATTCAATACCTTTGTAAGGTTATCTTTATACACTCTGAGCAGCTTAAGCGATTCCGTAATCTCATAAGGAATCTTCTCTCGACCTTTTATTTCTTCGAATGACTTGACTTTCTGAACCAAGCCTTGCTTTTCCATGGCGCTAATGCCGGATATATGCTTCCAATGCTTCTGTTCATGATATGCTCGTATGTAGCCTGAATTTTCATAAAAATCGGCTCCTATTATAAATGCACTACCGTTGCACCTCAGCTTGGAATTTTCGCCATACCAGTCTTGCGATAAAAGCAATAATAAATGCAAGAATCCAAATAACAATTTCAACACAAAGGAGCGGTACGCCAAAACCGCTTAATATGACAGCCGAAGCATCTAACAGAAAATGCAGGAATACTGCCAGTACATATAAATGCATTTTTCCTTTTCTTGTTGCAGCAAACCAAACAATCACCGAAAGTGCTATCTGCGCTGTCACAGCAGCAAGCCGCTCAATCGGGCTTGCCAAAAACAGCCAAGGGGAAGTACTAATCAGAGTATTGAATGCATTTTGCAGAACCTGTCTATTTGCTTCATCTAACGGTGCCATTAACACCTCCGTCTGTCCCATGTTGATTATAAGTGCATAGATAAGGTTATTGAGCATACCAATACATAAGATTATCATAGCCTCAAATCCACCATGTCCTGCTCCGTACATAAGTGCATTATGTGGGTCCTGATGCTTTTTCTTAAGTACAAATTTCATTGCAAGGAGCCGACCTGTTTCCTCAAACAACCCTGCCATCAATCCACCATATAAGGCATAAAGCCAAATACTATTTCTAATGCTTTGTCCCAGTCCTGAAGATAATACCACTGAATGAACAATTTGCTCTAAAATCAGAGCAAATATCAGCATTACTCCACAGCCGATAAAGAAAGTGCTTACGGCAATGCCATATTTCTTCTTAAAATAAATCAGCATTCCCAACGGAATCATTATCCCCAAAACCATATTCATAATAATAAATGCAACTGATAACCAAGAAACCATACTCAATCCTTCTTTCATATTGTTCGTTTTCAAATGCGCTTTACGCACTTTGTATTACAAAGTATATTGTATAACAAGTATTTTGTCAACTATTTAATTGTAATATAAAAGAACAATATGATTTACTTGCTTTCAAGCTCCGCTAAGGCATCGTGCAACAGCTTCCGTACATCATCCACCGCCAAATCATTCATGGCAGCTTCCAGCCTGTCAAACAGCTCCTGATAATCCTCAGGAAGCCGATACTGCTTTACATTCTCCAATATTTCAAAAACCTTTCCAAACGCAAAAGCCTCCACTTGATTTTGTATATTGGACAAGATATAACCCAGCATTTCACTGTCAAGCACTTCGCTGTCAGCAGCAACCGGCTCATCCAGCATATGGTAGTGGCTCAACACTTCCTCTATTCCCTGCAGCTGTGCCTCATATTCCGTCTTGAAGGTATCAAAGTGTGCATCAATATAAGCATATTCCCCTGCGCGCCCCGCTTCCTCCTGCTTTCGTGCCATTTCAGAAACAGCCAGTGCTCCGATTCCTTTTGTTGTACTCTTGATAGCATGAATTTTTATTGTATAATTCTGATAATCCTTATGTAAAAGCAAGGCTTCCAGCTCTTCTAAATTTTTGTTTCCATATGAATAATTTATTTTCAGAACACTCAAATAATCAGCTACCGTGCCTCCGCAGTTTTTCAGTCCAAGTAAAATATCCACGTCGGGCAGTTTTTCCCGTAAATATTTGATTTCTTCCTCCTGCCCATTCTCAATCTCCATGGTTGGTTCAGAAACAGTAATCTTGTCTGCCGGAATATAAAGCATCATAAGCTGTTCCAGCCGTTTCAAATTCATGGGTTTTCCAAGATATTCGTCAAACCCTTTTGCAAGTAAATTCTCTCGGGAGCCACGAATAGCATCTGCTGTCAGCACAATAATCTTGCCCTCTCCACCGGGTGCATAATAAGAATCCAGTTGACGAATTTGCTGCATTGCTTCAATTCCATCTATTTCAGGCATCATCTGATCCATGAAAATAATGGGATAATGTGTGGCTCTGCATAAGTCAATGGCTGCTGCGCCACCCGAAGCGGTATCCACAGAAAGCCCATAGGATTCCAGCAAACCTTTTGCCACCTGCAGGTTAATATGATTGTCATCTACCAACAGCACACATATATCATGAACCGTAATCTTCTCTGATGGTTCCTCATGCTTGACCCGGTCAATAGTAAATTGATGCTGCAAGGGAGTGCTGTCGATTATTTTCTGATTAACACTTACGGTAAACACTGAGCCTTCACCATACACACTGTCTACGGTTATTTCACCACCCATTAAAGTAACATAACCCTTGGCAATGGCAAGACCCAGCCCTGAGCCTTCCACACCATAATGAACCTGTTGGTCAAGCCGTTCAAAGCTTTTAAATAAATTGTCCTTATCCTCAGGCTTAATACCGATTCCCGTATCACTGATTACAAAGGACAACCATATCTCCTCTTCCGTTCTGGACAGACTTTTGACCTCAAAAGAAACTGTTCCCTCCTTGGTATATTTCACTGCGTTATTCAATATATTAATCAGTATACCGCGCAGCCGCACTTTATCCCCAAACAGCTGCGTAGGAATGTCAGTATCTGTTTTCATGACAAATGCAAGACCCTTTTTCATTGCCTGCTGAGAAATAATCAGTGAAACATCATCTAAAAGGTCTGCAACAAAGTAGTTACCCGGAATGATTTCCATTTTGCCGGATTCAATCTTGGTAATATCCAAAATATCATTGATGATAGCCAAAAGATTGTGGGAGGCAAGGCGAATCCCCTCTATATACTCCCTAACCTCACTGCTGATGTCTTTTTTCAGAGCAAGCTCCGCAAATCCGATAACGGCATTCATGGGAGTCCTGATTTCATGAGACATGTTGGCAAGAAATGTTGTCTTTGCCTGATTGGCATTTTTGGCTTCCTGTAATGCATTCTCAACTTCCTGTATTGCATATTCCAATCTTTTTATATATTCCATACGCTCAGAAAGATCCGTTACGGCAACAATATAACCAATCACGTCATAATAATCATCATGTATTTTACTGATGGAAATATTACAATGAGCCTGATTATAGTTGCACACTACATCAATATCCTTCTGCTTGCCATCAAAATATAAGCTTTCTTCTTCTTTAACGGAAAAAAGGGAGTCAATATCAGCATTTTTTATTTCGGTTTCCTTCAGACCGATAAAATCATAAGCTACATCGTTCAACAGCTGAAGCTTATAATTATCATCAAAAACAAGAATTGGTGTATTAAGAGACGAGTAAACATAGGTAGACATATTTCCGATAGTGATACGCGAACTATTTATAAAGGTAAGCGTCCGGTATGTTGCCAGCAGTCCCAAACACTGTCCGACAGTACTGCCAAAGAAGGGCGGTGTGTTAAACCATGGACAAATAACATCAAACACAATACCCAAAACAATGATAAACTGTGTAAGCAATAATTTTTTTGCCAAGACCCGCATACGCTTACGACGTGACTTGCCAAACATATAAATAATACTCACAAATATATTAACAGAAATGACAATACCATAGATTACACAGACAATATTCCAAAAACCCATAACAGATTGATGAGGCATGCCCATGATACTCAGCTTGTAAATGCTATAATCCTCTTTGATATTGAATAAACAAATTATCAAGCCCATAAAGGAAACACCAACAATCGGATAAAAGTATGATTGCATAGTGCCGGACAAATAGCAGACAAATAGTTGTGCTACAATCAGATAGGAAAACATACCAACCATTCCTATAGCACGAAAAATATATGCTATACCTATTTCCATCTGAATGCTAATTGTCCAAATTCCCAAACTCCAGATGGCACTAAATATACTCATCAACAAAAAAAAGATGTTTTCAGGATATTTCAACGCTTCCTTTTTACATTGCTTGGCAGATATGTATACTGCTATAATAAAGCACGTAAACAAAATATAAGGGAAAATCAGATTCATACTTCATCACCTTTCTACGTGTTTGAAATCAACATTTCTGCTACTTTTTATTATAACAAATAATCTTCAAAGCCACCAGTATTTTTCTTGATGAATTCAAGCCATATCAATGCCGGTACTATGGCTTACAGCTTCCACAGGGTACATACCCCTGCATAATCAGGTTTTCCCTGTCTCCTCTATATTCCTGCTTATTTTTCTCACTCATGTCCTGAACACTCAGACAAGTAGAATAATGAAATTTCTTTGAATTAGTATTCAAAATATAAATAGTCTGTGCAGAATCTGTCAGCCTGCTTTCCCCTGTTGCATAATCAATTTCTATACCCGGCTGCACATTATATACAAATACATTGTAACAGATGCTCTCTCCTCCATCTTCCACCGACCATCCCTCCATGAGAACTCCCTGTGCCAACAGATTATCCCCTTTAAAAATCGGTGTAACTCTGTACAAAACATGATTACCCGTTTGCTTAACATAAGATGCTACTATATTTTCAAAAGGGAGCATACCCTGCGCATTCATATATCTTGTTCCTGTAATCAGATTCCTTTCATTTGCGTTTTCACCTGTGAGCTGATAACCTATCAAATGACTCCGATTATAAAGATACTTTTTTTCCACACAATCATACTTTATGGTATGCCAACCGGAGGGTTTAATCATACCTATCTCCTCCCGTTCCTTTGTAGGCATCAGGTCAATACCGATATTGGCATATGCTACACCGCACCTTCCCAATGTGTCCAAATCACTGTAGCTTTCAAAGGATTCTGTAGTATAATCCTCCTCTTCAAAATAAGGAACATTTCCGTTGACCTCAATATATACCTCTCCCGAAAACGCAGGTATATTTTCCAAAGGAAATGGGTTTTCCGCCGCTGTCACGCTGTTTTCTGCCGACGTGTTTGCTCGGTCTCCATTCCATGTGCAACCACCCATGGCAAGCAGAACTGAGATAAGCAGGGTGTATATTCTAATAATGTTAATTGTTCTTTTATTGAGGGTCATATATCATTTCAATCCTTGACTTTAACATGTCGCTAACAAACTGCTTTCTCTTGATGCCATTGCATCTGCCGCCGAATTATTCTTGCTATATATTTTAGGAAAAATAGCAAGTTATAAAATTGAAATCGTATTGGACACTGACTTTCAATATTTCCCTCATTATCTTTCGAAATCATCAAAAATTTTTTACAAACAGAGTGACAATATATGCCAGTGCGTGAGCAATATAAAAACGGAAAAACAAAAGCAGTTAATTCAGTCCTTGGATGCACAAGCCCCTCAAGATACGTCCGAAAACGCGGCTGAAAACACTGCTTTAGATAATAACATTATATTCAAGCATAATCAAAGTGTCAACTCAGAATTAATGCCAGTTGAGAGCAATGCCAGTTAATAGTGGCAATTTGACTCAAACTCAATTACAAAATCATAAGCGCAAAAAAATACCTCCTATCAAAGAAACTAGTTCGAAGCCCGCGGCAAATATACAATAACACATAGGAAAATATAAGAAACAAGAGATATAAAATATATTACAGTTAGTAAAACAACTGCCCCAAATGAATGTATTATATCCACACTCCCGCAAGGGGAGTGACGTGTGTTTTCCACAGTACGGAATTGCGGACAGTGGAATCGAATCACCACCAACGGCCAAGGAAACCGCCATGCTACCTTTACACCAATCCGCCTTATTGCCCGGAACGGAGGAACCGGGCAATACAAAAAGGGATAACAAAAAAGAGCCAATATCTAAATCAGCTAACTGACTTAGACTTTGGCTCCGAGCTCTTTGTCGAAATATTAACTTCTGTTTTGCAGCCTTTACAATAGGCTGGGAAATTAACTAATACAGTATTTCTATGCCGTTTGATAAAATGCGAGTATCCGCATTTAGGACACGGCACCCAATATGATTGTTGCTTACACTATCACCCTTGTTATGGTTGCCGCTTCATAATATATCACAAAGGTACTATAGCATTAAACTTATAGTTTTGGCAATAGCAATCCTATGTCTTATTTAAAATTCTTATCCTCATTTTCATCTTTGTTATTATTTTTCAATTTTTCTTCCTCCTCTTCCCAATCAATAGAAGATGCAAACAGCTCTTTGTTTTCTTCTATTCTAGGAAAATCAAATATAAATTTTTCATTTACTTTTTTTCGCAAGATAGTGCCTCCTCAACCAATTTATACATATCAGGATATCTTTTTTTCAATGTTTTAGAAAACATTACATTTTTTTCTACTGCAACGGATATAAATTCTCCTAAAGCATCTGTATTAATACTTCCATCGGCATTCAATGCTTCTGCAACATCATCTACATATAGCCTCGATTGATACTCGCTAATAAATCTGTTGCTTTTTAATAAATAAATCTCCTCTTTATGTCTTATTTCAATCCACACTCCCGCAAGGGGAGTGACCTATGAATCCAACCGTGCAGGTGAGATACCCATTATTTCAATCCACACTCCCGCAAGGGGAGTGACAGAGCAAATTAGAGCAGCCAATCATAGGATTGAATTTCAATCCACACTCCCGCAAGGGGAGTGACCACAACAAAAACAATGAGCGCTATTATTGATGCAATTTCAATCCACACTCCCGCAAGGGGAGTGACCATGTATGCGTTTGGAAAATCGACCGAATATCAAATTTCAATCCACACTCCCGCAAGGGGAGTGACTAAAAATATTTGTACGTTCTTCAACATGAGTAATATTTCAATCCACACTCCCGCAAGGGGAGTGACACTTACTATGTTGATAGCGGTGTAAGTTACACAATTTCAATCCACACTCCCGCAAGGGGAGTGACGCGGCTAATAATATTACCGACTACACAGGTACAGATTTCAATCCACACTCCCGCAAGGGGAGTGACCTGTATAATTCCAGTATCTACACTCATATTATGAATTTCAATCCACACTCCCGCAAGGGGAGTGACGCTTGTCATCCGGCTTGATGCTCATTTCATCAAGATTTCAATCCACACTCCCGCAAGGGGAGTGACAAAATTAATGAAGAATTTGTATTGAGACAATTAATTTCAATCCACACTCCCGCAAGGGGAGTGACACGGAGTAGCCACGAACATGAACTGCGTATCAATCATTTCAATCCACACTCCCGCAAGGGGAGTGACATAGCGATAAGTCGTTCCCAGTTTTATTCTTCTATTTCAATCCACACTCCCACAAGGGGAGTGACACAGCTGCGATAGAATCTTTTAACATATCGTTGATTTCAATCCACACTCCCGCAAGGGGAGTGACCAGCGCGGTCAAAATCATCTTTTTTTACGGTATCATATTTCAATCCACACTCCCGCAAGGGGAGTGACGCATAAGTTTTTGGCTCTTTTTAAAGGTCTAAAAATTTCAATCCACACTCCCGCAAGGGGAGTGACGTGGGTAAGCCGATTGTCTATGACTCCCAGAATGATATTTCAATCCACACTCCCGCAAGGGGAGTGACGAGGTATAACCCGCACGGATTAGTGCTGCGGAAATTTCAATCCACACTCCCGCAAGGGGAGTGACGAGATGTCAGCAGTCAGGACATTGCTGACATGAAGATTTCAATCCACACTCCCGCAAGGGGAGTGACACATGATTTTCGCATCTCCTTTTTTAATAATTTTATTTCAATCCACACTCCCGCAAGGGGAGTGACCAGTTCGGATATGGCAGTAAGAAATATACATTTGAATTTCAATCCACACTCCCGCAAGGGGAGTGACTATTTCTTTTTGTACGTCCTTGGCTGTTATGTCAATTTCAATCCACACTCCCGCAAGGGGAGTGACTCGGCGTTGGGTGTTTCAGTAAATGAGCTGTATAAATTTCAATCCACACTCCCGCAAGGGGAGTGACAGGGTATCCCCTGTCTCAGACGGATACGGCACTGTTATTTCAATCCACACTCCCGCAAGGGGAGTGACACAATCTATCAAGCGTTACATACGCAATACCTACTATTTCAATCCACACTCCCGCAAGGGGAGTGACATGAATCAGGTTTTACACAAATCGAAGTTTCAAAAATTTCAATCCACACTCCCGCAAGGGGAGTGACTACCAAACCTATATTTTGCCGGTGCTGGATGGGCTATTTCAATCCACACTCCCGCAAGGGGAGTGACAGACATGCCATGCTGCACATATTTTGATAATAATATTTCAATCCACACTCCCGCAAGGGGAGTGACTGTTCTTCGGTAATAATCGCCG
>Ga0129314_1002124_pt1 | contig 11711 bp, 10 predicted proteins | sample O1111metagenome_FD_94431 | JGI IMG/M metagenome (GOLD analysis project Ga0129314, IMG submission 94431) | Orangutan individual fecal microbial communities from fecal samples from Wisconsin, USA - O1111 metagenome | ecosystem: Host-associated > Mammals > Digestive system > Large intestine > Fecal...
GTACTGGTGGCATTGATCGCGCTGCCTATGCTGATTTTCGCCTATCTCCCCAATATCTTCTTTGGCTTTTCCTCCTCCGGGACGGCATCCGTTGCCCGCATGAATGTCTTAGGCCAGCAGTTGACATTGGCGGTTGATGTAGAGCGGCTAATCCATGAACTCGGCCATTCCACCGAACTGACACAGGCAAAGCAGGAAAAGCAAAATACCGCCACAAGCCTGCGGCTCCAGCGGCAGAGCCTTGACCGGAAGCTGGATATGCTGATTCACGACCTGTCCAGCGGGCTGATCGGCCGCGAGGAATTTCTCTACGCAAAAGAGAAATACCGGGCAGAGCTCAACCGCATTCTTGCGGCGGAAGCCGCGCAAAAGGAGCGGATCGAGCAGATGCAGAAAGGCTTATCCACCGCACAGGCATGGGTACGCGCCATGCAGGAATATCAGCGGCTCCCGGCCATAACAAGGGAGCTTCTTGATACGCTTGTCGAGCGCATCTCTATTCACGAGGATCGCAGCATCACGATCCAGTTCAACTATGCTGACCCCTTCGCCGCCTTGCGTCCCTATCACACACTGGCAAAGGAGGCTGTTTGCTGTGGATAAAATGACTTCCGATCTCATGATCTGCTACTACCGCCTTTCTTCGGAGGATGGCGACGTCGCACGAGGAAACACCGCAGAGAGCTTCAGCATCTCCGCACAGCGTCTCTGTGTGCAGAATTTTCTCGCGTCCCGTCCTGATCTGGGGGGAACCGTTGAGGAGATCGTAGACGATGGCTACTCCGGCACCAATATGAACCGTCCCGGTATGCAGCGGCTGCTGTCGCTGGTAAAGTCTGGAAGCGTCAAGGCCGTCATTGTGCGTGACCTCTCCCGTTTTTCCAGAAACTTTCTGGAGGGCGGCCACTATCTGGAGTTTGTGTTTCCGGCGTATGGCGTTCGCTTTATCTCCGTCAATGATCACTTTGACAGCGCCGACTATGGTGAATCCACCGGAGGTCTGGAGTTGGGTATTACCAACCTGCTGAACCAGCTATACAGCCGCGATCTGTCCCGCAAGATCAAAAGCGTAACAGACCGCAAGAAGCTGAATGGCGAATATGTTTTCGGCGCGGTGCCTTACGGCTATCAAAAAGGTGAGCAGAAGAACACTATCGTAATTGATCCGCCTGCCGCCGATGTTGTCAGACAGATATTTCAGTGGGCCTCGCAGGGCATCAGCATCACACAGATCGCGCAGCGGCTGAATGTGTCCGGTACCGAGACGCCCTCCGCCTATCTGGCAAAAGTCCGGGGCCGCTACAAGGTGCGGAAGTTCTGGACATATGAATCCATCCGGAATATTCTTCAGAACCGCATCTACACCGGCGATACGGAGGCGTTTAAATCCCATGTGGTCAAGGTCGGCAGCAACCGCACGAAGCTGCTCCCTGAAGCGGAGCGCCCTATCATCCCCCATACTCACGAGCCTATCGTGTCACGGGAGCTATATTTTCTTGCCCGCAGCACCGTGCAAAAAACGGCACCGAAAACGCCGACAGGAAACACGCCAAGCCTGCTGCAACCCTATCTCGTCTGCGGCTGCTGCGGAAACCATCTGGTGAAGGGCAAAGCCTCCAACAAGAACTGGCGCTGTGCGTCGGCACGCTATGTACCGGAAAGCGATTGTGCTGAAGTCTGTATCTCCGACGCCGACTTGCAAGCCATTCTCATCCGCGCGATCAACATGCAGTGCCAGCTGCGGGATGCCCGTCTTGAGACCTACCAGCGTCAATTTGAGAGCCACGCCTCCAAGCGCCGCGCCATCAACGCGAGGATGCAGAGGGTACAGGCCGATATCCACCGCAAACAGGAGGAACTCATGTCTCTCTATGAGGAGCATGTCGGCGGCCAACTGTCAAAAGAGTCTTTTACAGAAAAACGGGAAAGCCTTCTCCGCGCACAGAACGAAAAGAAGCGGCAGCTTGCCCAGTTGGAAAGCGATTGGGAACTGCTCTGCGCGGATGAGGAAACCGTCAAAAAGGAAGAACAACAAACCTCCGCCCTCTCTCCGTACCATGAAATAAGCGCTTTAGACCCTGCTCTTATGCGGGAATTAGTTTGTGAAATTTCAGTTTTCCACAGGCAAAAAATTCAAATTAGTTGGAGATTTTCTGATTGTACAAGTGAATTTGTCGAATAAAGTTCTTAAAAAATTATTGGTTGTCCCATATTGACATCAACCGTGAGCGGAAGCCCGATCCTGCAAAACGGGAAATTTGTGGGCGCCGTGACCCATGTGCTGCTGGATGACCCGTCCCGGGGCTACGGAATTCTAATGGAAAATATGCTGAAGATGGCTGGCTGAGAGGGGGGATGACCGTGCGCTCACTGCTGATCTGCGATACCACCCGTAAGGAGCGGGAAGAAATCGTCCGGCGGGCGCTGAGTGCCTGCGGCGGCAGCTGCGAGGGATGCAGCGGCTGCGGCAATACGGGAGGCGGCCGGACGGAGACCATCTATCAGCCCTATATTGACGGCGAAAAGGAACTCTTTCAGATCAACGAAGCGTACTCCGCAGGATGCCGCCTGATCCGCTGACGCGGCAGAGAGGGAAAAAGGGCAGGGCACATACCGTGCCCTGCCCGATCATTTATGCAGTTACCACTCCAGATTTTTTTCCGTTTCCTTGCTGAAAACGTGGGCCACATTGCCGCCGAAGATCATGTTGACCTCGCTGCCCATGGGGAAGTGGGCGGCATTGCCGTTGGTGGGGACGATGACCACTACATCGTGGCCGTTGGTGGAGATGTGCAGATGCACGGACGAGCCCATCAGCTCGCTGACATCCACCTTGCCCTTGACACCGTCGGCGCACAGCATGATATGGTCGGGGCGGACGCCCAGCACGATATCCTGCTCCTGTACGTCCTTGGCGCTGAGACGCGCCTGCTTATCATCGGCCAGCTCCACGGTAATGCCGTCCAGCGTCACAGCGTAGCGGCCGTTCTGCTTGATGAGACGGGCGTCGAAGAGGTTCATCTGAGGTGTGCCGATGAAGCCTGCCACGAACAGGTTGGCGGGGTGGTCGAACACCTCCTGGGGCGTGCCGATCTGCTGGATAAAGCCGTCCTTCATGATCACGATACGGTCGCCCAGCGTCATAGCCTCGGTCTGGTCGTGGGTCACATAGACGAAGGTGGTGTCGATGCGCTGGCGCAGCTTGATCAGCTCGGCGCGCATCTGGTTGCGCAGCTTGGCGTCCAGATTGCTCAGAGGCTCATCCATCAGGAACACGGCGGGGTCGCGGACGATGGCACGGCCAATGGCCACACGCTGGCGCTGGCCACCGGACAAGGCCTTGGGCTTGCGGTCCAGATACTGGGTGATGTCCAGAATCTCGGCGGCCTCCCGCACCTTCCGGTCGATCTCGGCCTTGGGGACCTTCTTCAACTTCAGGGAGAAGGCCATATTCTCATACACAGTCATGTGGGGGTAGAGAGCGTAGTTCTGGAACACCATGGCGATATCCCGGTCCTTAGGCTCTACATCGTTCATCAGCTTATCGCCGATCCACAGCTCGCCGGAGGTAATGTCCTCCAGACCCGCGATCATCCGCAGGGTGGTGGACTTACCGCAGCCGGAGGGACCCACCAGCACGATGAACTCCTTGTCCGCAATCTCCAGACTGAATTGCTGAACGGCCACCACGCCCTCTTCGGTGATTTGAAGGCTGCTCTTCTTCTCTGCCGGTTCCTCGCCCTTTTTCACCTTTTTCTTCTTTTCGGTGTTGGGGTAGACCTTTTTGAGATCCTTTAATACGACCTTTGCCATAATGAATGACTGTAACCGTTCTGCCTCCGCAAGGAACAGTCTCGCAGCCGCTTTACAGCGCGCCGCCTTACGACAGGTCTCCACACTGCCGCACCGCCAGTCACAGCGGATCTTCCTCCTTTTGATGTGCCGCCGCAGGCCAAGAAGTGGAGTGGCAAAGCGGCGGTTGGAATAAGACAGTGTATATTTTATACGAACTTTTCCCAAATTACAAGGGGAAAAACGGAATAGCGCACAACTGTTTTTCCCTGAAAATAGTAAAAACGGGCAGCCCGGCAAAGGACCGCCCGCCTTCTCCACAACACAGAGTATAGGGATAGGATGGAACAGGGTGATGGCCGCGCGGGGGGACCGTGCAGCCATCCAAGGGATTTGAGGATAGAAAGGAAAAGTAATATGTGGAGAATTACTGCTAATAAAATACATGAAGTTACCCCATATGTAAAGCGACAGTTTTTCATTTTTATATGAAGAAATGTCATAATTGATGGTTGCATTTGCAGCAGCTTCATGGTAAGCTTTATGCTAACCTGATAATGGTAACTTAGTAGAAAGGAAGCGGAGTCCATGGACAGTAAAAAGCTGGAAGCATTGGCTGTTGCCGCAGAACAGGGCAGCTTTACCCGTGCAGCGCAGCTGCTGGGCTATACCCAGTCGGGCCTGACCCATATGATGAACAGTCTGGAACGCGAGATCGGCTTTCCGGTGCTGGTGCGCGACCGACGCGGCGTACATCTGACACCGGCGGGACAGCGGATTTTGCCGATGGTGCAGCAGTGCCTTGCCGCCAATCAGGTACTGGCGCGTGAGATTGCCATGATCAATTCCCATCAGGAGGATACGATCCGGGTCGGCTCCTATGCCAGCATTGCCATGCATTGGCTGCCGGAGCTGATTGAGCAGTTCTGCCGCCGCCACGAGGGGGTAAGGGTGGATGTACAGATGGGCTCTGTGAAGGAGGTATATCGCTGGGTGCAGGAGGGCAAGGTGGATATGGCCTTTACCAGCCGCCAGGCGGATAGCTCGCTGGACTGGACGCCGCTGAAGCCGGATCCGCTGCTGGTGATCCTGCCCCGAAACTTTGATACCGGAGGCGCCGCCAGCCTCGATGTGCGCCGGTTGGAGGGGGAGGAATTCCTGATGCCCTCGCTGGGCTTTCGCCGGGATATCATGCGAGTGCTGGAGCGCTGCGGTGTGACGCCTGTTATTCGGGATACGCAGGTCAGCGATACTGTCATAATCTCTATGGTGGAGCATGGGCTTGGGGTCAGTATTCTCAGCCGCCTGGTATTGAAGGGCCGCTCTGACGATGTGCTGGCGCTGCCGCTGGATCCCCCCGCCGTGCGGGAGCTGGGCATTGCCACGCTGCCCAAAAAGGATCTGCGTCCATTGGTAAAACGCTTTATCAGCTTTACTGCGGAGACAGTGGATAAACTATAAAAGACTGCTTACTCGGGAGATTATTCTATGTTGACCTTTACACCTGTGACCGCTGAGGCAATGCCTCTGCTGCGGCCCTATTATGCAAGTTGTCCCTACCGGCTGTGCGAATACAGCGCCGGTGCAAAATATATGTGGCGCGGCCATCTGCATTCTGAATATGCCTTTTCCGATGGATGCCTGCTAATCCGTAACTGTATTGACAGCGTTATGCAGTTTGACTATCCCATTCCCGGCCCGGATGGGGATGTAGAAGCTGCGCTGACCACAGTGGAAGATGAATGCCGACAAAAGGGGATCCGTCCGATCTTCTCTGTGGTGCCGGAATCCGAGGCGGGGAAACTGGCCCTGCGCTGGCCCCGTGTCACCATCACCAATGAGCGGGTGTGGAAGGATTATCTGTACCATGCAGAGGATCTTGCCCAATTCGCCGGACGGCGCTACAGCGGCCAGCGCAACCACATCAACAAATTCAACAAAGAGCATCCGGATGCGGCGTTTATACCTCTGAGCGCGCAGGATACCGCCCTGCTGGACGCATTCTGGGCGGATTACCGGCAGGAATTTCAGAAGCAAAGCCCTGAGGCCAAGCGTGAATTGGCGCTGGCACAGGAGATGTTTACGCATCTGGACAAGGGACTTTTCCGTGCCGGCGGTCTCATCTGGCAGGGGCGGCTGCTGGCCATCGCGCTGGCGGAAAAATGTGGCGACACGCTGGTATGCCATATTGAAAAAGCGCTCTACTCCCATGCCGGTGTTTACCCGGCCATGGTTCAGCGCTTTGCTGCCTACTATGGGGCTGACTGCCACTGGATCAACCGGGAGGATGACGGGCGCGATCAGGGCCTGCGTACCTCCAAGCTGCAATATCTTCCGGCGGAGCTGGGCGGCAAGATGCGCTTTGAGGTGGGCTGCGAGCTGGACGCTCTGCGCCATATCCCGGAGCTGAGTACAGCGCGTCTTACCCTCTCTCCGTTTACCGACGCGGATAAAGCCGCTTACAATACCCTGTGTCTGGACGATGCGCGGAACCGCTGGTGGGGATACGATTACCGGGATGACCTGAAAGGCGAGCTGACAGAGGATTATTTCCTGAATGTGACCCGGCAGGACTTTGAAAACCGCATTGCCATCAACTTTGCCGTCCGGCTGGATGGCAGGTGCATCGGTGAGGTGGTGCTCTATAACGGCGATTGGCGGGGCACCATGGAGCAGGGCTGCCGCATTGCCCCTGAATATGCCGGCCACGGCTACGGAACAGAGGCCTTTGCCGCAGTGGCGGACTGGGCGCTGTATCGCCTGGGACTAAGCCGTGTGGTGGCCAAGTGCTATAAGGAGAATGCCGCGTCCGAGCGGATGCTGTCCTTTTGCATGCGGCACAGCCACGATGACGAAACATTCCGGTATTTTGAGAAAATTGTGTAAAATTGCATGAAAAGAGCAGGTGCAGGGCGAAAAGCCCTGCACCTGCCTTTTTATGCTTTCAGCAGCCGGATTCGCTCTTCGTAATCCGGCATGATCCGTGATACCTCGGCGTAAAAAGCGGGACTGTGGTCATGGTGCCGGATGTGTGCCAGCTCGTGGACCACCACATAGTCGATGGCCGCCTCCGGATAGCGCATCAGGTACAAGGAGAAGCACAGGCCGTTTTTGCCCGAGCAGCTGCCGAACCGGGTACGGGCGGCGGTGATCTTAACCGATGCGGGAACAACACCCATCAGCGCGGCATAGTGCGCCACCTTTCCCGGCAGCACTTCTCTGGCACGCTGCCGCAGGGCGGCGATTTGCGAATCAGTCAAGGGAGGATATGCCTCCTGCCGGGCCTGTACCTTGGCCTGTGCCCGCTCCAGCCAAGCAACGTGGGCCGCTGCAAAACGAGCGATTTCCTTCTCCGGCATGGCCATGGGCGCGCGCACCAGCACCCGGCCTTCCCGCGTTACCTCCAGCGCTGTCGTGCGGCGGCGGGAGCGGATAATTTCATATACCATGCCTGCACCCTCTTTCCGGGTATCAGTATAGCACACCCCTGTACAAAAAGCAAAAGCTGTGCTATGATTTATAAAAAGCATTCGGGAGGACTGCTCATGACGACCATCTGTCAACGGTTGCATCGGGGAGAGGATCTGCTGGTGTCCATTCGGCGTATTTGCCGGGAGCATCATATTGCTGCCGGTGTGATTCTCTCCGGGGTGGGATGCCTGTCCCGCGCCGCGCTGCGGGATGCCGATGGCGTTACATGCCGCACCGTGGAAGCCCACTGCGAGATCCTGTCGCTGATGGGGACTATCAGCGAGGAACGGTGCCACCTGCATATTGCCCTGAGCCGACAGGGACTGGGTGCTTTCGGCGGGCACCTGAAGGAAGGATGCATCATCAATACCACCTGCGAGCTGGTAATCGGTGTGCTGGATGGCTGGCAATACGGCGTGGAGCAGGACGATATGACCGGCTATGACGAAATCATATTTGAAAGGACTGAGGCGCATGTATAACTCCACTCTCTGCTATATCGAAAATCCAAAGGGCGAATACCTGATGCTGCACCGCATCAAGAAGGAAAATGATGTAAACCACAACAAATGGGTGGGGGTAGGCGGCAAGTTCGAGGCTGACGAAAGCCCCGAGGAGTGCGTGCTGCGGGAAACGCTGGAAGAAACCGGCCTGACGCTGACCGAATACCGCTATCGCGGCCTGGTGACCTTTGTATCCGACCGGTGGGAGACTGAATACATGCATGTGTTTACCGCCACGGGCTGGACAGGTACGCTGCGTGAATGCAATGAGGGCGTTCTGGAGTGGATTCATAAGGATGAACTGATGACCTTGCCTCTGTGGTCTGGGGACAAACTGTTTCTGGAAAAGATCCATGACCCGGACACGCCGTTCTTTTCCATGAAGCTGTGCTACGAGGGGGAGCGGCTGGCCTATGCCGCGCTTGATGGCAAAGAATTGACGGTATAATGCAAAACGGCGAACAGCATATGCTGTTCGCCGTTTTTTTGACCTTCTGCTTTCGGCGAAATAGCCAAAGACAATTTGAAAAACTGTTGGAGTCACCAAAATTATCCAAACTGCATTGACACGCCCTGTGAAAGTTGTTAGTATTATATCGCTTGGTACTGAAAACGTTTTCGGTAACGTTACCGGGATCGTTGCCAAACGCATCACGAGTAGGAGGGACCAGCGTGACCATCAAGGATATCGCCCGCATCAGCGGCGTCAGTATCACCACGGTCTCCCGTGTGCTCAACAACCGCCCCGACGTCAGCGACGAAAGCCGCCGCCGCGTGCTGGAAGTGATCGAGAGCAACAACTATATCCCCAACAATTCCGCCCGCGATCTGGTCAGAACCCGATCCGATGCCATCGGCCTGATGGTGCGCGGCGTGTCCAATCCGTTCTATACCGATATCATTCGCGCCGCAGAAGAGGCCATCACCGCCCGGGGCTATACCATGGTCATGCAGCAGATCGGCGCCTGTGACGATGAGCTGAAGCGCGCCGCCATCATGGAGCGGGAAAAGCGCCTGCGGGGCATAATCCTTCTGGGAGGGCGATTCGACTATACCGCCGCGGATCTGGCGATGCTGAATATTCCGTTTGTGTGCTGCTCCTTTGCCAACCATTACGGTACGTTGGATCCGGCCGACTACTCCTCGGTGTCCATTCCCGATAAAGAGACCGCCTATCAGGCGGTGCGCTATCTGATCGACAGCGGTCACCGCCGGATTGCCGCCCTGATTACCAGTCCCGATGACCGCTCGATCAGCCAGCTGCGGTATGAGGGCTATGTGCAGGCGCTGCGTGAAGCGTCTCTTCCGGTAGAGCCTTCGCTGGTGATCTGTACGGATACCTTCAATATTCAGGGTGCCTACCGGGCTATGAACAGCGCGCTGGATAACGGCACTGCGTTTACAGCGGTGTTTGCCATCTCCGACAACATGGCCATCGGCGCCATGCGGGCCTTGCGTGAGCATGGCCGCGCCATACCGGACGGCTGCTCGGTGATCGCCATCGACGGCATTGAGGTGTCTGATTATATTGATCCTCCCCTCACTACGCTGTGCCAGCCTATGGAGGAGATGGGGCACCACAGTGCGGAGATTTTGCTGGATATGGTGGAAAAGCACGGCGGGAACCGCCATGAGACGCTGCCCACCCGGCTGCGGCTCGGCGCCAGCGTGAAAAAGCTGGTTTGAAACGTTTTTTACAGTGTATACTGTGAAAATAAAATCTTAAATAAGGAGATCAATCAACATGAAAAAGTTTCTTGCACTGATTCTTGCTTTGGTAATGGCTCTGTCTCTGGTCGCCTGCGGCGAGCAGAAGCAGCCCGATGCCGACCCCAACGAGGGCGGCGATGCCGCTGCCGGCAAAGTATTCTACCTGAACTTCAAGCCCGAACAGGATGAGGATTGGCAGAATCTGGCCAAGGCTTACACCGAGGAGACCGGTGTGCCCGTCACCGTGGTGACCGCCGCCTCCGGTACTTATGAGGAGACCCTGATGGCCGACATGGCCAAGACCGATGCGCCTACCCTGTTCCAGGTGAACGGCCCCGTGGGTCTGGCCAACTGGAAGGATTACTGCTATGACCTGAGCGGCTCCGCCGTGTACGGTGAGCTGACCAGCGATGACTTCGCCCTGAAAGAGGACGGCACCGTTTACGGCATCGCTTACGTCATCGAGTCCTATGGCCTGATCGTTAACAAGACCCTGCTGGAGAAGGCCGGCTACACCATCGACGATATTCAGTCCTTTGCCGATCTGAAGAAGGTTGCCGAGGATATCACCGCCCGCAAGGACGAACTGGGCTTTGCCGCTTTTACCTCCACCGGTATGGAATCCAGCTCTGACTGGCGCTTCAAGACCCATCTGGCCAACCTGCCTATCTACTTTGAGTATCAGGCTGACGGCATCGGCACCACCGAGGCCATCAAGGGCACCTATCTGGACAACTACAAGAATATCTTCGACCTGTATATCAACAACAGCACCTGCGATCCTAAGGATCTGGCCGGCAAGACCGGCACCGACGCTGAGAACGAGTTCCTGAACGGTGAGGCCGTGTTCTTCCAGAACGGTTCTTGGGAGTATAGCGCGCTGTCCGCCAAGTACAGCGACGATGAGATGGCCATGATCCCCATCTACATCGGCGTGGGCGACGAGGCCAAGCAGGGCCTGTGCACCGGTACCGAGAACTACTGGTGCGTCAACAAGGATGCCAGCGAAGAGGATATCAAGGCGACGCTGGACTTCATGTACTGGTGTGTCACCTCTGATAAGGGCACCGAGTCTATGGCCAACGACATGGGCTTCGTGATTCCCTTCAAGGGCGCTCTGGAATCCAAGAACCTGTTCGTAAAGCAGGATAAGGAAATGACCGCCGCCGGCAAGACCCCCGTGTCCTGGAACTTCCCCACCATGCCCTCTGAGGAGTGGAAGAACGGCGTTGGCTCCGCGCTGACCGCCTATGCCGCCGGTACCGGCGACTGGGATGCCGTCAAGACCGCCTTTGTGGATGGCTGGGCTTCCGAGTACGCAATGAAGTAATCGCACCCTTTGATGCTTGCTGTGGGGTGGGCATATTGCCCGCCCCACAGTTCCCACATATCGGCCCATACCTGTGTGTCTCCCGGGGATATAGAGGCATGCGCCGAAAAATACAGTTGACCGGAGGTATCGCTCATGCAGAAAAACATTCGCAAGTATTGGCCTATTTTTCTTCTGCCCACGCTGGCAGCCTTTCTGATCGGGTTTGTGATCCCGTTCTGCCAAGGATTGTATCTGTCCCTGTGCAAATTTACCACCATCAACAAGGCGACCTTTGTTGGGTTTTCCAATTATGTGAAAGCCTTTCAGGATCAACTGTTTGCCAATGCCTTCTGGTTTACGGCCAAGTTCACCGTGGTGTCCACGCTCCTTATCAATATACTGGCGTTGGGAATTGCCCTGCTGCTGACCCGGAATATTAAGGGTACCACAGCCTTCCGCACGGTGTTCTTCATGCCCAACCTGATCGGCGGCATTGTGCTGGGCTATATCTGGCAGATCCTGCTCAACTGTGTGCTTTCCCTGCTGGGTAAGCCGCTTCTGTCTCTGGACGCCACCTATGGCTATTGGGGACTGATTATACTGATGTGCTGGCAGCAGATCGGTTACATGATGATCATTTATATTGCGGGTCTGCAATCCATTCCCAACGACTATATCGAGGCGGCATATATTGACGGCGCTACGCCGTGGCAGACCTTCTGGAAGGTAAAGCTTCCCAATCTGATGCCCTCTATCACCATTTGCATGTTTCTGACGCTGACCAACTCCTTCAAGCTGTTTGACCAGAATCTGGCGCTGACCGGCGGTGAACCGGCACATGCCTCGGAGATGCTGGCGCTGAACATCTATCAGACATTCTATGTCCGCTCCGGTCCTCAGTGGAAGGGCATCGGCCAGGCGAA
>Ga0129314_1002125_pt1 | contig 11709 bp, 8 predicted proteins | sample O1111metagenome_FD_94431 | JGI IMG/M metagenome (GOLD analysis project Ga0129314, IMG submission 94431) | Orangutan individual fecal microbial communities from fecal samples from Wisconsin, USA - O1111 metagenome | ecosystem: Host-associated > Mammals > Digestive system > Large intestine > Fecal...
CCGAATACTCTTGAATATATTGGAGCATTTGCTTTTATGAACTGTTCAAAGCTAAAGACGGTCAATTTTCCTAAAGGACTCGAATTTATAGGCACAGGAGCTTTTGAACGCTCCGTTTCATTAAGTGATATTACAATAAATTGTCCAAATCTTCAAGTAGGAAAATTGGTTTTTAATGAAGCCTGTGTTGAAAATGTTACAGTAAACATAAAATCCGTACCAAGTGATATTATGTATTCATTTGCAAAATTCAAGTCATTTACCATAGGTAGTAACGTCAAGGAGGTTGGTTTTCACTTTTTGGCAAGTGACCGTGAGCTTAATAAGAACATTGCTATTCCTGAAAATGTCAAAGTAATCAGCAGTGAGGGCGGACATTTTCCGTTCAGCAGTGTTACTGTGCCTGCGTCAATTGAAATTTTTGGCGCTTATGATAAGGCATCAGGCAGTTGCATGACCGATATAAAACATTCTGCAAAAGTTCCGCTTCTTGAAAACAAGTGCATTTTTGATCAAGATTGCACAATCAACGGTTGGTATGGCACAGAAGCTCACAGCTATGCGATTGAATGGGGACTTAAATTCAATCCTCTTGACGAAAATATTGCATACGGAGATTTAAATGCTGACAACAGCATAGATATTGCGGATGCTGTATTAATGTACTCATATATTTCAGGTCATGAGGTAACTATTGGCTTTGAGGCTGACCTTACTAAAGACGGCATGATTGACGTTTTCGATATGGCAGCTATGAGGAGAAATCTTACTGCATAATTAGTGTCTCCTCATTAACTAATTTTTTCAATTTTGGTCCGAAATTGCCATAACATCCTCCCCACCTATCTTTAGGTGGAGAGGATGTCTGGCTATCTGTGAAGCAAGGTACAACACTATGATAATAAAAAGTCTATCAAAAATAAGATTGCTTATATCAAGTCAATACTTAAAAATGAATTTTGAAAAAATAAAAAACAAGGATAACATTATTTCAAATTGACAAAAATAAAATTATGGTGTATAATAACACTAAAATGATATGATGTAGCTCTATTTTGAAGTTACACAAAAAGGCAGGGGAATGCGACTCCCCTGCCTTTTCTATGCTGACTGCTTTACTGGTTGCGGTTATTTCTGTCCAGCCATTTGCAAATATAATAAGCGACTATACTTGCGATAACAGAAATTCCAAATGATATAATAAGCTCCATTTCCAAATTACACCTCCTTTCTTGTTATGAAAGGAGCGTAAAGCAGTGAAGTAATTATATCATGTTTTTTGTTTTTGTGTCAAATTCAGGTTGTTCTTCTATTAGCATAAGGGGTGCAGGGTCCCCCCTGCCTCTGTGTAATTTTGTAACCTATGGTGACAAAATTACTACAGAGTTATTAATTCTGTCAAGAATTAATTTGACGCCCCTTGCAGTTTATGCTATACTGAAATAAAAAAGGGGGCGTCATGGGGATATGAAAACAATCAGTTTTCATAATGGAACATCATGGAGCAGAGGTCATAATATTCGTGATGAGAGATATACAGATAAACAAGAGCATATAGACAAGTCTCTCTCGGAACAAAATATTATCGTTCGTGATGTACCTATTCGTCAAGCTTATTCAGAGATATTTGGACAAGCTGTTAAAGAGTATAATGTTAAACAGAAACGTACTGACCGTTGCATTGACAATTATTACAACAAAATAAAACAAGATAAACGAAAATATCCTGTGTATGAGTGCATAGTACAAATTGGCGACAGGTCTGATACTGGTATTTTTGCCGAACTGGAAAAACAAGCATTAATTAAATTTTCTGAAGAATGGGATAAAAGAAATCCTAATCTTCGTCTTATTGGTGCTTATATCCATGCTGATGAACCTAATGGTACTGTACATGCTCATATAGACTATATTCCTGTTGCAGAGTGTACAAGGGGGATGCGGTTGCAGAATAGTCTTGATAGGGCGTTGCAGCAACAAGGTTTCAAGACCAAGAACATACATCAGACTGCACAAATAGCTTGGCAAGATAGCGAAAGGGAAGCGTTGTGTGTTATTTGTAAAGAACTGAATATAGATGCTCAACGTAATCAAGGTATAGGAGAAGGACGTGAATATCTTTCACCAAAAGAATATAAGCTGGCAAAAGCAAAACAGCAAGAACAAATTGAAACAGACTTGCAACCATTAAAAGCAAAATTAGATGAATATCTAGAATTGAAAACAAATGCTGACAGTTTTTTGGTAGAAGAAAAGAAATTACCATTTGTTAAAAAAGTAGCTGTATCAATTGATGATATTAAATTATTAAAAGACCAAGCATATGCTTATAGAGCAAATCGATTTGAAGTGGATACCCTAAGAGAACGTAAAAAGGCTCTTGATGAAAAAGAACTTGAGATTTCCACACTAAAAAACAGAGTTGAAGAACGTAGACAAGAGGTTGAGAAAAATAATGATAAAGTCCTCAAAATGTATTCCAGACAAAAAAGTCTGAATCAAATCCTAGAAACAACGGAAGAAAAATTAAAAAAAGAAGAAGAAAAAAACGGCAATTTAATCAACGAGAACGCTTCTCTGAAAGAGTCTAATGTAAATAAAGCTAAGACCATACAACAGCTCACAGAGGCTAACAGAAAAGCATATGAAAGTCTTACAAGTATCTGTCAGGCTCTTAACATGCTTCGACATGATAAGAATAAAGGATATATGGCAAACCTTACTCCGCAACAGGCAAGACTTGTAGACGGAGTAATAAATTATGGAGCATATCTGACTAAAAAAAAACGGCTATCCCGAACTTTCTAAAAGTTTAAAAGATAAAATGGGGATAATTGAGGACATTCGTTTAGAGATGAAAAAAATATTACAACAACAGCAAGAAAAAATCAGAAATAATTCTATTGGCGGAATGTCACGCTGATTTAATCATTCTTTGAAAACATGCAAATAGAAAAGAACAACTCTAAAAAAAATATAATATAAAATAAATTTAACTTTGATTTGCAAAATATCCAATGGCTTTTGTTTTGGTTGTACTTTCAAATATTCTAAATTGTTTTTTCTGATCGTTAATAGAATACGGAATTAGTTGTTCTCTAGATAAAGGATAATTCGCTGACCAAACCTGAACTATTTTGTTATTGACGATATTTATTGCCCAATAACCATTAATTTCGTTTTTATTTCCATATATGACAATTTCTTTTGATATACGATCTTCAGTATCAATTATATAATAAGCATTGTTTTTACATTGTCCTATTATGTAAAAAGATCCATTATCAGGAATATTAATATTATTCGATAATTCATTGTAGTATGCTGTAAAAAAGTTAAAATAATTTTTGGTTTTTATATTAATAGTTGATATTTTATCATTTAGTATAGTTGGAGATATAAATAATCCGAATAATAGAAAAATTAAAGATAATGAAAGGATTAATAAAAATAACGCTTTAAATAATATTTTAAATTTATTGTTTTTTAATTGATTTATATGGTTCAGTATTATATTTCTCCTCCCTTAATTAAATGAAATTCTTGCTTTTGAATATTCACTATTTTCGGCAGCCCTTTTATACTGAATTACGACTTCATTGTTATTATCATTCCAATTAACTGTAATTTCATTTCTTGAAAATGGATAATATGAAGTTTTTAATGAATCTTTTTTTCAAGTATGTATATACATGGATGAACTTGTTTGTAAATATTAACTCCAGCATTTATTGGTCTATTATATTCCATTATCAAAACTGTATTTTTATTATTCTTTGATGATGTTTTTGTAAAATTTCGCTTGTAACCAATTGTAAATGGCATCACAAAAATTAAAAAAAGTGATACGACTATTGTAGATATTAAAACCCAAAATTTTTTAGATACTATAAATAATATAAACGAAATAATTAATATTAAAATACAAGCTACAAGAAATATTGATAATGTATTAATTATCAATGAAATTCCGCAAAACTCTAATAGAATTTCTAATATAGACATTATTTCAAAAAAAACTAGAACTTTTAAAATACATTTTCTCATGATTATTCATCCCCTATATTGATAAACAGTTCAGGATACTTTAATTTAGTTTGTTTATATACAGTATCTAAATAGATATCAACTTTTGAATTAAAAAGTTTCTCTGGTTCGGTTATATCATTACTAATGTATGGATTTGTAAACCTTTGTCCTTTTTTCCAAGAAAATGATGTTTCATATTCACCTATTGCATAATACGAGCGTGCTAATCCACAAGCATGCATGTTATATAGCGTTTTTTCTTCACTTTTATCCCAATCATAAATATCAATAACTAAATATCTAACATTCATTGTATATAAATCGTCTTTACATTTTGTTTTAGATATCATACGTGTTGATGCTACTCCGAACGAGTAACACAAATCAAACTCTTATTCTATCTGTGATTTATATGCAAATTTTTTGTTAGTAATGCATTTACATTGACCAGTTTATAATTTTTTCACTATAATCAATATTTTCTTTCCATCTATATTTCATGATTAATATTTTAGATTTTGGGTCGTAATTTACTATTAAATTGTTGGATGTAGTAAGTGAACCACCGGATTCTATTGAATAATTTGTACCTGGTATTCTCTTATAAATTGTATTATTAATCTTAACACATAAACATCCGGAATTTGATCTAAAGGAATTATATTCGTACAATATAATCTCATATTTGTTTGATATTCCCTCAACAGATATGTTGCAGAATTGTTCTTCATCATGAAGTTCTTTTTTTATTTCACAAACTATAGAACACGAGAAAGCAGTAATAACAATTAATGTTAGTATTCTTAATATTATTAAAATCTTACTTATCTTACTCCTTTTTTCCACTATTTTTATGCATAATAGAAGCATACACAATATAATAATGATACAGATAACGTAGCTAATAGAAAATCCTCTGATTATATATTTATTTACAAACATTATATATCCAATAAAAAAAGTTACCAACCCTATTATCAATGTAATTATACTCTTTTTTACATAATTTACCATTATGTAACACCTCATTGCTTCCAATAATATACAATACCATTAATTCTATCGTAATTCTCATTTGCATATTCATAAGCATTGTTCAATCTCTTGAATAATTAATCATCATTATTCTTCTGTGCTATAATAGCCGATAATTCTGTTTCCTCTATTTTTCTCGAATATCTTTACCTGGTTTTTTTGTTCATCAAAAGAATAAGATACCAATTGTATTTCACTTAATGGGGAATATGAAATCCATGATGAAATAATAACTCCATTGTTTATTTTTATTGCCCAGTATGCGTTAGGATTTACTCGTTTATCTCCATACAGCAATGTATCTTTTTCAAGTATTTCACCAGCATAAGCTAAGTAAAAATCGTTATTATGCTGTTCTCCAAAAAGATAGTATTCACCATTTTCTGGAAATGCTACGGCTTTTTCTAAGTTGATAAAATCCGAAACTAAATACTTGTAATTGAGTTTAGCTTCTGAATTCATAAAAGTTATTTTACCTATATTCTGACGCTCGAAAAGAATAGCTAAAAAAGATATTGAAAGGATTGTCATACACAAAATGATTATTACTATTATTTTTAAAATTTTATTTGTTTTCATTTTGTTCTCCTCAATAATCTTTTTTATATCCATTTTTTTTAATATCAGATATAAACCGATCGTATTCATTGCTTTTTTCCCATCTTGTTTCATCTTCCCAATGTTTTAATGTAGTTTGAACCTGCTCCAAAACATTAAGATTAAACGCTGTCTCGCCAGATTTCCAAGTGAGATTTCCTTCAAATGAACCACTCATAAGATATTCTTGCGCCCAACCTTTCTCGTGATAACTGTGAAAAATATAAGATAAAAGTGTTTCATCATAATGATAAGCCCATTCATATATATCTTTAAAGTAGTATCTGTATTTCATTGTATAAGTATCATTTTTCATACTAACTTCAGCTACAAGTGCAGCACCAGATTCTCCAACCGTATTAAACCAATCCCGATTTACATAGTTGAAATGTATAGGCTGTAATTTATTATCACATACATGGTAAGAAGGGAGCATTATATCACACGAAATCCCATCGTCTGCGTTCCCTCTATCTACGTTACAAGTTGCTTTTAATTCAGAATTGCTTTTTGAAGAAAAAACAATTTTGGTATTATCTTTTAAAATCGATTCCGAACATATCATTGCCAATGTTAGATTGTTATGAAGGTGATCAAGATTATTTGAAGAACAAGAAAGTAATTCACATGTATCACTTTCTGAATATATCATAGGGTTACCAGATGCTCCAAAATAATGCATTAAAGCATCAGCCGCATGATCCATAGCCTTATTGTTATCTTTTCTTTCTTCATGAGGTCCAAAATCTAAAGTATAACCTATTCCGAATATACTGCTAATTAATTCATCAGTTAACGTAAAATCATTATTCATTGATGAAAGAGCACAAAAAAAGCCTAAAAGATTTGAACCATGATGACTTGGCGTTTTTATCACTTCATCTCCAAGTTGAATTTGTTCACCATATTTACAGTAACAGCTCTGGCTGTTTTTATACCTCCTATTCACAAAATCAATAGATGGTTCATAATTATAATCATTAACAATCTCAAACCTCTCATCAAACGGTTCATTAGGATAAGGATCATCCTTATTAGGTATACCATCTCCATCATCATCAGCATATAAAATTTTCGAACTAAATGGAGTAATCAAAGTTGTTGACAATGTTAATTTCGTTGATATACGAAGATTTTTCATTAACTGTTCATATCCGTTATATGTTAATTCATCATTTTCACAAGCCGTATAATATGTATCAAACTTTAAATTTCCATTTGCATCATATTTAGCAGCTCCAGTTTTTATTACAGCATCTTCAAAATTTATCATTCCATTTTCATCAGCTTCTGGAACATTTGAATAATCTCTGATACCAATGCTATTTATAAATGCATTTCTTTCTACTTGTTTAGGAACTACATTAGGAGATATTGAACAAGTATAAGCAATTGGAATTGAATTTTTACTAATTACAGCGTCAGAATAAACTTCATAATAAGCTTGATCAGCAAAGTAACCTTTATTTGATTTTTGATATATACCAAATTCATATTTTCCGCATACAGTCTTCAGATTATTGATTGCAATCGTTTGATCCAAAATGTCCTTACCAAATAAAAAATTTAATCTAACATCTGATTTATTTATTTTTTGTAAAGATTCTTTGGTAGTATTGGGAATAACTAACTTATAACCTAGTTTGTATTTAAAAGAATATGTTGAATCAGCAACAATAAAAGCATACTTATTAGGACAATCAGATGAAAATAAATCCATATCAATTAAGCCTTCTAACGTGTATATTGCTGCATCAATGTTATTATCTTTATCTTCAGTACATGAACTCAGGTAACTAATAGCCTCATCTACTGCTTCTAAATCTGTACAAATAGTTTCGTTTTGAGAATTTTTATATTTTATTAATTTTGTTGTTCCATATGCTCCATTAGGATAATACCCTATGATTGAAACAACAGCATCATCACAATGTTCAAATAAGGCTTGACTAAAATCATGTATACTTTTACGGGTTTGAGTAAGAGTTTCTTCTATTAAACAACCAGAAACATCTACTAAAAATACCACTTCTGTTTCCCCTAATTTATAATTCAATATTAAGTTAGACATCAAATTGTTGTTACTTTCAAATTCTAATATTTTATTATTTTTTTCATCAAATTCATTTATATCTACGAGACAAAATGTTCCTGTTCTATTTGTCTCAACATAAACTGTATCGCTACTATATCTTGTTTCAACTGGAAGAAGATAGTTAGTATCTGGAAAATATTCAAAAATCATGTAATCTTCTAAATTTTTATCTGCCAATAAAGATGAATCTAAGGAAAATTGTATTTTTAATTTATCTATACTAAAATTTTCGTCATAATCAAAATCAATTGCTTTTCCAATAATTAATTCATCATCAAGTAATGAAGAATATTTACTTAAATTTGTTACCAAAGACTTTTCTGCTACTCCTGCAGCACTCATATTTACAGATACATCAAATTCAGATATATTATTATTAATATTAGTTAAGCATTCTGTATCAGAAGATATATATTGTTCAAAAGTTACTTGATTATCTTGTAAATCTCCATTAGAATTTTTATTATTTGGATCAAGCTGTAATATTATCTCATCTCCATCGCTGAGCTTATCTCCATCTGTATCAAAAATTGTTGGATTTGTATTGTATTTATAAATTTCATCGTAGTCAGAAAGACCATCATTGTCAGTATCAATGATTAATGGATTTGTACCATATTTAATTTCCTCTAGATTTGTTAATTTATCTCCATCAGAATCGTAATCAGCATCAGATGTTGAAGAATCAAAAGAAAATTTCTTCGTCGGATTTGTATTGGTTTTTACAATTTCATCATAATCAGAAATAGTATCCCCATCTGTATCTGATAAATCTGGATCAGTATTAAATAATACTACCTCAAAAATATCACAAATATTATCTTCATCAGCATCATCATAATAATAACATTCAAAAATTTTATTTTCTCCTAAAATATAGTTACTTAATAACTGTAAATCCTCATCATCTAATTTTTCATCTTTATTATAATCAATTAAATAATCATATAAATCTGACGAAATTTTTTTTCGCATTGCAATAACATCTAATGAATCAATTATACCATCGTTATTAATATCCCCATATATCGTATATACACTTCTACTCAGAATCTCTGCTCTTGTTTTATGTATATTTATGTACGGAAAAGATGTAAATAAAAGTGACGATGCAATAAAAAATGATATAAGCTTTTTCATTTTTATAATCCTTTCGTAAAATATGTTTATATCATATTTTAACAAAAAAACATATTTATGTCAATAATATTGCAAAATATTTTTTATATTACATCATAAGAATTAATTAATTCATAATATAAAAGTTGTTCTTTTTATCGGTTTTCGATTTTCTTACTCAACATTGTTTTATTGATTTTTTATGTTTGCTCCATAATGGTGTTTTTTGCTGTTTTTTGCCATTTTTATTTTAGCCTATGTTTTATACCTATATGTGATTACAAAGCCTTAGAGCAGCATTACAGTTGAAATAACAGAGCATCCTTCTAACATTAAAAAAATTTTGATAGTCAATCAGTCTATCAATCATCATTCTATTTTTTCGTTTTTTTGCTCTTGATTGATAGAGTGATTTAAAAAATGATTTAATAATGATTTAATATATGATTTCGGCTATCGTAAATATCGGTAAATAGCACAAATTAAAAAAAGATTGACTACATTGCATTGCACGATTGACTACATTACATTGCACGATTGACTACATTACATTGCACGATTGACTACATTGCATTGCACGATTGACTACATTGCATTGCACGATTGACTACATTGCTCTTGACGTTGTAGTTAATCAGTAGTATAATGTTTAAAAGAGGTGATTTTGTCTATGTCAGAGATATTTTCAAAAGCAATAGTCGAAAAAAGGAACGTTTTAAATGAATTGAGATCAAACAACCTTACATTACAAGAACTTCGGTTTTTTTCAATTTATCTATCAAAAATAAATCCCTATGATAAGAAAACAAGGGCTGTAAAATTTCCACTATCTGATTTTCAAAAAATAATGGAGTTTGGCAGGCTTAATATACAGCAGTTAAAAGAAAGTACGGATAATTTATTAAGAAAAATTGTGCACATACCGCTTGATAACGGTGGGTTTAAAGGTATTGTATTATTTGAGCAATGTGAAGTGAATAAAGACTGTAATGGATCATGGTATGTAGAGATAAGTGCAAGCCATGCGGCACTTCCATTAATGTTTGACTTTAAAGACAGGTATTTCAAATATGAGTTATGGAATGCTCTGCGCCTTAAATCCTCTAATCAAATCAGAATGTATGAAATACTTAAACAGTATGAGAATTTAGGTAAAAGAGAAATCTCAGTTAAAGAATTGCGTGAACTTTTAGGAATAGCAACAAATGAATATCCTCGTTGGAACAATTTTAAAATGAGAGTGCTTGATAGTTGTCAACAAGCGTTAAAAGAGACAACAGATATTTGTTTTGAATATGAACGAGGTAAAGTAGGCAACGGAGGTAAATGGCTAACAATAGTATTTACCATAATTAAAAATGAACCTACAAATGCACAAATGACGTTGTTTGAATTAGGTGTAGGTAACTATATTGATCTTAACGATTTTAAACAAGAGGCTAAACCTGATTTTGAGAAGTCAGCTCCATATAGTAGTAATATTGATTTCTACATGGAAGCTTGTAATAACGAATTTACAGTTTCGGAAATAGAGAGTTTATTATCTATTATAAGTACTATGGATCTACCTGAACATAGGTTAGGAAGTCAGTTTTCAAAGTATCATTACTTGCAAGAACAATACACGTATTTTAATGCTATTAGCAAACAGCAGACAATATTAAATAGATTCAATTATTTTAGAGCTATTATAAAAGCTGAGAGAGACAAACAGAGGGGGAATATGAACAATGAATGAGCTGAAGAGTATTTCTCAAATTGCAAAGGACTTGGGTGTTTCTCGGCAGGCAGTATACCAAAAAATTAAAAATAATTCTGAACTGTCAAGTGATTTGAGTAAATTTACAGTAAAGAAAAACAACGCAACTCTTTACACTTTACAAGCTCAAAAAATGATAAGTTTGGCTTTTTCAAACGGTGTAACTGCAAATTGTAAACGAACAATTGATAGTAAACAAATGTCAATTGACAACAGACTAATTGACAGCTTAACAGACCAACTAAAAGTTAAGGATAAACAAATAGAAGAACTAACTGCAGCACTCAAATCTTCACAAGAACAACAATCATTGCTTACACAAGCTTTGACTGCTGCACAAGCACTTCATGCAGGAACGATACAAGAACGGCTTACAGAACATCCTGATATACCGGATATTGACAACAATATAACAACGACAACAGAAGTAGTACCAAATGTTGAAGAATTAGTACAGCAAAAAAACAAAAAGCGAAAAGGATTTTTCTTAAGGATATTCAAAAGATAATTCAGGCAGTTTGACTTCATCCAAAAATTTGTATAAACTTCCGAAGTTTTTATAATAAAAGAATACTGCTTTGGCGGTATTTATTATGAGAATACGCAAAAAAGGAACAGAAGAACAGTGGCAGAAATATTGCTGTTCTTTTTTATCAATCAGATTGAGTGAAGTTTATGTGCATGGTTTCCCATTAGTATTTATAAAAAACAAGCAATATAATCTAAATACATATTAGCATAGTGTACTATAATAAAACGTTATTGTTGTGCAATTGTACAAATGTAACATAAATTTAACATTACTTAGATATTATATATTGATTTTTTGTTATAGTAATGCTAAAATCAAATTATAAAAATATTATAAAAAATAATGAATTACAACATGATAGGGTGATGAAAAAATGAAGAATTGGTTTTAATTTTGAAAGTTTGCTATGTATACAAAACTAAGGAGGATTATATCATGAAAGTTAAAAAAGCTTTAACTATATTAATATGTACAGTTATTGGTGTGTCATTAATATTTAATACAAATTCAGGAAGTTATGCATTAGGAAAAGAGCCGATTGAA
>Ga0129314_1002126_pt1 | contig 11706 bp, 12 predicted proteins | sample O1111metagenome_FD_94431 | JGI IMG/M metagenome (GOLD analysis project Ga0129314, IMG submission 94431) | Orangutan individual fecal microbial communities from fecal samples from Wisconsin, USA - O1111 metagenome | ecosystem: Host-associated > Mammals > Digestive system > Large intestine > Fecal...
ATTGCCGCAGCACCGGGTTTGGCAGCCGGTGTGTTCCGGCTGGCAGCAGTCACAGCCGCACAGGGCCAGCAGGGCTCTGGCGGCAGCCTGCTGTTCCGGCTCCTGCCGGGTGGGGCAGGGATCATGCCAGATAAAGCTGCCTTCCGGTGCGGCAACATCCGCTTTCGTCAGGTGCTTTGCCAAAACCGGCCAGATGGGCACAATAGTGAAGCCCTCCAGCTGCCCCAGCTGCAAGGTGCAGTTGGGACAGGCGGTGTAAATCCGCTGAACGCCCTGTTTTTTCAGGGTTTTTACCAGTTTATCCTGGCGAACCGCAGCCTTTTTGGGGAAGAGAAATACCGTTGGCTGACCGCAGCAGCCGCAGGCCAGCTGAATTTCCGGCTCCTCCCGGCGGAGAATTTCCAGTGTTTTCTCCAGGATCGCCCCATCCAGGTTCAGCAGGGCGCAGCCGGGCCAGAAAATCCCCTGGGTTTTGGGAATCCGCAGCATTCCCGGGGCAAAGGACAGGCTCTGGTGCAGAGCCATGCCCAGATAGGATGCTTTAGCCATTGGCAGCCTGCTTCTTATGGCGCTCGGTGTAGATCTGCTTGATGATGGTGATCAGAATGGCAATGGCGAACAGGCACAGCAGGCCCGTGACCATGATCTGCGCCCCGCCGGAGAGCATACCGCCCACACAGGAGTAGACGATGGTGGCGGGGGTCTGGCCTACGCCGGTGGCGATGAAGAAGGGTAGGAAGGCCATGGGGGTCAGACCGGCAAAGTAGCTGACGGCATCGAAGGACACGAAGGGCAGCAGACGGCACACCAGAATGGTCTTGGTGCCATACTTTTCAAAGTAGCTTTCCACACTGGCAAGAGCACCCTTGCCGGCCAGCTTTTCCACCACGTCCCGGCCCAGGCCTCGTGCCAGGAAGAAGCAAACCGCCGCACCCACCATGGCGCTGGACCAGGACAGCAGAGCGCCCTGCCACCAGCCGAAAATGGCGGCATTGGACAGGGTGATCATAAAGGCGGGCAGGGGAGCGATGATGGCGGTGAGCACCATGAGGAAGAAGGAAAATGCCATGGCGTAGTTGCCGTAGGAGCGGATGTATTCGATGACGGCATCCACATTGGCACTGCCCACCACGGAGGCCATGTGATTGACCCACTGGTTGACACCGGGAACCAGCAGATAGACGATGCAGCAGACGCAGGCTGCCAGCAGGATGACCCGGCGGGTCAGATTGGGCTTTTTCTTATTCATTACATTTGTTCTCCTTTTTTTCTTTGGGGAATATGGCTTTGCCCAGAAGGGCGGTTGCAAGAAGCAGGGCCCCCAGCAGACCCAGGGCGATCCAGAAATCCGGGCTGGTAATATCCAGTGCCTTGTCACCGATGTTGATGAAGGCTAGGGTGCCGGGTATGATGCCAATGGCGGAAGCTGCCAGGTAGGTTCGGAAGGGCATGGCGGTCAGGCCGAAGGCATAGTTGATCAGGTTGTAGGGCACTGCCGGGATCAGCCGCAGCAGGATCAGCACCAGAAAACCGGTGCGGCCCTCCAGGGAGCGGATCTTTTCCTGCCAGCTGGGGGAGAGCTTTTTGGCAATGAGGGCTTCAATTTGTGCCCGTCCCAGATTTCGTGCCATCCAGAACATCAGGGAGCAGTTCAGAATTGCCCCCAGGAAGGTGTAAAGACTGCCCCACCACAGGCCGAACAGCACGCCGCCAGCCAGCGCCAGCACAGCCACCGGGAAGAAAAAGGCGGGAAGCACTGTAAACAGGCCGATGTAGCCCACAGCCGCCCAGCTGCCCCAGCCGCTGAGCCAGCCCTGGATCTTTGCCGGGGTGATCTGCGTTCCCAGATACCAGCAGCCAAGCCCCAGGGCGCACAAAGCCAGCAGCCGGTTTATTTGTTGTTTCATACCGTCTCCTTTCACATACACCGTTATTGTGCGGCAGGATCCGCCCAAATGTCAAATAGGAATTCGCAATAATTGGGTATCGTTCTATCATTATAAAGAAGGGTGCTGCCCTTCATCGCAGCCAGTTTATTCTACCCCAGAATGTGCTGGAAAGGAAGTCTGCCTGGCTTCTGGAACTATTCTGTTTTTCAATAATTAAAGGGCATTTATACAAAAGACTGATAGAACCCCGGGATCGGTTGACACTTCCGGAGGGTGGTGGTATCATGTGGACGAATTGCGGGCCTTGTGTCCGCAATATAATAAATATAGGAGGATCCCTCATGAAGAAAATCATTTCTCTGCTGCTGGTCATGGTCATGCTGCTGGGTCTGACTGCCTGCGGCAGCTCTGCCCCCGCTGCTACCGAAGCAACTGCTGACGTGGCTATGCAGTACATCACCCCGGAAGATGCCAAGGAAAAGCTGGAGGACAGCGGCTATGTCTTCTTCGATCTGCGTAAGACCGAAGATTCCAGCAAGACCACCATTCCCGGTGCCCAGGCTTGGGACATGGACGCTGCCAAGGAAGGCGACGCTGAGGCCGGTAAGGCTGCCATGACCAAGGCTACCCAGGGCTTGGACAAGAACATCATCCTGGTTTGCTACTCCGGCAAGCGCTACGCTCAGGCTACCACCAACGCTCTGTCTGCCATCGGCTACGACATGAGCAAGGTTTACACCCTGGAGGGCGGCTTCAAGGCTTGGAGCGAAAAGTTCCCTGAGCTGGTCGTTGCTCCCGAAGCTGCTGAGGCAACCGAAGAAGTGACCCCCGTAGAGATCGACACCACCATCGCTTTTGCCGGTTCTTCCTCTCTGGCTCCCATCATCGCTTCTGCCGGTGAGGCTTTTGCCACCGAGTACGGCACCTGGGACAAGGTCAACCCCGCTTTCCCTGCTGAGGAAATCGAGATCCCTGTCACCTCCGGCGGCTCCGGCGACGGCCCCAAGAGCGTTCTGGACGGCACTGCCGACTTCGGTATGCTGGCCCGTGCTGTCAAGGACAGCGAGAAGGAAAAGCTGGGCGCAGGCTACACCGAGTACATGGTTGCCTATGACGCTCTGACCCTGTCCGTCAACAAGAACAACCCCGCCAGCACCGTTCTGGAGGATCTGGACACCGAGACCGTCCGCAAGATCTTCTCCGGCGAGATCGCTTACTGGGATGAGCTGGATTCCTCCCTGGAGCACAAGGAGATCGTTGTTGTCATCCGTGACCTGACCGGCGGCGCTGCCGAGGTCTTTGAGAAGTGCGTCATGCAGGGCACTCCCATCTCCGAGAAGGCCATCCAGTCCCCCTCCATGGGCGCTCTGGCTGCCAAGATCGTGGAGAATGACTACGCCATCGGCTACGCCGGTTACGGCGTGTACAACCAGAACAAGGAAGATCTGGTTGCCATCAAGTTCAACGGCGCTGCTCCCACCGAGGAGAACATCCTGAATGGTTCCTACACCATCCAGCGTCCCGTTCTGTTCGTCACCAACCGTCCTCTGGACGCTGCCGAGCAGGCTTTCGTGGACTACATCTTCTCCGATGCCGGCCGTCAGATCGTTGCTGACAACGGCTACATCCCCGCATTCTAAGGATATTACTTTTGAAGGGTGTGCTGCAACTGCGGCACACCCTTTTTGCAGAAAAACCCGCAGGAACCCCATGAGGATCTCTGCGGATCGTTGATTGCTTTTGAATATTACATACCTCTGGGGACACAGGCATAGAGAATGGCACTGATGCCCTCCAGCAGGAAGGTAAGCCCCACGGTCACGCCTATGGCGGCCACGCTGACCCAGGGATCCATCATGCACACAAAGCCTGCAATCATCAGGATGATGCCAATGGCCAGAATCCAGCCCCAGCCCCGGACACCCAAAGCCCGCAGGTCAAAGGCGCTGACAAACCGGGAAATACCGGAAAACAGCAGCCACAGGGTAAACAGGAAGGGAAGAGACAGCATGGTGAACCACTGGTTGAACAGCAGGAACAGGGACAAAATCACCGTCAATACGCCGTCCAGCAGCAGCCAGCCGGAGCCGAAAAGCACACCGTTGGTACTTGCGAACACCACGATCTCAATCACGCCGGAAAGCAGCATAAAAACGCCCAGGATCAGTCCCGCCGCCATAACGGCAATGTCCTGATTGCACAGGCAGTAGATGCCTCCTGCAATCAGAAGTACACCGGCAATCACATTCAGGAATTTCATAGATCTGGAGGTCATAACAAGTCATCCTTTCTATTTTTCGTTCTGGGGATATTATAGCCCTGACCCCTTGAAACGGCAACGGACCCGGGGTATAATAGAAAAGACGGTACTTGTGCGCTGCGCACAAGAATTGTCCCACAACCGCAACCGGCGGGGCTGGGCTGCGGCCCAACCTGCCAACCGAACCAAAAGAGGGACCATTGCCATGAAAGAAAACAGAAAATTACTGCAAGAGGTGCTCCAGGAGATCCGGCACGATATGACCGATGAAGAGGTGCTGAATCTGCTGGCGGACAGCCAGATCTCCGTCCGCCCGGAAAACCGAAAGGAAACCGACTCTCTGGGACAGCGTGCGGCGGATGCCATTGCCAAATTCGCCGGAAGCTGGGCATTCATTTTTTCCTTTACCGCCGTGCTGGTGCTGTGGATGGCGGTCAATGTGGTGCTGGCAGCCAGAGCCTTTGACCCCTACCCCTTTATCCTGCTGAACCTGGTGCTGTCCTGTGTGGCGGCCATTCAGGCGCCGCTGATTATGATGAGCCAGAACCGCCAGGAGGAAAAGGATCGCCGCAGAGCCGAAAACGACTACAAGGTAAACCTGAAGACCGAGATCATGATCGAGGATCTGTATGATAAGGTCAATGCCATTCTGGAAAAGCAGACTGCGCTGGAAAAGCAGCTGCATGAGGCCGGGAAGCACAGGGATAAAGCTTCCCACCGGGAAAACTGACACCTTTGGCGCAGGGACTTGCCGCAGTGCAAGGCCCTTGCCGGGAGACCAAAAGAAAATGGGGGAGTATGGCTTCCCTGAGAAAGAAGGGATCTGTTTGAGAAAAGCAGAGGATCGGATCTTTGGCATGGTCATGGGGCTGTTTGCCCTGCTGACGGTGCTGCTTCTGGTGTTTCTCATTTACTTTATGTGCCGGGAGAGCCTGCCTGCCATCCGGGAGGTGGGGCTTCGGGGACTTCTACTGGGGGATCAGTGGCGGCCGCTGATTTTCACCACCGTTCCCAGCTACGGCTTCCGCAATATGATGCTGTCCACCCTGTATGTCTCGGTGCTGGCGGTGCTCATTGCCCTGTTCATCGGCGTGGGCTGCGCTCTGTTTCTGGCCTGCGCTGCCACCCAGCGGCAGCGGATGCTGATTCTGCCCTACATCGACCTGCTGGCCAGCATCCCCTCGGTGGTCTATGGCTTTGTGGGACTGTACATCGTGGTGAAATTCTTTGAAAAAATGGGCCGTGCGGCGGGAGAGTCGGTACTGGCCGGAGGCATCGTCCTGTCGGTGATGATCCTGCCCTATATGATCTCCTCCTGCTGCGACACCATGGTGAAGATCCGGGATCGGTACGCCCCGGCTTCCATGGCCATGGGAGTTTCCCGGTGGTATCTGGCAGGACAGCTGGTGCTTCCCGCCTCCGGAAAGGGCATCCTCATCAGCATGGCTCTGGCCACCGGACGGGCCATGGGCGAGACCATGGCGGTGATGATGGTCATGGGCAACTCCATTGCCTTGCCAACCCTGCTGGGCAAGGCGGAGACCATTTCCGCCCTCATTGCCATGGAAATGGGCATTGCCGAGGTGGGCAGCACCCACTACAGCGCCCTGTATGCGGCAGGTCTTTCCCTGATGCTGCTGCTGTTTGCCATCAACATTATTTTCGAGCTGCTGAAACGGCGGCTCAGCCGGGAGGAATAAGCCATGAAATGCAAAACCTTTCTGGTAAGGCTCTGGGCGGTACTGTCCTTTGCCGCCACCGCCGGGGTGATTTTCTCCCTGTTTGCCTATATTTTCCGGGGCGGCGCGGAGGCCATCTCCTGGGAGTTTCTCACCCAGTCCCCCAAGGGTGCCATCATCGGCACCAAGGGCGGCATTTATCCTGCCATTGTGGGCAGTGCCTGTTTTACCGGGATCGCCTGTCTGTTTGCGGTGATTTTGGGAATTTCCGCTGCCATTTATCAGGTGTACTATTGCCGATCTTCCAAGCTGGCAGCTGCCATCAGTCTGGTCATGCGGTGCATGGCCGGTGTGCCATCCATTGTCATGGGCCTGTTCGGCTACTCTCTGCTGGTGCTGACCCTGGGCTGGGGCAAGTGCGTTCTGGCCGGCGGCATCACCCAGGGGGTTATGATCCTGCCCTTTATTCAGGTTCGGGCGGAAAAAGCCCTGCGGGAGGTGGATCCTGCACTGGTGAAGGCCTCCTACGGTTTGGGAATGTCCCGGGCCTACACCATCCGGCGGATCATCCTGCCCCAGTGCCTGCCCCAGCTGGTATCCGGCGTGATCCTGGGTGCCTGCTATGCCATGGGTGCGGCGGCCCCGCTGATCTTCACCGGTGCGGTGATCATCGCCAAGGCCCCCAAGAGCCTGTATAAACCGGCCATGGCCCTGCCCTATCACCTGTATATGCTGCTGACCCAGGGCACCTCTGCCAAGAATGCCTACGGCACAGCCTTTGTTATGATGATGGTGGTGCTGGTGACCAACACCCTCGCCACCTGGTTTGCATGGAGGAGAAAGAAATGAAGGATGCCATCATCACGCTGCACGATTTCGGTGTTTCCTATGGGCAGAAAACCGTTCTGTCCCAGGTCAATGCCGCCATTGCCCCCAATCGGATCACGGCCATCATCGGCCCCTCCGGCTGCGGCAAATCCACCATGCTCAAGGCCATGAACCGGATGCTGGATGCCGATGCCCGGGTTCTGGGTTCCATCCATCTGGAAGGGGAGGACGTTCAGAACCTCTCCGCGGAGACCCTGCGCCGCCGGGTGGGTATGGTGTTCCAGTCTCCTACCCCCTTCCCCATGTCTGTTTATAAGAACATGACCTATGCCCCTCTGTACTACGGCGTCAAGGGCAGACAGGCGCTGGACAAAACGGTGCGGCAGACCTTGGAGGTCACCGGCCTTTGGGAGGAAGTCAAGGACGAGCTGAACAAAAGTGCCCTGAAGCTCTCCGGCGGTCAGCAGCAGCGGCTGTGCATCGCCCGGGCACTGACCGCAGGGCCGGAGATCCTGCTGCTGGATGAGCCCTGCTCTGCCCTGGATGTGAAAAGCACCCAGATCATCGAGCAGCTTCTGCTGCGGCTGAAGGAGCAGTACACCATCGTCATCGTCACCCACAACCTGTTCCAGGCCAAGCGCATTGCCGATGACTGCCTGTTTATGCTCAACGGCACCCTGTGGGAACAGGGCACCGCCCGGGAGCTGTTTGAACACCCCCAGCGCCAGGAGACCGTGGACTACCTCCAGGGTGCATTTGCGTAAAAGCGGTTCAAAAAGGATTCCGGAAACGACAAAAATCCCACGGCTCTCTTGAAAAGCCGTGGGATCTTTCTTTGGGCGCACCGGGGTTCAGGGGGTATAGACCCGGTTCATGGCTGCGATTTGGCCGTCCCGGATGGTGATGGTGGTGTTGTTGGGGGTGAAGTTGTAGACAAGGTCTGTGCCTGGGGTGAGGAAATCGGCGCTTTGGTAGGTGGTCTCACCCTGCTCCAGGTTGGCGGTGTCGGTGAAAAGGAAATCATCTGCCAGCTGGAACACTGCCGTGCCCATTTCCTTCCAGGCGTGGGCATCGGAGGCCAAAACCTGATAGCAGAGGTTGTTGTCGGTCATCAGGGTATAGCCGTCCTGTTCCAGACCGCCGTTGATCTTCACCTCGCCGGTGTGATCCCGCTCCAAAGTGGAGACGGTGACAAGCTGGCCTTCCAGAGCGATGGTATCACCCACCTTCATTTGGGCGATCCGGGCGGCATCGTAGCGGTCATAGTCATAGACCATTACCTTCATCCAGGCGGTGCCGGTGCTGTCGGCATAGGCATCTCCCGGCTGGAGAGAAACGGCAGCTACGGAATTATCCAGGTCGGCAATGTCCAGGGCCTGGGGCAGGGGTTGTATGGCAGCATCGGCGGCGGTGGGGGTCTGCGCCTCGGTTTTGGCAGAGGTACCGCATCCAGCCAACGCAGAGGCGATCAGAAGAATGGCAAGAGCCGCCCAGGCGGCAAGCTTTGGGGTGTCTTTCATACGAAGGATCCTTTCCTTGGTTTGATTTTCCCTTATTCTACCATGTTTTTCCGGCAAAAGTGTGTACGCCAGTCTAAGTTTTGTTTAAGACTGCACACTTCTTCTGCCTTTGTCCCCAAGAAATCCGGCAATGGACAAGCAAAAACCACGCCCTGGATGGAGCGTGGTTTTGTTTCGTTTGATACGCCTGGGAGGATCAGCCCAATGCCTGGCTTTGGCGGTATGCCTTGACCATTTCCAGCAGACCGGCATCTTCCAGCACCTTCAGGGTGTTGGTGCAGTCGGCATAGACCTCCATGGATGCATAATTGCTTCCCTCCAGAGTCAGGTAAATGGATCTGGGACGATAGCTCTCAGGCAGATCCAGGAACAGTTCCTGGGTGTGCAGGTCGTAGGATCGTGCCGTGCTGCCGTTTTCACAGTCAGCCAGAATGGCATCCGCCAGCTTCTGCCGGAAGGCATCGGTCTGCGCCGCCTGAGATGTTATCCGGAAGTCCAACACGATGCTATTGGCCTGCTGGATCCGATCGCGCAGCTGCTGGGCTGTGGTAATGCCGTGTTGACCAAAAACCGCCTCCACCCGGCTGCCGTAGCGGCGCAGGATTTTGCCGCCCTCACCGCCTTGATCCACATAGTACTCCCGGGCGATTTTCCTGCCGTCCTTCATGTCATAGGTGATCCGGGCGAACACCGTGCCGTTCTCGCTGAGCCCGGTGTAATCATAGGCAGGATTGTGTTCCTCCAGACCGATCTGATGCAGGCAGATCAGATCGTCTATATTCTCGGTGATGTTGACCTTGTTAGAGACACCGCCAATGGACAGCTCTGCACTGCGTACCTTGTCCGCCACCGGCAGCCAGCCCTCCAAATTCAGGGGGTCGGCCATAGTGATCCCCAGGCTCAGGGCAAAGGCGCCGATCAGAAGGACAAGCCCCACAAAATTCCCCTTCCGGAACACCTGGGTGGTGCGCTCCAACAGCATCCGTCCTACAAACCAGCCCACCACCAGACCCAGCGCCAGCAGGGGATAGGCACTTTTCGTCGTTCCCAGGAACAGGGAGTAGAAGGCATAGCAGCCGGTGGCGCAGATCAGGGAAAACACCACCTGGAACAGGGCGGTCAGCCTGGGGAATGCCAGGAAATCTCCGGCGCGCTCCAGATCCCGGCGGCGGTAGAGCCACAGGGCGGCGCCGGTCAGCACCAGGCCAATGAGGGCCAGAACGCCAATATAGCCCCAATCGGCCCCTTCGACGGTGAAGACATTGATGGTTTCCTGAACCAGAGCACCGTTTTCATTCAAATAGACCGCACCGGTTTCGATTTGGGTGGGGTGCAGAAAGGCGAGGCTCAGGATATGGAAGGCGGGACTCAACAGCTCAAAGGTGGTGGAGGTGACCACCATGCCATAAAGAAGGGGAACATAGACCCGATCCACCAGCAGGTACAGCAGCAGGGAAACGGTATTGACAATGCCGTACAGAGCCAGCATACCCACCCGGCTGCCGGCAGCCATGGTACACAGCACCGCCAGACCGAAGAAAAAGAGATATTGCAGGTTCAGGCCGACCCACCAGTACAGAGGAAGCTGCCAGCCATTTTGAAACACGCACAGCTTGCCCACCAGCACCTCAGACAGCAGGGCAATGCAGGCGGTGGGGAGCAGGGAGTAGATAAGACCGGCAGCACAGTGTGCCAGGAACCAGTCCTCCCGCCGCAGAGGCAGGCTGTGGGTGCCGTTGCACATCCGGGTCTGATACAGATCCCCAAATACCGCCTGGGCAACCACCAGGGCATAGCCCAGATTGAAGATGCCGCCAACAGCAATGCTCCCAATCAGATTCTTGGCGTACCAGTAGCCGTCGTCGCCAACATCCTCGGCTATGGAGATCTGCAACAGGATCCAAACCAGCAGATAGCCTGCGCCAATGGGCCAAAACCGGCGCAGATCCTGAATAAATGCGGTTTTTCTACAGGACAATGTTCTTGACTTCATAGTCCGCACCTCCCAATTCGTAAATAAAGATCTCTTCCAGAGACAGGGGCAGTACATCAAAATAGTCGGGCTTGGCCGCCTGAAGCTGCCCGGTGACGGTCTGGACATCTCCCCGGACAATGAGGGTTTTCAGTCTGCCGGAGGTGGTTTCGTGGAGGATTTGCAGATCCTTCGGTGTCTGACCCACCAGCTGCACCTTCACGGTGCTGCCCTGCATATCCGCAAGAGAGCGCTCCAGCAGCATTTTTCCGTGATCCATAATGCCCACATGGTCGCACACGTCCTCCAGCTCCCGGAGGTTGTGGGAGGAAATGAGAACGGTGGTGCCGTGCTCTGCCACATCCGACAGAACCAGACTCATAACCTGACGGCGCATCACCGGATCCAGGCCGTCCACCGGCTCGTCCAGGATCATCACCTGGGGCCGGATGGCCAGGGTCAGATGGAAGGCCGCCTGCTTCTGCATACCCTTGGAAAACCGCCGGATCTGACCCTTTTTGGGCAGCCGGAAGGCATCATACAGCCGGTCAAACAGAGCATCGTCAAAGCTGGGGTACATCCCCCGGTAAAACCGGCGCATATCCTCCATGGTGGTAGAGGGGAAGTAAAATACATCGTCGGGAATGTAGCCGATGATCTGCTTCATCTTGGGATTCTCCCAGATGGGCTGGCCGTTCAGGGATACCGTACCGGCATCCGGGCGGTAAATGCCCGTCAGGTGGCGGATGGCGGTGGATTTGCCTGCACCGTTGGGGCCCACCAGGCCGTACACGCCGCCCTGGGGAACGGTCATGGTCAGATCGTCCAGAGCGGCAACGGTGCCGAAGCGCTTGGTGACATTTTTCATTTCAAGCATGGTTCATCTCTCCTTTTCTGATCTGCTGGCAGATCTCCTCCCGGGTCATCCCCAGGGACGTCAGGGCAGCGCAGGTTTCCGCCAGCTGATCCAGCAGCCGCAGCCGCTCCTGCTCCTGACAATTTCCGTTGGCTGAGACAAAGCAGCCCTTTCCCGGCACAGTGACGATCCAACCGTCGCTTTCCAACGCCCGGTAGGAGCGCTGGATGGTATTGGGATTGATGGCCAGCTGAGCCGCCAGCTCCCGAACACTGGGCAGCCGCTCCCCGGTCTGCAAGATCCCCGCGGCGATCTGATCCTTCACGCTGTCAATGATCTGACTATAGATCGGCCGGGTGTCCCGGTAATCCAAATGGATCATATCATCCCTCCTAACTGTATTAACTGTGCTAGTACGGTTAGTATAACACTTCATACAGTTCCTGTCAAGGGTGTATTTTGGAGGGCGATACATGCTCTGGCGGCGCAGCCGCCCTTGGCTCCCCCTATGGGGGAGCTGGCGAGCCAACGGCGAGCCTGAGAGGGCGTAGGCAGTTGCAAATTCGGAAAAAGTGCGGAGATTGCTGCCGGGTACCCTCTCAGTCACGGCTTTCAGCCGTGCCAGCTCTCCCAAAGGGAGAGCCAAGGGGCGGGCTTCGCCCGCCCGGCCCAGGGGTAAGCCGGTGGGAATCCGGCGGCGCA
>Ga0129314_1002128_pt1 | contig 11693 bp, 10 predicted proteins | sample O1111metagenome_FD_94431 | JGI IMG/M metagenome (GOLD analysis project Ga0129314, IMG submission 94431) | Orangutan individual fecal microbial communities from fecal samples from Wisconsin, USA - O1111 metagenome | ecosystem: Host-associated > Mammals > Digestive system > Large intestine > Fecal...
CTTGCAGGACTTGCCGATATCGACGTCCACCACCAGAATGTTCTTATTCTCTTTGCCCAGCTCGACGATAGCCTCGCCAAAGCCGTCACGGGTCGCTTTTTTCATGACTTCACTCATTGCTGTTCCCTCCTCGCTTACTGAGCCAGCTGGGCCTTCAGCTCAGCCATTGCCTGCTTGTACTGCTCCTCGTTGGGAGCGACGCCGTGCCAGGAGCAGACGTTCTCCATAAAAGAAACGCCCTTGCCCTTGATGGTATGAGCGTAGATGCACTTGGGCTTGCCGTTCTTGGAGGCGTAGCACTTATCCAGCGTTGCCACGATCTCCTCCATGTTGTGGCCGTCGATCTCGAGGGTCTCCCAGCCGAAGGCCTTGAACTTCTCACCCAGGTCGCCGTTGGGCATGACCTCGTCGCAGGTACCGTCGATCTGGAGGTTGTTGAAGTCCACGAACGTGATCAGGTTGTCCAGCTTGTACTTGTGGGCGGTATTGGCAGCCTCCCAGATCTCGCCCTCCTGGGCCTCGCCGTCGCCCACCACACAGAATACATGATAATCCTTTTGATCCATCTTTCCGGCCATGGCCATACCGACCGCGCAGGCCAGACCCTGACCCAGAGAGCCGGTGGAGATGTCGATGCCGGGGCACTTGTTCATAGAAGGGTGGCCCTGGAGCATGGAGCCTTCCTTCCGCAGAGTGTCCAGCTCAGACTCCGGGAAGAAGCCCACAGAGGCCAGACAGGCGTACTGGATGGGGCACACATGGCCTTTGGAAAGAACCATCCGGTCACGATCCGGCCAGCGGGGATTCTGGGGATCCAGGTTCATGTACTTGAAATAGCAGGCAGTGACAAAGTCTGCCGCCGAAAGGGCGCCGCCCGGATGACCGGACTGGGCCTTATAGATCATATCAATGACCTTCATGCGCATCTGTACGGCGGTGTTTTTCAGTTCCTGAATGGAAATGTCTTTCACAAAAATCACCTCAATAAAAGTTTAGTTCTGCGCCTTCTTTGCAATATGTCGGACAAATGACAACTACAGTATATCGATTTGTCTGACAAAGTCAATAGCATTTTTGAGATTTTCACTTTTGGAAAAATATCGACACATTTTTTGGAGAAATTGACAGTTAGAAAAGCTCCGGACGGGAGCGTTTTCCCGTCCAGAGCTTCGTTTTGTCAATCAGCCCACAGGTTGACAGATCAGGACACAAACATTGTGGAGATGCCGGGGATATACGTGACCAGGAGGAGGACCGCCAGTTCAGCGACGAGACAGGGGATGACCCCCTTGGTGATCTCCTCAATCTTGATGTCACCGATGCCGCAGGCCACGTACAGGTTCACGCCAACAGGCGGCGTGAACAGACCGATCGCGAGGTTGACGATCATGACGACGCCCAGATGGATGGGGCTGATGCCCAGTTCCAGCGCAACGGGTGCAAACAGCGGCGTGAAGATATAGAGGGCGGAGGTGGAGTCCAGGAAGCAGCCGGCAATCAGGAGCACGATGTTGACGATGATAAAGAAGATGATCCAGTTGCCGCCGGTAATGCTCAGCATGAAGTCCTTGATCGCCAGATCCAGTCTGGCCCGGGTGAGTACATAGCCGAACAGGGTCGCACCCATGGTGATGAACATGACGGTGGCGGTGGTGCTGCAGGAGTCGATGAGGATATCCTTCATCTTTTTCAGGTTGATCTCGCCATAGACGAAAACGCCTACGATCAATCCGTAGAACACGGAGACGGCTGCCGCCTCCGTGGGCGTGAAAATGCTGCCATAGATGCCGCCCAGAATGATGACGGGCATCAGCAGACCCCAGAAGGCGTCCTTAAACGCTTTCAGACGCTCCTGCGCCGATGCCTTGGGCTGCACCTTCAGATCCATTTTCCGGCCGAGAAACAGCGCGGCCGCGATCAGACCGATGCCCATCAGAAGACCGGGGACCAGGCCGGAGATAAACAGATTCGTGATAGACGCATCGGCGATGGAGCCGTACACTACGAAGGTGATGGACGGCGGGATCACCACGCCGATCGCGCCGCCCGCGGCCATCAGGGCGCAGGCAAAAGGCGCGGAATAGCCAGCTTTCACCAGAGCGGGGATCATGATGAGGCCCAGGGCCGCCACCGTAGCGGGGCCGGAGCCTGAGATGGCCGCAAAAAAGCAGGATACTGCCACGCAGACCATAGCCATGCCGCCGCGGATGTGGCCCAGACATTTTTCGGCCAGGTTGATGAGCCGGCCGGAGATACCGGCCTTCTCCATCACGTTGCCGGAGAGAATGAAGAAGGGAATCGCCAGCAGGACGAATTTACTGCTGGCAGAAGAGCACAGCCGGGGCAAAACGCTCATGATGGCCTCCAGGGGCTTGCCTGCCCCCTGGACCAGAATGGCGCCCACGCTGGACATACCGAGACAGACGGCGATGGGGGCGCCGAATACCAGCAGCAATACGAAGATACCCAGTAATACGATGCCGACCATTTATTTGTCCTCCTCTGCGCGATATTCCTTGTACATATCCGCCATGCCCTCCAGGAATGCAATGGCAGCGAACGCCGCACCCACAGGCACGAAAGAGCCGTAGATCCACTCGGGCCACTGCATGGTGGCGGTCTCCTGACCCATCTGGTACTGGCTGATGACCATCTGAACGCCGAAGATCACGATCAGAAGGCAGAACAGGGCGGAGATCCCGTACATGGATATATTAATGACCAGTCGTGCGCGGGGACTGACGCGATCCGTAATAATGGACAGGCCAAGATGCGCTCTCCGTCGGGCGGCGATGGCCGTGCCCATAAAGCTCATCAGGACGAACAGATATGTGGAGATCTCATCGGAGACGGCCAGAGAGTGGTTGAACACATAGCGGGCGATCACGTTGGCAAAGACCAGCACAGCCATGACAGAGACGCAGACGCAGGCAACAAATTTTTCGATCTTTTCTAACATACGCTACCTCCTTATTTGATGCCAAAGGCGGCGCAGGCTTCCTCGCCGTACTCTGCCTTCAGCCCGGCAGACACGTCGGCGACTGCTTCCTGGAACGCCTTGAGCTGTTCCTCAGTCAGAATATCCACCTGCATGCCGGCATCCCGGAAGCCCTTGATCAGCTGGTCTTCCTCGTCCTCCAGCCGGTCACGGCCCCACTCGCAGGACTCCGTGGCGCACTCCTGAAGCAGCTGGCGGGTATTCTCCTCCAGGCTCTCCCAAATCTTCGAATTGGCCACAAAAAGGTCATTCTCATAGCTGTAATTCCAGATGGTCATATAGGATTGGATCTCGTCCATCTTGGAGGATTTCGTGACGGAGCAGCCGTTCTCCTGCCCGTCGATGGTTCCCTGCTGGATCGCGGTGAAGACCTCGCTCCAGCTCATGGCGGTAGGACTGGCTCCAAGTGCCTTGAACACGCTCATGTACACGGCGGAGCCGGGGACGCGGATCTTCAGGTTCTTCAGATCCTCCGGCTTCGTGACGGGGCGCTTGCTGTTGGTGAGCTGCCGGAAGCCGTTATGGAAGGAGCCCAGATAGGTGATGCCCTTCTCCTTCAGGAGCTTTGCGTAGTATTCGCCGCCGGTGGAATCGATCACTTCCCGGGCCTGCTGATAGGATGTAAAGGACCACGGCAGAGTAGCGACAGACATCTTGGGTTCCAGATTTGCCAGAACGCAGGTGGCGTAGGCCCCCAGGTCTGAGCCGCCCACGGCGATATATTCCACGCCTTTGGTACTGTTGCCGCCGGCCAGGGTATCATTGGGGAAGACGTCGATGACGATATTTCCGTCGGAGCGCTCCGCCACCATGTCGGCAAAATGGTGCGCGACCAGAGAGTCAATCTGTGTGTCGGTTCCGTTGACTGCCATAGAGAGGTTGATCTTCTGGTATTCGCCATCACCTCTGCCGGATGTCTCCGTACTGCCGCAGCCAGACAGACTGGCGGCCAGCAGTGCAGCTTCCAACAGGGCAACTATGATTACTTTCCCATGCTTCATACACAGGTACCTCCAGTGATCGTTGTTTTTGTCATTTGTCCTATGTCTGATAAATGTAAAATGATTATACGTTTCCACCAGAACAATGTCAAGAGACGACAACACTTCTGTCATTTCTGACAAAATTATCTGCCAATTTTATGGAGAAAGTCAATGGGTCCTCCCTGCAAGCCGTTGATGGACTCCACAATGACCGCGGATCGGATCGTCTTTCGAGAAAAATGTCCCATGAGGGTGGCTTCCGCAGATGGCACGTGCCGGAGCGCGGGAACCGACCCTGATGGGACTGTTTTGCGGCAATGGGAGTATGCGACAAAGATCACAAGAGCAAGCCCTCCCTGAAGCAGACAGGCAAGACCTTCTCCATCCCGGGCGCTTCCGGACATAAGACCTCCCCCAGTTCCCAATACGACCCGCAGGCCGTATGAGATCTGAGGGAGGTCTTGTCGTGTAAAGTGTTGCCCCTGAGCGGTGCGCCCTCACCGGCTGAAGGCAGAGACTGCGGCTCACTTGCTCCGCAGATACTGCCGGAGGAAGAACAGGGACATGCACAGGCACAGGATCTCGGAGAAGATGGGGGTGAACCAGATGGCGTCGCCGCCGCCGATGGCGGCCAGCGTCAGCAGGCACATGCTCTGGAGGACCAGACCGCGCCCCATGGAGATGCAGATGGCGGGCTTGGGCCGTTCCAGGGCTGTCAGGAAGCCGCCGATGACCACATTGAAGCCCACCAGCAGATAGGAGACGCTGTACTGACGGAAGGCGCGGACGGAGTAGGCCACCAACTCCGGATTGGACTCCTTGAGAAACGCCTTCACGATCTGGGGGGCGGCGGCATAGAGGCCCGTGAAAGACACCAGCGCCAGGATCGCCGCGGAGACAAGCCCGTACTTCAGCAGACGATGGCAGCTGCCGGTCTCCTTCTTGCCGAAGTAAAAGCTCACCAGCGGCTGGGACCCCTGGGAGATCCCCACCATCAGATTGATGATGACGGTGTTCATATAGGCGATGATGGTATAGGTCACCACACCGTCGGCGCCGATACAGCGCAGCAGCGTGCGATTGAACAGGAAGATCATCAAGCCGGTACACAGCTCTGTGATGCCGTCGGAGAAGCCAATGGGCAGGATGCGCCGGTAGATGTGAGGATTAAACCGGAATCTCCGGGGATGGAAGGTGCACTTCTTCCCGAAGAAGTGGATGAGGTAGATGACGCAGGTGAGGAACTGGGAGAGTCCCGTGGCCACCGCCGCGCCGAATACGCCAAGCCCCAGATGGAAAATGGCGATATAATCCATCACGCAGTTTGCAAGGCATCCTGTAATGACGGTGTACATGGCCACCTGGGGATACCCGTCCGTTTTGATCAGGATCTCCAGATTATAGGAGATCAGAAAGCACGCACTGAAGGGAGCCAGTCCCATAAGGTATTTCTTGACGTAGTCCAGCGTCACGGAATCGGCGCCCAGCAGTCTGGCGAAGGGCTCCATAAACAGGAACACCAACGCCGTGATGAGCACACCGAGGCATAGGAGCACGGTGAGATTCTGCGAGAAGAGGGCGTCAGCCTCCTGCCGCTGTTTCTGGGCCAGACAGATGGCGATGACGGTAGAGGTGCCGACGGCAAACATCACCGCGATGGAGAACAGTGCGTTGGTGAACGGGAGGGCCAGATTGACGGCGCTCATGGCATATTCCCCGACGCCCCGGGCTACCATCAGACCATCCACCATGGAATAGAGGGAGAAGACCATCAGCGATGCGGCAGTCGCGGAGACGAACCGCAGGAAGCTGGCGAGCAGATTTTTTCCTGCCAATTGCAAAATAAAACAACCTTTCTAATTTTTCAGGAGAGTTTCTGCCGGCCTTCCGGCAGATGGTGAGAACAGGGACCCGGTCACAGCTCCGGGAACAGATTGTCCAGCAGGGCGCTGCACAGCCGCTCTTCCCATTGATACATTCCGGAATAGTTTCCGTGATGCTCCGTGTCGGGCGCACCCTGCCCGTTGATCACGTAGAAGATCCCGCACTTGCGCTGACGGTCCACGAACAGACCGGCCAGCAGTCCGTAGGCTTCGCCGAAATGGCCGGACATGACCACGTTGCGCTCCGGCAGGAAGCGGTCTCGCTGGCCGGAAGTGAATTTCTGGATGCCCGGGCCATAACAGGTCATCAGCCCGTCGTAGGTGTCGCCGTTCTGCTTCTGGGGATCATAGGTCCAGCACGGGGTGAACATGGTATCCACGGATTCTTTGCTCAAAATACGATTTCCATTCACCAGACCGTCTGTCAGAAACAGCTCCGCCAGGGCCTTCAGCTCCTCCATGGAGATGCGCAGGCCGCCCTGGGGAGAGAACAGTGTGCCGTTGTCGCCGATACGATACGCGCTCAGATCCGCCAGGACGTTCTCGCCGCCCAGGTCCGGATTGGTGATGAGCACCTTGTCCCGGGGCTGGACCTGATCCTGATAGTCGTCGATCTGGGCCGCCCAGGGCTGGGAGGCGTCCCAGCGGTCCCCGTTTTTGGACTGGTAGAGGGGGGAGAGGTCGTGCAGCTGCTGGGCTGTAAAGTCTCCCACGTTGAAGCTGGCCTGAAGGCCCATGGGCTCCAGCACGTTTTTCTTCATGTATTCATCGAAGCGAAGACCGCTGATCCGCTCAAAAATGGTGCCGATGATACCGTAGTTCAGATTGGTATAGGCAAAGAAGCGGCCGGGACCGCGGTCGATCCCGTCGGAAGAACCGGCGAAATGCTCGCCGCCGGCATAGTATTTGCCGTCCGGCAGGAAGAACTGTTCGATGTTGTCCTCCGGCGGAGTGGAGTAGACGCTTCCGTCTCTGATGGACGAGGTGTGAGACAGCAGCATCCGCAGGGTGATGGGCTCGTCGGGATAGTTGGGATTGCGCAGCCGGAAGCCCAGATAGACGCTGACGTCCGCGTCCAGATCCAGGGTCCCCTGTTCCACCAGCTGCATGACGCCTACGGCAGAGAAGACCTTGGAGATGGACGCCGTGCGGAAGCGCGTGTCCGTGCGGAAGGGCAGGTTGTTTTCCGGATGCGCGGCATCCACGCGGCGGAAGCCGAAGCATCCCTCATACAGGAGTTTTCCGTCCTGAAAGGCCATCACGCCGCACCCGGGTACGGGCATGACCGGATCATTGACGATGGCGCGCAGATCGTTTTCCAGCGCGGAGATCTGGGCGCTCTGCCGCAGATCGGGAAGAATTTTTTCCATGAGAGCAAAGCCTCCTTCTGATTCAGCCGGCGGACGGCAAATCCCTCCGGCGATTTTGGGGTTTATCATTTACAATCTGGCAAAAGTTATATAAAATGGATATTGTGATCAGCGCTGAGATCCCGCAGCAATGATTTTACAACACCGCCACGCTTCTTGGAAAGGTTATACCTGCTATGAAAGAAGATTTTTTTTCCGTTGTCGTCCCATATCTATCTTCTTTGAATGAGACTGAGCTGAAGATATTCGACTACGTGGCGCAGAACATGCACGCCGTGAAAGATAAGAGCATCCGGATCCTGGCGCACGAGTGCTACGTGTCCACGACCACCATATTCCGGTTCGTGCAGAAGCTGGGGTTTGCCGGCTATGCGGACTTCATCAACTCGCTCCGGCTGGCCGATTATCCCACCCAGGAGACGAACGACGCCGGTCAGGAACTGCCAAACGACTGGATCGGGCGCTACTCCGCGGACATCACGCAGTCGCTCCGCTCCATCTCCCCGGACAAGATCGCAATGCTGCTGGATCTGATCCGGGAGCGCAGGATCGTTCTGCTCAGCGACAGTCTCGCCGGCATCGCGGCGGAGTACGCCCAGCGCATGTTCTGCCTTTGCGAGTACCACGCGGAGCGGCCTGTCCACGCCTATGAGCTGAAAGGACTGATCCATTCCGTGGAGGAGAGCGATGTGCTGATGGTGTTTTCCACAGCGGAGCAGAGCCGTGAAGCGGTGGAGCCGGTGACGCGCATTCTGGCGGACAAGCGGCCTGCCGTGATCTCCGTCTCCAATGAACACGGCGGCATCCTTCAGCGGATGAGCGACCTGGACATCCCTGTGTACTCCCAGCAGTCGCCCGTCGCCGCCATGATCGCGGTCATCGATCTGATATTCTATCATCTCCGGCAGGACCGGAACAATCAGGATACCGAAGTAATCAGCGGCGAAGCGATGCCGCAGAAAGGTTGGAATGAGTAATGGCTGTTTTGCATACACTTCCGGCCGCCGAGGGATTTCGTCTCGTGCCGGAATATGCGTGGCACGCGGGCAGCTGGATGGTCTGGCCCCAGCGCCCGGACAACTGGCGCCTGGGCGCCAAGCCGGCCCAGCGCGTGATCTGTGAGATCGCACGGGAGATCAGCCGGTTTGAGCCGCTGACGGTCTGCGTCAGGGCCGACCAGTACGAAAACGCCCGGAATCACCTCTGCCCCGAGGTCCGCGTCATCGAAATGACCACCAACGACGCCTTTGTCCGGGATTTCGGCCCCACGTTCATCACAAACGGCTACAAGGTGCGGGGCGTGGACTGGACCTTCAACGGCTACGGCGGCCAGCTGGAGGGGCTGTATTTCCCCTGGGATGCGGACAACCTGGCCGCGCAGAAGATCTGCGAAGTGGCGGGGATCGACAGCTACCAGCTGCGGGAGTTCGTGTTTGAGGGCTGTGCCTTTTCCTTTGACGGCGAGGATACGCTGGCAGTCACGGAGGAGTGCCTCCTCAGCGAGGGCCGCAATCCCAGCCTGTCCAAAGATCAGATCGAGCGCACCCTGGAAAACTACCTGGGCATCAAAAAGGTGATCTGGCTCCATCGCGGGCTCTATATGGACGAGGGAAAGGGCCATATCGACAATCTGCTCTGCTTTATCCGCCCGGGAGAGCTGATCCTGTCCTGGACGGACGATCCCGCTCACCCGCAGTACGAGATCGTTCGGGAGGCGGAGGAGATCCTCTCCAAAGAGACGGACGCTCAGGGCAGAAAGCTCCGCATCCACAAGATCCCACTGCCCAGCCCTCTGGTCATTACCAAGGAGGAGGCGGACGGCGTGGACTGGTGCAAGGACACGCTGCCCCGTCTGGCGGGGGACCGGCTGGTGGGCTCTTATCTGAATTTCTACATGCCCAACGGCGCACTGATCTATCCACGGTTTGACGATCCCTGCGATGAGCAGGCCGAGCAGATCTTCGCCCAGCTGTTTCCCCGCCGCAAACGGATCGGCATTCAGGCGCGGGAGCTGTTTTTGGGCGGCGGCGGCATCCACAGCATGGTCCTCTCCCAGCCCAGCGTGAACTGAATACGGATCTGGATATTAAAGAAAGGCTCCTGAGTCAGCTGAACACATGCGGCAGGAGCCTTTCTTTTATGTCGTCAGAAGCGGAAGATCACTTTTTCGCGGCTTCCAGCTCTGCCATCTTGGCATTGTAGACCTTGCGGGAGTAGGGATACTTGATGGCCAGGAAGGCGATGATCAGGCCGAAGACCAGGCCGCCCACGCCGTAGATGGTGCGGATGCCGGAGACGGCACCGGCGCTCTGAACGGCGGCGGTCTCGTCAAAGTGGAAGAAGTCCAGGCCAACGCCCACCAGCCACATGCCGATGGAGCAGCCGAACTTGTTCACGCAGGAGAGCAGAGACGTCATGGCGCCTGCGCGGTTGACGCCGCTCTCCAGCTCGTTGATGGAGATCACGTCGGCGGCGACGGAGTAGATGAGGGTCCAGAAGGTGGAGTTGCCCAGCGCGGAGAAGCACAGAGCCAGGCAGTACAGGGGGATCGTGGGAGGCAGGATCCGGGGCAGGAACATGCCGAAGCCATAGCAGAAGAAGCCGAAGATCATCATGGTGCGCTTGTCGATCTTCTTGGAGATGTTGCCGATCACCATGGCCATCACGATCATGTAGAAGCACTTGCCCATGTTGATGACGCCGATCTGGATGTCGCTGAGCTCATAGAAATAGGTCTGGACGTAGATGTTGCCGGAGGCCTGGATACCAACGATGCAGTTGGCAAACAGGGCAATGAGGACCACGATGATGTAGGTCTTGTCGGTCAGGCACTCCATGAAATCCTTGAAGGAGAAGGAGTTGGCCTTGGCCTCCTCGGTGCTGAGGCTGATCTCCTTGCCCTTGGTGCAGACACCGGCCAGGAAGTAGGAGACAAAGCAGAAGGCGGCGGTCACGACGGCGACGATGGCCCAGCCCACCTTTTCCGTGGAGCAGCGGTTTACCAGGATCATGGTGCAGCCGGAGACCACCAGCTCGCCCGCATACATGAAGGCAGAGGAGAAGCCACGGATGGAGCTCTGCTCATCGTAGTCCTTGGTCAGCTCTTGGCCGATGATGATGTGGTTCATGTCGCACATCGTGAAGAACAGCCAGAAGAAGATGTTGAGGATCACATAGTAGAAAATCTTGACGCCGTCGGACTCGAAATCAAAGGCGGAGAACAGCAGCCAGACGGTGATGCCGAGAGGTACGGAAGCACGCATCATCATCGGACGGCGGGTGCCGGTCTTGACCTTCATTTTATCGCTGAAGAAACCGATAATAGGATCGGTAACAGCGTCCCAAATAACAGCGAACAGAGAAATGGTGCCGGCCACCGCGGGAGCGACCCCGGCAAAGCTGGTCATGAAGTAGATGAAGTAGTAGTAATACAGGTTGTAGGCCAGTCCGGAACCCAGCTGGCCGATACCATAGCCAATCTTTGTTCCTGTTGACAATTTCCGGTTTAAATTATTCATAACTTTCTCCCTCTTGTGCACGTCCTGCTGAAAAGGTGTAAATTTAGGATGGCCGTCCTTGTTGAAAGTCTACAATATTTCTCTTTTTTATGCAAGCGATCCCGGACACCTCGGAACAGTGTTCCGCAAATCCGAAACGCCTGTGTAACAGACATCCCCGAACAACTGTGCTCCGTCGTACTGCGGAAAGCTGATGAGGATGGCGGGCACGATGATGGACAGGAATACGCGCCGATGAAGCTGGCAAGGCGCTGGCTGGCCGATGACGCTGCGTATTTCAACCGAAGCTCCGCATATAAAAAACCGGACTGGGCGTTTTGCCCAGTCCGGTTTTTGTCTTGTTTGTCTGCCCTTACGCCACGCCAACCGTGATGAGAATATTGGCGAAGGTGCGCTGCTCGCCGGTGGAGATGGCCAGCCGCAGGGTCTTCTCCCCGCAGGCGTCGTAGAACTCGAACCGGCCCATCTTGCCCAGCTCCATGCCGCCCAGCATCTTCCGGAACTCCCCGAAGATCTCCGGCTCAGTCCCGTCCGCAGGCTCCATTACCTGGGCGCTCTCAATGTTGATGACGCTCTGCAGCGTCTCCAGCACGTCCGTCACCGTGGGCAGGCCCGGACGCAGTCCCAGCCACACCTTCTCCGCCTCGCCCGTCTTGGACGCCAGCGGATAGTTGCCATCCGCGATCAGGATCTTGTCGCCGTGGCCCAGCAGGGACACCACCCGCATCAGCTCCGGATGGATGCACTTTCCAGTCAGCATTCCCCAGCCCTCCTTACTTCTCGTTCTCCCGCAGCTGGCCCAGCTTTCCGCCGGGATGGCAGCGGACGTACTTCACAGGATCCCAGTCCTTCTCCACCTGGAGCGCCACGGACAGGGCCTGCAGCGTCAGCAGCTCCGCCAGCACGGAGTTCCGGGGCGCACGGTTCAGCGGACCGCCCTC